>Ga0172382_10011996_pt1 | contig 11379 bp, 8 predicted proteins | sample Leawel138RmetaG_FD_122245 | JGI IMG/M metagenome (GOLD analysis project Ga0172382, IMG submission 122245) | Leachate microbial communities from a municipal landfill in Southern Ontario, Canada - Leachate well 138R metaG | ecosystem: Engineered > Solid waste > Landfill > Unclassified | place...
AAGTAAAGGATGACGGGGATCGATCATCTGATCAAGGCGGGCGCGAAAGAAATCAGCGGTATCGGTCATGATTATTATTAGATCCCCCAGGAAACAGCCTGACAAGGCGTATTATTAAAGGATCTGCATGGTTTATAATGCTGCATTATACAATGAAATCATGGGCTTAGCTATATTTCAGGGGCGACTAGTTATCTTACCATATACTCTTTCCGGGACTTCTAGAGCGTTCTAGCGTTATGGGGTCTTGCAGTGGCGCTGCAAGACCCCGTAACCTCCACTCGTAACCTCCAAGCAAGTGCGCCCTGCCGGCGCACACAAAAAAACGGGGCCGTTAGGCCCCGTTTAAGAAGGTAACCACGTCTTGCGGCGTTAGCCGAAGATGTCGTTAGTGATATTGGCGAACCAGCCGTGGGCATAATGCGCTTCACGCCGCAGGGCCTCGGCGCTGGCGTCGGCCGGTGTGACACCGCCTGCACCCTTGACAGCCGCGATCTGGTTGTTGGCTTCGTCGAAGGTATAGACGATGCTGACCGAGATGCCGTGGTCTTTCGCTACCACGCTGTAGCAGGTGTTCATGTAGGAGGGGAAGCCTGGTTCGCGGCCGGCCAGCAGGTCGGCCACCGCCATGGCGCAGACCTTGGCCTGTACGTTGGCGCTGTAGCCGGACTTCGGCATGCCGGCGGAGTTGCTGGCATCGCCCAGCACATGAATGCCGGTGTGTTTCTTGGATTCGAAGGTCTTCTTGTTGACCGGACACCAGTCGCCATCGGTCAGGCTCGCATCAAAGGCGATCTTGCCGGCTTTCTGCGGCGGGATGATGTTGATGACATCGGCCTTGACCTTGTCCACCGTGCCCTGCACGGTCATGGCCTTGCCGTCGACGCCTTCCACCTTGCCGCCCTGCGCGGCGGACACCCACTCGATAAGGCTGTTGTCGGTGCCATAGCCGTAATGCTTCTTCCAGCCAGCCATGAACAGGCCCTGCTTGGAGAACTTGTCGCTGGAATCCATGATGATGAGCTTGGACTTCGGCTTGTGTCTCTTCAGGTACTGTGCGATCAGGCTGGCGCGCTCGTAGGGGCCTGGCGGGCAGCGGAAGGCACCGGCCGGCGTGGCAATGACCACGGTGCCGCCGTTCTTCATATCTAGCAGTTGCTTGTGCAGGGCGACTGTCTGCGCACCGGCCTTCCAGGCGTGGGGGATGGTGTTTTCTGCCAGCTCAGCGCTGTGGCCCTCGATGGCACCCCACTTGAAGTCGATGCCGGGGGAGACGATGGCGCGATCATATGCAAAGGTCTGGCCGCTCTTGGTCATGATCTTGCGGGAGGCTGGATCGATCTGGGTCACGGTGTCGTGCACCACGCGCACGCCGTGGCGGCGCAGACCATCATAGCCGAAGGTGAGGGAGTCGAGCGTACGCTCGCCGCCCAGCACCTCATTGCTCATGAAGCAGGTGTAATAGCGCGGGTTGGCCTCGATCAGGGTCACCTCAATGGATGGGTCGGTCATGCGCAGATACTTGGCTGCCGTGGCACCGCCGGGGCCGCCGCCGACCACCACCACCTTGCCACCGGCACCGCTGCGGCTCGTGCCGCCCGCGCAACCGGCAAGAGTACCGATGGCTAACGCGCCACCGGAGAGTTTGATGAAGTTACGACGTGAAATCATTGTGTTCTCCCCCAAGGTTATTGCTGGCTGCCGTAGAAGTTGATCAGGGCGTCGACGCTGGATTTATCGTTGCTCTTGAACATCTCGTCGACCTTCTTCTTCATGTCCTTGTCCATCGCCCGCTCGCCGCTGAGGAAATCAGCCATGGAGAAGCTAAGGTAGGTCATGGACTGGCCGGCCAGAACGCCGCCCTGGTCGGGTTTGCGCCCACCGTCCTCGTGGCACTTTTCGCAGAACTTGTCGTGCAGGCGCTTGCCATGACCGGCCTTGGCCTGGTCAAAACCCTGCTTCATGGGAATCTGCTTTTGCTGGGCGAAGTAGTCGCCCATCAGTGCGATCTCTTTATCGGAGTAGCCCTTGGCCACGCGATCCATCACGGTAGCTTTGCGCTCGCCGCTCTTGAAGGCCTTCATGGATTCCACGAAGTACTCCGCCGGCGCACCGGCGAGGCTCGGGATCTGCGCTACGCTGGAGCCAGCGGTGCCGTGGCAGGCGGCGCAGGTGTTGGCCAGCATGATGGCCGACGGCGTGGTTGCCCATGCGACGCCACTCAAGGCCAAGCCTCCGGCAAAGACCATTTTTTTGAACAGTGTTATTGAGCCCATTCTCAAACTCCTCCTTTGCTTTGATTGTTATATGTATTGGCTTTGGCAGCAGCGGTGCTGCCAAAGGTAACTATACACATGTGGTAGAAAATGCAAAGACAAAATATTCTGACTGACAGTCAGATGTGGCAGGTCGTGTCAGGTGGTAAGGGCATGAAAGGGCGATATGACAAAAACAGGATCCCGGAGACGAGGGCACCTCTATATCAGTGTCCTGGGAGGAATGAACAATCGCATCAAGGTCATCAAGCGCATGGCCTACGGCTAGCACGACTGCGACTACTTGTTCTTGAAAATCAGGGTCTCTTTTCCTGATAAAACGCGATGAAAAAAAAGCCCCGCACGAGGGCGGGGCCTAAGCCTTATTAAAAAGACTTGTTATTTGTTGGCAATGTCTTCCAGCTTGCTTGCACGGATCATCTGACCGTCGAGGGCCGCTTCCTGGCTTGATTTGCCATAGGCCACGGCGATGAGCTGTGTATAGTAGACCACCGGAATATTGAACTTGGTGCCGAAAGTCTTGTTGATATTTCTTTGGTAAGATTCGACGTTCATCTGGCATAGCTGGCAGGGGGTGACAATCATGTCGGCACCGCCATCGTAGGCGGCTTCGATGATTTCCTTGACCAGGGCATGCCCTTTTTCCGGCTCTGAAAACATCAGTGCGCCGGAGCAGCAGGAAACCTTTTTCTCATAATTATCTACCGCCTTGGCACCGCAGGCCTCGATCATGTGATCGAGATAGACTGGATTTTCGTAGGATTCACCAGCGATACCAAAAGGGCGGTTAGTCTGACAGCCGACATAGCCTGCGATCTTGATGCCTTCCAGCGGTTTGCTGATGCCATTTGCGATGGTGTCCAGGCCAATATCTTCGATCAAAACCTCGACCATGTGACGGGCTTCAGGCATGGCATTGGCTTCAACCTTCAGGCCGATCTCGCTCAGCGCAGCATTGACTCCCTGGCTAGCTTTTGGACTGTGTTCCACTCGTTCCTTGGCTTCACGGGTAGAGATCCAGCAGGCTGCGCAGGGGGCAACTATGTCAGCATTGCCATGTTGTTGCTGAGACAGGGCAATATTACGCGCTGACAGCGACAGGCGTGGAATTTCACTACCACCAGCGTAGCCGATGGAAGCGCCGCAGCAGTTCCAGTCGTCAATTTCTTTTAGCTTGATATCCAACGCATCACACATGGCATTGGATGAACGCAGGAAGTTGTCAGCCGATGCCTTGGACTGGGATGAACACCCTGGATAGAAGGAATAAAACTCTTTCTTGGCCATCTGTCTTCTCCTCACTCGCCAAATTTGGCGATGTGTTCTGCCTCAAACTCTTCTGCTTTCTTCAGCATTTTGGCAATGCCTGAAGTGTCTTTGCACTTGTGCCCACCAAAGTATTCCATCGGACTCAAGCGTTTGCTCTTCATCATCGCCATACCCAGTTCACGGCCAGCCATGGCATTTTTGATGCCCTGCGCGATGCCATCCTTGAAGTATAGGCCGACGCCAATCTTGAGCTCATTAACACGCCCATTCTTGACAATAGAATCCCAGAACATCTGCCAAACTGTTCGGTGACCTGTCGTTTTGGCGACAGGCCAAGACGTTTGGCGTAGCTGGCGAGGCCATGCATGATGTGGGTGATCGGCAGTCCACGTGGACAGCGCGCCATGCAGTTGTAGCAGGAGGTGCACATCCACATCGATTCGGTGGAAAGCACTTCCTCGCGCTTGCCAGCACGGATCATCATGAAAAGTTCTTGTGGTGGATGTTCCCAGTACGGGCCGAGCGGACAGGAGCCAGAGCAGACGCCGCATTGCATACACATCTTGACCCAGTGGCCTTCCTCGACATTCGCCTCGACTTCTTTAAGGAAGTCGGAACGATATTTCTGGACCATCGCCTGATTCATATTGCTCATCGTGGCCTCCTTAGAATTTGAAAGGACTCATGCCGATCTCAGCGATCAGCTTTTCCATATCGTTGATAATCTGCGGAATACGGTGGATGTCGGCTATGGACACCTCGTAAGTCTGCACCCGCTCTTTCTCCATATTGAGCTGTTCCAGTGTGTCGTCGATCTTGCTCATGCGGTTGTGAGCTATTTCTGAGCCCTTGACGAAGTGACACTGGTAGTTCTCACCCTTCTGGCAACCCAGCAGGATGACACCGTCATAGCCACTGTTCAGTGCATCAGTGATCCAGATGGTGTTGACCGAACCTAGGCAACGTACCGGGATGATGCGTGCGTAAGCACTGTATTCCTGGCGCGACATGCCCGCCATGTCGAGTGCTGGATAGGCATCGTTTTCGCAGGCCATTATCAGCAGGCGTGGCTTCTCGGAGAACTCATCCGGCATATCAACAGCCTTGAGCTGCTGGCCGATTGTTTCCACCGAGTAGTTTTCAAAGGAGATGACGCGCACTGGGCAGGCACCCATACAGGTACCGCAGCGACGGCAACGTGCCTCATTATATACAGGATAACCTTTTTCATCTTCATTAATGGCGCCAAAAGGACATTCCACCGTACAGCGTTTGCACTGGGTGCAGCCTTCCTTGCGGAAAGTGGGGTATGACAGATCGCCAGAACGCGGATGGGCAGCACGGCCGAGGGCTGCATTTTCACTGGCCTGGATGGCCTTTAATGCAGCGCCGGTAGCATCTTCAATGGCTTGGTGGGCATCCATAGGGCGCCGCACGGGGCCTGCAGTATAAATGCCGGTACGGCGAGTTTCGTAAGGGAAGCAGATGAAATGCGAATCGGTAAAGCCGCTTTTCAGGTGTGGTACGTCGCTACCCTGACGGTATTGCAGATTGAGGACAGAGACAGGGGCATTTTCCTGCTCGGCCTTCAGCTTCTCGACCAGTGCAGTGTTTTCTTCGTTACCAGCTGTCTCGATATCTTGCGCGAGATATGGGTTGGGGCCACTGGCTGGCAACATGCCGGTAGCCAGGACGACGATATCGGCATCAATATAAGTGTCTTCTGCCAGAATCTTGTCGTTGTAATTTACTTTCAGACCTTGGCCGCCAGCTTCGACGCTGTTCACCTTGCCCTTGGAGAAGGCGACGCCAGCTTCCTGACCGCCGCGATATACGTCTTCTCCATCGGCACCTGGAGTGCGCAGATCATCGAAGATTACCGTGGCATCGCCACCGGCATCCTTAACATAGCGGGCCTGCTTGATGGAGGTCATGCAGCAATGGCCTGAGCAGTAAGGTAGATGGCCTTCCTGTTCGGAGCGCTGACCGGCGCACTGGACGAAGACCACATTCCTGGCCTCGCTGCCGTCGGCTTTCTTGATAGCGCCGCCGTTGGCCTTGACCATTTTCTCAAAGGTCAGCTGATCCATTACATCTTGGCTCTTGCCGCCACCGAGCTCCGGCAGCTTGTTGATGTCGTACTGGTTGAATCCGGTCGCCTGAACGATGGCTCCTACCATGACATCCTTGCTGCTACCGCTTTCAGTGGCCAAGCTCACCTCGAAGCGGCCTGGTGCGCCGTCGGTCTTGGCTACCGTAGTATTGAGATAGACGGTTATATTGCCATTTGCATTGACGGCCTCGATCAGCTCGTTGGTGGTGTTGTCCACCAGGACGTTGTAGGGGGCCTTGTAAGGGAATTTCTTGTACATTTCAGCAGAAACGCCGCCCAGTGCGCCGGTCTTTTCTACCAGCTCAACCTTATAGCCAGCCTTGGCAGCTTCCAGGGCAGCGGTCATGCCGGAGATACCGCCACCGACAACCAGAATGTCACGCACCAGACCTTGCTCGCCTGAGGCTGAAGGCATTTTCATGTATTTGGCTTCGGCGCAGGCCATGCGGACATAGTCATCTGCCATTTCCTGCGTTGTCTCTGCAGCCTCGTCGGTAGCCGGACGCACCCAGATGACGCCTTCGCGCAGGTTGGCGCGAGAAAGCGCCACGCCTTCAAAGTTGAAGGCTTCGGTTTTGGCTCGACGAGAACAACCGGCAATGACTAGATGGGTGACACCATCGTTATTGATGTCATCCTGGATCATTTGTACACCTTCGGCATTGCAAAGGAACTCATGTTCCCTGGCAACTGCGGCCTTGCCTTCGCGCTTGGCTACATTGACCAGTTGCGCGGTATCTAGACGCTCGCCGATGCCGCAGCCCTGGCAGATATAGGCTCCAATCTTCATGTCAGCCACTATTTAACCCTCCTGACCTGCAACCCGATTGACTACCTGGATGGCGCGTAGTACAGCCGCCGTGGCATTTTGTGCAGCGCGGTTGACGTCCAGAGCATCAGACGAGCAACCTGCACCGTAGATGCCGCAGTCACTATCGAGATCGATGAAATTGTGTTCATTGATGGAGATGTTGGTGGGGAGTACGTTGGCCGGTACGGTGGATTCCATACCTGTCGCCAATACCACCAGATCATGCTCGTTGGCATAGCGGTTATAGCCTTCGGTGTCTACACCCTTAAGCACAACATTATCACCATTGCCCGCAACGACATTGGCCACCTTGGATTTGATGAAGGTAACGTTGGGGTCTTCTTTTACTTTGCGGTGGAAGTCGTCGATGCGATCTATGGCGCGGATATCGATGTAATAAATCGAAGATTTGCACTCATCGCCAAGCTGGTCGCGAATATAGGTAGTATGTTTCAGGGACGCCATACAGCAAATACGCGAGCAATGCTTGAGGTGATTTTGATCACGTGAACCGGCACACTGAATAAAGGCGATATTTTTTGGCACCTGGTTGTCGGAAGGACGCAGAATGCGACCGCCGGTGGGGCCGAATGGGTCCAGCATGCGCTCGAATTCGACGTTGGTAATGACATTGCTGTAGCGATCGTAGCCATAGGGCTGGATCTTGGCAGCGTCGTATGGCTTCCAGCCTGTGGCCCAGATGACTGCGCCAACGTTGAGGCTCATGTTTTGCTCAGCCATATCCAGATCCACTGCGCCATATTTACAGGCAGCCTTGGCCTTTTCGCCATCTTCTGTGTTGACGATGCGCGGGTCGATGACATAACGCTGCGGGTAGGCCATATTGGAAACCAGGTAGGCCCCCTTGCGTGATTTCATGCCGTAGTTGAATTCATCGGGGAATTCGGCAACAACTACCTTTTCGCATTCGCCACAGGCAGTACAATTTTCATTGACGTAGCGCGGGGCAATCTTGAAATTGACCGTGAAATTACCTGCCTCGCCAGTTACCTCGGTAACCTCGGCCATGGTAATCAGGCGCACGTTTTTGTTGGCCTTGAGACGGCGATACTGGATTTCCAGCCCACAGGTTGGAATACACAGCTTGGGAAAATATTTGTGTAGCTGACCAACACGGCCACCGACGCTGGGCGACTTCTCCAGCAGGATAACCTGCTTGCCGCACTCGGCTGCCTCCAGGGCAGCTGTCAGGCCGCTGATGCCGCCACCCACGACCATAATGGCCTGGTTGGTTGCGATTACCTCAGACATTAACTTTCCTCCGTCAACGGATGCCTACGAATTCTGCGCCACGTGGTTATCACGGCAGCTTAGGGTATGCCACGATGAGCCACAGGGAAATAGTCCTTTTTGAATAGGATGGACACAATACCTGCTCTAACGATGAAATTACAGTAAAGCAACATCGAATTTTCCGATGAGTAAATAGATTGCATGTATGTATTGCAGAATTTTGTTTAAAAATATTTTATAAAATCTGCTGTATTCATTATGCTGAGTTCTTTAGTCAAGAATTCCCTGGAATGCATTCTTGCATTTTATCGTGCGTTTTTTCAGCAAATCAGGAGTGTCGTGTGGCAGAGCAGTCTGTAGATGAGTATTGCATCACTGAAGAGCCTTATTATGAGCCCAGCGGTGATGAGGCAAAGGTATTCGAGGCGGCCTGGCGCAGGCGGTTGCCCTTGTTGTTGAAGGGGCCGACCGGTTGTGGCAAGACGCGCTTCATGGAATATATGGCCTGGCGGCTTGGACGGCCGCTACTTACAGTTTCGTGTCACGATGACTTGACGGCTTCAGATCTGGTCGGCCGTTATTTGATCAAGGGCGGCGAGACAGTATGGTTGGACGGGCCGCTCGCGCGTGCGGTGCGTCTTGGTGCGATTTGTTATCTGGATGAGATCGTAGAGGCGCGCAAGGATACGATGGTAGTGCTTCATCCGTTAGCCGATGATCGGCGCATCTTGCCGATGGAAAAGCTTGGCACACAGTTGCAGGCTGGGCCTGAGTTCTGCCTGGCGGTTTCATACAATCCTGGCTATCAAAGTGTACTCAAGGATCTCAAGCTGAGTACGCGCCAACGTTTCGTTGCATTGGAATTTGATTATCCACCCGCTGAGCTGGAGGCGCGGATTGTTATCAGTGAGTCAGGCGTGGATGCTGATACGGCTGCGACCCTGGTGAAATTTGCGCAGATGACGCGCAAGCTCAAGGGCAATGGTCTGGATGAAGGAGCCAGTACGCGTCTTTTGGTACACGCGGGCAAGTTGATGGTAGATGGTATTCCAGCAGTCACGGCCTGTGGCAGTGCTATCTCTCAGGCACTTACTGATGAACCTGAAATGCTGGCGGCGATCAACGAATTGTCGGCATCATTGTTTTGATCGACATTGCGGTTGTCTGAAATTTTTATGTTGATGGCACAGGACATCACTGCTCGGCTGGATGAGTATCTGGAGACGGAGTTCAGCTTCATCCGCAGCGATGAGCTGGTGCCGCTCATTCTCGCCCTGGTGCCTGCTGAACAGGATTTCGTGCTGGACTGGACGCGCCGTATCGCCAGTACCCATACCGAGATTGCCCATCAATTTCTGCGGCGTGCAACGCAGGCGCTGGTTGCGCATGAAGCCCGCATCATCGAAGCATGGGCCTTGCATGCGATGGATGTTTACGACCGCGCTGGCTTGCGCGATGCACTGGCGGTGATTGCTGATATAGATCACTTTGTGCACTACAGTCATGTGCGCACGGCTGGCGTACTGTTCGATGAGGTCAGTGGCGTGTTGCAGCATTTCGTGCATGGACTGCCCGGTCGTGCGCTGAAGCTGTCCATGGGTGATGTGTCCTGGACAGATGGTGAAACCATTCATTTGCCTGCGGTGATGGCGCAGCTGGATAACAAGGAAGCCAATTTTCAGCTGTGCAAGCTGATGGTGGTGATGCAGTGGGCACAGATCCATCACGGTACTATCTATACAGAATTGACGGCTGATCTTTCTGTTTGGCCAGATCTTGCCAGAGCCGTGAAAATTTATAGTTTGCTGGAAAGCTTGCGTCTGGAGTCGATCATTGCCCGCGCATTGCCAGGGCTTGGCCGGCAGATGGAACAGCTTGAAGCAGATTATATTTCTGCCTTGCCGGCCAACTGGCAGGATGCAGCTAAAAGCTTGCAAGCAAGAGGCGCTACTGCGGCAACGAGTCAGACTTTGTTGCCCTCGTTTTACAAATTTGACTTGCCTGTTGCCCGCTTGTGGCACTGCGATCTTGATCTGGAGGCGTTGGACGCTTGTCGACAGGCGCGTATCACGAGAGAAAAACACAAACTGCGTGTGCAATTGGCGCAATGGCTAGCTGAGTTGCGTAGAAAAAAACCGGCTATGAATAAGACGGTAAAACTTGCTGTGCAGCAGCCGGATGAAAATAGTGATTATAACGGCCCGCTTGAACTGACTATCAACGAAGCACCAGTCATACCGCCGCGCATCGTGCAGCAACTGCTTGGCTCCATTCAGCTTGATTTTGGCGGTATTCCACCTGAGTACCTGGTCGCAGCCGGGCCTGGTGAATATGACACCGATGAACAGACAACAGAAGCAGAAGCAGAAGATCCAGATGCAGTCTGGCAAGGGACTTATCACGAACACGGTGCCTTGTATTACAACGAATGGGACTATGGCCGACGGCATTACCGCAAGAATTGGTGTGTGATGCGCGAGAAGGACGTCGTCCCTGTGTATGACAATTTCGTCAGCGATACACTGCGCCGTTGCAGCGGTCTGGTGGCACACCTGCGGCGTAGTTTTGAGGCGATGCGAGACGATGAAAGATTGCTCAAGCGTCAGACAGAAGGTGAGAATGTCGATATTGATGCCCTGGTCGAGGCACTGGCCGATGCCCGTGATGGTCGGGAGATGAGCGAACGATTGTTTGTGCGCCAGCATCGTGTTGAGCGTGATATTACCGTGGCCTTTATGGTCGATATGAGCGGCTCCACGCAAGGCTGGATCAATGAGGCAGAACGTGAGTCCTTGCTGCTATTGTGTGAAGCGCTGGAAATGCTGGGCGATCGTTATGCAATCTATGGTTTTTCCGGTATCACGCGCAAACGCTGCGAACTCTATCGCATCAAACGTTTCGATGAGTCCTATGGGGATGAAGTGCGCGCCAGGATCAGTGGTATTCGTGCGCAGGATTACACCCGCATGGGCTTTGCCATACGTCACCTGAGTGGTCTGCTGAATGACACCGGTGCGCGTACCCGCTTGTTGGTTACTTTGTCGGATGGAAAGCCGGATGATTACAGTGATTATCGAGGTGAGTATGGTATTGAAGATACCCGTCAGGCACTACTCGAAGCACGGCGCAGTGGCATCCATGCCTTTTGCATCACGATCGACGAGCAGGGGCCTGCTTATCTGCCACACATGTATGGCGCAGCAAACTACACAGTAGTCGCCGAGGTCAGGCAATTGCCTTTCAGGGTTGCGGATATCTACCGTCGTCTGACGCGCTGAGGAAGCATGCACACGGTTTATTTCCCCAGGGTTTGAGGATGTGGCGGCTGATGATTGTTCTTTAACAAGCTGTGCGGATTTCGCTGCGCTATATCCAGACTGCATTAATTACAGCAGTCTTACGCACCGAGATTTACACACGCAATATTAACCTGGATAGTCACTGTAATTGGCCAGACTTAGCATTTGCTCGTTGGTATACGTTAACCCGTCAACTGGACATGTAAAATTGGTATTTATGCAGTGTTTCCTTAGGGAAACGCTGAACAACTAACCCTTCATCGCTTCAAATCCCAAAAAAGCTTCTTCGAGCTAGAAAAATTCAACTTTTATCGAAAAAACATCGTTTTTTAACGATTTTTAGTCGCTTTTTGCTGT
>Ga0172382_10011997_pt1 | contig 11378 bp, 8 predicted proteins | sample Leawel138RmetaG_FD_122245 | JGI IMG/M metagenome (GOLD analysis project Ga0172382, IMG submission 122245) | Leachate microbial communities from a municipal landfill in Southern Ontario, Canada - Leachate well 138R metaG | ecosystem: Engineered > Solid waste > Landfill > Unclassified | place...
CTGCTTAAAGTAGCCTTCTTGTTACGTTGAGGTCTTCAGAACTGGGTTGTAGCTTTCCACTGGGATGGTTGTGGGCCACTACAACAGCGGTAGCTCTTTCACGTAAGGAATCGAAAAGACCTCTATCGTACCGAAGAAAATGACACCATAAATATTTATATAATAAGTAAAAAAAGGAAACACAAATTCAATTTACATGACCATGATCTTCCTTCAGCGTGCTCTCACTATAGTACTCCTATCAGATACTTCATTCGAACAATTATACGAACGCTGTATACCAATTTTCCTATCGAGACTTCTTCGCCTTCCAAGAATGAACCTGGTTTTTCTCTTCACCAAGCCGTTAGACTCTTTCGAAAAGGGAAGATAGCACTTTACTTGTGAATCTATACTCAATCATGATCTTGCTATACCATTTACTTTCCAGGACCAAGAAAAAATTTGCCTTCCCGCTCAACAACCAGTTCTCGTTTTAACAGAACTGAGATTGCTTTTTCTATGCTTTTCTTGATGCCACTCCCGGCTCGTTTGAAGGAAAAAACTTGTTTGTATTGCTCAACGATTTCGTCAATTGTCGGTCCATAAGATGAGTTGACATAAACATAGACAAGTCCAATAATTTCGCTGTTGCAGATGGTATCAGTTGTTTCCCTTAGATTCTTTCCATCATTTCGTTTCGGAATAGCCATCAGGGCCACATCGGTTTTCGAATACCAAATGCATCTGCTTTGATCAATGTATAGGTTTTGTTTTGAGAGATGTTCTCGAGGGTTCTTTTTCAGGTCTCTGATCTCCGTATCCTCTACATTCGATTTTCGCAGTACGCGAATGAGGTACTCCAGTGTTATCGGCTGGTTGAATTTCAAATATTCTTCTAGATCGGAAAGAATATCCTCAATCTTTTCCACTGGTGCACTTGGTTCGAAATCCTTGAAATCTGGTAGTCGATGCAATTGAATGGATTCTATGGAAGCTGTCTCGGGCATGTCATGTGATTTCTGCTCATTATCTACGAAAAGATCCCGGATTTCAGTTTGTACGGGTTCTCCTGGATCATCGATGAATATATTGGAGTCGACATTATGCGTGATCGATTTTTCAACTTCATCCTTCAATCGTTTCCTTGCTTCAAATGGATTCTTCAACCAATCTGTTGACCAAACCCTGATGATTTTCCAGCCCATCCGCTCCAACACATCTTGTCTTAGACGATCCCGTTCTCTGGTTGTCCTGCTGCTATGATATTGTGCTCCATCACATTCAATCCCTGCAGCGTATACCCCTGCATGGGAAGGATGAATGATGCCCAGATCGATTCGATATTGGGAACAACCCACCTGAGGGACAACTTGGTAGCCTTCGGATTCAAGGAAATCTTTCACTGAATCTTCGAATGGTGATTCGGTCTCTCCCAGAGATTCCATATTGACGACACTTTGTGAGAGTGAATCAATTCCCTGTTCAGCATATTGTAAGAATGCCAGTAGTTTCTTTGCACCCACCGAAGTACTGTTCGAAGAGTTGATATTCACAGCATGGAATGAACTGACTACCCTGAGATTTTCCCGAGCTCTCGTGATCGCTACGTTCAGTCGCTTCTCGCCACCGATTCTGTTGATCGGACCAAAATTCATTGGAACCGTTCCCCCAAGAGTTGAAGGGCCGTATCCAACACAGAAGAATATAGTATCTCTCTCGTCTCCCTGAACCGTTTCGATATTCTTTATGAAGAATGGTTCTTCAACAGATTCAAGAAAGAACTGTTCAAAGTCAGGATAGTCCTCACGACGTTTTTCAAGAGTATCTTCGATGCAGTGTTGTTGGGACTGGCTGCATGTTACGATTCCCAATGATCTATTAGGGAAGTTCTTGAAATGTTCAAAAATCAAATCTACGGCCTTTTCGGCTTCCTTAAGGTTTCTCCTTGATTTCCCTCGGTCATAAATTCCATCCGGTACATAGACATGTTCTACCCCAGCGTGCTTTTCACTATAAGTTTGCGAGGGGAATGTGATCAGCTTGTTCTGATAGAATTCACTGTTGCTGAACATGATCAAATGTTCAAATTTGCTTCGATAATGCCAACGAAGAGTAAGTGATGGCATCAACAATGAAGCCTCCTGGAGCACAGACTCATAGGTCTCGTTCAGGTCTTCCTCCTCATCATCATCAATCGTGTCAAATTCATCTTCGCTATCCGATGTCTCGAAAAACGATGTTGGAGGCAACTGTTTTGTATCACCTACGATTATCACCTGTTTTCCCCTGAGGATGGAGGAAATCGCATCATGAGTCTTGATCTGTGATGCCTCATCAAAGATGACTGTGTCGAATTTGTAAAATTCAGGTCTCAAATATTGGCTTACCGCCAGTGGAGACATAAGGAAGCATGGCTTCATATCGAGGATAAGCGTGGGTATTTCGTTCAACAACCTACGGATTGACATGAATTTCCTTTTTTTCATGGATTCTTTTTTGATGATCGCCACTTCACCTCCAAAGGCTGTGGATTCATCAGGGCGACGCGAATCAAGTAGGTGTTTCACTCGTCGGGCTGCAATTGCCAATTGGTCAACATCCAATTGCTTGAACTCCTTTACCACCCCAAGATGATCTTCGGCGGAGAAATAGTTCAACTCTGCATAGCCCTCTATTTGGGAATCGCGCCATTGGGTGAAGAAGGATTTCAAGAATATGTCGACCCAACGCATCGGCTCCACATCCAACTGGCGCAGTTCGGACAACATTAATTTCACCAGTGGTGAGATCCGATTTTCAGAGGTCAGGTCTTCAAGTTTGATGGAATCCTCGAGGATGCTGATATTCTTCCGACACTCATCGATTTGCACAATGGCATCTGCCAATTCCATGTGCATCCATTTGCTCTTGTCCTTGAATAGTCTTGTAAAGAATTTGAAGCTTTTCCCTTCGATGAATTGCAGTTTATCAACCAATCTTTCATGGATTGCCGAACAATGAGAGACAAACTCATTATCTGCCGAATAAAGCCTGTTCCCAAGCGAAGACACAACGAAATCCCTATAGTCCGTCTGAGAAATCTTGTCAGCCCATACAACCTTCGCCAGGAGATCGGGCCAATCGATCTTCCAGTTGGTTTGCAAACCCAAGTTTGAGAATACCAAAGCTCCCAGGTTTTCATAGGCTTTCTTTTGGTTGAGTAGCTGCTTCAATCTCTCCACATTTTCGAACAATTCCGTGGCAGTAGGTTCGTTGTGAAGGTGAAGGGAATCGACCATATCCTGCACGGCATTGATCGCATCGAAAGCATTCCGAAGCGTTTGTTTGCCGAGAGAAATGTCCGAGGAAATCAATTTCAGCTTCAATGGATCAAGTTCCCCAGGGCATTCTGACAGAACCTTATGTAAGGATTCCAAGGATGTTGCCAAATTGTGGGAAAGATCAATGCCACTTCCAACGTTTTCTTTGAGCTTCTCAAGGATAAGCGACGAGATTGATACTGGTGATCCGTGCTTGTTGCTGGCAAAAAAAGCTTCCGAGTCATCGATCAGTCCATTCAGGTATTGCCAATCGGTGTCCCCGCCGTCGAAGAGATACTCTCCGAGGATATCCTGGTATTTGGGATGCTGCTCCGCAATGGTTTGTGCCGTTTCTTGGTATTTGGCCAGCAGGTGCAATATTTCGGCGATTTCTTGTTTGTTGTGAGATGAAGATGTGAATTTTTGGACCAGAAGCTTGATTCGTTTATAAGCGGGACCTAGCGTGCTGGTGAAGGATGTATGTGTTTCCAGCCACTTGTCATGGGATATCCAATCAATCCCTTTGTATTGGCCGTCACCTCTCTCTTTGATCTTAAGCTCCAGGTCTCTCGAGGCATCATAAAGCCCTTTTGCCTCTAGAAAGGCCTTCTTGATCCTCCTGAACTTGAGCGGGTTTTCCAGCCATTGTGCCGGAATTTGAACCAATCTTGGCCAGATGAGGAATTGTGGTGCTTTTGCCACAATTTTTCCCATTTCTTCGGACTTCAAGCCCGGATAGATAGTGGAAGATGTAGTGATGATCGGAACAAGCTCAGTATAGATATCAGAAATGCAACCAAGCCAATTCTTGAGAACAGAAAGACTGGGGAGTCTATCAAGTGATGAGACACCGAAAGACTGCTTAATATCGTTTTCCAAGGCTTCTGCTTTGGAAAGAAATTCTTGGAATGGCTTCCGTAGGAAATCTTTTCCGAAGAAGTCAGATGCCTCTTGTATGGTATTCTGCAGGTCCTCCTTCATGCGGATGATACTTTCTATTTGGGTTCCTACTTTGGATAGGTTTCCCTGGTACAACCATTCCTCTACCACTGGTTTTGCATCGCGAAGGTCGTTCAATATGTGTCGGAGGGGCAGCAAATCCTCAATAGTACGGATGGTCGAAAAACCCAGTTTGATTTTCAATTTTTGTACAAGTTGCTCGAGGGATTTGAAGTCGTCCACCAACTCCCTTGCATGCATAGAAATTTCTTCCCTCAGCCGCAAAGTCAATGATAGCTTTTCATGCTCCTTCCAATACTTGTAGGCCTCACTCGTGTGTAATTTTTCACTTATTGAAGAGATTGCAGTCAATTCCTCTTTTGCTGCATGCAAATCGTTTTTAGAGAAATTTGAAATCATGCGAGTGTCCAACGATATCACATGTTGCACATTATTGAGTCGTACCAATCTTCCATGGACCTGATACATGCTCATCCCTAATGGAGGAATGATCTCATGCAATTGTTGTACATAAGTGTTCAGGATTCGTTTTTTTGCCTCAAGGGTTCTGAAATATTTATCTATGATTTCACCGTTCTCAGTCTTCGACTCTGAGGAAAAACATTTCATCAAGTTATCGACCAACTGTTTTCTTCTAGCTTTTTCTTTCTTGGACTGAAGGATTAAAGCATAGTCGATCAAACCTACTTTTTTGATTCTTGATGCTACCACCTCTAATGCAGCCATTTTCTCGGCAACGAAAAGGATCTTTTTATCGTTCCCCAATAGCTCTACAATGATATTAGTGATGGTTTGACTTTTACCCGTTCCCGGAGGCCCTTCAAGTACAAAACTTTTTCCTTGCTTTGCAAATTCGATGGCATCTTGTTGTGACGAGTCGGCATCAAGTACTTGGAACACACTCTTAGGTGAGATGGCGTCTAGATCAATCGATTCATAGAAAAAATTAGCATCATTACCAGAATCATAATTAATACCCGCCAACTTTGTAATAAGAGGATGTTCCTTATACAATTGTTTATTGGACTCAAGATCTTTGTAGATGACGATTTTTCGGAAAGATAAAGGAGATAGATAGCACTCGTTCAACACGGACCATCTGGAATTCACGGCAACCACTGATTCGAACATGTTGAGATATGATTTCAGGTCGAATTCTTCGTCATTGAAAGGTGGTAACGAGATGCCGAAATCATTTTTCAGTATACTCTCAAGAATGGGGTTTACGAAGGCTTCCTCTTCATTCTTCTCGAGCAGGAACGGGTCCTTGATATTGTAGCGTATTAAGTTTACTGGAACGATCAGGATAGGAGATTTTCTTTTAATATCAGAACTCTCCGACTCGTACCACATCAAGGACCCAAAGGTTAAGAAAAGGTTGTGCAGTCCGGTTTCTTCCTCGTTTGTTTTTGTTCGACTCCGAATCATGCGCAACGAACGCCTCAGTTCACGCAACCCATTGTTGCTTTTCCATTTGCTGCTGGATGCATACAATACTTTCCGTGAAGAATCTACGGGGGTATACGACTCGGGAGTGAATTCTGGGATGTTCAAATCATCCCCTCGCCTGTATGTACTATCCAAAGGGAATTCGAATACAATATCATTGTTGACGATGTCGTCATAAAGAGGCCCGATGTCAGAGGGGTAGGTGATCTTAAGGGTTTGGAGCGTATCACGAAGATTTACCATGGGTGAAGTAGCGCTCTTCTCGAGGAGTTGAGTTTTCCAGAACTCAAGCTTTTGATCAATTCTTGAATTTGCATCGGGGAGCATGGTTTTCTCCTATGAATCTGATTATAGCATTATATATCGTATATTGCATTGGGAGAAAGCAAAGGTATGCATTTAAGTATCCACGTCAATGACGCCGCCTACAACCTGTACATCAACGACGAAATCGATTGGTTTACATTTGTACCTATTGATCAAATCAAAACTGTTTCCCTTCGCCACGACTATCACCACGCACTGCAGTTGTCCACATACTATTATTTCTTCTAGACCGAGAAATCGCCCTTCGATGACTCCCGTGTCAGAAAGGCTCACTTGATGTCCTTCGACCGCCAGGCGCTAATTGACCAAGTCACCTGTGTCGGACATATCCCAGCTTGGGGTATCGTACCATAGATGGCCGGTTATGATGGTCTTGGCAATCCTGTCTATGATGTCGCCTTAGCCCGCAAGCTCCTCGCCGAGGCCGGGTATGCCAACGATTTCGGGTTCCCGGAGACCGCGATTCTCTACACTACCAGCGAAGGACACAAGGCCATCGTAGAGTTCCTGCAGCAGAAGTGGAAGAACAACCTGAACATTACCCTTGAGCTGGAGAATCAGGAGTGGGCGACTTACCAATCGAACCGCTATCACGGTAACTTCCAGATCGCGCGTGCGGGCTGGGTGGGAGATTATCAGGATCCGAACACATTCCTCGACATATTTGTCACTGGTGGTTCCATGAACGGTGGAGAGTACTCCAACGAGTTCTATGATCTGCTTATCCGAGAAGCGGCTACATTAGATGGTCCTGATCGTCTTGATATTCTTTTTGTGACTGAAAGTATTCTTATTAATGAAGATCGGGCAATCATACCATTGTACGATTACACCACGGACAACATGGTCGAACCGCCAAGTGGGGCGGTTGGTATCCTCACACCATGGATTACCATCCTTTAAAGGATATTTATCGGAAATAACCACAGTAAGACTAGTTATAAGATGCTTTTCAAAACTGACTAACCCTTCCTCAACAATATCATTCATCAAACAGAACCTAAGAAAATCGCTGTCAAGTAATTCCTCAAGCAGTTCATCGATCTTTTTCCAATTCTCATCAGTCAATGTAATTTCACGTGTTCTGTCATCGCCACACTCCTTTGTGTCCTTACATGGAAATGACGTCAAACAATATCATTCTGCTTCAGAAATGCGGAAAATTTCTTTTGATGGAAAAATCGACATCGCCTCATGAAACCGAATATCCTAATCACACTTCATCTACACCTTGATCTCCATCCCATTCTTGAACGTGAACCGCACCTCATCTTTTCCATGTACCTCAACATGGTCGGCAAGCGAGTGCCAAAGGTGATCGGAGAACTCGGTCACTAAACCTTCCTGCTTTCTTAAATCCTTGAGGAACAATTCAGTCTTGGTCTTGCGATACCGGCGATCCTGTATCGCCTGTTTCACCTCAGAGGTCTGGACTTCGACCTCTTGGTAACGCTCCGATAACCTCTCATATCTCTCCCGATACACCGCTTGGTCCATCACCCTCGAAGCGTTCTCCGCAGTCAGCTGATCCATGTCCCCGATGATTTCCAATCGCTCCGTTTCAAGGCTTTGCAGTTTGACTTCATCATCCGATAAATCGAAGACACTGTCCTTGATCGACATGAAGTTCCTGATGATCTCATTCTTGTTTTCAATCAGCTTGTTCACCACTCTTACAAACAGCTGTTGAAGTTCGGTTTCAGAAATATTTGGAGCCGTACACGTCTTATGCCTGTGGGCATACTTTTCGTTGCATTGCCAGATCACCTTGCGGTATCGATCCTTGGAATGCCATACCTTGGGTCCGTAGGTACCACCGCAGTGGCCACATCGGATCCGACCGGAGAAAAGGTGTTTCCCTTTCATCGCCTCCGAATTCTCCTTGCGATGCGCAATCTTCTTCTGTACCAGGTCGAACACCTCGGCCGTGATGATCGCCTCATGGTTGTCCTGGACATAATACTGTGGAACCTCACCCTTGTTCACCACGGGCTTCTTGGTAAGGAAATCTGCAATGTAGTACTTCTGCAGCAGCGCATCACCCTTGTACTTCACATTGGTGAGCACCTGCTGGATGGTAGAAGAGTGCCATACGGTCTTGCCGGTCACGGTGATGTGCCCTTCGCTCTCAAGGCGTTTGGCGATCCCGTGAAATGTCAGGCCTTGGAGATACAAGGAGAAGATATGTCTGACCAACTTCGCTTGATCGGGATTCACCACTAGGTTGCCCTCAGAACCCTTGTCGTATCCGAGGAATCGCGTGAACGGGACGGTGACCTGCCCATCGGCAAAGCGTTTGCGACGCCCCCATTTGACGTTTTCTGAAATCGAGCGGGACTCTTCTTGAGCTAAAGAGCTCATGATGGTGATCAACAGCTCCCCCTTGCTGTCAAAGGTCCGGATCCCCTCTTTCTCAAACGAAACTTCAACCTTGTGTTCCTTGAGCTTGCGGATGGTCGAGAGGCTGTCCACGGTGTTGCGAGCAAAACGGCTGACGCTTTTGGTGACGATCAGATCGATCTTGCCAGCAAGTGCGTCATCGAGCATCCGCTTGAAACCCTCTCTCCTGTTGGTACTGGTACCACTGATACCCTCGTCAGTGTAGATGCCGACGAATTCCCACTCAGCATTCGCCTTGATCATACTCGTGTAATAATCCACCTGTGCTTCATAAGATGCGTATTGGTCATCACTATCGGTGGAGACGCGCGCGTATCCTGCAACCCGACGCTTGGGTGCTAATGCGTGTATTGATTGTCCTGAAGAAAGATCCCGTGCTGCTGGGATGACGCGTACTGCTCTCATGATGGTACCTCTCTGACGTTATTTTCTTGTTGCTGTGCCAATGCTCGTCGGTGTGCCCATGCATCCCGTTTGGCAGTATTCTTCCAGGCCGTGGTGAGCACCTCGCTGGAGGTGAGATGGAATTCAAGGGTGTCGACGGACGCCACGATATGATCGACATGGTTGTCTATCCATGCCTCCTCGAAAGGATCACCAGGTGATGCCCCGGCTATCAGTGTGAGAAGGGAAGCGCATACCTGGCGTAGGGTATAGACCGGTAGGCTCTTGGACGGGCAGGCCTTTGTTCCCTGCTTACGCTTATGAGAGCACTGGTAGTGGCCTTGTTGGAATTGGGTGAGCTCACCGGTGCGGGAGTAGGGGGTGAAGGTGAATGTGCTACCGCAATAACCACACAGGATCTTACCGGTGAAGCACGTGGCACGCCGCCACCTCACCGCACCCGCTTGGCGCCGACGTTCGCGTTCGGTTTCCACTCGTTCATGCAACTGTTCATCAATGATCACCGGATGGGTACCCTGCACCTCGAAACGAGGAAGCTCTCCTTTGTTCATTTTCTTCTGATGGGTGATATGGTCATCTACGTAAGTACGCTGCAGGATGCTGAATCCGCGGTATTTCTCCTGATCAAGGATTCTCAATATCGAGGTTTTACCGAATGGCAGCCCCTTGCGATTGAAAATCCCCCTCTTTGCCAAGGCGTCCGATATCTCGGTGAGCATCATGCCGTCGGCAAATGAACGGTACATGAACCGCACCGCCTCGGCCTCATCCTCGATGATCTCGAAATGGTCCTCAGCCCACTGGTATCCATAGATGGTGTAGGCGAGGAAGCGTCCTTGGGAGAAGCGCTTGCGGATGCCCCATTTGACATTCTCGCTGATCGAGAGGCTCTCCTCCTGTGCATACGAGGCGAGGATGGAGAGCATCAGCTCCCCGTCTCCGGTGAGCGAATCGATGTTCTCCCGCTCAAAGCGCACCGAGATGTTTCGTTCCCTCAGATGCCTGACGGTTTTGAGCAGATCGACGGTGTTTCGGGCGAATCGGCTGATGCTCTTGGTGAGGATGATGTCGACCAGTCCCTTCTCGCAATCTGCGATGAGGCGTTGGAACTCGCTACGGTTTCTGGTAGCGGTACCCGAGATTCCTGCATCCGCATACACTCCTGCATACTCCCATGAGGAATTGGATTGGATGTGCGTGCTGTAGTGGCTCACCTGGGCTGCCAGGGATTGCATCAATTCATCCGAGTCGACCGAGACGCGCGCATAAGCGGCAACCCGCTTCTTTGCTGGCATGCCTGCCACGGTGCGCTCAAGCTTGATGACCTTGGGGCTTCGGCATGAGCCCTTGTCCATCGGATCGATCATCGCACCGAAAGTTTCGCGGTTGTTAAGGGGTGGATCATGATCGAGTGGGTCACACCGTGCTTGTTGCATGGTTGTCCTCCTGATAGTAGCGTGCGTTGATGTAGCACTCGTGGCTGCAGTACTTGCGATCGGCTTTTCCGTAGGCGGAGAACTGTTTGCCGCAGGCGGGGCAGGTGAAGTGGTACAAGGCCTTCGAAGATCGGTCCACCAGATACAGGTGGGTGCTCCACCACTTCTGGCTGCATGCCTTTGAGCAGAAGATCTTTTTCTTGCGCTTGGGAATCTGTTCGACAGGTGTTCCGCATTGCTTGCACCGGCTGGCGGCGGCAGGATCGGGGAGAAGATCAAGGCCTTTTTGTGCGGCACGTACGCAGTAGGTCTTCACCGTACCCGGCTTCAGTGAAAGTGCATCCCCAATGTGTTTGTAGGTGCATCCGTAGCGGCGCATCTCATGGATTTGTTGTTTTTGGATTTCGGTCATGCTTTGTCTCCTCATGGGTGTTCGCATCAATCGTCATTGGCATAAAGGGTTATATATTCATACCCTAAAATGATTTGTATCGTATCAATCACTCTTGTCGCCCCGATAGTCAACCCGCCTCGGCCAACAATTCGCCGATAAGCGGTCGGTACTTCGCGAGCAGGAGACCATTGGCTTCGAAAAGCTCGGCTGTGGTCAGAAGTCCCAATCCGAGCAACCTGTCTGTGATGGTCAGGCAGACTTGATATCCCAATTCACTAGCAAACAGGTTTTCGTTCAGCGGTGGGCTTTCGGCGAAGATCCCTAGAGGATCTGGATTATGCATCTCGTGGACCTGGTACTTTTCGGTTTCGGTCATATATTCCTCCCTGTCTATTGGCGGATAACCGTACCCTCGATGCACAAAGCCCTCCTTATCCTGGGTAGAATCGAAGACGATGGTATTCTGGGGTAGGTCCTCCTGCTTGAAGGCGTATTGGTGCCTCACTACCTTCCGGATGCGATTTGGGATTTGACCGAAAGAAATGTGAAGTAAGTGATTCGATTAAGAGTTGGTCCCCTTTTGATATCCTTTGCATCTTTTGATTGAGACGTGGTGGGGCGTGTGCTAAACTTATAAAGCCCTATCGGATCCTATTTCAAAAAACCATTGAGAGGAGTCCCAGATGGAAAAGAATAATCTCTACAGGATCAACATTGATGAAAAGA
>Ga0172382_10012000_pt1 | contig 11376 bp, 10 predicted proteins | sample Leawel138RmetaG_FD_122245 | JGI IMG/M metagenome (GOLD analysis project Ga0172382, IMG submission 122245) | Leachate microbial communities from a municipal landfill in Southern Ontario, Canada - Leachate well 138R metaG | ecosystem: Engineered > Solid waste > Landfill > Unclassified | place...
CCCCGATGGCCCCGTGGCCGTCGGGACCGTCAGCGCGAGGAGCGCATCGATCAGCTCGTCGAGGAGACCCTTGAGGGTGTCGCCGAGAACGGCCGCCTCGTTGGCGTCGAGGCCCACGTACACGGTCTGGCCGCTCCTGTTGGACACCCGGACGCTGCCGTCCTTGTCCATCTCGACGTACGCTCCGCTCAGGTGCTCGATGCGGATCGCCTCCTGCCCCGACTTCCCGTCGAGAATCACCTTGTGCCCCTGCGGGGTGAACCATCCGAACGTGTCCGGGTCCCGGAGGGCCTCGGGGATGCCGTCACGTCCCCAGATGCCACCTTCCCACACCGGCATGTCGAGCTTGCCGTTCTCGAACGTGACCCAGACGATGGAGTCCACCGGCGGGATCGCCTTGAAGCCGTACCCCTCGCCCGCGAGCGGAACCTTGGGGTACGCGATCCGGGAGACCTCCGGCGTGTCACCCACCGACGGCACGCGAACACGGATCCGGCCCTGGTTCCTGTCGTCGACGTTGTCGAGGACGATCCCTCTGTACTGGCCGTAGTAGAGGCGGAACGCCTCCAGCCCATGGAGGATGAGCCGGTCGACGAAGCGGGAGAACCCCTGGGCCGCGTAGGAGCTACGACCGAAGCGCATGTCAGCCCTCCTCCACCGGCTCGACCATCTGGCCGCCACCTTCGGCGTCCCCGAGCGGCTCGGTGAGCGTGGCGTCGTTCACGCGCTGCGGAGTGAACGAGAGAAGGGACGCCAGGAGAGTCCGCGAGGTCGCGTTGTTCAGCAGGTCCATAGCCATCGACCACTCGCTCGACGAACAACTGTGCGTGACCTTGTGCACCAGGTAGACCGCGTCGAAGATCCCCAGGTTGTGGATGCTGACCAGCTCGCCGGGGAAGAGGTCGGGGATGCCGATGGTGGATACGTTGGCCTGGATCCCACCGCCACGAGCTGCTGCCTCGGTTTGGTGCGCCTCCGCTACCGCTTCCTGGCCGCGCGGGTCGCGCTCGGAGACGTAGAGATGCTCGCCGGCCGTCGGCCCCTCTGTCGGATGAGCCAGCCTGACGTCGGTGTCCTCGACCTGTCCCCCGCCCTCCCCTGGAGCTGCCTCGCCTGTGGCTGGGATCGTCGAGTCCTCCCGCATGCTGACCAGATCGGTCACCGAGAGGTCGTCGGGGTTGATGCCGCCAGTGCGGACTGACGTAGCCGCGCCCGGCATCCAGACGCCCTCGGAGGGCGACTCGAACTCGAACAGCGGGAAGTACGTCTCGAAGTCCACCCGCCCGCGCATCACGAGGCCGAATCGGGGAGTGGCTCCAAGGATCTCGCTGCGCCGGACGCAGCGGAGCACCTGCTGCCCCTCTCGATCGCGCGACGGCTCGATCCAAGCGTCGCAGTTCGCGCTGCGCAGGAGGTACTGGAGGAAGAACCAGTCTGACTGGTTCTGTTGGCTGACGCGCTCGCGGACCCGATACAGCTCGTCGTCGCTGCCCGTCGAGGGGGGCGGAGCGAACGAGATGTGCGCGTAACCCTCTTGCGAGAGGATCTCGCGGACGATGTCCACGTAGGACTTGTTCTGATACTCGACCGAGCGCGACCCGCGCAGTGCGATGAACGCGCCACCCTCGCCGTTGAGCGTCGCCGTGAGCCCCTCGTCGGGGTTGATGCGGACCTCGGGCTTGCCGGCCATCGCCGACACCCACGGCATGAACCTGCCGATGCGGGGGTAGCCGATCTGGCACTCGATGACGTTGCCGATCTGGAGGAGGTTGCTCTCCAGCACCCGAATCCCGATGTCGTACGGCATCGCGATCGAGATCGTGATCTTGCTGTTCATGCCGATCGCGGTCTCGATGTCCACGCTCTCGACACACGGGAGACCGTCGAGTGCCGCCGGGCCCTCGATGCCCAGCGCCGAGTCCACCGTCGACAGCGTCTCGGCGGTCTGCGATGCGCCTTCCGACCACCAGAGGTTGAACGTCTGCCTGTCCGGCGTGACGATCCGGACGGCCATCTGGAAGCCAGACGGGTCGAGCGCCGGCATGGATCAGCGCCCCTCGATGCCGCGCGACGGACGGCGAAGGATCTGAGAGAACACCCGTCGCCCGCTTGGGATCCGAATGACGTCGCGCGCGTTCAGATCGTTCGGGAGAAGCTCGAACCCGTTCGCGAGCGCGATGATCCACCAAAGATCCGGCGACCCGTAGAAGCGCGTCGCGATCCGGTCGATCCGATCGTTGCCGTCGACCGTGTACTTGATGTCGTCCGGAGCCGGATCGATCGACGGGTACTCGGGCTGCTCCCAGTGCTCGACCCCATCGATCGTGATGAGCCGCGCGTTCTTGAGCCGGCTCGTGTCTCGAATGCGTACCGACATGGCTCAGCCCATCTCCGCCGGGTCTCCGCCCTGAGCCGAGCCGCGACGACCGCCGCGCCCGCCGCGGGCCCCGCCGCCCATGGCACCGTGAAGCTGGCGCACCGCCTCCGGCCCGAAGGCCGAAATCACCATCTCGCGGGCCATCTCCCGCGCCGTCTCGCGCGTGCGCGTCTCGTCGGCCGCATCGGCGGCCTGTCGACGTGCACGCGTGCGAGCAGCCGCCGCAGCTCCACGTCTGCCGCCGCGTCCGCCCGTGCGCCCGCGCGTTCCGCCACCGCTGTCCTCCTCGACCGACCTGGCAACCACGGGAGCGTCGGAGCCGGGGCTCTCCTCCTCCGCGCCCACGACGACCGTCGGAGTCTCCTCTCCCAGCTCACCCACCCGCTCGCGCATCCGCACGAGCGCCGCATCGGTTCCATCCGCGAACCGATCCATACCCTCGATCAGGGTGTCCTGCGCCCGGATCACCCCGGCGGCCTCTTCACGGATGCGACGTCGCCTCGCCGCACGTGTCGCCGCCAGCTCGGCCTCCGCCCTGGCTACCTCGGCGTCGTAGGAGGCAATCTCGGCCTGGCGTTGCTCGCGCTGCGCACGGATAGCGGCCTGCGCGTCGGTCATGCGCCGCTCCTCCGAGGTCACCTCGCGGTTGATGGCCTCGACCGCGCTGTGGAGCCCGTCGCTGACGAGACCCATCGCCGAACGCAGCGGTGCTGGGATCGCGTTGAACGCGGTCTGTAGCCCGCTCACGAGCGACTGAACGATCCGCAAAAATCCGAGCCGTAGCGACTGCACGCTCGTCTCGATGTTCTCGAAGATGCTCATGAAGTAGTCGCCCGCCTGGAGGATCGGCTGGGTGAAGAACCGACGAATACGCGCACCGATGAGCTGCCACCCAGCCGCTAGCACGTCACGCGCGGTCTCGAAGTTGGCCTTGAACGTACGGATTGCGAGGATCACGTTGAAGACGCTCCTCACCGCCACGCGCCCGAACACCTGCCAGGCACGTGTGTATCCACGCTGGAACTGGATGGCGATGTCGAGAGCCGTGCGAACGAACTCGTAGAGTGCCGGCTTGATCGTCTGCTTCCACATCCGCCGGAACGCATCGCCCGTGGACTCTGCGCCCGCGACGGAGCCGTCCACCACATCCTCCTGGAAGGTACCGCTCCACCACTCTCGGAACATTTCGAGCACCGGCGAGATCGCGCCGTCCCACAGCTCTGAGAAGGCGGCACCAATCTCTGTCGCCATGTCCCAGAACGCGCTGGCGAACGGAACGATGATCTCGTCCCATACGTCTCCGACCGCCTCCAGCTGGGCCATCAGGTAGTCGGCGAAGTCCGTGACTGCGTCGATGATGCCCGAATCCTCGAAGAACCCTGACACCGCGTTCCAGGCGTCCGAGAAGGAGTCGAACATCGACTCGCCGAAGATGTCCTCCCACAGACCAGACAGCGGCCCGAACGCCGACTCGACGATGCCGAACAACGCTTCACCGAGCGAGTCCGCGTCAAGCACCCGCTGGATAACGCCCAGCGGGCTCGCCCCGAAGAGTGAGTCGAAGAAGGTCACCCACCCCGAGTCCTCCCCGAAGATGCCCGTCATCACGTCGTGGAAGATCGTGTCGAGCTGGCCGACTGTGTTCTGGAGGATGCTCCGAAGCGTGCCCGCGACCGACCTCGCCACCTCTCCCGGCGGCATCCCGAACGCGTCGGTGAAGAACTCCGTGACGTCATCGTTGAACTCCCCCGTGAACAGCCCGCTGAGGAAGCCAAAAGCGATCCTCACGCCGTTGGCGATCGTCTGCCCCACGGCCTGCCAGTCGACGCTCTCGATCCACTCGCGCGCGTTCTCGCTCCAGTCGAGCAGCGTATCGAGGCCGCCCATGAAGCCATCGGCCGCGTCGCTCGCCAGGCCCGACCAGTCGGTCGTCTGGAAGAACGACGAGATGTCGTCCCAGTAGTAGTAGATGGCTCCGGCGCCGGCAGCGATGCCGCCGATCAAGAGCCCCCACGGCCCGAGGAAGGAGGTGATCGTCCCGACGCCGCTGCTCAGCGAGCCGAAGACCGAGCTGATCGCGCGCCCCGCCCCGAGCTGTTGCAGCACAAGGAGCATGGGCCCGGCCGACATGGCCACCTCGCCGAAGCCCGAAGCCAGATCGCCCAAGACTGGCGCGAAGGTGTTGATCTCGCGGGCAAGGTTCGGGAACGTCCGCGCGAGCCGATCCTCCAGCATCGGAAGGAGGCCGTGTACCAGGCCGTAGCGCCGAACGTTCAAGAAGCCCTGGGTGAGGAGCCCGAGCGCCCCGCCGTCTCCCGACCACCGCTCCAGGTAGTTCCCCATCCGCTCGTACGCCGCGCGCTGGCGCCCGAGCACCTCGCGGGTCGTGATGGACGTCATCCGGTTGAGCCGCGTCTGGAAGGCGTCCTCCAAGCGCTGCATGGACTCGCCGAACGTGCGCGCCGTGCCAGCTCCGGAGCGAGCCATGCGGTTGAACGCTCCCTCGAAGTTCTCGACGGGCTGCGTCGCTGCCGTGAGCGCCGCTCCGGCCTCCTCGCCGCCGGTGATGAGGAACCGGAAGTTGGCCGGCAGGTTCGCCATCGCACCCTGGAGTCGATGGAAGGCCGGGCTCGATCGGTCCATCGTGCCCATCAGATCGCGCATCCGCGTCGCGAACGTCAGGGGGTCCGACAGGATCGACTGCATCGCCTCGTCGATGTCTCCCGTCGCGATGCCCAGCTCTTGCGCCAGCTCTGGGAAGTCAGAACCGACACCAGTCACGATGTCGGTGAGGCCGGCGCGTGCCTCCGAGAGGTTGTTGAACAGCTCGATGGCCGCCTGTGACCCCTCCTCGAACGACACCCCGAGGCCACGGCTCATGGCCACGGAGAGCCTCGTAACAGAGTCGGTCACCTGATCGATGGAGAGCCCCGAGAACCGGGACAGGACCGGCTCGGCGGCCGAGACGATCTCGGGCAACCGCCGCACAGCATCCGCACCGAAACCAAACGCCTCGCCCACTGCTGTGACGCGATCGACCAGGCGGGTCGCCCCCTCCGCTCCCAGCTCGTAGGTCTCGGACAGCCCGGTCAGCAGGCCCGCAAGCTGTTCGCCGGAGAGGATGTTCGCCTGGATGGAGCCGGCCACCGTCCTCAGCGAGATCCCGAAGTCGTCGAGCCGATTGCCGCTTCGGGCGATCCCCGTGACGGCCTGGATCATCTCTCCGGCGTCGATGTCGAGACTGTAGGCGAGGCCGCTGATCTCGCCACGCATCTCCTCGACCTGTTCGCGGAAGGGTCCGAGCCCCACCGTCGCGCGCCGGAAGGTGTTGGAGAACTCGGCGCCGAAGCTCTCCAGCCCGGTGTCGTTGGCGTTGAACCCAGCGCGATCGGCAAGGTTCTCCAGCGAGTCTCCGATGCGATCGAGCTGCATGAAGTTGAGCGCCGAGATCGCGTTCCCGAGACGGCTGAGCGACGAGCTGGCGCGCCCTGCGTCACGGACCGACTCGCTTACGCGGTCGAGCCCGCCGGCCACCTCGGCCGTAACGCGCGTAGCTCCCTGGTCCCGGGCTCCGAAGACGAAGCCCAGGCCGAGGAGTCTCCCCATGCCGCCAGACGGATTCGGCACTGCCGACCTACTTCTTGGGCTTGTTCCTGTTCGCTCTCACGCGATCGAGGTGCTCTTGTTCAAGAGCAAACCTCTTCCGCCGACCACACGGCATCGACATCACTGCGTCGTACGGCTGGCGAAGCCGCATCATCAGGTAAAGGACCTCCTTTTCGAGCGCTTCCGGATCGCCGAAGGGAAGAAAAAATCGCGCTGCGCGAAGTCGAGGCGGCCGACGAAGTCCTTCCTGCACCTCGGACACTGGAAGTCGACATCGCTCTCGATGCCGGGCTCGTGCGTGAGGAACTCGTCGCGGAGGTGCTGCCTGTCGCCGGACGACAGATTCTTGACCGTGAGCCGAAGCCCGGCGGTGCGACGCTCGGGGTTCTTGAGCAGCTTGCCCGTCGCGACGTCGATCACCTCCTCCGGCTTCACGACGTAGTCGACGCCGCCGAGGCTCACGAGGCGAATCAGGATCGACCACGTGAGCTGCTCGTTCTGGATCTGCTCGCTCTGCGCGACCGCCGACAGGATCTCGTCCTGGTCGAAGGACGTGATCGCCCAGGTGTACTGGAGGCCGGAGTCGGGCAGCACGCCCGAGAAGACGCGCTTCGTCGCGTCCGGCATGTGGTACAGCTCCAGCTCGGAGAGGTCGATCTTGAACGTCGAGTCCTTCTCGCACTTCGGACACTCGACGTTCATGTCGTAGATGTCCTTCGTCTTGCGCCAGTGGGTGGTGCGGCGAAGGCACACGAGGAGGTGCTGACGAGCGCCGGCCGGGAGCCCGCGGATCGCCTGGATCACCTGGGGGCGTTCGGTCAGCGTGCCGATCCGCAGGCAGCACTGCGACAGCACGCCGGTCATGCGCCGGAAGAAGGGGATCGAGTCGTTCCCGAGGAGATCCTCCTCGTTGCCCGACATCGCGCGCAGGTGGACCTCGTCGTGGATGACCCCCTCGTGATCGAGGTACCCACCGACGATCCGGAAGATGCCCTGCTCGGGCACGCCGTCCGTGACGGTATCGTGGTCGTCGCTGTTGTCGAGGATGCCGCCCTCCGTCTGGGACAGGTACTTCGACTTCTCCCCACGCTCACCGCCCAGATCTTCGTTCTCCATCTTCTTCTCCTTCTGCTTCTGCGGGGCTGCCGCCCCACTACGTCCTCGCCATGATCTTCACGAGCCTGTCCATCCAGCGCTTGCGATCCTGCTTGTCCCTGCGCGGCCTCCGACGCAGGGGGCGGCCGATCGGCACCGGGTACGCGGCCACGTTGGCCGCGGTCGTGTCCTCGTCGATCTTGCGAACGTAGGCGACCTCGTCGCCGTTCTTCTCGACGATCTGATCGCGCGCGTCGGACTCGTGCTCTTCGCAGACCGGGATGTACGCTCGGCCATCGGCCCAGATCAGGCTCTTGGTCGCGGGCGACTTGCAGTAGTGGCACTTCTGCGGCTTGCTCGCGGTGCCCGTGAACCTGGACGTTCCACGCTCCTCGTCCATCGTGGGCATCGGGGGGAGCTTCTTGCCCTTCGGCCTGGCCCCCTTCAAGCCACGGGTCTGGTTCCTCTCGCTCCCCGAGAAGGACGCCTGGCCGAGCCCCTTCTTCTGAGGCCGGTCGTCCTTGTCGGCCATCCCAGTGACCTGCTGGTCCTCGTCCTCAGCGTCGCCCTGCATCTGGAGGAAGAAGACCGAGAGGGGGACGAACTTTCCACCCTGGACACGCCTGTTGGCTGCCCCCGCGGTCGGCATGCCATACGGCGCAGCCGCACCGGCGGTGCCGATGGGTGAAGAGATCGCGCGACTGGCCACTCCAAAGCCCACGGAGCGAAGTTACCCCACCCCATGCTCTGGGTCACGTGAAGTCGGTCACCGAATCCTCGACGTGGATCTCGGCGTAGTGCACCACCGGGTACCGAACCGGGGGCGCACCCCCCTCGCCGGGAAACTCGACCCACACGTCGTAGCGGTACGCTCCCGCTTCGAGCTGGCAGGTGTCGGTCGTGTCCAGAGTGATGACGGCCTCGCCCCTCGCTGGATCCGTGATTGCGATTCCGGAGCCCGTCGTCTTCGCGATCAGGACCGCCGATCCCGCCGTCCTCCTGACGGTCATGAGGACCCTGGCGCCTTCGAGCGAGACACCGCGCCCCTCCTTCGTCTTCACTCGAACGGCGACCCTCTTGGTCTGGCCCTGGACCAGCCGGATCGCGTTGAGCCTGTTCGCTGGGTACGGCATCAGCTTCCCACCCGGAACCCGGGTTCCGATACGTCGGCCACCGGCTCGGGCTCCTCGCTGACCGCTCCCTCCAGGTCGAGGTCGATCACCTCTGCGATGGGCGCGTCTGGATGCTCCGTAATGGTCGCCTCGAAAGCCACGCCCTCAGCCTATCAGACTGCGCCCTGACCCTGCACATCGTCCCCACGAGTCAGGGTGCTGACGACCTCGATGGCCGCCGAGGCCGCGCGGGCCCCCAGCGGACTGATTGTGGCCAGCGTCAGCTCCGCAACGTGCTCGGGCTGGACCTCCAGCTCTTGGACCGAGACCTCGGAGGATGTCGCGTCGAAGTCCGAGCCCGCCTTGTAGCGAATCGGCAGACAATCGTAGAGGATCCATCCCCGACCTGGCGTGCGCAGACCTGCCTGGACCACCGCCGTGTCCGGAAACGACAGGTTGGCCCCTGTCGCCTGTGCCTGAGCCCTCAGCCCGAGGAAGTGGACGATCACCAGGTTCCGGCGCACCGGCTGGCGACCAACGATGGCATTGGTGATCCAGTTGTAGAAGTCGGAGTCGTAGAAGCGCGCGCCGCGAGAGAGGCTAATCGAGGCCACGTCGGCCGTCTTGACCACCCTGCGCTTGTACTCCCAGTTCCCAGGCTGGATGTCGTGCGTCTCGATCGAGATCTCGGGTGCCGAGCACGCGGAGAACCCGAGCACCGGATCGAACACGGACAGCAGGCTGTTCCCGACGGGCCCCGACGCATCGAAGACCCAGAACGGGAAGCTCTGCATGAGATCGAGAAGTCGCGGACGAGCCACCAGGACCCCCTCGGGAGGAGTCCCGGGTCAGACGCCGATGCGCGTGCCGTCGGGCCGGATGACGCCCCAGCGCTCCACCGCGACGTCCATCTCGGCGATGCCGACCTCGGAAGTAGAGGCATCGAGGTCGCCGGCCACCTTCACGCGAATCGGGAACGCCTCGAACAGGAAGTAGCGCTTGGTCTCGTTGTTCGGGAACGACGTGGCGGGATCGTGCGGAGACCGCCGGCCGGCGCGGGTCGCGTGGAGGATCACGATGTCCGTCCGGTACTCCCGACCCTCGATCGCCGCGAGGGTCCAGGCCAGGAACGCCGTGTCGTTCCGGCTGACGCCGCGGCTGAACGTCGACTCGTTCACCGTGGGGATGCCCGGGTACTTCTCGGTGTACGTCTTGATCCCCTCGCGGTACTCGGTGGCCTCCACCGTGAACTCGGGGGTCGTGATCGCCGAGAAGCCCGCCTCGGCCGTGTCGCCGACGCCCGGGCTCGGGACGCCGCCCGGCTGGAGAGCATCGATGGCCGCAAGACCGTCCACCCCTCCCGCGCGCGCGTGGAAGCGGAAGTTGTGCAGCGGATCCGTCGCTTGTGCCCTCGCCATGCTCCTGCTCCTTCTTCGTCAGTAACTCGGGGTGACGACCACGTTCCGCCCGATCATGTCACCCAGCGTCGAGAAACGCCCCTCTCCCGCCTCACGCGGGGTGGGAAGCTGGTAGAGGCGCCCCACGAACTCGCTGAGGGTCATGTCCTCCTCGGACATCTCGGACGCGATCAGGTTGTACAAGGACGGCCACTTCTCGACCAGAGTGAGCACGTAGAGCGCGTTGTTGAGGGTCCAGTGCTTGGACGCTTCGCTCTTCCAGCTCCCTTTGGACCGAAGGTTTCGCCCGAAGGCGCGGGTCGGATCCATCTCCCGGAGATCCACCCCATCGGTCACCATGCGCTCGGCCCCGGCCGACCCGTAGGCAGAGACCGCGTTCTCGCGGATCCACCGCTGCCAGCTCCGCTGATCGAGACCCTCGTGACCGACCACCCGAACCGGAAGGATCCCTGCCGCCTCCTGGGCAGAGTACCGGTCATTGGACAGCCGGAGTACCCGCACGATCAGCCCCGCATCGTCCGGTGGGGCGAAGGAGAGTGCCGATCCAAGCTGCTCCGAGAGCCTCATAGTGGTCTCACCGTATCACGCGGCCGGTCTGGCGGTCACGCGCGCGTACATCTCGGCCGCTCCCCCCGCAGTCACAAGCTGGAGCCGCTCGTCCCCCGTGAGGAGAATCGGGGTAGTGATGAGCACCACCCCACCAGCCCCGGTCTGCACCTGAGCCTGGGTGCCGTCGGGCAGGAGCACACGAACCGTGTAGCTCGCTGCGCCGGTGCTCTGGATGAGCATGCGGTCCACGCGCCACAGCGCCGGTCGCTCGACCGGAACCGAGCCGATCAGCCGCTTCGTGGCGAAGTCGAAGTCGAAGATGCCTCCGAACGTCGCGGCGGGAAATCGACGCACCCCTTCGGCATCGACCGGGGACGACGGCCAGTTCACCCCTCCGGCCATCGCCGAAACGATGAACCCGGCGTCGTCGACCGTGTCCGGAAGCGCCGCCAGGTTGCCTGCCGTCCCGTTCAGCGCGTTCAGGATCGCCACCGAAGTCGCGCCGCCGTTGGACGCGTACAGCGCAAGACCGGGAGTCCCGTTGATGGCTGCGATGATGGCGTCGCGTACCTGGGCCGCCGTCATGGCATCCGTGATCTGGACGACCCTGACAGTCGGATCGCTGACGAGGGTGCCCGACTTGTCGAAGACGAATGTGAAGACGTCCTTCGCACGAGCGCGAAGCTTGAACGTCTCCCCCTGGTCGAGCAGGTTACCGGCGATCGTGGTGATCGTCCCCGTGGGGCCGCCGTTGGTTCCGGTGAAGTTGGAACCAGCGGCAACCCTCTGCTCGACGGTGAGAATAGACACCCTTGCTCCTCAGTGCGCGCGGATCAGGCCGTGATGGTCGCCATGTCCTCGAACCGCCGCCACTGGGCGTTCGAGTAGATGACCGGGCACCCCGTGCCCGCGCCCGCGCCCTCGGCGCCCGTCCGACCGTTCGTGGCGAACGCCACGCGGCCGACGAAGCCGGTCGGCAGGTTCGCGACCGTGTACTTCGGCAGCGCGTGCGGGCTGAGCGAGCCCACCGTGGCCGACGCGTTGTCGACGGTCTCGTTCGCGACCGAGACGCTCACCTTGCCGTCGATGACGAGCTGGCGAAGCTGACGGTCGGCGTCGAGATCGGAAACGGTGAGATCCGAGATCACCACCGACTGCCCCGCCTTCACCTCGACCCTCGGGCCGGTGAGGAAGACATCGTCGTCCGGGGAGGTGCTCC
>Ga0172382_10012001_pt1 | contig 11374 bp, 9 predicted proteins | sample Leawel138RmetaG_FD_122245 | JGI IMG/M metagenome (GOLD analysis project Ga0172382, IMG submission 122245) | Leachate microbial communities from a municipal landfill in Southern Ontario, Canada - Leachate well 138R metaG | ecosystem: Engineered > Solid waste > Landfill > Unclassified | place...
CCGAACACGTCGCCCGCGGGGTTGAGGTCGGCCGGCATGGGCATGACGCGCAAGGCTGGCTGACGGCCATCGGGCAAGGCGGTGAAAACGACATTGGAGCTCATATCGGGTCCTGTTGGATAAGCGGGGGATTACGCTCAGCGAGCACGGAGTCGACGCCAAGCGGGGCATTCGCGCCGCGCTGCAGATAATTCATCGGGCCGCCGCTCCACGGCGCGAAGCCGGTGCCGAAGATCACGCCGGCGTCCGCCAGATCGGCATCCGCAACCACGCCATCTGCAACACAGCGCCGGGTGGCGGACAGCAGCGGCGCAAGGATGCGGTCGGCGAGCCCGGCAGGCACAGCACCCGCTGTTGCGCGTACGGGTTTATCGTCCTTCCACCGGTAATAACCCTCACCGGTCTTCTTGCCGAGCTTGCCTGCAGACACCAGCGCGAGCAGCTTCTGCGGCGGCGCTGCGCCGGCGCCGGCCAAGGCCTTGCCTGCCGCCACCGCGATATCGAGCCCGACCGTATCGACCAGCTCGACCGGCCCCATCGGCATGCCGAAATCGACCAGCGCGGCATCCACGACCTCGGGCGCAATGCCTTCCTCGACGCAGCGCAAAGCTTCCAGCATGTAGGGGCCGAGCACCGCGTTGACGAGGAAACCGGGCGCGCTCTTCACCGGCAGCGGCAGCTTGTCGAGCTTGCGCACGAAGGCCGCCGCACGCTGCAGCGCGAGCACATCCGACTGCTCGCCCGCCACCACCTCGACCAGCGGCATCATCGCCACCGGGTTGAAGAAGTGGATCCCGAGCAGACGGCCGGGGTCTGACAGGCACGTCGCGATGTCCTCAAGCTTCAGGCTGGAGGTGTTGCTGGCCAGAATCGCATCCGGACGCGCGCGACGCTCAAGATCTGCAAACAGCGCGCGCTTCGCATCCAGATTCTCGAAGATCGCTTCGATGATGACATCGGCCCGCACCGCGCCATGCCCCTGAGGGTCTGGAATCAAGCGATCGAGCGCAAATCGCACCAGGCGGCGATCACCCTTGAAGCGACGCTCGAACAGCTTGGCTGCCCGTGCGATCGCAGGCGCGATGCGCTCCACGGTCTGGTCCTGCAGCGTCACGGTGAGGCCACGCTGCGCGCACACGGCTGCGATGTCGCCCCCCATCACGCCGGCTCCGATTACATGCACATGACGCGGCACAAAGTCGGCGCCCTTGCCAAAGCCCTTCAGTCGCTCCTGCAGGTGATACACGCGGAGCAGATTGCGCGTGGTCGGCGAGGCGAAAATCGTCTCCAGCGCAGCCGGATCGCCTGCCGGTACGGCCAGCGCATTGCCCTCGAAGCGCGCCCACATGTCGATGATCGCGTAGGGCGCGGGATAGTGTTCGCGGCGCGCACGTCCGGCCACCTGCTTGCGCGCCTTGTCGGCCACCTTGGCCTGCAGCGGACCGTTCATCAGCCGCGCCATCCACGGCAGTGGCGGATTGGCGCTGCCGGAGCGCACCCGCATGCGGGCTGCGTTTTCCATTACCCGCGGCGGCACGCAATCGTCGGCCAGGCCGATACGCTTTGCCTTCTTCGCATCGACCGCCTTGCCCGTGAGCATCAGATCAAGCGCGAGTGCCGGCCCAATGCGGTCTGGCAGACGCTTCATTCCGCCCCATCCGGGCACGATGCCGAGCATCACTTCCGGAAGCGCGAGCTTGGTGCCCGGCTCATCGACCACGATCCGATAGCGGCAGGCCAGCGCAAGCTCAAGCCCCCCACCGAGGCAGTGACCACGAATCAGGGCCAGCGTCGGATAGCTGACATCGGCCAGGCGCTCGAACAGCGTCCATCCACGAGCAACCATGACGCGTGCATCCGCAGCGGAATCCATTCGCGAGAACTCGTCGATGTCGGCACCGGCGATGAAACCCGCCGCCTTGGCCGAGGCGATCACCAGCGCTGCAGGCGGCCTGGCGTCAAGCGTATCGAGTACGCAGCCAAGCTCTTCCATTACCGCTGCGGACAGTGAGTTGGTTGTGCTGTTCGCCTTGTCGATCTCGAGCCACGCGAGGCCGTCTGCCTCGCGGCGGAGCGTCCAGTGCTGCCATTTATTCTCGGGCTGCTTCATTGCATCGCCTCCACCAGCATCGCGCCGCCCTGTCCCCCGCCGATACAGATGCTGGCGATGCCGCGACGACCGCCAGTGCGGCGCAGCACCTGCAACAGATGCAGCACGATGCGCGCGCCACTCGCCCCCACCGGATGCCCCTGCGCCACCGCACCGCCATCGACATTGGTGCGGGCAAGGTCCGGCGCGCCCGGCGCCGTATCCATGCCGAAGTGTTCGCAGAAGTAAGCATCGTCATCAAAGGCGCGCTGACAGGCAATGACTTGGGCGGCGAAAGCCTCGTTGAGCTCCCATATGTCGAGATCGGCCGGGCGCAAGCCATGCCGCTGCAGTATGGGCTGTGCCGCATGCACCGGTCCGAGCCCCATCTGCTCCGGCGCCAGGGCAGCCCACTCACTGTCGACGATGCGCCCAATCGGCTGCAGACCGAAGCGCTCGACCGCCTCGGCCGAGGCCAGTACCAGCCAGGCCGCGCCGTCGGTGATCTGCGAACTGTTGCCGGCAGTCACCTGACCATAACGCTTGTCAAAGAAAGGCTTGAGCTTTGCCAGGCTAGCCATCGATGCGTCGCGACGCAGGCCGTCATCGGCCTTGTACACCGTGCCGTCACGATCGATCAGCGGCACGATCTCGGCATCGAAATGCCCGGCGTCCTGCGCCAGCGCGACACGCTGGTGGCTCTCTACCGCATACGCGTCCATCTGTTCACGCGTGATGCCGAATTTCCACGCCAGATTCTCGGCCGTCTGCCCCATCAGCTGGCCCACAACCGGATCGGTCAGGCCTTTCATGATGCCGATCACCGGGGCGAGATTGCCGAGGCGGAACTTCCGTGCCACCGCAAAGCGGTCGCTGACCGACTTTGCCGCGTACCACGACGACAGCCAGCGCACCATCGCATCCGACAACAGCAAGGGTGCGCGCGACAGCGCATCCACGCCGCCAGCCAGCACCAGATGCGAACGTCCGGCCTGGATGTTGACCATCGCGGAGTCGATTGCCTGCATGCCGCTGGCGCAGTTGCGCATCACCGTCCATCCCGGCATTTTCAGCCCGCAGCCCATGCGCAGCGCCACCACACGGCCGATATTGACCTCGTCCGGTGCCGGGCTGGCACAACCCAGAATCACTTCGCTCAACTGGTCGGGCGCAAAACGCTGGCGTGCCAGCAAGGCGCTTCCCGCCGCCGTCGCCAGGTCGGACGCAGCGAACGGCCCCGGCGTATTGCGCGACTTGAGGAAAGGCGTACGCGCACCGTCAATGACGAATACCTCGCGACTCACGCCGCCTCCTTCAGCGCCGGCGTGTCACACAGCGCGGCACGGAGCCCGAAATCGAAGGGAAAATCGTCTACCCGGATCACCTTGTCGCGCAATTCGCCGCGGCGCTGCAACACCGCAAACTCCTCGGTGCTGATCACACCGGCTTCATGCGCCCGCTGCCACAAGGCATCCACCCCGCCGCCCACCAGCAGCCCTGGCTTGAAGCTGCCGGCACGCAGCGCCTTCTTCACCTTGGCCTCGATCGGCTCGGCCTCGACCGTCGCCAGCAGGGCGGCCTCGAGCGCGGCCACAGGCTCCTCAAGATCGGTCGGCAGATAGACGTCAGCAGTCAGTCGGTCGCGGGTGGCAGACGGCTCGATCATGGTCTGCGCCACCTCATGACCGAGGCTATCGGACGGCACCACGTAGGGACGACCGAGCGGGAACACCACCAGCCGGCGCAGCAGCATGGCAACTGCGCGATTGGGGAAGTTCGCGATCACGCCCTCGAAGGCATTCTGCGCACGGAACATGCAGTCCCAGATCGCCCAGTGCATCAGCGGCGCATCCGCCTGCTGCCGGCCCTCGGCCTCGAAACGCCGGAGCGTGGCCGACGCCAGATACATCAGAGACAGGATGTCACCCAGACGGGCAGACAGCTTTTCCTTGCGCTTTAGCGCACCGCCCATGGTGCCCATGGACAGGTCGGAGATGAAGGCAAAGGCTGCCGAGAAGCGCGTCAGTTGCTGATAGTAGCGCCGGGTCTCGGGGGCGACGTCGGCGTCGATCTTCACGAAATGGGACCCGGTCAGCCCCATGACCAGCGCTCGCGCGCCGTTCGTTACCGTGTAGCCGACATGCGCCCACAAGGCGGCATCGAAAGCATCGAGATCACCCTTTTGCGCGGCGTTCATCTCGTCCATCACATGTGGATGGCAGCGCACTGCACCCTGGCCGAACAGAATCAGGCTGCGGGTCAGAATGTTCGCGCCTTCCACCGTGATGCCTACCGGAATCTGCTGATAGGCGCGACCGAGGAAATTCTGCGGACCAAGACAGATACCCTTGCCGCCGATCACATCCATACCGTCATTGACAGTCTGACGGGCACGCTCGGTGACGTGATACTTGACGATGGCCGACACCACGGAAGGCTTCTCACCGAGGTCGATCGCCCCTGCGGTCATGATGCGGGTGGCGTCGCTCAGATAGGTGTTGGCACCAATGCGGGTGAGCGCCTCCTCGACGCCTTCGAAGCGGCCGATGGCGGTCTTGAACTGATAACGCACGCGGGCGTAGGCGCCGACTGCGCGCGCTGTGAGCTTCTGCATCCCCGTGTTGGAGCCGGGCAGCGAGATACTGCGGCCGGCGGCCAGACATTCCATCAGCATTCGCCAGCCCTGCCCCGCCATCGCCGGCCCGCCAATGATGAACTCCAGCGGCATGAAGACATCCTTGCCGCGAATCGGTCCGTTCATCCACACCGCGTTGAGCGGGAAATGGCGGCGGCCGATGTCCACCCCCGGATGGTCGTGCGGCACCAGCGCGCAGGTGATGCCGAGATCGGCCTCTTCGCCCAGCAGGCGCTCGGGGTCATACAGGCGGAAAGCGAGGCCGAACACCGTACAGACCGGCGCCAGCGTGATGTAGCGCTTGTCGAAGGAGACCCGCGCACCGAGCACTTCCTTGCCTTCCCACATCCCTTTGCACACCACACCGGCGTCGGGGATGGACGCCGCGTCCGAGCCCGCCCACGGACTCGTCAGCGCAAAGGCGGGAATGTCCTCGCCCTGCGCCAGACGCGGCAGGTAGTGCGCCTTCTGTTCTTCGGTGCCGTAGTGCAGCAGCAGTTCGGCCGGCCCGAGCGAGTTGGGCACCATCACCGTGACCGCCGGCGTCGACGAGCGCGTCGACAACTTGGTGACGACCTGCGAGTGTGCGAAAGCCGAGAAGCCCTTGCCGCCGAATTCCTTCGGAATGATCATGCCGAGGAAGCCCTTAGACCGGATGTAGGCCCACACCTCGGCGGGCATGTCCTGTTGCTGGGTGACATCCCAGTCCTTGACCAGACGACACAGCTCTTCGGTCTCGTTGTCGAGGAAGGATTGCTCCTCTTCATTGAGCGTGGGCCACGGATAGGCCGACAGCTTCTTCCAGTCCGGGCTGCCGGCAAACAGCTCACCCTCCCACCACACCGTGCCGGCCTCCAGCGCATCGCGCTCGGTCTGCGACATCGACGGCAAGGCACGGCGGAAAGCCTTGAAGATGGGTGCGGTCACGAAATCACGCCGCAATGCCCGATTGAGGAATACCCCCGTCACGGCCGCAAACACCAGCATCACCACCAGTGCGGTCCAGAACGACCACCCGGCCACGGCGGCAAAGCCCGCGAGCCACGCCAGCCCCACCCCCAGCCAGGCAAAAAGAGGCGCTCGCCCGTAGGCGAGCGCACCAGCCAAGGGAGGGAGGGAAAACAGAATCAACCAGATCATCAAGGTCTCCTTTCAGCGGCGATTGCAGTCTTGTTGCCGCATCTCGCCATCGATATCAATCGTTAGTCAGGCAGCATCCAGCCCAGGTCGTTCATCGACTGCAGAAAAGTCTGCCAATGGCGCGCGCAGACCGCCCAGCAGGAAGGACATCAGCCGTGGCATCAACCGCTGTGGATCGGCATCGTCAAAGGTGCCAGCAAAGAGTTGCAAGGCATCGGTGCCTGCGATCGCGTAGGACATCGCGCCCATCATGAAATGGAAGCGCCACAGAATCTCTTCCCGTGGCACGCCGGGCAGTGAGCGATACAGCGCACCAAGGAAGCGCTCGAGCACCTCGGCATACTCTTCAGCGAGAAACTGGCGCACGAAGGCGTTGGGTTCGGTGTAGGTTCGTCCGAGCAGCCGCATGAAGGTGCTTCCGCCATGTTCGGTGTCGGCCGCGAGTTCAAGCGACGTGCCGAAAAACGCCTCGACAATCTGACTGGGTTTGGGCTGTGCCCCATTTGCAGCCACCTCAACCCTGTCGAGCGCAGCCAGCCGTTGTCGATTGAGTTCGGTCAGGCGACGCCGGAACACCGCCTGGATCAACGCATCCTTGGTGCCAAAATGATAGTTGACTGCCGCAAGGTTCGCCCCTGCCCGGCTTGTGATCATGCGCATCGAAGTCGCCTCGAGGCCATGTTCGACAAACAGCGCTTCCGCCGCGTCAAGAATGCGGTCACGGGTTTCCGGCGCGGGCGAACGGTTGTCTGCTGTAGTCACTTTAAACACCCAATTAAAACGGTTGTTTTAATCATACGTTTCACTGATGCCATGTCAAGTGATATTTATGGATTGGTCTGTGATAAATGAAACTTGAGATAGACGGCTTTGCCCCGACAGGCGCGCTTCTCGAACGTCATGCACCACAGTCGCACACGACTTGCAACCGTCACGGACCAATGCTCGGCCCAGTGATGCTGCGGATGGATCAGGATCCTGGACGCCTTCCGCAGGCCGGCACCCACACGGCCGCGTCATTCGCGTGGACTTGTCGCGAATCAAGGAAATTGATCTGCAGCCGACTAGGATTAATCGCCTGACAGCCTTGCCTGGTAGATCCGAGATGGCCAAACGATTTCCACTGCACCCGAAGCACCCCGAACGCATCTGCTGGGGCTGCGACAAGTATTGCGCTGCAACCGACCTGCAGTGCGGAAACGGGGCCGGCCGGACACTGCATCCGTGCGAGATGCTCGGTGACGACTGGTACAAATGGGGAGACTGGGGGCTGGAGGATGCGGAGGACCCTACCGCCGATGACAGCGACGCGGAAAAGGCGCACTGAACAAAAAAAACGCCCGGACGCTTTCGGGCCCGGGCGAAATCCACATCTATGGAGGAGAGTGGAGGAGACAACTGCAGGATAGCCAACTGGATGCTGCATCGCAACATTTATTTTTGCGAATATGATTATCCATTAATAATCAATCCTGATCGCACCCCCCTCCTCCAGCCCGAACACGCGACTTTCAGTCAGCGCACATCAGCTTGCGGCGAAGGCAGGCCCCACAGCAGTCACGCCGTCGGCGCTGCGTTGAAGTGATAGCGCGCCTCAAGTTCATTCCCAAGGATGCAGGTAAGCGGCATACCGCGCCAGAACACGCCCCCCTTTCCGGCCATCAGGCCCAGCAAGGCTTCATCGTCTGCCGCACGGCCGTCGGCCAGACAACAGTCGGCCAGAAAGGCGGGGAGGTCGCGGTCGCTTAGCAGGCCAGGACCAAACGCAGTTGCAAGCAGGACATTGCCCTCATCGTCGAGATGGACGGCCTCAAGCTCGCCGGCAAGGCGGCCGGTATGTGTGCACAGCGTGCCATCCGTATCCAGTCGCATGACCCAGGGCGTGTAGTCGAGCGTGACGTAGACCTTCTGCGGACCGTTGTTGACCAGCCAGTTGCCGTGCTCGTCCGCTTCGTAGTTGGCACTGATGAAACGGCTCAACCCTGGATGGACGACCGGCTCTCCACGCAGTCGCCACACCCCGCGTCGATCGAGTGACAACCAGCCATAACAGGCGGGAACGGTGGGCCAGTCGGGGTGAAGGTCGGACTGTGTTGGCATCGGTACTCCGGTCGCGAAGTGTTCGCTTGAAAATGGGGAAGCATCATTGGCAGCGCACCTCGATGAGACCCCCGCTGCAATTTGCCCAGCCCTCATTCTCCCACGCAAAGCCCCACGCGGGATTCACCCCAGGCGCGGGACGATATTCACCAACCCGAGCCCGGCAATCAACAGGTAGGCCCACAGCAGCGTCGCCAGCAACCACACCTTGCCACCTGCGGCACGGACATCGGCCAGACGGGTGGTCATGCCCAATGCTGCCAAGCCAATCGCGAGCAGCAGTTGGGCAAGCTCTGCCCCCGCAGCGTGCACGACATGTGGCAGCAGTCCGCTGCCGTTAAGGACGATTGCGCCAAAAAAGGCCCACAGAAAAAAGGGCACCCTGATGCGGCTGGCGCCATCCGTCCCGCGGCCGTTCGCATAGGCAATCCAGATCACGGCGGGCGCCAGCAGCATGACCCGCATCATCTTCTCGATCACCGCCGTCGTCGCCACCGCCGGTCCCACCGCACTTGCCGCAGCGACGACATGCCCCAGTTCGTGCACGGTGAGGCCGATCCACTGCCCAAACGCAGCGTCCGTCAGCCCGAGCAATGGATACAGCAATGGCAATACGTACATGCCGACAGTGCCGAACAGCACCACCGCGGCCACCGCGGCAGACACATGCCGTGCGCGGGCGCCGAGCACCCCGTCCGCTGCCGCAACCGCTGCGGCACCGCAGATTGCACTGCCAGCGCCGATCAGCAAGGCGCTGTGTCGATCAAGGCCCATCCTGCGGCCCAGGCTTACGGCCAGCAGCAGCGTACTGGCGACAATGAAGGCCGCCATCAGCGCCCCCTCCCAGCCTACGCGGGCAAACTCGTCGATGCCGATGCGCAGCCCATAGAGTGCAATGCCGGCCCGCATCAGCGGCCCACGCGCCACGGCCAGCCCGGCCCGGCCGTGATCGGGGATGGCGGGCCAGAGATTACCGACCACCATGCCGAGCGCAACCGCCAGCGGCAACCATCCCAAACCGTGCTGGCTCAGGTACGGAACGGCGGCAAGACCCAGCGCAGCCAATGTAATCGCGGTACAGGCAATGAGCCCCGTACGCATGCCGGCGTGACCCAGGGTGAGGTTCAAGTTCATGTCCATCTCTCGAAAGTATGCGTTCGAGATCAGCTTAAGACCCGCCGAAGTATTAGTATATGGTCCTGAAGTTAGCAATCCATAACAACAGGACATACATGAACCTTCACCTTCTGCGCATTTTCATCACGGTTGTCGAATCGAACAGCTTCTCGCGGGCGGCCGACAGCCTCGGCATCAGCCAACCTGCAGCTTCCCGCGCGGTGCGGGAGCTGGAGGCACAACTCGACACCGTGCTGCTCGACCGCAAAGGCAAGTCTTTCCGGACGAGCGAGCCAGGCCAGGCGCTGTATGACCACGGTCGCGCCATCTTCGCGCTGGAGCGCGAGGCAGACGAGACGGTCAGATCGTTCAACAGCCTTGAACGCGGTCGACTCGTGATTGGTGCGAGCACAACCATCGCAACCTACTGGCTACCCCCGCTACTCGGCATCTTTCATGCCCGCCATCCCGGCATCGAGCTACAGCTGGTCGGCGCCAACACGCAACAGATCACCGAACGTCTGCTGGACTGCAGGATTGATGTGGCGCTGGTTGAAGGCCGAGTGGACGACTCGCGCATCGACATCCGAACCTGGCGCACGGAGGAGATGATCGTCATCGCTCCGCCGCTCGATCGAGCCAATGACACGCCCGCAACAGACGAGCTCGAAACCGCTGCGCGCGGGACCTGGATCGTTCGGGAGAGCGGCTCCGGCAGCCGGGACGCAGCGGATGAAATGCTTGCACGGGCAGGCATCGCCCCCCCATCAACAATGGAAGTATCGAGCAACGAGGCCATCGTGCAGTGTGTCGCCTCCGGGATTGGCTTCGGCGTGGTGCCCAGGATTTGCGCGCGCGATCAGCTTGCGCTGGGACGTCTGCGCATGCTCGCGTCGGGCAGCGGTCCCGTCCTGCGCCAGTTTTACCGCATGCGCCTCCCTCATCGCCCGGTCAGCCAGAGCGCCCTCGCCTTTGAAGCCCTGCTGGCGCGGGAAACAGCCGTTGCGGATGCCATCCGCTAGAGACTGAACTGATTTGCGCTGCGGTGCCTGTGCGCTCAGCGCGGGAGAAAGCGCAGATCGCCGAAGCGGGTCACGACGGCCTCGCCGGTGTTGTCAGTGTCGGCGCTGACGGCGATGCCCACCACTCGCGGTGCCTCGACCCCGAACACGGCGCGAAAGTCGGCGGCCACGTCACGCTCGATCTCGCGCCACTGCCCAACCTGCCCCGCACCACTGTCGACCACGATCATCTGCACACGGTCCGTATAGGGGTTCGGGCCCGTGTCACCCACCTTCTGAGCTGTCCCCCAGACGTAGGCGATCGCTGCCGTCGGCAGTTCGGCGCCATACAGGGTGCGTCCGAGCGACATCTTGACGCGATCGCCCAGCGACAGCTTTTCCACCGGATAGTCGAACAGCACGTAGACACGCGCGGCGTAGTCGTCACCCGACTTGCGTGAGAAGTCTGAACCCTTGAGTGCTCTCGACACTTTCCAGCGCCATGTCAGCAGTGGCGCCTGCGCAGGCTCGACCGCCAGCGCATGCGTCAAGGTCGACGCAGCAGCATCCGAACGCACCTCAAGCACGGTACGTCCGGCATCGGCCACCAGTTCGAACGTGTTCTGCCGCTCAACGCCGGGCAGGGATTGACGCTGCCAGGGTTCCGGTATCGTGGCGCCCGGCGCCGCGTCGGAAAATGGCGACACCTGCCGCAGAGGAGAGGGTGCGGCGCCCGTCGCGCCGGTCGTGAGGCCAATGCCGAGAGCAAGCAGCACGACGCGAAGACGGAATTGCGGCATCAGACATGCATACATCGGATCCTTCCCATGGCGCGGAGCGCCCGCAACTGCAAAACCCTTGGTCGGCATGGCGCTCCGTTTGCTTACAGCTTGAGCGAGCGTGGATCGACGCATACCGGCTCAAGCGGTGGCGCCGGGCTCCGGCTCGGCGGCTATGCCGCCGATGCTGAACAGCATGTTGGTCACCTCGTCCCGCGGCAGATCACGAACAATGAACACCAGCCGACTCTTGCGATCGTTGCACGGGGGCTTGTCCGGCCATGCAGCGAGGCTGGTGGGCGGGTACACCGAGTGCTGCACGCACTGCACGATACGGGGCAGCGGGTCTCCGACGACGTTGAGCAGGCCCTTGATCCGCAGGATGCGTTCGCCATACACCTGCAGCAGCAGACCCAGCGCATCAGAGAAGCCAAACCAGTTCAGCGGCTCTGCGAAACACAGCACGAAGCTGCTTACACCTTCATCATGACGCGGGGCCGGGTGTGCCGTGGCA
>Ga0172382_10012003_pt1 | contig 11373 bp, 13 predicted proteins | sample Leawel138RmetaG_FD_122245 | JGI IMG/M metagenome (GOLD analysis project Ga0172382, IMG submission 122245) | Leachate microbial communities from a municipal landfill in Southern Ontario, Canada - Leachate well 138R metaG | ecosystem: Engineered > Solid waste > Landfill > Unclassified | place...
ATCGATCCCGCCGCATTGGAAACGATGATGAGTGCGACGAATGATATCCGCTATGCATTCATCGCGACCATGCGCGACTTTGCTTCATCAAAGCGTGAGGCGGCTGCGATGAAGCGCGATGAGTTGGAGCCTGCGTCAGCGTTCGTCATTCGTGGCCACATTGAGCGGCTATTTGCGGCGGCAGGCGCTCTCATTATCGACATGCGGCTTCTGGAAGCGCAGGCAGTCCTCGCTTCGATTGACATGGTGGTCGAGCTTACGCGCGACGACGACCTCCGGGACGAGTTGGCGAGCCGCCTCACGCTTTACGAGCAACAGGTGACGGAGATGCGCCTGTCGCTTGGCACCCTGCCGCCGCCTGACCTGCAATACATCCGCGAGATAGCGCGACGGTCGCGCATCGCAAGCGAAAAGGGGTCGCGCGATGGGAGGTGACAGAAACAGGCTCTATGCGAAGCTGCATATCGCGAAGAAGCAGATCGGGCTTGACGATGATGCGTGGCGCGATCTCGTTGAGCGCATCACAGCCAGTCGCTCGCTTAAAGCCGCGACCGACGATCAGCTCGTTGCCTTAGTCGAAGAGTGCCGCCGCATCGGCTTCAAGCCGTCATACCGACCAGACGGTATCAAGCGTTTTCGGCTGGCGGGCGGCAAAGAGCACCGGAAGGCCCGCGCGCTCTGGCTCTCGCTTTATCACCTTGGCGTCATCGACAATCCGGCCGAGCAAGCCCTGACGGCGTTCGCCCGCCGCGTAACAGGCGGCGATGCCTATGCCGGAATTGACGCGCTTGAATGGGTGCGCGGCGATGACATCAATCGCGTCATCGAGGCGCTGAAAGATTGGGCCGCCCGCGAGGGTGGCGTAAACTGGAAACCGCTCTCGCGCTCGTCTCGGGTTGACCCTCGGGAACGGGTCATCGTGGCGCAAATCAGAAAATTGGAAGCGCGCGGCGTCGTCGTTGAGGGCGTGTTCATTCCTGCCACCGCCGCGGAGCAAGACCGGTTGATCGCCGATCTTGGGGCGAGGCTGCGCGCGGGGGGGAGAAAAGATGAACAGTCGTGAAAATTCTGCGAGCGCGGGCGACGAAGCCGGGCTCATTGAGTTGTTGCCGCCTTCCGCGCAGGAACTGGTGGAAGTGATCGGCCTGCCTGCCGTCTTGCGGCTTGTCGAGGCGGCGGGCGGCACCATGATCTATATACCGCAAAAGCCGGATGACACATCGCGGCTTGCGCTCGCGATGGGCTTGACGGCATATCACATTTTCATTCGGCACTATGGAGGCGCGCATTTCGCAGTTCCGACTTTTGCGGCGGCGCGACAGAAAAGCCATTTGATTGCGCGGGCCGCAGGAACGTCGAATGAAGTGGCTGCGAAATACGGCGTGACCGAGCGATGGGTCAGGATGATCCGCCAGCGCCTCCGCTCGACGGAGAAAGACACGCGCCAGATCGACATGTTCGAATAGGCGGAACTGCTTCCAGCGGATTGCACCATGCGGGCGGCAGATGCTGCCCGCATGACGATAAACATCAAACATCTTCGCGATCATGTGATCGTTCCGGCGCTTCAGTATGTAGCGCCCGCCGCCAAGGGCTTTTATTCGCCTCAAGCCGTGATGCTGCTGCTCGGCACTATGGCGGTGGAAAGCGCAGGCCAGCATCTGGTCCAGCTTGGCGGCCCCGCCAAGGGGCTCTGGCAAATCGAGCCAGCGACCTGCGACGATATCTTCGGCAACTACCTTGCCCATCGTCGTGATCTGAATCGCCGCATCGAGGGCTTGCTGACGTGCCGCCCGCTCCATGAGCAGCTTGTAACCAATCTGGCCTTCAGCGCCGTCATGGCGCGCCTGGTCTATTACCGCCGCCCCGATGCGCTGCCCGCCGCGTCTGATATCCCGGCGCAGGCTGCGCTCTGGAAGCGCGTTTACAACACGCCGCTCGGCAAAGGCACTCCCGGAAAATACATCGCGGCCATGCGGCTGCATATCACGCCAGCACTGGAGGGTTAACATGCTGCGCCACTTCCTGCGGCCCGACATCGGGCTTTTCGCTTATCTGACATTCACGCTTCTGGCGTTTCTTTTTGCCTGCGCCGCTCCGGCCTTCGCCGCCGAGTCGGTGATTGCCGCCACTACGGTAGACCTGACGCCTCTTGCACTCATTCTGCTCGGCTTCGCGCTGACAGCCGTGGGTGTCGGCCTGCGCTTCCTTTTCCGCGCAGGCGTCGATTACTTCGAACGCAAGCTCGACGTGACGGTCGATGCGGATACGCGCGCCTATCTGGATAAGGCGCTCGACAACGCGATCTCTTACGGGTCATCCACCTTGACGCGCGCGGTCGAAAACAAGTCGATTGAGCTTGATGTCAAAAATGAAGTTGTCGCGCGGGCAGCGCAATATGCGCTCGATCGAGTGCCCGATGCTCTCGACTATTTCAGCATCAATGAAGAAGCACTGAAAGCGATGCTTACCGCGCGCCTTGAGAAACGGCTTGACGGGATGACGGCTGGCTGATGTGGCGAAGTTCCTCGCAGCATTTCTTGCATGGCTGGCCCGGCTTCTTGCCGGGCCGGTCGTCGCTCGTGAAATGGGTCGCAGTGATGAAGCGGCGAAACGGAGCGAGGCCGAGCTTGCAGCGCTCGATGAACAGGCGCGCATCGCGGCCTCTCGCGGCGCTGATCGCGATGAGCTGCTTGAGCGCATGCGGCACAGCGATTTTTGAACCGCCGCGCGCCGCGCCGCTGCGCGCATGTCCGGTCTGGCCCGTTGCCGGGCCGGTCGTCGCGGACGAATTGGAACGACTTCCTGCGGCTGATTATCCGGCGATGTGGGAATGGTTGTCTCGGCTGGAGAAGCTGAAGCGGCAATTGGAGGTGGGGCGTGACTGACATTTACGACGACGCGCAGGCGCTTGAGCAGGCAGAGCGCGACCGCCTGCTTGCTGCGCGCGTCCGCTTTGACGATGCAGCGCTGCCACCCGCCGACCGAGATTGCGACAAGTGCGAGCTGCCGATTGATACGGCGCGCCTCGCGGCCTTGCCGGGTGCGGTCACCTGCATTGACTGCGCCGAAGCGGCAGAAAGAGCAGCGAGGTTGTCGCGTTGAACAAGTTCATGGAGTACTGGCCCGCGCTCGCATTTGGGTTCAACTTTCTTTTGGGGTGGCTCATCTTGACGGCAAAGAAGCATTTCGCGAGCAAGGAGGATGTGGCGCTGCTGGAGCGGCGCGTGGACAAGGTGGAAGCGGCGTTCGAACAGCTTCCAAAGCGCGACGACATTACCGGCCTGCGTGTGGCGCTGGCCGAGGTGAACGGAACCATCCTCGAAACGCGATCCGACATGCGCGGCCTGCGTAGTCTGGTCGAGCGGACCGAAAACGCCGTCACCCGCCACGAGCAAATCTTTTCCGACGCGGCAAGGAGATTGAAATGATGGAGGAAGCCGCCCAGGCATGGACGCAGCATTTGCGGCTCGCCGTTCTGCGCGCGCTGCTCGACCTGCCGGAAATGACAGGCCACGAAAGCCTGATTGTGGACGAGGTCAACGCCGTCGCCATCATGGCCGACCGCGATCAGGTGCGCGGCGCTATGAGCTGGCTTCACGATCAGCAGCTTGTTGCCTGCGAGGTCCGTCGCGGCGCGATGTGCGCCACGCTGACGGATGCGGGTGAAAGTGTCGCTCTCGGCAAGCGGACATATCCCGGCGTTAAACGCCCGTCGCGCGCACTCGTCGCCGCCGCGCGGCTCGCCGTGGAGAGGTTGAAGTAATGGCTCATCCTCCCGAGACCCGCGCAAAGCTCCGCGCGCTTTATGTGCATGATCGCCTTCCGCTCGAAACCGCCGCCGAGCGGATTGGCATTTCCTACGCCACGGCACGCCGCTGGAAAGCGGATGCCGAGAATGATGGTGACGATTGGGAACGTGGCCGCTCCGCCGCGCGGCTTGCGGGTGACGGCATCCGCAATGTCGCCACGCTGCTTCTGGACGACTACCTCTTGCTGCACCAGTCCACCATTGAGGCGGTGAAGGACGCAACGGAGCTTGCGCCGCTCTCCAAGGCCGAGGCCCTGTCACGGCTGGCCGATGCGTTCACCAAAACCATGAGTGCGGTGGCGAAGGCGGCACCGGAGCTTAACCGCCTCGCTATCGCTACCGATGTGATCCAGCGGCTTGCAGAATATACCGAAGCCGACTTCCCGCAGCACATCGCGGCGATCCTCGAAATCATCGAACCATTCGCCGCTGATCTTGCCAAGGAGTTTGGTTGATGGCGGGCGAGATACAAACAAGGCGGCGGAAGCATACAAACAAGGTGAGCCGGAAGGAGTTCCGCGAGCAGATTGCGGCGCTCGCCGACAGCTTGCGCCTCAAGATTGAAGCGGAAGTTACCGGCCTCGATGACGCGCCCGCCGCCATTGCGGAGCGCCGCGCGGCCGCGCTTGCCGATTATGGCTTCGAGTTTTTCTGCCGAACCTATTTTCCGCACTACATCAAGGGCACCACGGCCTCGGGCCTCCACCGCTACCTCTACAAGCGCTTGCCGGAAATCCTGCTGGACCCGGAAGGCCAGAGTGACGCGATTGCCGCGCCGCGCGGCGAAGCGAAGTCCACCCTTTGCAGCCAGCTATTTCCGCTCTGGTGTATTGCGAAAGGCGCGAAGCATTACATCCTGCTTCTTATGGACTCCTTCCCGCAGGCGGCGGAAATGCTCGAGGCCATCAAGGTGGAGCTTGAGGCCAATCCGCGCCTCAAACTCGACTTCCCGGAGATCTGTGGGCAGGGCCGCGTCTGGAAGGAAGGCGTCTGCATCACCGTGACCGGAGTGAAGCTCGAAGGCTTCGGCAATGGCAAGCGCCTTCGCGGTCGCCGCCACGGCCCGCACCGCCCGGGCCTCACCATTCTTGACGACATCGAGAATGACGAAAACGTCATGCAGCCAGCGCAGCGCGACAAGACGGAGAATTGGGTGGACAAGGCGGTCGCCAACGTAGGCCCGCCTGACGGCTCGATGGATCAAATCTATATCGGCACGATCCTGCATTACGACAGCGTGCTCTCCCGCAAGCTTCGCAACCCGCTCTGGAAGTCCATCAAGCTCGCATCCGTGATCCGCTGGCCAGACGACATGGCCATGTGGGAGCGCTGGGAAGAAATCCTGCGCAACGACAGCCGCGCCGCTGCGATGGAGTTTTACGCGGCGAACGAGGCGGAAATGAATGCAGGCGCGGAGGTGAGCTGGCCGGAAGTAAGGCCGCTCATCTCGCTCATGTTGCTGCGAGTGAAGATCGGCGCGGCGGCGTTCGATCAGGAACAGCAGAATGATCCCGTCTCGAGCGAGGATGCGCTTTTCGGCAATGTGACCTTTTGGGTTGAACGCCTGTCGGACTGGGTGTTTTACGGTGCGTGCGACCCGTCGCTCGGCAAGAACAACAAGGGTCGCGACCCTTCAGCCATTCTGGTTGGCGGCATCAATCGCGAGACTGGTGTTCTCGACGTGGTTGAAGCGAGCATTCGCCGCCGCCTTCCGAATGTCATCATTGCCGACATCATCAAGCTTCAGGAAGAGTATCGCTGCATCCGCTGGGCTATCGAGGCGGTGCAGTTTCAGGAGTTTTTCCGCACCCAGCTTGTCGCGCAATCGGCTGCGCTCGGCGTGGCGGTGCCCGCGCTGCCGGTGATCCCGAAAACAGACAAGGCTCTGCGCATCGAAAGCATTCAGCCGCATGTCTACAACGCGCTGATCCGGTGTCATCCGAGCCAGACCACTTTGCTGGCGCAGATGCGTCACTATCCGCTTGTCGATCACGATGACGGCCTCGACGCACTCGAAATGCTCTGGGCGATTGCAGCTACCGGCAAGCCTTCCTTCGGCGTCACACAGTCCGGCTCGCAGAAGCCGGAGGCGCAACGGCGCGGCATGTATCGGCGCGGCGGCGCGAGCCGTCGCGGGCTTTTCAGATAGGAGGCGGATATGGGCTTGCGCCATATCGTAGCGACGCGACAGAACTTTCGTGAGGCGGTCGGCAGAAGCGAGCCGGGCTATCGCAAGCTCGGCGAGAAGAAGCATGACCTGAAGTCCATAGACCAGAAGCGGATGCTGGAGCTTGCCGCGCAGCTTTGGGAACGGTCGGGCCTTGCAAAGCAGCTCATCGAGTTGCCGGTCGCTTTCCTGCTCGGCGAGGGCGTGCTGCTGACTGCCGAGGACGCAGAGGCGCAGGAGTGGCTAGATGAGTTCTGGTTCGATCCGATCAACCGCCTCGACCTCAACCTGCAATCGCATCTGCGCGAGCTGTCACTTTTCGGCGAGCTGATCCTGCCGGTCTTCCGCAACGAGGTTACCGGCACGGTGCGTCTCGGCAAGATCGACCCGGCAGAGATTGATGCGATCATCACCGACCCTGACAACGCAGCCGTGCCTATCGGTATCCGCATCCGCAAGGCTGCGGGCAAGGCGGAAGACTTTCGGATCATCTACAACGGCACGGATGAAGAGCTTTTTGCGGAGCCTGCCCGTGAGCTTCGCGCCGAGATGGCATCAGAATGTTTTTTCTGGCGCATCAACAATCTTTCGACCGGCACACGCGGTCGCAGCGATATCCTTTATGCGATCGACATGGCCGACAGCTACGAAGAACTGGTTTTCGGCGAGCTGGATGGCGCGCAGGCGAAGCGTGCGGTCGTCTGGGATGTCGAGCTGAAGAACGCGACCGACGAAGAGATCGCGGCGAAGGCGAAAGAAATCCAGCCACCCGGCCCGAACTATCTTCGCCTGCATAATGAAGGCGAAGTCTGGAACGTGCACACGCCGGACCTGAAGGCAGGCGATGCGGACACTATCGCGCGGCTCGCTCGCAATCACATCCTTTCCGGCTCGGCGGTGCCGGAACATTGGTTCGGCGGCGGCGGTGACGTGAACCTTGCGACCGCTTCCTCGATGGGCGAGCCGACCTACAAGATATTCAGTCAGCGTCAGCGGCTGATAAAGGCGATGCTTGAGGCGATTGGCACTTATGTCATCCGCTCGCGGCTGCGTGCTTACGGCTTGCTGGCGATGATCTCCGAGCGCGGCTTTGAGACGACAGCCACCTTCCCGGAACTGACGGCCCGCGACATCGCCAGATATGCGACCGCATTCCAGCAAGTCGTCGTGAGTGTGACGCAGGCTCTGACGGCGGGCGTCATGTCGGAAGCCACCGCCGTGGAAATGCTCACCATGATGGCCGCCCTTATGGGCCTAGAGGTGGACCCGGTGGCCGAGCTGCAGCAGGCCCGCGCAGAAGCCGCCGCGCGCCGCGAGCGCGATGCCTTCGCGCTGCCTATGCCCCAACCTGACCTCTCCGCGTTCACGCAACCCACGCCGCAGGCGGACCCGGTCACCCGCGATGGATGACGCGGAGAAGCAAAAGCGGTTTGCCGCCGCCCGCGCGGAGCGGCTGAAGGAAGATGTCAGACTTCAGCGGGCCGCCTCGGCAGAGGTGCGCGAAGAGCTGATCCGCGCGCAAAAGAACATCATCGAGATATTGTCCGGCGCGCCGAGCGACTTTCGGAAATGGCAACTCGGCGCTTTACAAGAAAGCGTTAAACGGGCGCTGGACGAGCTGACAGTTGCGGCCAATGCGCCGGTCCAGTCCGGCCTCGGCACGGCATGGCAAGCGGGCCAAGCTCTTATAGATGCACCGCTCGCCGCCGCCAGCATCGACCTATCCGCGCATCTTATGGACATCGACACACGACGCCTTCTCGCCATGCGTAACTTCTCGCTGGATCGTATCCGCGACGTGTCTTCCGAGCTTCAGCGGAAGATCGGCAGCGAGCTGGCGCAGGCGGCCATCGGCACTCAAACGCCCTTTGAAGCGGCGCAGCGCATCGCGGAGAAGCTGGATGGCGGCCTCAAGCGGTCGCTGACAATCACGCGTCATCAACTCGGCACGGCCTTCGCGAGCGCCGCGCAGGAGCGGCAGGCGCAGGCGGTCGAGATCGTGCCGGGCCTGCAGAAGCAATGGCGGCGGTCTGGCAAGACGCATAGCCGCATCGAGCACGACCTGATTGACGGCCAGATAAGAGACGTGGACAAGCCCTTCCGGCTTGGCAATGGCGTCGAGCTGATGCACCCGCGCGACCCCGCCGCGCCTGTGGGTGAGACGATTAATTGCGGCTGCTCCTCCATCCCGTATATGGCTCACTGGAAAATGACGACGCCCGCCCGCCTTCAGTTTAGCCAGGACGAGTTGAACCAGAATCCGACCAAGCGGATGATCCGCGATGCGCTGGAGGGTTGACGCCGCCGGACGACTTTTTCCGGCATCTGGCGCTTTTTCCTGAAAACCGCCACAGCGGCCCACAGGCGCGCGATCCGCGCTTTCAGGGCCACTGACCCCCGCCACCCCCCTCGCGCGCGCACAACCCCCGTTTAACGGTGTTTAACACCCCGCTCCCCGCCGCCGCGCCCGCGTGGGGCGTTCCGCGCTCCTGATTTTCACATGATCTGCTCGCCGGAAGGGCTTCCAGCGGAATGAGGCGGCACGACCCGCAATGGTCGGGGCTGGCACTCAATCGCAACCGTTCTGCTGGAGCTAAGCAAGGTGAGCAACGCACAGAAAAAGCCCTCTGACAACCCTGTCGAGGCAAATGCCGAAGTCGAGGCCCTGAAGAAGAGCCTTGCCGCCGAACAGGCGGAAAAAGCCAATCTGGCCGCCGAGGTCGAAACCCTGAAGGCGCGCCTGAAAGATGCGGAGGCGGCCAATGCGGATCTGGCATCCGCCGCCCGGGCCGCCGACCAGCCCATGCTGTCCGACCGGACGCCGCTCAAGGATTGGTCGAAAGACGAGCTGGCGCTTGGCAAGAAGCTCGGCGTTTCGGCGGGCGATATCTTCGCTGTCAACCTCCAGACCGGCACCATCGTCACGGTCGATGGCCGCAAGGTCACGGCATGAAGAAGCGCAACCTCAAAAAGCTCCTCGGACCCCGAGGCATGTCCGGCATCGCTCTGCGTGAGGCGAGCGATCCGGACATGATCGCCGTGCGCGATCTCATTCAGGGCCAGCTTCGTCAGCTTCTGAAGATGGAGGGTGACGATGACCCGTGGCCTTATGTGCTGGCACTCTATGCCGACAATGTCGTCGTAGATATTGACGGGCAGGTGTTCTCCTACGGCTACACGATTGCCGGGCAGGAGGTTGCCCTGGGCGAGCCTGTCGAGGTGGCGCGCGAGTTCGTGCCCGTCAAGCCCGCCGAAAAGGATGACGCCGAAGACGCCACGCTTGTGGAAGCTCTTGGCGGCGGTGCGTTCAAGGTGCGCGTCATTCGCGCGGGCATGTCAGGCAATCGCAACTTCTATTCCGATGCCGTGCTTCGAGAAGCGGTGGGCCTTTTTGAGGGCGCGCGAGTGTTCGAGAAGTCCGATGCCGAGCACATTACGGGCGGCGGGAAGGCCGTCAGCAATCTGATCGGCGCGCTTTCCGGTGCGGCGTTCAAGGAAGGCGTCTCGCCGGATACCGGCGAGATCATGGCCACGTTGACGCTGATCGTCGGTGACGACAGCCCTACCGCCGTGAAGCTGCGCGAGGCGGTTGAGAAGAACCTCACCCATCTTTTCGGCCTGTCAATCGATGCTGATGGCACCGCGCGCATGGGTCAGGGCGGCATTCGGATTGCCGAGGCCATCAACAAAGTGAAGTCCGTCGATCTGATTGTGGAGCCCGGCGCTGGCGGTCAGGTCATTTCATTTATCGAAGCCCTCGATCCGGAAGGGGATCGTGAGGAAGAGGAAGAGACGATTATGGATCGCGACGAAATCATCGCACTCATTACCAAACACGCGCCGGAACTTCTCGAGGGTAAGGACGTCGCGCAGCTCACCGATGAAGAGCTGAAGGCGCTTCTGGAAGAGGCGATGAAGGAAGAGGACGAGACCTCCGAGACCACCCCGGCCGAGCTGATCGAAGCCCTCGACCGCCGCGCGAAGATGCGCGAAGCCATCGCACGCTCGGCCTTGCCGGACCGCGCGAAGGATCGTCTCCGCGCGCGCTTCGAGGCGACTGCGCGCTTCACGGAGGCGCAGGTCATTCAGGCGATCAAGGATGAGGCGGCCTATATCGGCGTCGGCGCGGGCGGCCATGTGGTCGGCCTTGGCGGCACCGCTCGTTTTGTCGAAACCGGCGCAAGCCCGGCAGAGCGAGCAGGTCATATGCTCGATGCCTTCTTCGATCCGCGCCACAAGGATCACGGTCAGGCCCGCTCTCTCAAAGAGTGCTACATCGCGATCACGGGCGATGACCGCGTCACCGGCCAGAAGAAGCATGCGCGCTTTGCGGAAGCCCTCACGTCAACCTCTTTTGACGATGTGCTCGGCGACAGCATCACGCGGCGAATGATCGCCGATTATCGCAGCAAGGATGCTTTCGACATCTGGCGCTTGCTGACAGGCGAACCTGTTCCGGTAAACGACTTCCGGACGCAGGAGCGCACCCGTTTCGGTGGCTATGGCGACCTCCCTGCGGTCGTTGAGCGCGCCGCTTATCAGGCGCTTAGCAGCCCGAGTGACGAGGCGGCTGACTATAAAGTCTCGAAGCGGGGTGGCCTCGAAACCATTACGCTTGAGATGATCAAGAATGATGATGTCGGTGCCGTGCAGAAAATCCCGACGCGCCTTTCGCGCGCGGCGAAGCGGACGCTCTGCAAATTCGTCCTCGACTTCATCCGGACCAATCCGACGATCTATGACGGCAAGGCGCTCTTCCACGCCGATCACGGCAATCTCGGATCGACCGCTCTCTCTGCCGCGAACTTCGCCGCCGCCCGCCTCGCCATGGTCACGCAGACCGAGTTCGGTGGCCTCGACACAATCGGCGTCGGCCCGAAATATCTGTGGGTGCCGCACGCGCTTGAAGAAACTGCCGCCGATCTCTTCCGCCGTAACACCAATCTCGATGAGACCTTCATCCAGTCGCTGAAGCCGACCATCGTTCCGGTCTGGTACTGGACCGACGCGAACGACTGGGCGATCTCGGCGGACGTCGATGACGTGCCGATCATCGAGATTGGCTTCCTTGACGGGAACGAGGAACCTGAACTCTTCGTTCAGGACAGCCCGACCTCCGGCTCGTTCTTCTCGAATGACGAGATCACCTACAAAATCCGCCACATCTATGGCGGCACCGCGCTCGATTGGCGCGGCGTGCGCAAGCATGTGGTGACGTAAGCGCGACTATAGCGCTACGGGCGGCGGGTAACTGTGCCCGCCGCCATCTTCTCCCGAGGCGGCCATGAACGACACCTTCTCCGACCTGATCGATGACATGATGCGCGATGTGGCCGACCGCATCAGCGAGCCGCAGAAGGCCCGCGCGCTCGGCCTCGCGCTCGCGCAATATGGC
>Ga0172382_10012005_pt1 | contig 11373 bp, 15 predicted proteins | sample Leawel138RmetaG_FD_122245 | JGI IMG/M metagenome (GOLD analysis project Ga0172382, IMG submission 122245) | Leachate microbial communities from a municipal landfill in Southern Ontario, Canada - Leachate well 138R metaG | ecosystem: Engineered > Solid waste > Landfill > Unclassified | place...
ATTAATGTATGGATGGAAGTATGCCAAAGCGTTGTTGAAGGTAAGCCTAAGATATGGCGTGAAGGGTTAATTCTAAAAGACAGATCTACGCTTATTGATGGGATGACTTTTGTTAATCCCACTTTCAAAGATTTCGAGCCCATAATTGACTATTTATTAACAACGCCTAAAGGTGAGATTAAACGGGAAACTTTCATGGAAAATATAGCCCCGTGCGAAAATTACGATGCCGTAGAAAGGAGAGAGAAAAAAGAAATAGAAATTGAAAAAATTAAAAACATTTTCGACAAATATGGCTTTGGCACATCAAAAGAAGACAAGCAATTAAAGGTAATTGTTTGTGAGAAAGTTTTTGGAACGAGTTCCGGGACTGAAATCGAAAAGAAACAATTATCACAATTAACAGAATGCCGTGTAAAATTGGAAGAGTTGTTGTCAGAGTGGAATCAAATGAACAAGAATAATGAAATAATTTTAAATTACAAAAATTGAAAAAAATGAAGTTGGTAAAATGAAATGGCTGGGTCCGTTTTTAAAATTTATTACAAAATATTTGCATTTTGTTAAATAATAAACTATATTTGTCTTTTAAAATTTATTACAAAATATTTGCATTTTGTTAAATAATAAACTATATTTGTCTGACATAATTTTTTGATTTTTGGTTTAACAATTAAGGGGTTGAATTTCCCAGATTCGCCCCTTTTAGCTGAAAATCTATAATAGATTTATATAGAATGAGTTATGGCACGAATTAAGGGAAGCCCAAAAACGGGAGGGAGAAAAAAAGGAAGTTGCAACAAAACATCCGCTGAAATTAAAGAGTTTTATCAACTTGTTTTATCTCAAAATTTACCGAACATCCAAAAGTGGTTAAATAAGGTTGCTGAGGATAATCCTGCGAAAGCTCTTGATATTTTAATCGGTGGGATTTCTGAATTTGTAATTGCTAAACAAAGCCGAGTTGAAAATGACACAACTATAAGCATCGAGAAGATAGAACCTATTATTTTAACTCCGATAAATAAAAAATTAACAAATGTCAAAAACGTATAGAGTAACCAAAAAAGATAAAATCAATTATAAAAACAAAATTTCAAAAGATTTTAAGACCGTAACAAGATGCCCGAAATGTGGCGGGAGGTTATTATTTGACCGACACGGGGTTTATTGTGTAAGTAATTGTAGTTTTGAAACTATATTTGATTAATGTTATGATATGAGTTTGACGCTTTTAGATTCTCAAAATGAGGCTTTAAATTATTTGCTTAATCCTGATTATTTAGATGTCAGGGAGGTCTTGTATGGGGGTCGCAAAGGTGGCGGAAAATCATTTTTAGGGTGTGTGTTTTTAACTCAATCTGCACTTTGTTATCCAAACACTTCATATTTTGTTAGCAGAAATAATTTAACAGATTTAAGAAAGCATACATTGCCTTCATTTATTGAGACCTTCGAGAAAATGAACGTCTCAAAAATAATGTATAAATTTAACGGTCAGGATAATATTATAACATTTTACAACGGCTCAAGAATCATATTTATTTCTACAGAGTACCAACCCTCGGACCCGATGTATCAGCGTTTTGGGTCGATGCAAAACACATGGGGTTGGATTGAAGAGGGCGGGGAACAATGCCAAGAGGCTTATTCAAATTTAGTTCTTTCCATTGGACGTTGTAAAAACAAAGAGTACAACATTAGTGCTTACAAGTTGTTAATAACAGCAAACCCACAAAAAGGGTGGATGTATGATAATTTCTTTAAAAATATAACATCTGACAGACGTTATATTCCTGCCGGTGCAACGGAAAACTATTTTTTGCCGAAAGAGTATTTAGATACTTTGAATAAAATCACTGACAAAATACAACGGCAAAGGCTTTTACTGGGTGATTGGGACTACGATGACAGCGAAGACGCATTAATTAACAGTTTAAAGATTCGGGATTTATTTACTAATTCGTTTGTCGAAAGTGGGGATATGTACATTTCCTGTGACATTGCAATCACTAACGATAGGTTTGTGATTGTTGTTTGGAGTGGTTTACGCATTGTTGATATTTTCGTAACAAGGAACATAGGAGCAGTTCAAAAGGAGTTTGAAAATGGTGTTGAGGTAACAAAGGTTAATTATCAGAATTTAACCGATAAAATAAATTATTATGCTCAATTGTATCACGTTCCACGTTCAAATATTTGTTACGATGCGGACGGAATAGGTCACAACATACAGCGTTTACTTGGCGGAGCTACTGCATTGCATACAGGAATGGAAAGCACTACAGGAGAGTATTTTAATTTGCGAAGTGAGCTTTATTTTAGACTTTCTGAATTAATTAACAACAATAAAATTTATATTTCAGCTGATATTTCAGACCATTTAAAAGACGATATTATCACTGAGTTAAGTTATGTTAAGAGGGCTTCTTTGGTGGGGGAAAAATTAAGAATTAAGCCAAAATCAGAGATAAAAAAGATAATAAATAAGAGTCCCGATATTTCAGATGCAATCGTTTATGGTCTTTTTTTGTACATTTTAAGGAAAAAAATATAAAAAATTCAGAAAAAAACAGCCGTTTTTTGTCAAAAATCAACCTCTTTTTAAAAAAGTTATTAATGACTTATTAACAAAAAATAACGCAAAAAGTCGCAATATTTTTTTGTATTATTTTGAGTTAAAATTTTAATGAAAAAAGAGTGAAAAAACAGGTTATTTTTTAACAAAAAGTATTAACTTATTGATTTAAACATTGTTATTAAAAAACATATGTTGTAACATATGATTAACATATGTTACAACATATGGGAAATAGAAATAGAAATAGAAATAGAAATAGAAATAGAAATAGAAATAGAAATAGAAATTAATAAAATTTGAGTTTGCTTTTTTTTAAAAAAATAATTTATATTTGTTTTGGAATAATTTTATTTTAATGGAATTAAATTTCAGTTTAAATTTTGGAAACAAAAAAGAAAAACAAAAAAGCGGCGGAAACTCATTTTTTCAGCTCATAGATACCACCGCTTCAAGTAAGGCTAAAATAAACATCGAAAACGCAACATCTCGGAGCAATTATAAGATGCTTGAGCTTTTTTATAACAATGTGCCTGAATTATTTTCAATCATTAACTACATAGCTCAAAAAGGCTCAGAAATACCTTACAAGATTGTCAAGTATAATTATAGGGGCGAGGGTACGATAATTGAAAATACCGATATTTCTGAGGCAATTGACAGACCTTTTAACACAACCAAAGAGGAATTTATAAAAACAATAATCACAAATTACGTTCTTTATGGAAATTGCTATCTTTTTAAAGAGTCTCTTTCAGGCTTTAAAATACCTCAATTAAAGCTATTACCAACAAAAGACACTTATGTTATTAGCAGGGATTCTTTTGACGATTACGGCAATTTAAAACAAAATTCAGACATCCGATATAATCAAATAACAGGGTATAATTATTTCAAAGGTAGCGCTTTTGTAAAAATGAAAGTGGATGAGGTTATCCACATACGCACATCAAACGTAAACACTGACAACGGTTATTATCTTTACGGATTTTCAGGAACATCAACGGCAATAAGAAGCGTTAAATCACTTTCAAACGTGTATGATGTTATTAATTGCATTCTTGAATCACCTCTCGGATTTTTGAAAAAAACGACAAAGAAGTACGAGACCTCAATGGACCCGGAGGAAAAAAATAAAATTGAAGAAAAAATAAACAAAGTTTACTCGAAAATCGGAGGTCGCAGAAATAAATTTGCCACGGATGTAGATTTAGAATACCAGTCAATGGTCGAAGCTCTGTCGTCTTTTATGCCTATTGAATTAAAAGCCTCCGAATATGATACACTGTGCAACGTGTTGGGAGGTATGCCAAGCGTGTTGTTAAATGCAAAAGATGCAAGTACATATAACAACATTAAAGAGCTATCAAAAATATTTTATATAAACACCTTAATTCCAATCCTGACAGATGTTTATTCAAGTATCTCGAGGGGTTTGGGGATAAACAAAGAAAGTATTTGGATTGAGCCTGACACTTCAAAAATTGAGGCTCTTTTGCCTGATGTTATAAAACAGATTGAAACAAAAAAAACAGAAACGGAGTATTATGTTTATTTATTTGAAAAGGGTTTAATGACAGAAGGTGAACTTAAAAACAAAATTAAACTATGAAAGAATTTAAACTAAAAAATTGCAAATACGGCTCACAAATAATTGACATTGACAACAAAAGTCATACGGTTAAAGCTATTCTAAACTCATTTAATGTCGTGGATGACCAATCCGACATGAGTTTGCAGGGCTCTTTCAAAAAAACAATTTCCGAAAACTTTAAAAATATTTTTTGGTACAAGAATCATGACCCTCGTATAATGTTAGGAATACCTTTGGAACTCGGAGAAACAAATGAATATTTATACGGAGTTTCGGAATTTGCAGAAACACCAGTATCAGAAGAGATGTTTGAATTTTATTCTCTTTATGCAAAACACGGTAGGTCAATTCAGCATAGTGTAGCAGTAATTCCGATAAAATATTTTGAAAAGGACGGAATATATCACGTCCAAGAATGGAGGATGAGAGAGTTTTCAAGCCTTACAATGTCAGGGAGCAATCCTATTACAGAGGTTTTAGAGCTTAAAAATAGCTCTGAAAACATTGAATTATTAAAGGATGCTTTAAATTTAAAAACAACAGATACACTTTTGAAAGAGATTGAAAAGAAATTAAATACAATCGAATTATCACTTAAAATGTCAGCCGACGAAATCACTGACTTCAAGCCGATAATTTCGGGGTTTGATAAATTGAATCAAATATTAATTAACAACAAAAAGTAAACACACATGGAAAACGCAGAAATATTAAAACAAATTGCAGATTTCGGCACCAAGCTCGAAGAGGCTTTAAAATCATCCGCCGATAAAAAAAGTATGGATGCTCTTTGTTCTGAAGTAAATAAATACTCGGAGCAAATCAAACAAAATGCAGAAATGCACGAAGCATTGAAAAAAGAGTTGAATGAAAAAATCAGAGTACAGGCTGAGGAGTTGGCTGTTTTAAAAAAACATGAAGACGCCCCTCTTTCAAGCATTGAAAGCCTTAAAAAAGCCTTACTCGATACCGGAGCATTTGAAAGCTACACAATTGACGGAGTTGAAAAACAACGTGTAAAAGCATCACACAGAGACAACGGAGTAAGCCTATCAATACCACTTGCAACTATTGTTAAATCAGCAGTTGATATGGATACTTCAAGAGCAGTAAGACCCGGAGGCTCTCCCGGAATGTCAATTGGTTCTTTAACAAACTATGGAATGATGAGAGAGGTTGTTCCGACAAGCATTTATCCTCACTTTTCGCAAATCTTCCGCACAATGCCGACAGAGGACAAATACTTCGGTATTGTTATCGAGGATACTCTGGAAGACGGTACAGCTGTAAAAAAAGAAGACGCAGCAGGAGGTAAAAGCTCATTCTTGCTAAAAACTATCGAATACAAAGTATTTGATGTTTGTGCAGATTTCAGGGTTCATGAAAACACCCTTGACGACTTGGATTATATTCTGACTGACATCCTAACAATAGGTATGGACAAACTTGAAAGTAAACTTGATTCCTACACTTTGAACACATCAGGGAACGGAACAACATCAGTCATAGGTATTAGAACAAGCGGATATTTCACCGCTTACGATACCACTTTAAGAGCCGGTAAGGTTTACTCTCCTAACATCGTGGACGTTATTAAAAACGCAAAACTACAAGCTAACAATCAGGGTAAACTTGTGGATACTGTTATTATGAATCCAAACGACATTGCAGAAATTGAAAGCCTGAAAGACTTGGAGGCTAATTCTGTAACATTAGCAGGCGTTAAATTAGATCAAGCCGGAAACTTGGCTTATATTTATGGTTTGAGAGTTGTTGCAAAAACTGAAATGACAGAAGGTTCTTTGGTTGTTTGCAAATCCGACAGCGTGACTTTTGGAGTTAAATCAATGGCTGATGTTCGCATCGGTTACGATGTAACAACAGATTTCAGCAAGGGAATAAAAACAATTCAGTTAAAATCCCGTGTTGCTGTTGGTATTGGTTCACCGCTTGGTATCATTTACTGCTCAAGTATAACCGATGCAATTACAGCATTAACTAACGTATCAGGTGCATAGTGTTATGGGTAAGTTGAAATTGAAACCGAAATTGCTCTCTGTTAAATTTTTTAACAAGATTAAAGGAATACCCGAAGGGACTATCAAGTCCCTTCCTGTAAACCTTGCTTATAAAATAGTCCAAGAAGGCAAAGGGGCATTAGTTGAAGAAAGTAAACAGGATGCACACACAGAATTAAAAAAAGTAAAAAAAACAATTAAAAAAGTAAAAAAATGAGAAAGTTAATATCTTTATTCGTATTATTGAGTGTTGTTTTTGTATCAACAGCTCAAACGCCAATTGCTGGCAAAGTCGCAGGAAGCGTGTATTTGCAGGAAAATACTTACGCTTATTATTTAGGTGCAACAACCGACACGCTCGTTGCAAGTGATACTTTGTCTTTAGTTTTCAGAGTAACCGGACAAACATCGAGAGATTTAAATTTCGGACTGCTCACAACAAAGGTCACAGGAACTGTTACAAATAACTGGGTATTTTATCATTCAATGGACGGAGCTAATTGGTCTTCTACCGGTGATACTATAAAAAATTCAAATGCCTCTACAAATATTCAGTATAAAAATTTGGACGATTTTAATTATCCTTATTTAAAATTACAGAGTATTACAGCGGCGACAACTCAAAAGGCTTGGTACAAGGTTTTTGTGATTAGTAGAAACGAATAATCTTTAAACAAAAGGCAAATTGGCAAATATAACAGACAAAACATTACTTAAAGGTATTTATAACATTGATTACTCGAATGATTTAACCGAGAGTCAATTAGACGATGTTATTGCTCAGGTTGAGGCTGAAATACTTCTGAAATTGTTCGGGGATGCTATGTATTTGGATTATGTAAATAACAAAACACAGGCAAAGTATGTAAGCCTTATTAACGGAGTGGAGTATAACAACGGATATAATACTGTTAAATACAACGGTTTGAAAGTTATGTTAGTTTATTTTGCATATTATTATTATCAAAATGCAGTAATAACAATAAGTTCACCTATCGGAGAGGCTTTAAATAACTCGGAAATGGGCGAAATTGTAATGAATAGGGACAAGCAGGTAAAGGCTTGGAATCGTGGAGTTTTGGAATATAACAATACACTGGATTATCTGCGGGTTAATTTCGCAGATTTTCCTTTGTTACAAAGTTCTAACATTGAGGAAATAAATTCATTTGGCGTATGATTTATGTTAGCGAAGTAATAGAGTCAATAGTAACAGGATTAAGCAGTAATTGCCTGTTTATGTTCGGCAATTGGGCGGAGATTCAAAAGGAATTGATGCTCAAAGGTGCAAAAAAAGGAACTCAAAAATACCCGCTAATTATACTTCATTCCGAAATTGAGGAAACAATCCCGAACGATGATAGGCATCAGGCTATATTTAGCCTCTCTTTATACATTGTTACAAATAGCGGTCAAAGTTTAAGCACTTCCGACAGGCTTGATACTATTTATAAAACAGTGCTTTATCCCATTTATGAAGAGTTTCTTAAGGACTTATATTATTCTTGTTATTTCGACTTTACGGCTAATCCTACAATGGGACTTATTCCGCACACAAAGAAAGACCTATTTTATTACAACACGGCTTCAACTTCTCAAAACAAGTTGAATGATGTTATTGATGCTATTGAAATAAAGTTTAAAGATTTGAAATTAAAAAAACAGTTATAACAATTTAAAAACGTAAAAAAATGAATAAATTTTCAGCAGACGTTTCGCAAGCTAATACTGGTTTTGTGAAGCAAATAAAAAACAACATGACAGCGTGGAGGCAGATAATTGTTTGCCCAACAGACTTTGAATTTGCAACAGAAGCATCGGCTCTCACGTTAGCAACGTGGACAACAGCGATTAAAGCTCCTGTGGCATCAAGGATTTACCCATTTCCTCAAGCTGTATCATTTGAAAATCAATCAAAAGAATCGGTTTATGAGGACTTTTCATTAGCAGGCTCAACCTTCGTTAAAGAAGGGACGATAGGCTTTACAATGTATTTAAACATTAACAAAGCTCAAGCTAATAAATTAAGGAAGTTTAACGGTAGAAGTTGCAAGATTTTTATTATTGACGATAACGGCAACATCCTTTGCACCTCCTTTGACGGAACGAAAGTACAACCGTTTTCAGTACAGGAAATCAGGATTGAAACTGCGAAACTTTCAGACGGTTCGGCATCCGTAACAACTCCCGTAAAGGTTGTCTTATTAGATACAACTGAGTTCAATGACAGGGGTTATGTTTTACAGCCGTTAAAAGCGACATCGGCTTGGAATCCAAAACTACCTTCAAATCTTGATGGTGTGTATGATGTTACATTATCAGTATCTGACATCGCAGCAGCAGGTTTTGTAGCAAGTGTGAACATTGATAGCATTGTAACAACAGACGAGAGTTCAGCAATTGTTGGACTTGCAAAAGATGACTTCACATTAATAGATAAGGACGGTGATGTCGTAAGTATAACAACAGCCACAGACAACGGTGACGGAACTTACGATATAGCGGTGACAATTGCCGCTGCTGATTCGCCTTATTCTTTCGATTTAGTTGCTTGCGGTTCTGTGTCATTGACAGACATTGCAATTGAAAGTACAGGGGCTGTAGCTGTAACAGTTGTTGAGGCATAATGTTATACTTATTAGGGTATAGGTGGAATGAAGCAGAAGTTGGGGGGATGTCTTTTAATGGCTTCTCCCTAACTTTCGGCAATAGGTTTGATGATTATAAAACAAAAGACACTATACAGATAATGAATAATGTTTATGAGATTTTACAGGAAACGAATAAAATTAATAACAAAATAAAATTAACCCGTGAACTTTCAAGAATGTCAAGAAAGGATTAGCAACATTAAAACGGATGCTTTAATTTCGGAAATCATTTCGGAAGGTAAGGATTTTGTTATTGAAAATTTACAGGAACAATTGCAACAAGGGTTAATAACATCAGACGGGTTGTATAAACCACTTAAAAATGAAGAGTATAGAGAATATAAGATTAGTAAAAACCCTGACGCTGAAGGGAACTGGGATTTAAAAGATACTGGTGATTTTTACAACGAAATGAAAATAACAGCAGACAATAAGGGATATTTCACAACCTCAACAGATTCAAAGTTTTCGGATTTGTCGGATAAATTTGGAACAAATGATTTACTCGGCACCACCCCCGAAACTATTGAAAGGTTAAATATGAAGTTGATAATTCCTGAAATGGTACGAAAAATTAAAGAAAAAATCAATGCTTAAAAGAATATTTTACATATTGTTTAACAAAGTGAAATTGTATAATTCAATTGATACAATACCGGTTTATAATTTCTTTAAGATTTATGAAACTAATGATTTAAGATATTTGGCTAAAATAAGCGACATTCAGGACATTAAATATATCAATGTTGAAAAATGCAAATTGTTATGGGATAAATTGCAGGAAGATTATTTGACATTAGTAAAAGACAATTCATTTCAATATTTCCGCTTGTTGCAGTACGATGTTATGTTAATGAGATTAAAATTTAATATTCTTAAACTCGTTTCTGATGTGATTGTTGTTAAAGATTTAGACCCGATGCTGGTTAATTATTTAAAATTGAACGGCATAAAATATATTAACAACAGAGAAACGGATTCAAAAGAGATTAGAAAAAAGTTACAACAACTGCATTTAAAGATACTAATAAAAGAGAATGAGCTAAAGGCTTTAAATGAAAATGAAAACGAAAACTCACAGGATAATGACATTTATAAGATTATTTCGGCTTTGGAAGACTGGAAAAAATTCAATATAGACATAACAACATTAAGTTTAAAGAAGTTTGTTGTATATTGTCAGGAATTTGAGGAGTATTGTAAAAATATAAAAAAAGCTAATGGCAAATAACAGGGTAGAATATAGTGACATTTATTCCGAGACGTTAGTAAAACAGATTCAGGAGCTTAATAAGGAGTTGTTGGATTCTGTTACTATGATTGAAAAACTCGCAAAGCAGGGAGTAACATTAAGCACGGTGACGCAAGATGTTAGTAATAATATATCCGAGCAAACGAAAAAAGAAAAGGAATTATTCGACTTTGAAAAAAAATCTTTGGAGCAACAAAAGTCCTACGAAAAGATTAATAAACAACTGTTAGACCAACAAGAAAAACTTTCGGAGGCTGTTTTAAGAAAAAAGAAGGCTGATGCTGATGCTTTAGCAATTGCAAAACAACAGGCAATAATAAATGATAAAGAGGCGGGAACATTGGAAAAGTTGACAGCGGAATACAAGTTGTTAGAGATTCAAAAAAGAAAGATTAATCAGGAAACAGAGGAGGGGAGAAAACAATATGCAAGCATGGTTAGTAGAATGGATGAGCTAACCACATCAATTAAAAAACAAGGTTCAGAGGCTGAAAAACAGCGAATGAATATAGGTAACTACGAAGGCTCCACCGTGTCTTTAAGACAGGAATTGAAAAATATAACCATGCAACTTGCTCAAATGCAATTGAGAGGAGAGACGAATTCAGAAGTTTTTAAGAACTTAGCACAAAGAGGCGGAGAAATAAAAGACACATTTGCCGACATCTCTCAACGTATGAAAGTTGTTGGTAGTGATACAAAACATATTGATATGGTTGTTGGGTCCTTCATGGCACTTGGTTCGGCTGTTCAAGTTGCTGAAGGTTCAATGCAGTTACTTGGTGTTGAGAATCAAGATGTACAAAAAGGAATACAGAAATTAGTCGCCATTCAATCGGTAATGAATGGAGTTCAGCAAATTGCTAACTCTTTACAAAAGGAATCGGCATTTATGATTGGACTTGCAACAGCAAAGACATGGTTACTAACAACAGCACAAAAAGTATATGCTGTTGCTGTTGGTACTTCTACCGGAGCAATGAAATTATTTAGAACAGCCTTATTAGCAACAGGAATAGGTGCTGTAATTGTTGGTATTTCATTACTAACAGAATGGATTATTAATTTATCCAATTCAACAGATGAGGGAACAGAATCATTTAACAAAATGAATGAGGAATTAGAAAGACAAAAGAAATTATATGAAGAGATAAGTAAATCTGATCAAACAAAATTCGATCTTCAAAATAAACAAAATGAAGAAATGATAAGACAACAGAAATTGTTAGGAATGTCAGAAGTTAATTTGCTTAAACTTGAGAAACAACTTGCGGAAAATA
>Ga0172382_10012007_pt1 | contig 11369 bp, 11 predicted proteins | sample Leawel138RmetaG_FD_122245 | JGI IMG/M metagenome (GOLD analysis project Ga0172382, IMG submission 122245) | Leachate microbial communities from a municipal landfill in Southern Ontario, Canada - Leachate well 138R metaG | ecosystem: Engineered > Solid waste > Landfill > Unclassified | place...
CAAAAAATGACATCCGAATTCATGGTATTCGCCCACTGGCTCTACATCTACATCAAGATCATAATGGCACTACTCATCCTCTGGTTCATCGTAGGAATATTCCGGAAATACAGGTATGTCAAACAGGAAGACGAGTACGACTTTTATAAACAGTAAAAAAAAGGAAAAAACAAAATGGAGAAAATGAACGGCCTTAAAAAACCCCTGATCTTAGGACTTGTCCTTACAATTCTACTTGCTTTACTCCCTGTTCCCGTTGTTGCTGCTGATGAAGGAAACAATTCCTCATCATATACCTATGTTTCATCCTCCCTGTATCCGTCTCCCGTGAAATTCAGACTACAAACACTCGTTGGAACGCCGGTATCCAATGTCACAATAAACGCCACAGCAATATCTTCCACTGCCGGAGACACATTCATAGACGGAGTACTTGATCTTCTCGGCCTTGGTAGCTCTGGTGAAGACATTTCATTAGATCTGAACTCTATGGAAGGCGAAACCGCGACAGACGGCTCAATCGTCCTTTTCATGTTCTCCTCCTACAAATACCACATCACATTCTCGCACCCCGACTACTCAGTCGATCCTATCGACATCTATCCCAACTCAGCCGAATACTTCATCCTCGTCACTCCAAAATCAAAACCTAATATAGCTGTGGATATAAAATTCAACCTCTCCGTTTCAGAAATTAGCGACACAGAATACGACCTCAAACTTTACTACAACGACACATCACTAACAACAACCTCAGTAAAATTTTTTGTCAAAGCTGATCGCTACAACAGTGAAGGTGAAACATTCCTAAAAACCCTTCATGAATCAACGTACTCCTCAAACTCTGTGGATACAAGTTATACTATTACCGATGAACCCGGAGAAAACGCCTCACTCCCTTACTATTGGGGATTCAGCGCAAAAAGCACGGCATTTGACAACCCAATCAACCAGACAAAAACCATCCGATTCAAACACATCCTTGTCGGAGACGGGGTGGGAGCATTCTGGCTGCAATGTCTCAGCATCGGATTATTGACCTTAATCGCAGCGATTGGCAGTATCTACAACGTAAAAGAGGTTCTTTTAACACTTGGTCTGTTTGCAGGACTGTTCAAATTCCTGCAGTGGTTTCAGATCACCGGCAACGAATACCTTGACTGGTCGATAGTTTCACTCGTATTAGTATTTGGAATAATGTATTACATCAGAAAGAAAGAGCAGGAGGAACGCCTATGAGAGCCTGGGACATCACACGACTTGTAATTTGTATATCAGCATCAATCGGGATAATTAATGGCCTGGTTTACACCGGAGGAATTGGTTTGGGTGGAGAATTAACAGAAGTTCAGACAGAATACACATCTTACACAATATCTGATATCCAGGATATTGATGCAGGTTCAGCAACTGACGCATCAATAGGCGACTATTACGATGCAGTCTCCGGACTGGTATTATCAAGTGTAATGATGGTCGTTCACATAACCTGCGCCATCGTGTGCCTCATACCGTATCTCATTGTGGTCTTTGGCTTAGATCTTAACCCTCTGGTCACAATACCCTTTCAGGCATTGTTATATTATGAATACTACATGGGAATCGCACAATGGAGAGCAAGAACTGGTGTAGGGATGATGCAATGAAACTGACAGAAAGATCAAAATTACAATCTAAATTTGTATTTTTTTTATTAATGCTAACTGCATGTTTGGTTTTAATAACGCCAGTTATGGCCAGTGAAGGGAATTGGGTTCTGGCGGCAACACAACCAGGTAGCGACCAATTTATAGAATCTTTGATTACATATGACGATGGGACCGGGGAGGCAATATTCGCAACATCCGGGATGTATAAACAATTTTTAAAGTATAATACTACAAGTGGAGGTTGGGTGCTTGTCGCACCTGGGGTTGATAATATTGTAATGCTCGCACCGTATAACGATGGGACCGGGGAAGCAATATTTGGAGTAAACACCTATGGACTCCTTTACAAGTATAATTCAATAAGTGGTGAATGGATTCAGATTACAGAAACAGATTTCGACACTTATGCCTACACACTCGCAACGTATAACGATGGGACAGGAGAAGCCCTATACGCAGGAGATTATTTCGGACACATTTACAAGTATAACAGTACAAGTGGTGGATGGATTCATGAAGCGGCGATTGTGAACCCAGATCAACCAAGTGATGAAGCCTCAATTTTTAAATTGATAACTTATGACGATGGAACCGGAAAAGCACTCTATGCGGCGACAGGATCTCCTGCAATGCTATTCAAGTATAACAGTACTAGTGGTGGATGGATTGAGGTTGCGGATGTTAATTCTGAAAGTAATATTTATTCTTTAGTTCCTTATGATGACGGGACCGGGGAGGCACTCTATGGAGGAACTGGAAATAACGGATTGCTTATAAAATTTGATTCAACAGCAGAAGATGGTTGGGTTCAGGTTGCAGCCAAATTCAATAATGTAAATCTTATTAACAGTCTCATTACTTATAACGATGGGACAGGAGAAGCAATATTTGGAATATCATCTGAAACAAATCTTCTCAAGTATAACAGTACCAGTGGTGGATGGATTGAGGCTGCGGGAATATACTCAGGCCAGTCCTCAACCGATCATGATAATAGAATGGTCAAATACTTTGATGGAGAAAGTATTGGTCTTTATGCAGGGACACGTCAAAACGCATATTTAGTAAAATATGAGCACACTCAAATAGACATCCCTATAACTGCAAACTTCACCTCCGATGATCCTTTAATGGGGTTAGGACCACTCACTGTAAACTTTATTGACACTTCAATTGGAGCCGATTACTGGCATTGGGACTTTGGCGATGGAACTTCATCCTATGAAAAAAATCCCTCCCATACATATATTATGGGGGAAACTGATGGAAATTTTAATGTAACACTTACAGTGGCAAATGCCGCAGGATATGACGTTAAAACAGTAATAAACTGTGTCACACTATTCCATACAGGTGCTCCTCCCCCTGTGGCATCTTTCTCCGCAAATCCATTATGTGGTAGCTACCCATTGACTGTGACTTTTACAGACTCTTCTATAAACGCTACATCCTGGCATTGGGACTTTGGCGATGGGACTAGTTCTACAATTCAGAATCCTACCCATGAATATAATTCTGTCGGGGAATATGACGTAACTCTCACAGCAACTAATTTGTATGGTCAGGATATTGCAATAAAAAGTAACTATATTGAAATCATTAATTCGAGTTGGGTTCTGGCAGCAGCAAAACCAGAAAATAAAGCTTTGACTACTTCTATCGTAAAATATAATGATGGAACTGGAGAAGCACTATTCGGAGGATTTGAAGGAGGTACTAATGGATATTTTTACAAATATAATTTCACAAGTGGAGGTTGGATTAAAGTCTCAGAAAATAGGGGACTATTCCAATTGCTCGCAACGTATGACGATGGGACCGGGGAAACCATATTTGGAGATTATATTGGACATACTTATAAGTATAATTCGACAAGTGGTGAATGGATTCAGTTTGCAGGAACGGATTTATATACTACATTTGACGTTACTGCCCTGGCATATAAAAGATATAATGACGGAACAGGGGAAGCACTATTCGCAGGAAGTGGTGATGGTCGTCTTTTCAAGTATAATTCGACAAGCGGCGGTTGGATTCTGGTCGCGGATCGACTCAACGAACAATGGCGAATCTTTGATTTAGTCACCTACGATGACGGAACAGGGGAAGCACTCTTTGGGACAACAGGATTTAATGCACAGCTTTTCAAGTATAATTCGACAAGCGGCGGTTGGATTCAGGTCGCAAATCAGGCAACTTATCAAAATAATAGTAAATTAGATACTTCTTTATTTTCATCAATTACCTATGATGACGGAACAGGAGAAGCAATATTTGCAGGTGGCTATCAACAACGCCTTTACAAGTATAATTCGACAAGCGGCGGTTGGATTCAGGTCGCAGGCAAATACCCTGACAGCTACAAAGGCCAGATTGCAAAACTTATTATCTATGATGACGGAACAGGGGAAGCACTATTCGCAGGAACACATATAGGACAGCTTTTAAAGTATGATCCGACAAGTGACAGTGGATGGATTCAGGTTGCAGCGACATACAACGGAGAGATGTCAAACAGAGGTGGAGGACCGGGGTTAGTCAAATACTTTGATGGAAATCGTGTTACCATTTATTTAGGGAGACAAAGTAGTGGAAATTTAATTAAATATGAACATCCCCTTATCAACAACCCCATAACTGCAAACTTCTCCCCCGATGTTCCTTTAATAGGGACAGCGCCATTCACTGTAAACTTCATAGATACTTCAATTGGAGATTATGAGTACTGGCATTGGGACTTTGGCGATGGAACTTCATCCCATGAACAAAATCCCTCTCATACATATTTCTTGGAGGGAAATAGTGGAAATTATAATGTAACACTTATAGTGGCAAATACCGCAGGACATGACGTTAAAACAGTAATAAACTGTGTCAGAGTTATTCCAGACATCCCTCCTATTGCATCCTTTACCGGAAACCCAACAACCGGGATGATACCATTGACTGTGACTTTTACAGACACATCTTATTACGATCCAACATCTTGGCATTGGGACTTTGGCGATGGGACTAGTTCTACAATTCAGAATCCTACCCATGAATATAATTCTGTCGGGGAATTTAATGTAACTCTAACGGCAATCAATTCATTTGGGCAGGATAATGCAACATATCCTTTATACATCAAAACATTAAAAGCACCAGAGATATCTTTTACAGGATATCCAACATCTGGAAAGATACCATTGACTGTGACTTTTACAGGCAACTCTACACACGCTGCTACATCCTGGCATTGGGACTTTGGCGATGGGACTAGTTCTACAATTCAGAATCCTTCCCATGAATACGTTTCTGCGGGGGATCACGATGTAACTCTTACAGCAATTATTGATGGTTATGGAGAAGCTTTTAGGAAAAAAGTAAATTTCATTTCAGTTTACACGGACTCAACAAAAATGTGGGGTTTTTCTCCTGAAGAATTTACAAAAACAGAATCCGGGCTCATAACACTCAATGCAACTCAGATTACAGAACATAGTGTAGTTCTCAATGGTATTTCGCCTGGACCTGACATTCCCGTCTTTTTCGCATTAGGTACTTCTTCTAATCACTACTCTTATATCTTTGGAACACAACAAGCCACAGGTTTTTTTAACGAATCAATTGAGGGAATGCCTCTTTTCCCCGGAAAAACATATTATTACAGGGTTGGAAGTGAGAGTGGTGCCTACGGCGAAGAAAAAAGCTTTGTAGTTGAGGAAATGGACGACAAAATGTTTCCAGAATCTACATACGGCCAGTATGCAGAAGATTTCATTGAAACAGACGGAGACTTCCTTGAAATGATCATGATTGTCTGGGAACCTTATGAGGACATGTGGACTGAAGTCCTGTTCTTTGGAATACTCCTCTCAATGACCTTCATATCAATCGCCTGGCGGCAGCAGAGTGTCATTGTCACAGTAACACTCTACACCCTCATCGGATGGCCGCTTGCAAGCATGTTCCCCCCGGAATTCTACAAGATCGGAGCCATAATGTGCTGTATAGCAGTTGGAGGATTCATATACTGGGTATTCACAAAATCGAGGTAGATAAAAAATGAAAAAACTTAAACCCACCCCTCTCCTTTTGGTGATATTTTTTGTAGGAATAGCAATGCTCGCCCTCTCCCCTATAGAATTCTTCTCAGACTATAGCTACAAAATCAGCATCAACAACCAGACTGGAGAACCCATACTTGACAGTTCAGGGAATATTGTTTATAATACCTCAGAAGAACAGGAAATATCAAAAGAGTTCTATGATTACCAAAACGAAGTCATAGAGGGCTACAAAATCCAAACAACAATTTTCTGGATATTTATGCTCATCATAATAGTATTTGCAGTATTCTTCGCTTTAAAACCGTACCTGTTTCCCAAAAAAATGAAATGGAGATAAAAAATGGAGAAAATGTTAAAATTATTACTGGTATTCGTCATCCTGGCAATGATCGGAAGTCAGTCCGTGAGCGGGTATTCTCTAACAAGAGATATAGGAGAATCTTATATCAGTTGGACCTGGAACAATGATGTCATAGTCAATGTAATGATCGATGGGGTAAATATCCTTGAAAATACAACTTCAGGATACTATTATCTGACAGGTATACAACCAAATGAAGAACACCGCATTGATATCTATAATGCGTCAAATCCATCCGAACGGATATCAGATATAGCCAGAACTCTACCCTCTTCTGGATTGCTCTATGTATTACTTGGAATAGGATTCCTGTTACTTCTCATAGTCCTTTTTACTTTGATGAATGAATGTGAACTGTACTCAATATTCTTTGCAATAATGGGATGTGTTCTCGCATACTATGCAAGAGGATTATGTTATGAAAGTTGGGGTCTGGGAACCGTATTCTGGACTATGGTAATTGCATATATCATACTTGGAATAATTGCAATTTATAATATTTATCACAGAAATGAAAATTGGGACTGGTTATAACAAAGGAGAAATGAAGAAAATGGCAAAATCTGGAAAAGTGAACTACAACAACAAAATGAAAGGCAATGGCTACGCAACAGAGATCATCATAAAAGACCAACGGGGCAAAGTTGTTTTCCGGTTCGCACCATGCAACGAAAACAACGACATTGCATTAAGGACGGCTTGCGACTTTGTAGAGAACAAACTTGGAATTTCCCTATTCAACAAAGGGATGGTCTTAATGAACCATGATTTCAATCCGACAAACATCCCCAAGAAAACCACAATCGACAAGGCAGACAAGATTAAGTCCATGCTTACATCAGTCTTATCACAGATAAAAGGAATGGCCTGAATGTCACTCACCACAAAACTTCAGAAATTAACAGTCTTGTCATTCATCATGGTCATAGTATCATCCATAGTATTCGCAGTCACCTTAGTAGTCACATCCAAAGAGATTTCTAAAGAGGACCTGTACAAAGAATCCCCCTCCGTGTTCAAAAAGTCTGTGACAACTGAACACTTAAAAGCCCTAAACTCAAGAGGGCCATCGTATATTGAAGAGAATGATGATAAAACGATAATTACATCACAACATATCCTGATGCCCTATCTATGGAATGCAATTATCGCTTGTATGGCATTGCTTGTATGCAGTGTCGTTGCACTCATCTGGGATGCACAGAGGCAGGGAAAGATTAATATTCTTGAAGCCCTTGATCTCGATTATCAAGAGGAGTTAGCAAAAGACTAAAAAAGTTGCGTATGCAACAAATTAAAAAATGGAGAAATGGAAAAAATGAAGGAAAAGAAAGAAAGCCTCTCAGTAAGATGGCTTCAATTCAAAAGAGAATTTGCAAAAATTGGGTATATCCTAAAAATGGGTCTAACCACAGGCTGCTTTTTTTCAATGGGATTCTATATGTTCCTCGGTCCTCCGTCAGGAAACACACTCCATGCAATAATAGGTGTATGTATGCTTTTCGTTGGTGGAGCACTAATCGTTGGAACTGCCGGAATGCTAAAAGGCATCCGCCTGAAAGACCTCGAACACCTGGAAATGGAGTGTACCAACAAATTCTAAAAGAAATGAACAAAAGGAGAAAATGAAGGTATGAACAGAAGTAGAAACGCCTACAAAAGCAGAAGGACATTAGGGAAATCTCACCGGAAACCCTCTTACAAGAGTAACAGGTCATCAACTCAAAGGCCACAATCATCCCTGAGTGAAAAACCTTATCAGAAACCAATACAGGAAACTCCCAAACTCAAAGAAGTCAGTATCCCCGGCGTAATAAAGTATCAGGGATACACCTACAAATACGGAAACTTCAATGCACCCGACCTCGAAACCGTAGTCAGAGAGTCAAAAAAGTACACTGAAAAAGGAATGGATGTTCACATTAAGGAAATCAACGGCAGACTCTACCTATTCTACAGAAAAGTTCCAAAGGACATGCCCCTAATCGAAGATCCAGATCATCCTGCAGCAATTCCTAAAGCTTCCAGGAATATTCCAAATACTCGCCCTCCAGATGATGAATTTGATCCTGAACCTACCCGCGAAGATTGGGAGAATAATGGCATTCCCCCGTATTGGCTCGATGGAATTTCAAGATCTGAGTATATAAGGACATCCAACCCGAACGATCCTTTGTATGATAAAGACGACTTCATTTTTGACCCTCGCACAGGCAAAATAAAATCAGAATATGGGTGGGGCTCCCTAAAAGAGTTCCCCCGGATCTCTAAAATTAATCCGAAGTCTCTTAAATCTTGGATAAAGGGTTCTCTCAGCACAACAGGAGCTATGAGACGTACAAGGATTGAGAACACTGTCAGTAACAATGAGGAAGAGGAGATAGACGAAGAGATTGAGGAGGTGATAGAAGAGGAAGAGGAGATAGACGAAGAGATTGAGGAGGAGATAGAAGAGGAAGAGGAAAAACCCTCTCACACCCCTACCCGCAACTTCTCCAATAACCGAAATATCGGTGGAATAAAATCCGCTGTAGGCAGTGTAGGCAGACTAGCAAAATCCACAGTAGCAGCAGGTGCAAATAGCCTCAAAAATTACGCTGAATGGGTCAAAGAAATGAATCTCAAAACTGCCGAAGGAGAAGATAATGAAGAATTAGATGATGTCCTAAGAGACCTTGAGGAAGGCCGCAAAAAGGGAAGGAAATACCCTCCAAGAGGCGACAGATACCCCTCAACAAGAGGCAGGAAATACTCTGATAATTTCGATGATGAAGAAGAATACGACATCGAAGACGAGATCCAAAGACGAAACGAACATTACAACAAAGTAATGAACAGGCTAGGATTTGGAGTATCCTCCCAAGAACCTCCTGACCTCTCCCCTGAAGAGATCCGCAGAAGGGATCAGCAGTTCCAGGCAAGAGCAAACACACTCCTCGCCGGGGATAGACTCTCTCGCCCTCCAATGACAGAAGAGGAAAGGATCAAGGCACAGCAAAGATATGATGCCGACATACAATTTCTTATAGGCGGGTCTTCACGCCGTCAACAGCAACCCTCCAACCCCTTGGCCAGAGACGCAGACTTCCAGAACGCCTCCAATACCCTCATGTTCGGCACATTACCTCAGTCAAGACCAAATCCTTACCTGTCAGAACCTCCTCGAAAACAGACCTCCTCAAACACATCTCAGGTCAACCAGGAAATTAATCGTGCCAAACAGGAACAGAGATACCAACAGCAACAGAAAGCCGCTGAAGAAAGGAGAAGAGCAGAACAGGAGAGGCTCGACAGGACAATGAATGAGTTCATGGGTATTTCAGCACCCAGGAAACCCGCACCTGCAGCAACTCAGGGAAAGAAAAAACCTCCCCGGCAACAACCCCCACAAGGCGACCCAATCAAGGATTTCCTCTATGGCAATCTCCTTTAGAGTATGTTGACAAAAATCTCAACAAATCTATTTTCTTTTTCATTTTTATCACTAAAAATAACAAAATTCAACATTGTGTCAACAAGGGTGCGATAAATATCAACACTTTTCAGGGACGCATACCTTTCTTTTCATTAAATATTTCAATATATTCTCTCTAAATACAAAAAGAAGAAGATCGAACGCTATCTTCAAGATTTTCAACAAATTTCAGAAAAATCTAAATATTATGACTTTACATATGTTGACAGAAAATCTCAATATTCTCTCACAAATTCAGAAATTAACGCCCAAAACATCATCGGAATATGTGTATGTTGACAGGGGAGTGATGGAGATGTCAACATTATACCTATGGGCATAGGTTATTTATCGCAAAAAATTGTGAGGTGAGGTCTCAGCATATCAAAAGTAAATAGGACATAAATCAATCATAATTTTAGTATTACAAGGGGAATATCGGAGTAAATTCATATATGGGGATAATACCTTCCGCGCAAATAAATACCTCAAATCAGGGGTATGTTGACAAAATAATACACAGAGTGATTGGGAGGCAATCACATCCTAATATCAAAAATCAAGTCTGGATATTCAAAATTGAATGTTGCAAAGTATTGACAAATCAATGCTTTCGATGTTGACTTGTCAACATCAATAGCAAAAAAGTATATATGGATTCTCGAAAATGTATAATCTAAAGATAATCTTCAGGCTTGAGAATGCCGATTAAGATTGAACTTAAACTTTAACCTAACTAAAAATGAAGAAAATGGAGGAAATGTAATGGAAGCTATAAGTAAGCTATCCAATTTGTTTGGAAGAAATACATCTGGGAATCCCTCTTTGGAATTCCGGAAAAAATTAAAAAAGACCCGTAGGGACACAAACTTTGCCCTATTATCATCGAACATCAAAGAGCCTATTTTAGAAACACTTTCCAAAGCCGAGCTTTCTTATGAGCGAGGGATGACCTCTTCTGCTGAAGATCAGTTATCTCAGGCAGAAAGGGATCTGAAAAAAGCCTTTAAAAAAAGGAGGGCATTATCCAGAGGAGGAATGGGTCGATGACTCTTAGCACTTACCCTTCTGATCTTTGGTCTTCACTCCGGTTCAGAGTTGACGGTGAAATCATTGCCGGAGAAGAAGGTCTTCACAAATGGGAACTCGCCAGAAAAAACGCAACAGTTCTCCAGGATTATATTAAAGTTACCGAGCAATATTCAGCCAAATTCGCTGAAATAGCTGCATTATAATCCGAGGGGTTGTATTGTCCGCTACAAAACAATCAACCTTCGATGACCTATATGCCCTTGATTACATAAAAAAACTGAACCAGAGAGATATAAACATAATAAGGTTCCTTGAAAAGGGCTACTATCAGGCTGATATAGCTCGGCGGTTGAAATGCGACAAAGCACTTGTCAACCGCACTATCAAACAACTTGAAAAATTTGGCTTGATAATCCCTGAAAGAATCTATATCCAGTTAAACAATAAAAACGTCTTCAAACAGGAAGATCTCGGCAAAATAAAAACCATTGCCAAAGCTGATCCCTGGAACGGGAGACGGACAACCTATATCGTAACTCCAAAACTCCAAAACTATCTCAATCAGGTTCCCTCCACTACAAACATCCGGCCAAAAGGTGACTATACCTTTGCCATCCCCCATTTTTACAAAATTAAATACCCTATTCTTTCTCAAAACGGCGAAATTGACACAAAATTCTGGAAAACAACCCGCTCAAAGACAATATGGTTCCGTTCAGCCAAACCTAAAGGTCCTCATATCCGACATTACTTCCACGTAGACACTCCAAACGGCGTTATAGGAATAGAATATACCGGCAAAAGCCTTATTGCCTACCAGA
>Ga0172382_10012008_pt1 | contig 11368 bp, 8 predicted proteins | sample Leawel138RmetaG_FD_122245 | JGI IMG/M metagenome (GOLD analysis project Ga0172382, IMG submission 122245) | Leachate microbial communities from a municipal landfill in Southern Ontario, Canada - Leachate well 138R metaG | ecosystem: Engineered > Solid waste > Landfill > Unclassified | place...
AATTGATTTGATGATGTGATGATTTGATGATTTGCTAATCTGCCAATCTGCCAATCTGCCAATCTGCCAATCTGCCAATCTGCCAATCTGCTAATCATCTATAGTACTCCCTTCGTACTGGGTATTCCTCCCTCTTCACCCCGTTCTACCGCCATGCGGATGGCCCGGGCGAAAGCTTTGAAGATGGCCTCGATCTTGTGGTGTTCGTTGTCGCCCTCCGCTTTGATGTTGAGGTTGCAGCGGGCATTGTCGCTGAATGATTTGAAGAAGTGCATGCACATCTCCGTGGGCATATCGCCCACAAATTCACGGGCAAAGGTTACATCCCAGACAAGCCAGGGACGGCCGCCGAAGTCGATGGCTGCCTGTGCCAGGCAGTCGTCCATCGGCAGCAGGAAGCCGTATCGGGTGATTCCCTTCTTTTTGCCGAGGGCCTCCAGAAAAGTCTCTCCCAGGGCAATGCCCACATCTTCGATGGTATGATGCTCATCGATATGGAGGTCGCCCTTGGCCTGCACGGTCAGGTCGATATTCCCATGGCGCGAAATCTGTTCCAGCATGTGGTCGAAGAAGCCCACGCCGGTAGCGATGTCGCTCTTTCCTTTGCCGTCGAGATTGATCTCCACGAAAATATCGGTTTCAGAGGTCTGGCGGTGTACCCTGGCTGTGCGCGGTGCGGCTTTCAGAAAGCGGTAGATCTCGCCCCAGTCAGTTGTACTCAGTGTGGCTTCCGGATGTGAATTATTACTTAAGAATATCGATTTACAATTCATATTTTCAGCCAGTTGTAAATCAGTTATTCGATCTCCGATTACATAGGAATTCGCCAGGTCGTACCCTCCCTTCAGGTAATGGGTGAGCATGGCAGTACCCGGTTTACGGGTCGGCAGGTTGTCCTCCGGAAAGGAGCGGTCGATCAGGATCTCACTGAAATGAACACCTTCATTTTCGAAGGTACGGATGATCTTGTTCTGTGCCGGCCAAAAGGTATCTTCGGGAAATGAATCCGTTCCCAGTCCGTCCTGGTTGGTGACCATCACCAGCTCATACTCCAGCTCGGAGGCAATGCGGGAGAGATAGCGGAAGACACCGGGGTAATATTCCAACTTCTCCAGGCTGTCGATCTGTTCATCCTCGGGCTCTATGATCAGTGTGCCGTCGCGATCAATAAAAAGTACTTTCTTCATGTATCGTTTCTTGTGGGTATCAATCTGTTAAGAAGCAGATTAATTCTTGTTCATAAATTTTCGTTTCCGTTTCCGTAGTCCCTGAGCGCCTGCAGCAGGATCTTGTTTTCTTCCGCCGTGCCCACCGTGATGCGGATGCAGTTGCGGACGACGCTGTGGCGGTTGCGGACGATCACTTTCTGTGATACCAGGTAGTGGTAGATGGCATCGGCATCGGTCACCTCCACCAGCAGGAAGTTGGCATCGGAGGGATAGATGCGGTTCACTACCGGCAGCCGCTGCAGCTCCTTCTCCAGAAAAGCCCGTTCCCGGAGGATCGTCGCTACCCTGTAGGCGTGCTTCTCCGGCTTGGAGAGGGCTTTGAGGGCCTCCTCCTGATTAAACCGGCTCACGTTGTAGGGCGGCTTGGTCTTGTCCATCAGGGCGATGATCTCCGCACTGGCATAGGCTATCCCCACGCGGGCGCTGGCCAGGGCCCATGCTTTACTAAAAGTCTGCATCACGATGAGGTTGGGATATTGTGGCAGTAGTTCCGTAAAGCTTCTTTCGGCACAGAAATCGATGTAGGCTTCGTCCGCAATCACGATACCCTGAAACTCCTCGAGCAGCCGCTCCACATTTTGCAGCCGGTTTCCGGAGGGGTTGTTGGGTGAACAGACAAACAGGCATTGGGCAGGGTGGGCGAGAATCTCGTCGATATTCATCTCAAACGAGTCGGTCAGTGGCACCCGGACCACCTCCACATTGTGGATGTTGGCCGACACCTCGTACATGCCGTAGGTGGGCGGGCAGATGATCACGCGATCTTTTGCCGGCTCGCAGAAGATGCGGTAGACCAGGTCGATCACCTCATCGCTGCCATTGCCGATAAAGATATTTTCTACGGGGATATGGTTCCGCTCCGACAGCGCCTTTTTCAACGCCCGCTGATGCGGGTCGGGGTAGCGGTTCTTCCTGCCAAACGGGTTTTCGTTGGCATCAAGAAAGACCCCTTCGTCGCCCGAAAATTCGTCTCTTGCACTCGAGTAGGGTTTCAATGCCCAGATGTTGGGACGTACCCACGCTTTCAAATCAAAGTTCTTCATTCAGTGGTGCTGCTTCGGTATCTGTTTCGGGATTAATTGCAGTCAGGTGTCCGGCAGTGACGGCTCCCAGACGCAGTGTGACTGCATTTTTGTGGGCATAAAGCTGCTCTGTCTCTGCCATGATCTCGATGGCGTTGCCGATGCGGATGATACCCTCCTCGCTGAGTTGCTGGAAGGTGATCTTCTTCACGAAGCTGTCGAGTGAGACACCGCTATAGGCCCTGGCATAGCCGCTGGTGGGCAGCGTGTGGTTGGTGCCGCTGGCGTAGTCGCCTGCACTCTCGCAGCTCCAGTTGCCCAGGAAGACGGAGCCCGCGTTCACCACAGCGCGACTTACCAGCACAGGGTTCTCTGTCGCCAGGATCAGGTGTTCGGGTGCATAGAAGTTGCTGAATGCCACGCATTCGTCCAGTTCGCGGAAGAGGATGGCCTTGCTGTTTTTCAGCGCCTTTGCGGCAACCTCCTGTCGCGGCAGGTTGGGGAGCTGCAGATCGATCTCCCTGTTCACCTGCTTGATCACCTGCTTGCTGTTGGAGAGCAGGATCACCTGGCTGTCGGGACCATGCTCGGCCTGCGAGAGCAGGTCGGCTGCCACGAATGCCGGGTTGCAGGTATGATCGGCAATCACCAGCACCTCACTCGGACCGGCTGGCATGTCGATGGCTGCCCCGTAGAACTGTGCCGACCGCTTGGCGGCCATCACATACTGGTTGCCGGGACCGAAGATCTTGTCCACCTTGGGAATGCTCTCCGTGCCGAAAGTCATTGCGCCGATGGCCTGTATGCCACCCACCGCGAAGACGCGGGTGACACCGGTCATCTGCGCTGCATGGAGAATGGCGGGATGGATATTCCCTTCTTCGTCGGGGGGCGTGCAGAGCACAATCTCGCTGCAGCCGGCAATCCTTGCCGGGATGGCAAGCATCAGCACCGTGGAAAAGAGTGGGGCCGTGCCACCGGGGATGTAGATGCCAACCCGCTCAATGGGGCGAGCTTCACGCCAACAGACCACGCCGGGGGCTGTCTCTACCTTTTTAATCTCTTCCTGCTGCGCACGGTGAAAGGTTTCAATGTTCTTCGCCGCCAATGCCATGGCCTGCTTCAACCGTTCCGGTATCTGCTCTGCGGACTGGTCGATGATCTCGGGGCCGACTGCCAGCGTCTCTTGTGTGGCAAAGTCGAACTTGCGGCTGTAGGCCAGCACGGCTTTGTCACCTTTGCGGTGGATGTCGTAGAACATCTTCTCGACCGTGTCCATCAGCTTGCGCTGTTTGATCATCGGCCGCTCAGCCAGCTTCTTCCACTTGGACTCAGAGGGGTTTGATATTGTTTTCATAATTGTTTAGCGATCAGCTGTCAGCTTTCAGCTTCTTTTGTGAAAATTTTATACATTCAGCGGTTTGTAATTTAGCGATCAGCTTTCAGTAATCAGCTTTCAGCGATCAGCTTTTTATCTGTAATTGAATTTGTTTTTTTGAAACCTCAGCTTATTGCCGGGGGACCCATTCGTTGCAACAGGCGTAATCTGATAAGTTGTTTGAGCGAAGCGAGTTCTTATCAGATGGCCTGTAAAACGACAATGGGTCGGCTAATAAGATGCAGTAAAGAAAAACAGATTCATTACTCCCTATCATAAAATCATTTTTTCGATGGGAACAACGAGGATGCCTTCGGCGCCGTGGCGCTTCAGCTCATCGATGATATCCCAGAAGTCGTCGTCGCTGATCACAGAGTGCACGCTGCTCCAGCCCTCGTCGTTGAGCGGCAGGATGCTGGGCGAGCGCATGCCCGGCAGCAGCTTCACGATGTCGGGGATTACCTCATTGCGGGCATTCAGCAATACATACTTTTTGCCCTGCCCGTTCTTGTAGGCCTTGATACGGAATAACAACCGATCGAGGAGTTCAGTTTTTGCCGGAGAGAGATTTTTGTTGCCGATGAGCACCGCTTCGCTCTTGATGATGGCTTCGGCCTCCTTGAGCCCGTTCATCAGCAGGGTGCTGCCGGTGCTCACGATATCGAAGATGGCGTCGGCCAGTCCGATGCCGGTGGCGATCTCCACGCTGCCGCCCAGCTCTTCGATCTTCACTTCGATGCCCTTCACCTGAAAATATTTGTGGAGAATCTTGGGATAGCTGGTGGCAATGCGTTTGCCGTTGAAGTAATCGAGGCCGGTATACTCCTCATCTTTGGGGATGGCGAGTGAGAGGCGACAGTTGCCAAAGCCCAGCTTCTCGATCATATCGACCTCCTTGTCCTTCTCCCACACTTCATTTTCACCCAGGATGCCGATGTCGGCAACGCCCTGCTCCACATACTGTGGGATGTCGTCATCCCGCAGGAAGAGGATCTCCATGGGAAAGTTGCGCGCTTCGGTTCTCAGCTTCCTGTTTCCGTTGGAAACCTTGATGCCGCATTCGGTCAGCAGTTCGAGCGACTTCTCACTCAGCCGGCCGCTCTTTTGGATTGCAATTTTTATTTTCTCCATTGTTGGTTTATTTTGTCCGGATAACTCAGGCCATTTTAACAAAAAACCCGCCTGAGTTTATTCAGACGGGTGTATACATATAGACTTTTGTGTTCGCACATATCTATCTCAACTCGCCTGATTGCAAGTATGAAAATGATGATGATGGAACATGTTTGCTTTCATTTTGTCGTTTTAATGACACAAAGGTAATAGAATTATTTGAAACACCGCGAAAAAAATCAATGAATTTGCACGGAGAAAGAGTCCGGCTTTTATTATTTTTTCTGCTGTTTGATTCTCAATGTAAAAACATGTAATTTTGCGACTTTACTACGGACAAGTTGGGGCAGTTGTAACAGCATAAGAGCAGATACAGCAGCGTAATAACAGGCGCAACAGCATAATAAACAGGTAAAACAGCGTAACCAAGCTGGTTATAGGTATAAACAGGCAGGCATAAAAGGAAACAAGATGACAGTGCAGGAGAGAATCCGGAATTATGAGGTCCTGGCGGCAGATAGCCGGCAAGATATAGACAGGCTGAAAAAAAGAATCTATTTTCACGGCATCTTCAGGCTGGCACTTTTCGTGGGTAGCTTTTTCGTGGTATATGCCCTCACGCAGCATCTCTGGCTGCTTGCCGTCGTGCTGCTGGTTCTGGCTGTCGTCTTTGCATGGTCGCTGCGGCAACACAACAGCCTGTCGGATGAGCGGGAGTCGGCCGAGTCACTGCTCCGGATTGCCGAGGATGAATTAAAGGCATTTGGGCATGATTTTTCGGCTTTTGATGGTGCGCCCGAGAAGACCGACCCTTCGCACCCATTCAGCTTTGATCTGGATATTTTTGGCGACCGCTCCATTTTTCAGCAGATCAACAGGACCATACTGCCGGCAGGCAAGGAGAGACTGGCAGCGATCATTCAGTCACCGCTGACAGGGAAAGAGAAGATCACAAACCGACAGCGGGCGATTGACGAGTTGGCGGGGAAAGAAGATTTCGGCCTCCGTTTCCGGATGTCGGGTATGAAAATATCTTCCCATGTGGGGGATGCCCATATTGTATCTGCGTTCAACGCTGAAAACGGGTTGTCTCAAAGTAGGTTTTGGAGATGGGCTGTCCGCGTAGTTCCTCTCCTTTATCCTCTTTTTATCCTGTTGTGGCTCACCGGCGTGGTTCCCGGCGGCCTGTTTCTGTATCTTTATCTCTTCACACTGGCCTTGTCGGTTCTCCCGATGAAGAAAGTGAAGGCGACGTGGCTTCTCTTCGACAAGAAATCGAAATTATTGGATACCTACGCATCGCTTTTAAAGCTTCTGGAGCAGGAAAAGATGGCGTCTCCCCTGCTGATCTCCCTGCAAAAGCAACTCACACACAACAAGAGAGCTTCGGAAGCGATCAGGGAGTTATCACAATACAGCCGCAACCTCGATGTGGGCTTCACCCTGGCCATGCTGGTACTAAATCCGCTATTTCTCTGGACAACACGCTATGCATTAAAGATTGAGCACTGGATGAAAAAGCACGGGCAGGATATCGAAAGCTGGTTTGCCGTGCTGGCCGAGGCGGATGCGCTCATATCGATGGGAACCTTCGCCCTGAACCACCCCGGCTACACCTATCCGGAGATCGCCGACAGCGACTGCTTCCGGGGTAAAGGATTGGGACATCCGCTCATCCCCCAGGACAAGTGTGTAAAGAATGATATCGACATCTCCCGCAAACCCTGTTTTATGATCGTGACAGGAGCCAATATGGCCGGCAAAAGTACCTATCTGAGGACAATCGGGGTCAACCATGTGCTGGCATCGGTGGGACTGCCTGTCTGTGCGGACGAACTGACATTCTTCCCGGGCAGGCTGCTGACCAACCTGCGTACCTCCGACTCCCTGGTAAACAGCGAGTCTTATTTTCTGGCGGAGCTGAAGCGGCTCAGGATGATTATCGACCGGCTCGAAGGAGACGAGGAGGGCCTGCTGATCATCCTGGACGAGATACTGAAAGGAACCAATTCAGAGGACAAGCAACGGGGCTCCCTGGCACTGATGAGACGATTGATCGGGCTGGACGGAATTGGCATCATTGCCACGCACGACCTGGCACTGGGTAACCTGGAAGATGAGTTTCCGCAGGAGATAAAGAACTGCCATTTCGATGCCGTGATCAGGGATGATGCGCTCACTTTCAGTTATCGGCTGCAGGAAGGCATTGCGCGAAATATGAATGCCAGCTTCCTGATGAGAAAGATGGGCATTACCGAATAATTTGCAGTGCCGGATATCACTGCATGGCGATTTTTTATGTAGATTTGCACCCGATGAAAGAAAAGCTGTTTATTATTCTTTTTGCATGGATGATCGGCCTGACGGCGGCATTTTCGCAGGCTCGCATCATCATGCCCGATTCGTCGCAGATTACCACAAACCCCGATTCGCTGGATCTGCTGCCCCGACAGTCATCACCACTCGATCATCTGATACACGACCATGGCGCAGAAGCCGACTCACTGCAAAAGATGGCACAGATGACCATCTGGAGAATTGACACACGCACCGGCAATCGGTTACCGGCTGTTTCAGATACCTTGCTGCATAACTTTCAACAAACGGTACTCCCCGACGGACAGTCGGTGGCCATGGGCTTTCTGGCGCCATTGGGTGCACCGATGTTCTCCAAAATATTCTTCGATCGGGAGGAGACGGAAACGTTTGTTTTCAACAATGCTTATTCCTACTACCTGAAGGAGCCGCGGGACCTGTTGTTTGTCAATACCCGCATACCATACTCCAGGATCAGTTATCATCGTGCCGGCCCCAAGCAGACCCGCGAAGAACGGCTCGATGCCAGGCTCACCTCCAACTTCGGGAAGGAGCTGAATATCGGGGTGGACATTGATCTGATCAATGCCCGCGGTTTCTATGCTTCCCAGTCGGTGAAACACAACAACTTCACCCTCTTCGGCAACTACATCTCCGACAGGATTGAAGCACATGCCTTTATGAACCTGGGTTCACTGAGCAACTTTGAGAACGGCGGCATCACCGACGAACTTTTCATCACCAACCCCCAGGCCATACAGCAGAGCTTCACCTCGAAGGACATACCCGTGAAGTTTACCAATACCTGGAACTCGGTAGGCAACAACCGTTATTTTTTATCGGGGCGCTACAATCTGGGATACAGGGAGATTGCCGGTGACTCGCTACACCAGGGGCAGGGGCATTTCGTGCCGGTGGCCAGCATCGGCTTTTCATCGGAATTTACACAGCAGCACCGTCGCTTCCTGTCGTACGACACTGCCTATGTGGATGTGGAAGGGGTACGGATGCAGCGCATCGATCAGTTCTATAAAAACCGCTTTTATGATGAGGCGGTGGATGACAGCATTCATTTCACTTCGGTTAAAAATAGTGTGTCACTCAGCCTGAGAGAAGGATTTAAGGAGTGGGTGAAATTTGGTTTGACCGCTTTCCTGGAGTACGACCTGCGCAACTATTCCCTGCGGGATAGCATTGGCCCCGGCTACAGGCAATACCGCGAGAGTGCCGTCACGGTGGGTGGCGTCCTCAACAAGCAGCAGGGCGATAACCTGTTGTTCAATCTCCGGGCCGACCTGGGTGTGTTGGGAGCCAACCTGGGCGAGTTCAGGGCGATGGGCGATGTGGAGACCGGTTTTGATATTGCCGGCCGCCGTACCACGCTCTCGGCCGAGGCTTATATCAAGAATCTGCGTCCCAAATATCTGCAGGATCATTACTATTCCAAGTATTTCAAGTGGGATCGTGATTTTGGAGATATACGCCGGGTATATGTGGGTGGCAAACTGCATATCCCCTTTACGAACACCACCCTGAGTGCCGGGGTGGAGAACCTGCAGAACTTCATCTATTTTGATCAGGATAAGAATATACAACAGGAAAATGCCAGCATTCAGGTATTGATGGCGCGTGTGGAGCAGAATCTGCGCCTGGGCATATTTAACTGGGACAATCAGGTTGTGTATCAGACGTCGAGTCACCAGGCTGTTATTCCGGTGCCCACGCTCAGCCTCTATTCGAACATGTACCTCAAGACAAAAATCGTGAATGAGCTGACACTGCAGCTGGGTGTCGATGCACATTATCATACCAGCTATTTTGTCCCCGGGTATGAGCCGGCGCTGCTGCAGTTCTATAATCAGCAGGAAAAGGAGATCGGCAACTATCCCATCTCCACCATCTATGCCAACATGCATCTGAAGCAGACCCGCTTTTTCGTGATGTTCTACAATGCGGCGACGAAGCTCATCAAGCCGCAGGAGTACTTCTCGTTGCCGGGATATCCGGTGAATCCCTTTGGCTTAAGAATCGGACTGTCGGTGAATCTTCACAATTAATCTTTCCCGCCCTTGAAACTGCAAAGACGATTATACCTTTATCTCTTTTTGCTGATTGTGGCTGCCGGCGTCATGCTCCTGCTCCGGAATGCCATGCATGCTGCAAAGGCACCGCGTACACCGCACGACTACAGTGAGATCATGGCGTCGGGTGAGCTGAATGTGGTCACCGACTACAATGCCATCGGCTATTATGTTTCGGGTGACTCCACACGGGGCTTTCAGCTGGAGATGATGCGGGCGCTGGAAGAGGTGTGGGGCGTGCAGGTGAATCTTTTTCTGGAGAACAGCCTGGATGAAAACCTGGAAGGATTGTTGAACCATCGCTACGACCTGGTGGCCCGCAATATTCCTGTGAATGCACAGTTAAAGGATGATTTCTCCTTTACCGATCCCCTTACCCTCAACAAGCAGGTGCTGGTACAACGCAAGGCAGTCTACAACGACAGCATCGAGCCGATCCGTCAACAGCTCAAGCTGGCGAAGAAGACCATTTACGTGGCCAGGGACTCGCCCGCCATTCTCAGGCTGAATAACCTTTCACACGAAATAGGAGACACCATCTACATCAATGAGGACCCGGTATATGAAGCCGAGCAACTGGTGATGATGGTGGCCGCAGGCGATATCGATTACACCGTGTGCGATGAAAGGGTGGCTCGACGTCTGTCACTGTCTCTTCCGGAGATCGATGTGGAAACAGATATCAGCTTTACCCAGTTGGAGTCATGGGCGGTACGCCGTGATTCGCCGGTGCTGCTGGATAGCCTCAATAGCTGGCTCGGCCGGTTTAAGGGTACGGAAGCATTTAAAGCCATCTACGATAAGTACTACTAAAAATAAGCGGCCGACTCATTGAATTGAATCGGCCGCCGACATGCTGACAATCTTCTGATTATCTTTCTTACAGGGTGTCTTTACTTTGTTTGCGGAGCTTGCATGTTTCGCCTGCCTGGACGTTTCGCATCCCCCCGCATCGTTTTCTGCTGCTCATCGCGGACTTTTTTCCACTCATCCATTTTTTCCTTTCCAATGATGGTTTCCAGTTCGGCATCATTTTCTGCGACTGCCTGGTTACGCATTTCCATCATCTCCTTGCGGCGTGCTTCGCGATCCTGCGTCATTTCATCCCTTTTTTCCATCTGTTTGGCCATCATCTCTTTGCGTTTTGCATCCTGTTTTTCAAAGAGCGCCTCCACTTTTGCCTTTTGCTCATCAGACAAATTGAGTTGTTTGGCCATCTTCTCAGATCGCTCTTTGGCGGTCCATCTCATTTCTGTACGTTGTCCCTGTTTGCCGGTGTTTTGTTGCGCCATCAGGGAGAAACTCATTGTTAAAAGAGCTGCCAGTGTCATCAATGCTAATCGTTTCATACTTTAAAAATTTAAACGTGAATAAAAAGATTTACTGTGTTTAAGACGCATAAAAGTAGGAAAATGTTTAATACGATCACAATGCTTTAACACTCTTTTTGGTCGATTAATACCCATATATCCAGGGATATATAGGCTGTTTTTTGCGGTTTATCCGGAAAATAACCCGTTTCATAGACAAAAACGGCGCTTTGGTCTATCTCCGGATGTTTTTATCTTTTTAACCGGAATGGAACACCCTCCCGTCAGAAGATCTCTTCCCGCGGGTATTTTTCTTCTACCTTGCTGAAGAGGTAGGAGGCAAACGTACCGGCAATAAACAATACCACGCAAAAGAGAAGGGCGCCACCAAAGCTTAGTCCCGCCATGGCAAGCTGTTCCCCCGTAAAAGAGGGGAAGACCACCGTGGGGAAGATGGCCAGCGATGAGCCGATCACCATCCCCAGAATAAAATGGTACATGCCCGAGTAGTACTGTTTAAAAAGATAGGCGGCCACTTTTGCGAAGAGCAGCACGCACAATATAAATCCGATGATGAGCGGGATGATGACGGCGAAATCGAAATCCTTGATGCCGATGGCCATCTTATCATACAGTCCGAAATAAATGAGGAAGTTGGAGGGGCTCATGCCCGGCACAATCAGTCCCAACCCCATCAGCAAGCCTGAACCCAGCCATACCAGGATGTTGGGCGTCACTTCCGTCAGTTGCTGTCCGCCAATCACCATCAGCAAAAAGATGGCGAGTGTGGAAGCAACGAGGATCCATATGTCGGTGGCTTTTCTGCCATTTTTTCCGGCTGTTTTATAGAGGGAGGGAAAGGTGCCCGCCACAAAGCCGATGAAGAGACAGACAAATTGTGCCGCATATTTGCCGAAGG
>Ga0172382_10012012_pt1 | contig 11363 bp, 11 predicted proteins | sample Leawel138RmetaG_FD_122245 | JGI IMG/M metagenome (GOLD analysis project Ga0172382, IMG submission 122245) | Leachate microbial communities from a municipal landfill in Southern Ontario, Canada - Leachate well 138R metaG | ecosystem: Engineered > Solid waste > Landfill > Unclassified | place...
ATCCCTCCGGCAGAAGCTGAGGCAAACTACTATCGGCAACTCGCCGAACAGACCGAATTAACGGCCTGCACTTAAACCAAATGGCCTCCACGAAACCCGGGGCGGTTCACCAGATCGACCACGCCTAGCTGAGTATCGGTACCAAAGCTGGCGGCTATCAGGCGCCGCTTGGCGGCATCGAAGTACAGGCCATTGGGTCCAGGCAACGTGGGAAGCGGCAGCGAGGCAATAGCAAACTGATCCGCAGTAAGATCCACAGTAAACATTTTGCCGGCATCAGTCGCACTGACGTAGAGCATGCCAGCATCGCTGATCGCCACATCATTGAGGAACCCCACGCCCTTCTCGGCGAAAGACACCTGCCACACCTGCCCCTTGCGAGTCAGGTCAATACCGACCAAGCGGTCGATGTCAGCCACATAAAGCACGCCTTGGTAAAACCCCATTCCCTTGGGAGCAACCAGCCGGACTCTACCCTCGAGAATATCCTTGACCGTTTCCCCATCGATACACACCAAGCTGATGTAACCATCTCCGTCCTTGGCAGTGGGCTCCAGATTGGTGCCGACATTAAGTCATTAGAAAGGCACGCCGTAGCGCGGTATCGACTCCGGCGCATCACTGACATCAATCACGTCGGCTGACTGGACAATGGCAAGGCCGTTGCGATGAACAGGCCAAATATCCCTTTTTTGAAAATACGCACGTAATCCATCTAAATGTCCTGAAAGAAGCTGCATGGTAATGAAAGCCATTCGGACAAGCTTTTACATAGAGACCAAACATTTGTTTATTTGGCCCGTCCTTATGGGAGGCACCCATAATCCACACCTATCAGTCGGACTTTCCAGGGCCAGCTTATTGATCCTAGAAAAAGCAGTTACGGTCCGGCCAGAGCAGGAATCGCCCCATCTGGTAACCACGGTGATTGGGTAATATGGGCGACGATGTAGCGCACGAGGAGGTCCCATGGCTGGTGCCCCAGCAACCGCTCCGCAGTCTGGCGAACCGCCCGTAAGCCTCGGCGGATATTCTCAATTCCGCGCTCGACCTTTTTCTGCGTGGCATGCATGGGCGTCAGGTAAAGCTGGGTTTGTCCAGCGTGCTTCGGCGTATGGCGGACAGCAGCAATGGACGGCTGGTGATGGCCTCTCGCCGGGATTCCGGAAAGGCCAGTCGGGTATACCAGCTCCACCAATTGTAGATCAGCCCCACGGCGCGGGCGGAGAGTCGGCAACGCGCCAGATCACGGGTGCTGTACCCGCCCCAGCCCCACTGATTCTTCAGCTCGTCAAAACCGTTCTCCGCATCCGCCCGCTCCCGGTACATCTGCGCGATGCCCAGAATACTTTACTGTGAGATCCGTCACCAGCACGGCGTATTCGTAGACCTTGGTCTGGCGCTGGTCCACGAAAGCAAATTCCAGTTGGCCCTGCTGTTCCTGGGTGGCAATCAGGTTTTGCTTCAGCAAGCGCCGGAGAATAACCACCCGACGGCTCTGCTGCCACCCGGCAAGTTGAATGCTGTCCTCGCGGCCTTCCCAGCCTTGTCCGGCGTTCATCCAATCGCGGCGGGTAAATGCTCGCTGCAACAGGCGTTTGACTCGGGGCGACTGGCGTAATTTGAAGAGGTAGGTGTTAATCAGCGTCATCGGTTAGCCACCTGTCAGCATCAGGATTTTACCGCACTATGTCGTGAAATTGGTTCCCTAACTCGCTGAAGGAGAGTAAGAATTGCCAGAATATTGATCTGGTCTTGGGTGAACAATCTTAACGCTGATCCCTGCTGAAAACTGACCAATCACAAGCGCTGATTGACACACATAAAGGTTCCCCGGCAGAGGGGTGGATCTCCCAGAATTCCCGCAAGGCCCGTAACGAAATGACGCGCATGCCGCTCCACACTGTTCCCATTTCGGGAACGATGATAACCGAAGACAATAGGCGGATTCAATGCCGTTGTCGGCCTTGATGCACAGATATGTTGAGTTATAAACCCTGACCATTGTCCTAACGACAAGGCCGCGCGCGAGCTGAGGTAGCCTGACAATATAGACTTTTCACGGTCCGCCTTCTTCGGTAACCAACGCCTGGGGCATGAAAGCCCCGCGACCACCCATCACTACGTGGAAGCGGATGGGCCGGGAACCTCAAAGATCTTTTTCTTCAATTTTTCCGCCCAAACGCCATTCTGTTGTTGCTCATTACCTCCCGGATCAGGTCTCATCACCTTTCGCAGCCGCTCATATTGAGCAAGCTGGTCACCTTCATTCTCTGTAACGTCCCAACGCCCTCCCCGACAATCCAGCCGGTGGAGAATCGACAGGATATGGTTTTCGATATCTCGAAGCCCGATACTACCCTTGAATCGCACAAGCAGTGTAGACAAAGCCATGTTGTTACTATGTTCCACATCCAGCAAGACCACAGGGAACTTCTTTTTCTGCAAAAATACGGCAACCAAGCACAGTCTTTGGCGTCTAGCGACCATGGAAAAGGCCTGCCCGGTTTCAAGCCGGCACAGCGCCGTCAAAACACGGACATCTATTAACCCGTGCGCCATGGTCCGGATCACCTGCATCAATCGCCTTAGATCGTCCGTACCTTCACCTTTCTCGACCGCAAGCACCTGAAACTCCATGGGCAGGAGATCGTCGTGCAGAGACTCAGGGGAAACGCTCACTTTAGGCGGCGGCGTTTTTCCACTTCCCGGATATTTTCTGGTCTTTCCCTCATTTTCACTGGTGCCCGCGGCACCCTTGTTTCTACGCCTGATAACACGTATCCGATCTTTTTTATCCACCCGACGCACTTCGATTTCCCGGTCAAAAATGCTGGTTCTGGTCAATATCGGCAGGGCTGGCTGATGAACATCCGTCCTACTACCCGAACCTACCGTGTCTATGACAGGAACGTCACCTAATGACGGACCGCCGTCTGGCCCACGCCTTTTGGGCTGACTTTTTGGCATCCGCACCGTGATCGTTTTCCCCAGCGACGGATGAGAGAAATATAAAACGTCACAGGGTACCTTTTTCCCCGTGAACTCGGAAATTTCCAAGATAAGCCACTGATTTCCTTTCCGCACTCCACGAAACTTAATTCCACAGTCATGCAGATCGGGAGGATCAAAGGTCATATACTTTTGTTTGAATGTCCGTTCGTAGACACTGTCCCAGGCGCGTTGCCCATCAGGATCCACCGCCAGCCAAGAAAATTCCAAGATAAATGGCCTCTTGAGTGATCTCACTGGCATTTGCTGGGTATAATCGAGCTGCAGACGAGGATGAAACCCAGGTTCGACCGGCCTGAAGAGTGTCATGATGCCCCCAGGCTGCATAATATGATTGGCAAGCGTTTTATTATGCAGGAACAGGCTACGGATGAGCTCCATGGTCGGGACCAAATACTCCACCTGATCCACTCGATAACGCAAGAGCCGCTGCACCCCCTGTGATTTGCCTTCAAACGAATATAATTCCGGCGGAATGTCAGACGAGTTGAGTTCCTCTCCTGCCGCCAGATTGGGAATAATCACTTCCGAATATTCGCCGTAGGTTATCGGGAGCAATCTACCGTCGGAGAAGCTATAGCCGAGTGCCAGCACCGGGAACAGCCCAATAGGTACGCGCCACATGGCAAATTCGCCTGACGACACGCCGCGGGTGACTATACGGACCTGCCACCCTTTTTTATCGTCTTGTTCGACTCCGGCCAGCCAGTGTAGCGTCAAATCTTCAGGCACTTTGCGCAATACGTCTATTCTGATCAATTTATACCTCAGAGGACCCAGCCATTATTTCCAATGCGGCCAAGGCGGTTTCTACGCTCGGTGAAGCTATTGAAGGCAGCCCTGCTAAGCGGCGTACCCGCCACGCCCGCGTCGGCAACGCTTGTCGATGCAATTCTGCAGTAGCCCAGACAATGCGACGCAAACGAAACGCATCGGTAGTTTCCATGACCTCGCCAAGCACGCCGATACTTTTAGGCAGCTTTGTCTGCCGTTTTGACATCCAACGCGGTCGCCCCAACTTGCGCTCCAAAGCCGCCTGGGTAACGCGTTGCGGCGGAACCTCCCGAGTGATTTCCCGCGCAGCCTTACGAAGTTGGGTCGCCATGCTACGATCCAATGTCTCCCAGTCCACACGCCGATCAGACCATTTCTTGTGCAGTGCCCTCGGTGAGTGTTGCTCCAGCCATTCTCTGTCATGGCGGTACAACCACGAGCGTTCTTTGGATAGCAAAAGCGCCAGTTGCCGACGTGACAAATCAGCGTGATTTTGTTGCATGTCCAACCACAGTGTTCTTATGGCATCCCGGTCTGGCACCAATGTTCGGGAATGTCGTGCGGCTAAGGGTTTCCAGGGCACATTCAACCCGAGTCGGGAGGCGTGCAACCTCACCGTCCCCGGATCAATGGCAAGATATCTGGCTACCGCCCTGAGTCCCAGGCCCTCCGCCACTTTCTGCCGGATTTGACTATCCAGTAGGGGGCCAAAGTCCAAAATGCGCGGCGAGCTCCTTGATCCCACCTCTCGACTGTACACAAATCCGCAGGCGCAGGAAAATCGACCAATCACCCGATTCTGTTCATGGCGAACAGCGATCTCGTAGATCACGTCTTGCCCATAATGGTCTGCCAGACGATTGAAGCAGGGCCACGGTCCCTTGCCGAAGGGGGGTGCCGGCCGCCGTTGCGGCGACCGTTTGTCCAAAAAAATCTGGAATAGAACATGCCGCAACGGATGAAATGCCTTTCTGTGTTTCCGTACCATGGCCATAGGCCAATCGCCGCCGAGACCACCGGGGATAAGGTCGATTACTGGTTCAAGCAGGCTTAAAAATGCTTCCCTGAGAAGGTTCTGAGCGACATTCTCCTTGCCTTTGCCGAAGCCGCGATCAATCACTGCGCTCCGATAATACGCACCCCAATCACAAAAGCGGGAGCGCACCGGCGGACGATCGAGCAACGCCGCGCTCCGCTTGGCAATCTCTTGCAACAGCGTCACTTGGCGCGGGCCACTCGCCCAAGAAGGGAGTGCCGCCACAGGCGAACAGTTCTTTTGATCCGCGGCGATGAATTCGTGCTGGTTACCGGCGCCTTGAGAGACCGCACTGTCCGCCAGGGCCGCGCCATGATCCGGACAAACCAGAACGCCGGGGAGTTGATGGCTGCGCCTCCAATATCCTTCTCCATAGCGGCTCAACATCTCGCCAAAGCAGATGGGACAATACCGTAAGTATGCCGGAGCCGAAATCGCGCTCGCCGCAATACCCAGACGCACATGCACGGCATCCGCCGGTCCGTCCACTAATGACGCCAGTGCGAATTGTCCCACTGACTTCGGCTCGAATGCCGTGTAATAACGGTAGAGGGTAAAATCCTTGGTCAGCCTTTCCGGACTGAGTCCGCGATCGGCCGGTATTCTTTGGCTCAACGCCGCCACATGACTTTGCAAGCCCACCGTCGCCCGCACCCCGGTTTCACCAAAGAGATCATACAGGGTGTGTTTCGGGCTTCTGGAACAAACGTGGCGATGATAACGCGCAAGCGCGCTGTATAACAGTTCGTCGGGATAAATTTCCGGGAAATAGGCCAACACGGGTGGCTTTTTCAGCTCGCGAGATCGGCCATCGGCGGTTTAACGGCGCCCGCCGCAAGCAATGCATCGTAAGCGGATACGCCCTCTTTTTTGGCCGAGATGATCGTCCGGAGGTCCTGCGCATCCACGGGAAGTGGTGTTTTCGCGGTTTTAGTAGCGCTTGTAGTCGACTTGCGCGGTTTCTTAGAGGAATTGGCGGGTGCGCGATCGCGTAATTTAGCCGTAATAATGCCCACGAGATCTAGCGCGGACAGGCTCGGATGCTCTGCTTCGGCTTCCGCCACCAGGACTTCCGCGATGTCCCCAGCCAACCCGAGCTGCGCCAAGATAGGCAGAAGGATGCCGCGCACATCCAGATTCGTGCTTGCCGCCTTTTCGGTCATGGCCGAAGCCACCGGAGAGCGGGTGGCGAGGACAGGTTGCCCTGGCATGCAACTCAGCGCGTCGCTGAACACCTGCAGAACCTGGTCCTGCATGGGGCGGATGTCATCATATTGTGCGATCGCCTCGCGATCCCCACGTTTCAACGCATTGATCATGGGCGCGATAAGCCGCATGTGCTCACTAGCCACCTGTCGCAGCAGACCAGCGTCGATACGTTCAGGGCGACGGTTCAGAACCCCGAGCTGAATGGCGCGCAGCTGCGCCATCATGAAGAGATTGATCAACACGTCCACAATCCCCTGGCTCTCTTCATATAACACCTGACGGACTTCGTCGGTGAGCGGCGATATCTCCCGCGTCCACTGGTAGGTCCACATACGCTCGACAAAATAATTCCAGGTCGGCTCGTTCTCCATGCGCTCCCAAACCAGACTCCCCAGACCGCTCGCGCGACGTGCCTGCCGGAAGTCTCCCTGCAACAGGGGCAGCGCGCCCATCGTGCCGATGAGGATCACCGGGATGCCAATGGTGTTCACCAGGGTCACGAGGAAGTTCAGCAACGCTTCGGCCCCGGTACCTGGCGCTTCCCGAATGTGCTGGATTTCATCGACAATCAGCACACCCAATGCGTGCAGGTTCGCGACATGCGCCATATGCACCATCATCTCATCGACAGATCGCCGGCTACTCCCAAATTGCGCGCTATAACGCGTGCCCAACAAGTCATCCATGCTCCGAAAGAAGCTGATGCAAAGCTGCTTGGGCGACCCTTTGTGCGGACTATCCAGCTTGAGCCAAACCACTTGGTCGAGACTGCGGGGCTCGGCATGGTGAATTTTTTGCGGATATAACTCCAATATTCTGGCCATGCCGTAGCTTTTGCCAATGCCGGAACATCCGATCAGCGCAAAACTGCTCGCGGTTGACCGGACAGAACGTCCGCCAGCCATGAGATCCTTTTCAAATACCCGGGTAGCGCCTTCCCGGACGCGGCGGGTATAGTCGGCCGTGGTGGGGTTGCGGCACAGATAACCTTGACGGATCAGAAGGCCAAATTTTGCTTCCAGGCTGAGGTGGGTTTCCAGCGGCTCAAAATAGCCTTTAAGCCGCGAGATGCAATGGGCGCGCAGATGCGCGGGATAATCGCGCTCCGCCGCGTTGAAGACGGGTGGAGCCGCCATGGCCAGCAAGGCATCATGCGTGGACATGGGAGGCGGCAATTTCGCGATAAAGGGGTTATCCCGATATTCGGGCAACGTGAGGCCCTCATCCGCCGTGGTCGTCATCACCCTGATCCTCCCGTTGCCCGCGCATAATATCCGCTATCCCGGGGAGACGATAATCGTCGGTCTCTTTTGTTTTGGGAAAAGGCAGGACTGCCGCAGTTCCCGGCGCTTCCTCACCGGGAGGAAGCATCCTGAAAGCCTCCCGCTTTCTGTTTTCCCGACTCTCCTTGCGGCGATTTTCGCGGATGTTTCCTGTCCGCTGACGCGCGCCGCCAGAGGGTGGAGGTGCTTCCGATCGCATGGCCTCCGCTTCATTCACGATCTCCTTAATTTTTTCATTCAAGTTGATGCGGCTACGAAGGGCTTGCGGCTCATGATTCCTTTGGCTTCGCCTCTCTTCGCCATTTACCTGAAGAATTTCCCATAGCATTCGACCCCGATGATGACGGCTTTTCTCTGTAAGCGTGCAGGGGATAAAGTTCCCGCGCTTGACGTCTTCGTGCAGATAAATCTCGTCCATGTGGCGAGGATCATAGGAGATGCGAACTTTCCAGCGTCCCTTTTGGCGTGCGCGTTCGAACCAGTGATCTTCCATCGCTTTTTCACAGGTGTAAAAGCAGGTCGCATAGCGAATTCCTGTAGCGGTGACGGTCGCATCGTCGCTCGGCATCAAGCTCAACTGGACTTTTTCCGGCGCGAATGCGCGTAAGCTGCCACTACGATGGGCAACACCCCACTCCCACAACTCGCAAGGAATTGCCGGCACCCGGTCGGCGATCATATCCGGTGACTTTTCATATTCACTGAGCGGGTGCTGATTGTTGTAATACAGGATGCAGTAGAGAATGATGCGGGTGAACTGGTCTATATCGAGAGTCGCGTCGAGCCGGTAGTCCCTGGCGCCGCGCGCTTGGTAATCCGGAGCAACAAAGCCCGGCGTAAAGGCCTTGAAACGTGCGGGAAGTAAACGAAACCGCTGTTCCACGATGCCTTTCCAGTCCGCACAGTACGGTGCGGCATTCTCGACGTGCACCTGATAATTCTTGATGAGCGTCTCTATGGTCTTGCCCGCAATTTCTCCTTTATCGCCCAGCAATACGTCGGGCATGGCCTGACACGGCCAATCCGCCTCCTGAATATCAACACCGAACTGACGGCAATAGGCCACTTTTGACGTTACGGCGTTCGTCAGCGCCATCATCGCGCTGACCCAGGACGGACCTTCCAGGCCCACGTATACGCCCGTAATCATTCTGCTGAAGACGTCTATCAAGATATAGAGTACGGGTCGCCCCACGATCATGGTGCGGTCGTATCTGGAAACCAGGTATACGTCCGCGATGGTGGCATCAATCTGATAACGCGATGCCGGGCCAACGGTTTCGGCCGTGGAGGATCCCAGGATTGCCCGCATATCCTTGTCATATACTCTGGGGGTGCGGCGTATACGATCCAGACGGAAGACGTCGTTATCCTTCTCATACCAGTAGCGGAATTGCCGCAAGCTGGGAATATCTTTTTGCGGAACCAGTTCCTGCTGGCCGGTGTGTTCGTTGATGACGCGTTCGCAAAAATTATCGGCGATCAGCTCGTCGTAGGCACCCCGAAAATCCAACTGACTATTGGTGATGAACTTCTTTGTGGCAACAGCGCGAAATAGCTGCCGCATCTCTGACGTCACGTTGACGCCCAGATCATCTCGATCAGGAATGCGCCCGCGTTTTTTTTCAGAAACGGACTTGTCTTTGCCCAGCCCACCACACCGCGCATAATCAGGCAGTAGAGCGTTGGGTGTCATGCCGCGCTGCCAATACCGTCGCAAAAAACGGTAAATCGTTTGCTTGGTTACTCCAGATTCTTCCATGCCTCTTTTAACCGCTTCACTACGGGCAATGGCATCGAAAATGGCCGGTTGATCAAAAATCAGCGGACGAATCGTCTCCCAAGCGGAGTCGCGTTTGTCCCGGTAGATCTCTGATATGTTTTCATCCGCCAGTGCGAGTAGCCATGGGTCATTCTCAACCAAACGCCACTCGCCGGCATCGCGCATCTTCTCTATTTCTTCCGCTTGGTAGAATTCTGGCAGGGCATTGGCATCGCGAATGTCGATGGCATATAGCCCCCGCATTCCCGGATCAATCCAGAGCACACGCTCAACTCGGTGTTCCTCCGGAAACTCCAGCAAAAGATTCACAGACAAATCCTTCATCCGCTGGCCCTCCTGGATTCATCCGTGGGCACCTGAAATTGACGCAATGGCCAGGTGTCCGTAATAGCCGTATCCATGGGACAGGAAATCACCTTCCGTGCCAAGAGGTGACGGATAAGCAGGAGACTGTCGCCCACATGCATAGCAAGTTGCTGGTCCATAGCCAGGCAGAATTGCCTCAAGGTGGTTGCCGAATGGGACGGGAGTGCCCGCAACAGCAGGCGTGCCTTTTCTTGGTAGTAACTTTCGTAAGGCGCAGTCAATTGGTCAAGTGTAATATAGGGATGCAGCCATGCAATGTTGGTGACCATAGCTTCGGGGATATCTCGCTCAGTGATGATTCCCCAGTCCACGCCCTGCTGTACCCAATAGCGCCGTTCGATTTCCAACTTATCGATGACGCGAGGTTTCTCGAGTTCGCTGGCGGGCTTGACGGCACGGGCCAACTGCCTCAGCTTCCCTTCATAAGCGATATCGACCAAAAAATCCGTAGTCATGACTATTTCCGTAGCGGCGTCTCGCGGATGCTTTATATCGAGATCCGCGGCAATACGGCGGGTGTATTCACGGTCGAGGGGATACTGCTCGCGGATGTCCGTAACGGTATCCGCCCAGTCAAACTGGTAAAAAGTATCTCGCTCAATGTCGGAGAGGAAGTGGTGTACGCGGCCGGTCTTGATTCCGGCAATTCGATGTGAGCGGCCATGGGAGGCCACATCCTGTATGGTCAGCCACGGCTTGTAACTTGTACCGCGGCCTTGCCCTCGCCCTTCTTTCTGGAAGCGCGCGATTTTGCCTTCATCAAACGCGTAACGCCAACGAGCCATAGTAGGTATCCCAAACCTGGTGATCTGTGGATCAGCATACACCTTCACTCCAAAGCTGAAAATGCAGGATGATACTTTTTTGTCGAGGATGATACTTTTTTGTCGAGGATGATACTTTTTTGTCCGTTAACATCAATCAGCGTCAGCCATCGACCATGCGCCAGCACCCAATCCCTCGGAGTCGACTATATGATTCGCATATCAGCAAAAATGAGGGATCTGTATGCTGCAATGGATCACCGACAGCCGCGCCGGATTTGTTGCGGTAATGGTCATCGCGTTCGTGGTGGCGACGAGTGGGTATGTATTGCCCGCACTGATGGCGTGGAGCATGGGCAGCCCCTACCGGATGCCGATCACGCTGCTGGATCTTTTGTTGGGCTGCACGGTATTGAGATGGCTTGCCGCCCCGATCTGGGCAGTCACGATAGGCAATGGTGGGGGTTTTGCTGAGGATCAACCATTTCGGCAGAACTCGTGGACGGAAGGATTAAGCGCTGGGTTCAAGATTTTTTAGATTGGATCTGTTTCAGTTGGTAACCCTGTCGATAACAGAGGCTGTCTGCTATCGTAGTAACCAAGAAGAGTGCTGGTTTTCGTTGCTTGCGAAAGGCCAACAATACAAGCACTTCATGAGAGGCCGCACTTTGACTGAAGACACCAAGTCTCCCTTTGCACCACGGTAGTGCTCGCGGATGTCAGTAACGGTATCCGCCCAGTCAAACTGGTAAAAAGCATCTCGCTCAATGTCGGAGAGGAAGTGGTGTACGCGACCGGTCTTGATTCCGGCAATTCGATGTGAGCGGCCATGGGAGGCCACATCCTGTATGGTCAGCCACGGCTTGTAACTTGTACCGCGGCCTCGCCCTTCTTTCTGGAAGCGCGCGATTTTGCCTTCATCAAACGCGTAACGCCGGCGAGCCATAGCAGGTATCCCCAACCTGATGATCTGTGAATCAGCATACACCTTCACTCCAAAGCTGAAAACACAGGATGATACTTTTTTGTTCAGGATGAAACTATTTTGTCCGGGATGATACTTTTTTGTCCGTTAACAGCTCCCCGTGCACCGACGCGCCCCATTACTCCACCGTCACGCTCTTCGCGAGGTTACG
>Ga0172382_10012013_pt1 | contig 11361 bp, 8 predicted proteins | sample Leawel138RmetaG_FD_122245 | JGI IMG/M metagenome (GOLD analysis project Ga0172382, IMG submission 122245) | Leachate microbial communities from a municipal landfill in Southern Ontario, Canada - Leachate well 138R metaG | ecosystem: Engineered > Solid waste > Landfill > Unclassified | place...
ATTTCGACAATGAATGCCGCATCGTCAACAACCACGACCGGGAGTTGATGCGTTTCATGGTACCTGTCGAATAATTGTCAGACAGATTTTGAGTGCCCCGCCAGTTGATACCGGTGGGGCACTTTCTTAGATAGACCGCTGTTACAGAATAATCTGTTCTTTATGGTGTTGTTTCGATATCAATATTTCATATTTGCAGCTTTTATCTCCTCTTCTGATTGAGGAAATCACCTTAGCTGTCACTGGGCCCCCCGTTACTACAGAAAACATTTTCTCCGCAAATCCTTCGGAGCAATAACAGATCACAGCACTATTCAATCCTCTGTCCTGTTCAAGGATGGGGCAAACGCAATGATCCTTGTTTTCGTCAACAATCAGAACCTTCGTTGTATTGTCATACTCAATTCGCCATCCCCATGAATGTTCAAGAAAAACTATAAACTTGTCTAAATCGCCAATATAATCAGCCAGCACGCTGTTCAGGTTCAAGTTATTGTAATGTACGATTGAAGTCTTTTTCACAATCTTTCTCAGCACCTCCTCATCCAGGTCCAGATCCAGGTTTGACAACAGAGTTGACAACCAATTTTGATTCAGTTGTCTGTTAATGTCCTGAACTGGAGATGGATCGTTATTTGCCACAATAAAGTGGTTAAATCCGCAAAAACAAGCTCCTGCGAAACACGCCTTTTTAATGAAATCTTTCCGTTCCATACTCCTGATTTTTACTCCTGTTTTAATTCACTGTCAGCTCAGAGTCCTGTTTATCAGCAGCAGTTCATTGCATACTTGTCAAAAACTCTTCCAAAATCAAATTAAACTCAGCCGGTTTTTCTATCATTGGATAATGTCCGGTTGCAGTGATGGTTTCTACATGAAAACTACTTTTGCAATGGTTAGTAAGTCCGATTTCGTTAGTTGGGTAACTGTCGCTGTTGATTAAGTATAACTTATAATTAAGCTGTTCCAGTCTTTGAGCATCGGAGTTAGCATATTGCATTTGGTTCATACATGTTTCATAGCCTATAACTGAGTCACTATTTGCAAAATCAGTTTTCACTCTCTCTTTCACTTCCTTTGATGTGGTGGGTTGAAAAAGCATCATGTCTGCATATAGAGGTGCTGCATTTTTAAAGTCATTTTGTAACGTTGGGAAAAAGTCGGTCATTTGTTTCATCTGCTCAGGAGTAAATGATACATCGATTTGTTTGAAATTGTCAATACCCACAATACCGACAATTTTTGGATTGTTGGTTAATGCTGTTTGTAGAATTATTTCACCAGCCATTGAATGTCCAACGAGTACCACATTTTTCAGGTTCATTGTGTCAATAAATGCAGTTACATCATTGGCATATTCTTCTACAGTCCAGTTGGTTCTTTTGGCTTTCGATTTACCAAAGCCCGGCAGGTCTATTGCGTAGACATTGTAATTTTTAGAAAAATATTCTACCTGGTTTTCCCAATAAGTTCCGTCGATACACCAACCGTGTAGAAATAGAACTGTTGTGTCGCCCTCTCCTTGTTGATAGAAATTGATTTCAACTTGTTTGTCTCTGATTGTGACCTGTTTTGCTGTCATGCCTTCTTCTGTTTGTGCCTTGCTTACATTTCCTGAAAGTGAAGCAATGATGATTAATAAAATTGCTTTTGATCTCATTTTGTCTGAATATGAAGCAAAGATAAAAGGCACATAGGACAGCCCTTTGTCAGGGGTTCAAAAATAATCTCTTTGAACGTTCCTCAAGATAGTGTTCAATGTTGAAAGTCTTGTCGGGTTTGAAATGTGTTTGAAGCAATTTGAGTTCTTTTATTCTGTCGAGGCGAAACTCTCTTATTTCTTGACGTAACTCACAAAAGGCTATCGTTGTCCATACCGCCCCACTGAAATAAACTGCACAAGGTTGGATGACTCGTTCTGTTATTTGTTCTTCTTTTTTTGACTGATAAATTATTTTCAATTTTTGGCTTTCAATAATTGAATGCTGGATCCCGTCTAAAAACAAGCTAGTCGGCGCCCAAGGTTTGTGATATCCGATTCTTGAATTTAAAAATTCCAGTTTATCTTTGTCTTTGAGTGATAAAACGGCTTTTATTTTCAAAAGTGCAGATTCGTAATTATGTTTAAGAGAATCTTCGGTATGGTAGTTTAGAATTTTACATGTTGTGACCAAAGCTCTTGCTTCTTCGATTGTGAACATTACAGGTGGCAACCGATAACCTTCAACCAGAAAATATCCCTTTCCTTCTTCTTCGCCAATTGGCACACCTGCAAGTCTTAATGTTTGAATGTCTCTGTAAATTGTCCTGTTTGTAACATCAAAACGTTTCGCAATTTCACGAGCAGTTGTCAACCGTTTAGACTGAAGTTGTATGAGTATGCTTGTGAGTCTGTCAAGTCTGTTCATTGTCTGAGAGTCTATTTATAATAAATTGCGTGTTGAACTAAACCCGAATTCGTGAGTAGCTGATGACAAAAATAGCTGATTCTTTTTCTATTCGATGATTTTTCTCTACGAAATATATCTGAATATGAGATAGAATTCAAGTATTCTTTACAAACAATTTGTGACTCAAACGGAGGTGACTTATCCATTTATTCAACATAATTAAGTAATTTAGCCGTTTAAGTTAATATTTTACTAAAATACGAATGAAGGAAACAGATATCGAATTCGAGATCCTATTCAGAAAAGTTGTTTTCCAGGACGACGAGCAGGCTTTTAAGGTATTATTTCTTGAATTTTATCCGGCCTTGTGTGTGTTTGCTATGCGGTATGTCAGTCACGAAGATACTGCCAAAGATATAGTGCAGGATGTTTATTTTAAAATATGGGAAAAACGGAAGAACATGTATGCCATCACCTGTTTTCGTAATTTTCTGGTTACTTCTGTTCGCAACAATTGCATTGATTATCTTAGAAGGAATGAAGTAGAAAACCGTTACATGGAGAAATGTAGAATGTCCGACTGTCATTCTTCACCGGAAGAGCTGTACACCTTGAAAGAATTAGAGATTTCCATTGGTAATGCGCTGACAAAACTTCCCTCAAATGTACGTGAAGCATTTGAGATGAACCGCTTTAAAGGTCATTCCTACATTGCCATTGCAGAGAGAATGGGGGTTTCTCCAAAGACTGTAGAATCATATATCAGCAGGGCTCTGAAATTTTTACGCGTTGAATTGGGTGAATACCTCTCCTTTTTATTGTTGTGATAGGGTTTCTTGTTATCTATAATTGTGAAATTATCGATTACACTTGAATATTTTACTTTTTTTATAGGGTATGTGAGGAGTTGTTCGTCTAGTTTATAAATGACGAAAACAATATGATTGATAAGGAGAATCCAGACTCATTGAATTATTTACTGGAAAACTGGGAAAAACAAAAAGCGATAGACGCTGAAGCTGGTTGGAGGCAATTGCATAAACGCATCACGTTCATTAGGAACAAGCGCCGTTTCTTCAACTATCTAAGAAACACAGCTGCTATTCTTCTTCCTCTTCTTCTGGTATTTCAATATGCACTTTATCCCACATTTAGAGAAAACAGGCTTCCAAAAGAAACTATTACGGTTACCTCTGCACCAGGTATCGTGACAAAAGCAATACTTCCTGACGGCAGTGAAGTTTGGCTCAATTCGTTGAGCTCGCTTACTTATCCACAACGTTTTGAGGAGAAAGAACGCACTGTACAGCTTACAGGAGAAGCGTATTTCAAGGTCGTTTCAGACAAGAAGCACCGTTTTAATGTGGAAACACCTCAAAAAATGATTGTTAGTGCTTACGGTACTGAGTTTAACGTGAACGCATACGGAAGTGAGGCTAGTCATGTAGTGACTTTGGCGAGCGGGAATGTGGAGATCTCGACGATGCTTTATGCGGATAAGACTATTGCGCTTGGGGTTGATGAGAAGGCTGTGATGGATACTCATACAGGTGCTATTAATGTGGCTATGGCCGATGCTTATGTTGAAACGGCCTGGAAAGACGGAAAAATGGTGTTTAGACGTGAAAAGCTGGATAACATTGTAACCAGGCTATCACGAAAATTTGGGGTTGAAATTGTTCTTGAGGGCGAAGAGCTGAAGGGGTATGAGTATACTGCCACGTTTACCGACGAAACGATTGAAGATATTCTTGATCTGTTAGCACGTTCGGCTCCTATCAGCTACTCTATTTCCAGTCAAAAGAAGCTTGAAAATGAAACATTCTCAAGAAAAAGGATTACGATAAAAACGCAATAATTTAGAAGTTTAAACAAATAAATTGAAAGCCTATGAGAAGATGATGAACAGTTGAAATAAAAAAGAGGGAGAGGTTAAAACCTCTCCCACACATGATTTACTTTGCAATAGCGGAAAATCTCACCTCACCGCCAAGCAAGCAATTAATAAACCCATAAATGAATTTAATAACGATGTAAAAATATGAATAATAAATCAATAAACCAAAAGGCACATTTCTTTTATGCCTTAATTCAAAAGATACCATTTACTATGAGAATAACTCTTTTATTTCTGTTCGTGCTTGTTTTTCAATTGCAAGCTGAAAACATCTATTCTCAGGATGCTAAAATTTCGTTGTACTTGAAGAATTCAACCATAGAAAAAGTGTTGCAAACCATTGAGGAAAAATCTGATTATTACTTTTTATACAACTGTAGGTTAATTGATGTTGACAGGAAAGTAAACGTACGAGTAAGAAATGTTGCAATTTCGGATGTTTTGGATAAGCTTTTTGAATCGGAGAATGTGGACTATGAAGTGGAAGGATCACAAATAGTGCTTTCTCCGAAGGATATGTATGACCAGGTATCCTCTCTTGCTGAAGCATCACAACAACAGAAAAAAAGCATATCGGGAGTTGTTGTTGATGAAGTCGGTATGCCCATTATAGGTGCGAATATTATTGAGGCCGGAACAACCAACGGAACTGTAACAGATTTGGATGGTAACTTTTCGTTAAATGTCGAAGTTAATGCTACTATCCAAATTACTTATATTGGTTACTTAGAAAAGAGTATAAGCACGGCTGGAAGAACAAGTTTCAACATTACGTTGCAGGAAAATATGCAGTCTCTGGATGAGCTTGTAGTTGTTGGATATGGAGTGCAACAAAAAGCTACAATTACTGGAGCTATATCATCAGTTAATGGAGAGTCGATAACTAATTCAGGTTCCTTAAATGTCAGTAACTCAATAGCAGGCAGAATTCCTGGAGTTGTCATAAATAATAGATCTGGAGAACCTGGATCAGACTTTTCTAGTATTTTAATACGTGGAAAAGGTACTCTAAATGATAATTCTCCACTAATTGTAATAGATGGAGTAGCAAATAGAGATGGATTGGAACGTATCAATCCAAACGATATAGAGTCAATTTCAGTTTTAAAAGATGCTTCAGCAGCTATTTATGGTGCACAAGCTGCAAATGGCGTTATTTTAGTAACTACAAAATCGGGAATTCAATCTAAACCGACAATAGAATACAATGGTTCGATAAGCTTATCACAACATACTCGAACTCCAAAGTTATTAAATGCATATGATTGGATGGTTTATGACGATGAGATTAAAGGTCATATGAATCAAACAAAATTATGGACTAATATTAAAGAAGGCTATAAAGATGGTTCGATTAATAAGAATAAATATGGTAATACAGATTGGATGAATGTAATGTTCAGAAACTTTGCGCCTCAAACCAGACATTCATTATCTCTACGCGGTGGTAGTGAAAATGTAAGTTATTATGCGTCTGGTGATTTTACATACCAAGAACCCCTGTACAGAAACACTGTATATAATTTTAAAACAAATCAGGTTAGAGTTAATATAAACGCTAAAGTAACAGAAAACCTGTCGGTTGGTGTTAATGCGTCGGGACGTAATGAGAACAGATTCCAAAGTCCAATTTCTTCGGGAACTATGTTCTGGGAAGCATTTATGGCATATCCATATCTTTATGATTATTATCCAAATGGTTTGCCAGGACCTGGAATAGCATGGGGTAATAACCTGGCTATACTTGCATCGGGTAAAGAAATTGGATACAGTAATGTTGAAGACTTTTTTCTTGATACAAAATTCGACTTCAAACTCGATTTAGGTACGCTTGTTGATGGACTTGCTCTTTCGGGTTATGCGGCTTTTGATCCGCATTTTAGGAATCAAAAAATATTCAATGATGTATGGGACTCATATAATTATAACGAAATTAATGATGAATACATAAAACAAACTACAAATAGTGTTAGTAATGTTATTACTTTAAATCAATCTAACAATAAGACCATATCATCTACTTTCAATATTAAATTAGATTTTTCTCGCCAATTTGATAAGCAGAAGTTTAGTGGATTTGTTGCTTATGAACAAAGCAAGAGAAGTGGCGAGTATTTTGATGCATGGAGAGGCTATTTTTTGAGCAATCAATTTGACTACTTGAACATGGGTGGTGATAAAGACAAAACTAATAGTGGATATGGTTATGTTAATGCTCGTCAGAATATTTTTGGTCGTTTGAATTACGATTATTTAAGCAAATACATGCTGGAATTTACTCTTAGGCGTGATGGCTCAATGAACTTTGCTAATGATAAGCGATGGGGTACATTTCCTGGCTTATCGGCTGGCTGGAGATTAAGTGAAGAGCACTTTATGAATTCTGCAAAATGGGTAGATGATTTAAAGTTAAGAGCATCGTGGGGTAAACTGGGTAACGACAGAGTATCTCAATTCCAGTATTTAAGTACTTTCAATATGGGTAATGGTGCAATTTTAGGAGAATCGGCAGCTTTGAGCAAAGGTTTCTCTCCTGGTCGTATAGGCAATCCATTTATAACATGGGAAAAAGTGGATACAAAAAATATTGGATTAGAAGGAGTTTTATTCAATCAATCTTTAAATTTTTCAGTTGAATATTTTAAGCAGAACAGAAAGGATATTCTTACAAAGAAAATGGCTTCTATACCCTCTTATACAGGTTTAACGCTTCCTGATCAGAATATTGGGGAGGTTAGTAATCAAGGATTTGAATTTTTTGTTAATTATAAACAGAAAGTAGAAGATTTTAAATATTATTTTGGCGCAAATTTAACTTATGCAAAAAATAAAATAGTTTTCTTTGATGAGGCTGCTAATACAACTGAATGGCAAAGGAGAACGGGATACCCCATCGACTCATGGTTGATGTATAAGACAGATGGTATTTATCAATCTTTGGAGGAAATTGAATCTACTCCACATTTCCCCGGGACAATACCAGGTGATATAAAATATGTTGATGTGGATGGTGATGGAAGTATTACAAGTAATGATCAGGTTAGAGATTATATTAGTAATATACCTCAAATAGTTTTTGGTTTGAATATGGGTGGATCATGGAAAAACTTTGACTTAGACGTACTATGGAGTGGTCAAGCGAAAGTTAAACAAATGATTATTCCGGTTTCGTATAATACTTATCAAGAGCTATTTGATAATAGATGGGTTTCGGCTGAATTAACTCCAAATGCAAAATATCCACGTGCATTTAACAAGGATGATGGCATGAATACTAGATATTCTGATTTCTGGCTTTATGATGCATCGTTTATTCGTTTAAAAAACGTAGTGTTATCATATACATTGCCACAAAAAATGACGAATAAAGATAAAGTAAGTGCTTTTAGGATATTCCTGAAAGGTGATAATTTATTCACTATAGATAAAATTAAATTTTTAGATCCTGAGACTAGTTCGGTAAATGCGGGTCATTACTATCCTCAACAAAGAACTTATACTCTTGGTGTTAATATTAGTTTTTAATTACTTTAAAGTATTTAGTATGAAAAATATAACAAATAAAATATTTGTCTTAATTATAGTAATATCAAGTTTATTCGCATCTTGTGAATTCTTGGAAATTGAGCCACTAGACTCATATACAGAGAATAGTGTATTTTCTGACCTTGCATTAACAGAAGCATATGTTACTAGAAATTACATATTACCTGTTAATGGTTTTAATAGTACGGCACTTCGATTTGTTTCGGATGAGTCTCACAATAATTTTAACTGGGGTGGTGCATGGACTATCACAAGAGGTCAGATGACTCCTGATCAATTTGGAAGTTTTGGGATATGGAACTCATACTATGGTTATATAAGAGCATGTAACGTGTTTTTTAATAACGTAGATAAATTGCCGGGTAGTGAGGATGAGAAAAATAGGCTAATTGGCGAAATGACATTCTTTAGGGCTTATTATTATATGGAACTAATAAATAGATATGGCGGTGTGCCTCTGATCACAACTACATTTGAATTGGATGATGAAGACATGATGATTCCTAGAGATAGCTATGATGCATGTGTTGATTTTGTTGTGTCGGAATTTTCTAAAGCTGCAACATTACTTCCAGAGAGATGGACAGGCAGCAATTTTGGTCGAGCAACCAAAGGTGCAGCCCTGGCAATGAAGTCGAGAGTTCTGCTTTATGCAGCAAGTCCGTTATGGAACACAACTAATAGTATATCGAAGTGGCAAGCTGCTGCTGATGCTGCTAAAGAGGTTATGAATTTGGGTGTATATCAACTTGATAGTGATTATAAAGGTTTATTTATTAATAGTAATAGTCCTGAAATTATTTTTCAGAGATTATACACAAATGAATATTCAAATAATTATGATTGGCAAAATACTCCTAATGGTTGGACTGGATATTCTGCAACTTGTGTTACTCAATCTATGGTAGATAGTTACGAAATGACAGATGGATCTATGCCGGATGTTTCTATGTATGCTGAGGCAACTAACAATCCGTGGGCTGGTAGAGAACCTCGTTTTTACGCTTCGGTTGTTTATGATGGTCAGATATTCAGAGATGATGAAGTTGAGTTTTGGATTAATGAGGATGGTAAAACGGGTGGAAAAGATAGTGAATTTGGTACTGATAATTGGAATCACTCTAAAACTCATTATACTATTCGCAAATTTATGGATGAGTCTTTAAAAGCACCTTGGACGGATAAAGGTGGACAGCCATGGATATACTCGCGCTATGCAGAAATATTGTTAAATTATGCAGAGGCTATGTTTCATGTTGGTGATGAAGAAGAGGCTAGAAGGTATATCAACTTAGTAAGAGAAAGGGCTAGAAATGGAGCCAATGATGTTTTACCTGATATTACAGCAAGTGGTGATGGACTATTAAAAGCAATTCAGCATGAACGTAAAATAGAGCTTGCATTTGAAGAGCACCGTTTCTTTGATGTACGTAGATGGAAGATTGCCGAGATAACTGAGAATATTGATGTACACGGTATTAAAATAGTTAAGAAAGCTGATGGTACTAAATCATATACTATAGTTAAAGTGGATGATAGAGTTTTTATCTCGCCTAAACATTATCTATTTCCAATACCTAATGATGAGATCAGGAAAAATAACTTGTTAGAACAAAACCCTAGTTATGACAAGATTCAGTAAGTTATAATATAAATTGCGATATTTTGGCTCATTTTAAATTTGATGATTATTGAGAGTGTACGATTTAAATCGATTTAAAATGAGCCTTTATTTTAAATTATATGAAGAAAAGTATTTTAATATATTTAAGTGTTTTTAATTGCATAGTTGCATTAACGAAAGAGCCCGAGCTTATTTTTTCGTCATCTGTAAGTGAGCTAAATGAGGCCTTTAACTGGTCAAAAAAAACTGCACTAAGCTTTGCTCATGACTGTACTGATCCAGTTGGACTTTGGTATGAAGCTGCACTGCCAAACAGAGAAGCTTTTTGCATGAGAGATATTGCTCATCAGAGTATTGGAGGTGAAATTTTACGACTTTCGAATCATAATTATAATATGTTGATGAGGTTTGCTGAGAATATTTCTGCTTCTAAAGATTGGTGTACATTTTGGGAAATAAATAGGTACAACTTGCCAGCACCTGTGGATTATGTTAATGATGAACAGTTTTGGTATAATTTACCCGCTAATTTTGATGTAGTTCAGGCTTGTTACAGGTTGTATGAATGGACTGGTGATAAAGAGTATTTATATAATCCAGTTCTTGTAAACTTTTATGAGAAAACATTGAATGAATATGTAAAAGCGTGGAAATTGGAACCTGAAAATTTGATGATTAGACCCACACACTTGAACACAAAACTACCGTTTAGTGATGATACAAAGTTTAACAGAGCCAGAGGCATCCCTTCTTATATTGAAAGCGAATCGGGATTTAGTTTGGCAGGTGATTTGGTAGCTTCGATTTATGCTGCTTTTAATGCATATAGTGAAATGTTGTCTATAAAAGGAGATACAGAAAGAGTTGAGTCTTTTAAAAATAAAGCGCTGGAATATAAGTCGTTTATTAATGATAAATTTTGGAATAGTAAAGAACATCATTTCAATTTATTCTGGTCGTCAATTGAGGGTAGATTCGTAAGGAATGATATTCCTATGGCAGGTGAAACTTATTATGTTTGGTTTGATGCATTAGAGACGCCTGCAAAATCCCAAATAACAATTGATAGAGTCTTGGAAGCTGAGAATAATGTAGAGAATTTATCTCATTTACCTTTGTTATTATACAAATATGGGATGCCTGAGAAAGCTTATGAGATGATTTATACTTTAAGGAATCATAGAAGAAACGAGTATCCTGAGGCGTCTTACGGTATGATTGAAGGAATAACAGGTGGACTGATGGGAATTCAGCCTAAAGCTTCTATGAATTTGATTCAGACATTGCCCCAATTGGCTTCCGGCGAACAATGGGCGGAGATGTTGAATCTGTTGATATTCAATTCTCTAGTAGATGTTAGACATGAAGGGAATCATAAATCGATATTTGTGAATAATAGCGAGAAGGTTATGAAATGGAGAGCATCTTTTTACGGAGAATATGATAAAATATATTTAAATGGTAAACAGCATTCTCCTAAATATGGTGTTGATATTATGGGTAATATATACTCTTTTATAGATGTTGAAGTTAAGCAGGGAGAAAAACATGTTTGTAATATTTAAATCAATACATAATGTAATTCATAAGTATTCATCAACTACTTGTGTATTTGCAAAATCTTATTTAATAATCTTATGAAAAAAATTATTGTAATACTTTCTTGTATATTCATTGTAAATACAGGATTAGCGAATAGTAATCAAAAACAAAATCGTTGGGAGATTAACAAAACGGGAGGTATCACCTGGAATGTTGATTCCCGCATACCTCATCACGATCATATTGAGATGAGTGGCGAACAGATTTCCGTAGTTCTTAGATATGGAGTAGATGAAGCAGGTGCTTTTGTATTGGAACGCAGTTTTGTCTGGCCTATGTTACGAACTATACCCAATAACACG
>Ga0172382_10012014_pt1 | contig 11361 bp, 8 predicted proteins | sample Leawel138RmetaG_FD_122245 | JGI IMG/M metagenome (GOLD analysis project Ga0172382, IMG submission 122245) | Leachate microbial communities from a municipal landfill in Southern Ontario, Canada - Leachate well 138R metaG | ecosystem: Engineered > Solid waste > Landfill > Unclassified | place...
CGGATTCCTCCACGTTAGTGGTAAAGATCAGGGATTTATCCCTGTTGTAACGTTCATTGATTACTTTAAAGAGCAGGTGGGCTTCTTTCGTGACCTCTAACTCGAGGCGATCGTGCCCCATTTTATTCTGAATTCAGAATAATCTGGATTGCACTCCGTTTGATGCACAAGGCGGACGTGGGCGGATGTTTCAGCTTTTTGGCAAAGAAATGGGAAAAATTATTGATGAACTGAATGAAGTGCTTGCAGCCTAAGATAATCAGGTTAATTCATTAATCAGTCAAAGCGAAGTTCAAACAATGTTTCCTGTGTAATTACATTATATTTCAAAATATACATTGCATTGTTACCTTTTGTTTCTATATTTGTAAAGCATTATAAGATTTGGACGTACACATTAACGGTAAGGAACTTGAAAAGCTGTATGAAAGTGGTAAATCAAAAAAATTGAAGTTACGGCAGGACATCATTGATAAATTTTTTGCAACCGTTCAGAAAATTGATGCTGCAAAAAATATTTATGACTTATGGAACGATCCGTCGCTCAATTTTGAGAAATACAAAAAGCATTATTCTATGCGGTTAACAGGTAAATACCGCTTAGAAATGGAGATAAAATGGATGAACGAAGAAAGGACTATTGGTGAGTTTCATCTCTTTGCTATTTCGAGTCATTATGGAGATTAAAACAAACGGAACAATGGTATCAATTAAAAACTTAAAAGCGGCAAAGAAATTCGGTCCCGGATATTTTATCAGGGAGCAAATGTTAATTCGCGGCTGGGTGCAAGAGGAACTGTCCGATGTACTAGGCATTTCGCCTAAGCACCTGAGCAGTATTTTGCAGGACAAACAAGCTCTGAGCATAGAAAACGCAAAGAAACTGGCGAGTGCCTTTAATACATCACCACAATACTGGCTCAACCTGGATAACGACTACCGCTTATGGCTCGAACAGGGGCGAAAAGAACAGACAGCCGTAGTTGAAGCAAAAGCCATCATATACTGCCGCATGCCCGTGCGCGATATGATGAAAAAAGGCTGGTTGCCTCCAACCCGTGACCTGAAAGAATTGACAAATTCTGTAAAAGCATTTTGGGGGATTTCCGGTTTAGACTTTAATTTTCTCGACGAATCGGTGTTGCCGCTTTGCAAAAAATCGGAAGCATACAACCAGTTCAACGCATCGTATGCTGCTACCTGGTTTCAGATGGCGAAGAAGTTCAGTGCCCATTATGAGGTGTCTGCGTATAATAAACAAGCTCTCGAAACCTTGTATAAAAACATTTCGGCTTTTACCACACGAGTTAACGGCATAGAGCTGTTTATAAAAGAGTTGAATGACTGTGGCGTGAAGTTTTTTGTATTGCCACATTTGGAAAAGACGTATCTCGATGGCGCTGCATTCTTGCTCGATGGCACTCCGGTAATAGTTTATACGGCACGCTACAAACGCATTGATAATTTTTGGTTTACCGTGGCGCACGAAATTGCCCACGTACTCAAACACTTGAGCGAGAAAACACCTTTTGTGCTCGATAACCTGCGCGAAAAAACCACAGATAAACAAGAAGAAGAAGCCAACAAACTGGCAGCAAAACACCTGAAACATACAGAAATTTTAGAGTATCTCGAACCACATTTTAATTACCTTACTGTAGGTAAAATAGAAGAGTGCAGTGCAGCTGTAAATATACACCCTGCCATTATTATTGGGGCTTTGGCGTTTAACGAAAAAATTTCGTTCCGCAACCAAAGCCTGTTTAACGAAAACGTGCTGGAATTAATCCCGGTACATTTTATTCACCAATCGTTATTAGCTGCATCATGAGAGAGGATTGGGTAGAGATTGAATACAAAGACGCGGTAGTTAAAATATCTACTTCTAAACAAAAGCTGAAGCAATCTGAATACTTGCAGACTGGGAAAATACCTGTTGTTGACCAAGGGCAGCAGTTGATTGGTGGATATACAGATGATGAATTTAGAGTACTTAAATGTAAACTGCCTGCGGTAATATTTGGTGACCATACAAAAATAATTAAGCTCATCAACTTCTCGTTTGCTCCAGGTGCGGATGGCACCAAAGTATTAGAACCAATAACGTACATTCTCCCCAAATACCTTGCTTACCTAACAGAAATACTCGTATTTAAAATAAAAGACAAAGGGTATGCAAGGCATTATCAGCATATAGAGAAAGAACTACTTCCAATAACATCATTATCGGAACAGCGCGCCATCGTCCAAAAAATCGAAAACCTCTTTGCCTCGCTCGACAAAGGCATTGCCGACCTAAAGATCGCTCAGCAGCAACTAAAGGTATACAGGCAGGCGGTGCTGAAAAAGGCGTTTGAAGGGAAGCTAACCAACAGCCTGAACCGTGATTCTTCCGATTTGCCTGATGACTATGATTTACCAATGGTTGCCGAAAGGGCCTCTAAATACAATTCTCAAGGCAATCACGATAATCAAAAAAAATCAAGGTCCAAACAATCTGCCGGAAGGTTGGAAATGGGTGAAATTGGGGGAGGTGGCAGAAATGTGTTTGGGTAAAATGCTTGATAAAACAAAGAATAAGGGAGAAGAAAAACCGTATTTAGGCAATATAAATGTTCGATGGGGTTCATTTGATATACACAGCCTAAAGCTGATGAGAATTGAAAAAAGTGAACAAGAACGGTATCAGGTTATCAAGAACGATTTGATAATTTGTGAAGGAGGAGAGCCAGGCCGATGTGCAGTTTGGACATCGAATGATACGATTTACATCCAAAAGGCACTTCATAGAGTTAGACCGCATGGAGGATACAGCTCTTTCTATTTTTGTTACTATTTCAGTTTATTATCGAGAGCATATGGATTAGAAAAGTATTTCACAGGCACAACGATTAAACATCTCACCGGACAAAAACTGAAAGAAGTAATAATTCATCTTCCCCCAACCCTTGCCGAACAACACGCCATTGTTCGTGAAATCGAATCCCGCCTGTCCGTTTGCGACAAGGTGGAGCAGAACATCGGTGAAGCGTTGGGGAAGGCCGAGGCCCTGCGGCAGAGCATTTTGAAAAAAGCATTCAATGGCAGGTTGTTAAGCGAAGCAGAAATAGCCAAATGCAAACAGGAAGCCGATTACGAACCGGCAAGTGTGCTGCTGGAGCACATTAAAAAAGAGAAAAAGCATGGAAAGCCAAATTGAAATATTTAAGAGCAAGGACGATCAAATTGAATTAAGGGTACAGTTTGATGCGGATTCGGTCTGGTTGTCACAGTTACAAATGGCTAAGCTGTTTAACCGAAATAGAGTCGCAATAACCCAGCATATTGGAAATATATTTAAGGAAGGCGAACTTGATGAAAGCGTGGTATGTAAGAATTCCTTACACACCACAAAGCATGGTGCTATAACGGGAAAATTACAGTCTAAAACTACTAAGTACTACAATCTCGATGTGATCATCTCGGTTGGTTACCGTGTTAAATCGCAGCGCGGCACCCATTTCCGCCAGTGGGCCACGCAACGGCTCAAAGATTACCTCGTGCAGGGTTACGCCATCAATGAAAAGCGCCTGGCACAAAAGCAACAGGAGGTGGAATACCTTAAAACCGGCATCCGCATCCTGAACCGCGCCATGGCCGAACAAACTACTGCCGAAGAATTCGAAATGCTCCGCGTATTTGCCCAGGGACTTACGCTGCTCGACGATTATGACCACGAAACCCTCGACAAAAAAGGGCAAACAAAAACTGAAACTCATTTTCCGTCGGTTGATGATTATTTGGCATTAATCAAGCGTATGTATCCTGTTTTTGAATCAGGAGTGTTTGCCAGGCCCAAAGACCAGGGTTTTCACAGTTCGGTAAACCAGATCAAACAAGGCTTTGGCGATTATGTCCAATTGCTTCGTGGTTTGAGCACCGAAAAAGGAATGTTGGGGCACATCTTTACCAAAAGCCAGAACAAAATACAAGACCCTGCCAAACTTTCAAGGGTCATCGGCATGATTGACCAGGAAAAATGGTCGATGATGGGCGCCGACATAAAAGGTAAAATATACGAGGGTTTGCTTGAAAAAAATGCTGAAGACACCAAATCGGGTGCCGGGCAGTATTTTACGCCCCGCGCATTGATTAAGACCATGGTGGCCTGTATACAGCCCAAACCATCGAAAACCATTGCCGATCCTGCTTGCGGAACAGGCGGCTTCTTTTTGGCTGCTTACGACTGGATTGTGGGACATAACCAACTCGACCGTGACGAAAAGGAATTTTTGAAAAATAAAACCTTTCACGGTAATGAGATTGTGGCAAACATGCGCCGTTTATGCCTGATGAATATGTATTTGCACAACATTGGCGATATTGTGGGCGAAAGTTTTATTTCGTCGAGCGATGCGCTGGTAGCCGATACGGGTGAGCGTTTTGATTACGTACTTGCAAATCCCCCGTTTGGCAAAAAGAGCAGTTATACCGTAACCAACGAAGAAGGCGAAGCCAAAAAAGAAGATTTAAGTTACAACCGTCAGGACTTTTGGGAAACAACCTCGAACAAGCAACTTAACTTTTTACAACATATTAAAACCATGCTAAAGGTTACCGGGCAGGCAGCCGTTGTTTTGCCCGACAATGTTTTGTTTGAGGGTGGGGCAGGCGAAGAAGTCCGCAAACAGTTGATGCTTACATCGGATTTGCACACCATTTTGCGTTTGCCAACGGGTCTGTTTTATGCCCAGGGGGTGAAAGCGAACGTGCTATTATTTACGAATGAAAATTTACTTTTTCAGTAACGTGGAAGAAGTTTTGTATCTTGCATCGTCAAACAGATTAACAAGGATTAACCATGTTCAAATTAAACTTTAGCGCAGTTGTCACGATGCTTTTCGCACTTGTGGCCTGCAATACAACTCCGAAACAACTCACCGGTCCGGATCAGGAACGGCTGACCGCCTTTGTAGACCCGTTTATCGGAACGGCTTATCATGGACATACCTTTCCGGGAGCCGCGTTTCCCTTCGGGCAAATCCAGCTCAGTCCCGATAACGGCACCCAAGGATGGGACTGGTGCTCGGGTTACCATTACTCGGACAGCACGATCGCCGGGTTCAGCCACCTGCACCTGAGCGGCACCGGCATCGGCGATCTGGCCGACATTTCGTTTCTTCCGGTGACAACCGACGTCACTTTTAAGGATGGTGAGCAAAACATGGATTTCGTGTACCGCTATGCCGGGAAATATACACACGACCAGGAAGAAGCTTCTCCGGGCTACTATGCGGTGACGATGGAAAATAACGCGATCAAAGCGGAACTGACCGTCACGGAACGGGCCGGATTGCACCGCTATACCTTCCCCGAAAACGGAAAGAATAACGTGATCATCAACCTGGGATTTGCCATCAACTGGGATAAACCATACGAGACTACTTTGAATATAGCCGACAGTGTGACGGTGACCGGCAAACGCTTGTCGCACGGATGGGCTGCCGATCAGCATGTTTATTTTGCCGTTGCCTTTTCTTCTCCCGTCATTTCTTCGGAAGTGAAAAACGTTGGCGGAGACGGCCGTACGGTGGGTGTTTTCGGTTTCGGCGACAAGCAGGTGCTGGCAAAAGTGGGCATCTCGTCGGTGAGCGTCGCGAATGCGATGGAAAACCTGGACACTTCGTTGCCCGGATGGGATTTCGAAGCGACCCGGCAGGCAGCTTCCGATGCCTGGGAAAAGGAACTGTCAAGAATCAGAATTGCCGGCAACGATCCGGTGCAAAAGAAGGTTTTCTACACTTCTCTTTACCATACGATGATCGCGCCGGCGCTGTTCTCCGATCTGAACGGCGAATTCAAGGGCGTGAACGGTGCTGTTCAGAAGGCGGACGGATACGATCAATACACGGTTTTCTCGTTATGGGATACCTACCGGGCATTGCATCCGCTGTTCACCCTGACCCAGCAAGACCGGGTAAATGACATGGTCAAATCGATGCTGAATCACTATCAGCAGACAGGCATTTTGCCGGTTTGGGAACTGGAAGGCAATGAAACCTTCTGCATGGTGGGCAACCATTCCATCACCGTGATTGCCGAGGCGATACTCAAAGGGATTGGCGATTTTGACAGGGAATTGGCTTTTGAGGCCATGAAGGTCACGTCGATGCAACACCGCGATGGCATGGGCCTTTACGACAAGCTGGGCTATATGCCGGCCGATGAAATCCAGCAATCGGTCGCGAAATCTCAGGAAATAGCCATCGACGACTGGAGTGTGGCCCTGGTGGCAGAAAAACTTGGCAAAACGGATGACGCAGCCTACTTTCGCAAGCGTTCAAAGAATCACAGGAATTATTTTGACCCGGAAACCGGCTTCATGAGAGGGAAGCTGAGAAACGGAAACTGGACCACTCCTTTTGATCCGGCCTATTCCAAACATGAAGGCAGCGATTATACCGAAGGAAACGCGTGGCAGTATCTCTGGCTGGCACCGCAGGACGTGGATGGCTTGATTGACCTGCTCGGAGGGAAGGAGGCTTTCGCTGAAAAACTGAATCAGTTATTCCTGGTTGAAGAAGGGGTGAAAGGAGAAGAAGCCTCGAGCGATATTTCCGGGTTGATCGGGGCATACGCCCACGGAAATGAACCCGGGCACCATACCACCTTCCTGTTCAATGATGTGGAACAGTCTTGGCGGACGCAGGAACTGAACCGTCACATTCAGACAACCATGTACACGGATCAGCCCGATGGATTGTGCGGGAATGAGGACTGCGGACAAATGTCGGCCTGGTACGTGTTTAGTGCACTTGGTTTTTATCCGGTACATCCGGCAGATTTGGAATACCAGTTCGGCTCGCCCATCGTGCAGGAAGCGCACATCGAGGTTGCTCCCGGAAAGATTTTCACCGTCAAGGCCCCGCAGGCCTCCGACGAGAATAAATATATTCAGGAAGTAAAGTTGAACGGACAGCCGTTAAACCGTCCCTATATCACGCATCAGGAGATCATGGATGGAGGCATCCTTGAATTCACCATGGGAAGCGAACCCAATAAAGAACTGTTTCAGTAAATATGTTTGAGTCCGATAACCAGGTCCTCCGTTCAGGGACAGCCTAAACCGCTGATTGGTTTTATCCGGTGATACGTCAAAACAACAGACTTTTTGGATTTTATTTCCGGCTATTTTAAAAAAAATCTTTTTTTTGCATCTTGGCAATACAGATGGAGCTAACTTTGTTTTAAATTAACCAGGTAACCTAATTCAAACTGCTATGAAAATTACGAGTAAACGAGAGCAAAGGCAAGCTCACTTGGGTTTGCCGAGCGGGAGTAATTTGCGCGAAGCGAAAAAAATCTTGTTTCTTCTCACTGGTCTTTTTATCATGGCTTCAGTCACCTTCGCCCAGGTGGAAGTGAGGAACCTGCTTGTTGAGAACCGGGTCAATCCGGTCGGGATCAGTGAAATGTATCCGCGATTAAGCTGGCAGCTTCATTCTTCCAAAAAGAGGAATGTGGTGCAGACCGCTTTCGACATTCGTGTCAGTGAGAGCCTGGAATCATTGATTGCAGGAAAAGAACTGATCTTCAGTACAGGTAAAATACCTTCAGATCAGTCCGTTTACGTCCAGTTTACGGGGAGTACCCTGCAGCCGGGAAGAAAGTATTACTGGCAGGTACGGGCATGGGATAATGATGATAAAGCTTCAAAGTGGAGTGAACCTGCGTGGTGGGTCATGGGAATTATGGGGCCGCAGAACTGGAGCGCGAGATGGATCCAGCAGGGATTTCGGGAAACGGAACAGAGGCCTTCCCCGATTTTCAGAAAAGAATTTGTGAATGAGAAGAAAGTGAGGCTGGCGGTAGCCTTCATCTCGGCAAGGGGGATGTACGAAGCCGAGGTGAACGGGAAAAGGGTGGGTGATCTGTGCCTGGCTCCCGGATGGACTGCCTATAATAAGCGGGTCCAGTATCAGACTTACGATGTGACTTCGCTGATGCAGGAAGGGAAAAATGCCATCGGGGTTACCCTGGGAAATGGTTGGTACCGTGGTCAGATTGGGCCGGGGGGAAAAGCCGATATGTACGGAACAGATCTGGCCCTGCTTTTCCAGATGCAGATCATCTACACCGACGGGACCATTCAGCAGGTTGTTTCGGACGGTTCATGGCGGTCGTCTACCGGCCCGGTCCGTTATGCCGAGATTTATCATGGCGAAATCTTTGACGCGAGGTTGGAGAAGAAAGGATGGTCCGTTGCCGGATTTAACGATGCCGGCTGGGATGAAATTGTTCTTCGGGATTATCCGGTGATCAACCTGGTGGCAACCGAGAATGAACCGGTCAGGAAAAGGGAGGTCTTAAAGCCTGTCAGGATTTTGACAACCCCAAAGGGGGAAAAAGTGATCGACTTTGGCCAGAACCTCGTGGGCTGGGTGCAGATGAAGGTGACCGGAAAGCCTGGCGATGAGGTATCTCTTTCTCACTCGGAAGTGCTGGATAAGGAAGGCAATTTTTATACGGAAAGCCTGCGCGCGGCCAGACAGAAGAATGTGTATATTTTGAAAGGAGGGGGGGAGGAGGCTTTTGAACCCCATTTTACCTGGCAAGGTTTCCGGTTTGTCAAGGTCGAGGGTTACCCGGGAGAGCTGAAAGCCGCGAATTTCACGGCAACGGCGCTTTATTCGGATATGGTAAAAACAGGCACGTTTACCTGTTCGGATGCGCTGGTTAATAAACTCCAGGAAAATATTCAATGGAGCCAGCGGGGAAACTTTGTCGATATTCCTACCGATTGTCCCCAGCGAAATGAACGGTTAGGCTGGACGGGCGACGCGCAGGTGTTTGCCCGCACGGCAAGTTTTAATTTCAGGGTGCACAGTTTCTTTTCAAAATGGCTGAAAGATCTTGCTGCCGATCAATACGGGGACGGAAGCATTCCGAATGTGGTCCCCAATGTCCGTAACAACGGGCAATGCAGTCCGGGGTGGGGAGACGCCGCAACAGTGATCCCCTGGACCCTGTATCAGGTCTATGGCGACAAAAAAATCCTGGAAAACCAGTACGAGAGTATGAAAGGCTGGGTGGATTACATGGACTCGCTCAGTGTCAATGACCTGTGGTTCCCCAGCCATTCGTATGGGGATTGGTTGTTTTACCGTCCCGGCGACGACCGGGACGGACGGTCGGCTGTGACCGACAAGAACCTGATCGCACAGTGCTTTTTTGCCTATTCCACCCAGTTGCTGATCCAGACCGCACGGGTACTGGATTTTGAACAGGATGTCGCGACCTACGGAGAGTTATTGTCGAAAATTAAGGCGGCCTTTGTCCAGGAGTATGTGACCGCTTCGGGGCGTCTTGTCTCCGGCACGCAAACCGCATATACCCTGGCCCTGCAGTTCGATATGTTGCCTGAAAACCAGCGTGCACAGGCGGCTAAGCGGCTGGTAGATAACATCAGGGCCTATGATAATCACCTGACGACCGGATTTTTGGGAACGCCTTATATTTGTCAGGCTCTCACCCGGTTTGGATATACGGATGTGGCGTATGACCTTTTGCTCCAGCGATCGTATCCTTCCTGGCTGTACCCGGTCACGATGGGCGCGACGACCATCTGGGAACGGTGGGACGGAATTAAGCCTGACGGTACTTTTCAGACCCCTGACATGAATTCTTTTAATCATTACGCTTACGGGGCCATTGGCGACTGGATGTACCGGACCGTGACCGGCATTGATACCGATCCGGAAAATCCGGGGTACAAGGTGATCCGGATTAAGCCTTACCTGACCGATAAACTTAATCAGGCAAAAGGTGAACTGGAGACTTACTACGGAAAAGTCGTTTCAGCCTGGGAAAATGTCGCGGGTCAACTGTCCCTGAACGTGGAAATTCCTGTCAATACAACTGCCATCGTGTACATCCCGGCAACCGATGCCGGCAGGATACAGGAAGGCGGCAAGAAGCTGTCGTCGGTCAAAGAAGTGGAACTCGCGGGAACGGAAGACGGTTACGTGAAGGTGAAAGTGGGGTCGGGGGGCTATCTGTTCACCGTAGCGAAGTAGATCCGTGAAGGGTTGTTCGCCTCACGTTTGGGGCAGCGCCCAGGGATGGTACCTGATGGCGCAGGTCAATATCGACGTAACAGTGTGCTTGTTATAAAACTGCGTCTTTTCAGAACCTGTAGCTTAACGTGATACCGGCGTTTTGGTTGCTCACCTCAAATTTCCAGCCGGTGACGTCAAGGTCTCCCTCTTTTACGCGGATATGCGTGAGTCCCGGGATGACCTCCACCGAAAGTTTGAATTTGGGTGAGATGTAATAAGAACAGCCCAAAACGACCCCAAGCCCCCAACTGCCAAACTTGCGTTTGGAGACCTCCTCCTCGTCAACGACATCACTGTTTTTATACTGAAGGGATAATTCACCTCCGTAGAACAGGTCAAAACGTTCGTTTAGTGAAACCGGTTTTTCAATTCCCCCGGCCAGCCCAAGGCCGAATTCATCTTCGTCTTGCGCAATGCCATTGCCAAAATCGTATTCTGCACTGCTCAGGGAGAGGGAAAAAGCCGAAAACCGGTACATCAGATCGTCGGTACCTGTTTTGCAACGTATGCCAAAAGAATTCAGATCGGAGGTGAATAAACCGATTTCTTTGATTCTAAGGACATCCTGTGAAAGTCCATAATTTGCCATGAAAACAGAAAAAAGCAGAAAAACAGTAATTCTCTTCATCGTCAGTTAATTTTGTGATCACTTTTGTGCGAAAAAAAAGTCCGGCAAAGTCACTCTTCTTTTGCTTGGAAAAGAGTACTTCCCAAAAGTACTTTCAGACACAAATTTAATTAAATAAACTATTCTCTCACGTTAGAAGCCGCAAAAAACGCAGAATTTTGTACGGATTTGCGACGTCGGCACCCTTGTTCGGTCAAAAAAAGAGACGTTCCAGTCATGAAGGATGACTTCGATCTACGCATTTTGGAAGTCAGTTCCGGAAAGACACAGATAAAAAGGGTCTTTTGTTTTCCCGAGCATTGTGATTCTTCAAAGAAAAGAATTGTGTTATATTTGAATAATTTTTTAAGAGGGAATGCCACATGAGAAATTTCAGAAGTTTTGCGTTGCTGGTGTGTGCCGCCATTTTATGCGCAGTTTCCTTGTTTGCCCAGGAAGAAGCGAAGGAAGAAAAAGGTTACCAATTCACCGTGGTCAGGGAAATACCATCGACGCCGGTGAAGGATCAATACCGTTCGGGTACCTGCTGGGCGTTTTCGGGACTGGGGTTCCTGGAAGCAGAGTTGCTTCGTCTGGGTAAGCCCGAAGTCGACTTGTCCGAAATGTTCATCGTGTGGCACACTTACAAGGAGAAAG
>Ga0172382_10012016_pt1 | contig 11360 bp, 9 predicted proteins | sample Leawel138RmetaG_FD_122245 | JGI IMG/M metagenome (GOLD analysis project Ga0172382, IMG submission 122245) | Leachate microbial communities from a municipal landfill in Southern Ontario, Canada - Leachate well 138R metaG | ecosystem: Engineered > Solid waste > Landfill > Unclassified | place...
CGGATGACGTGCTGTTTATCAACGCCAGTGATTATTTCGAAAAGGGCAAGCGCCAGAACAACCTACAGCCTGAGCACATCGACAAGATCGTCGACACCTACCAAGACCGCAAGGAAGAGAAACGCTATTCCCGGCGAGTTGGCATGGATGAGATTGAAAAGAACGACTACAACCTCAATATCTCCCGCTATGTCAGCACGGCTGTATCCGAGCAGGAAGTGGATTTGGCTGCTGTTCACAAGCAACTGCGGGAAATAGAAACGCGAATTGCCACGTCAGCAGCAGAGCACAACACCTATCTCCAGGAACTTGGATTGCCGTTGATCTGATCGGAGCGGGCCGAGTAGCGATCAATGGAGCCTTACTCTATTGCCTCAGCCAGTTTCCTTTCACCCGCCCCCCCACGAGCGGCCACTCTCTCAGGCAGCCACTATTGAAAATGAAGGCTGCCGCTCGCGCGATAGGCCCACTGCCATAACGGCCGTCAGCAGGCGCCAGCGGGTTCGCAGGAATCCGCTCCCTGGCGCACCAGTTGCTCGTAGCCGCCGGCATTGCTGACCCGGGTGTAGCCAAGGTTTTGCAGGGTTTGCTGGGCCGCTTCGGCACGCCGTCTGCTGCGACAGTACAGGGTGATGGGGGTGTCGCGGCCAATGCCGGCCTTGGCAATCAGTGGCCCGATCTGGTCGTGGGGCATCAGCAGGGCGCCGTCCAGGTGGCCGGCGGCGAACTCCTCGGCGCTGCGCACATCGATCAGCACCTCGTCCGCCGCCAGGGCGGTGAGGTGGCAGCCCAGCCACAGCAGCAGGGCGCTGAACAGGTGTTTGGTCATGGTGTGGTCTCCCGTCACAACGTGGTGTGGCTTGCCCGAGACAGGCGCCGACGGCGCCGGTTCAGTTCAGGGCGGCGATGCCGTTCACCATAAACTGCACCGCGATCACCGCCAGCAGCAGGCCCATCAGGCGGGTGATCACCCGGATGCCTCCCACCCCCAGAAGGCGGTGGAGGAGGCCGGCAAAATGCAGGCACAGGTAGACTGTAGCACAGGCGGCGGCGATGGCGGCAAACAGCAGCCACTGCTCGCCGCTGCCCGCCAGTTGCTGGCGCCACACCAGCACCGCGGTGATGGCGCCGGGGCCGGCGAGCATGGGAATGGCCAGGGGCACCAGGGCGATATTGTGCTTGCTCAGGCCCTCCCGCTCCTCGGCGCTGCTGCTTTTCAGGCCGGCGGGAATCAGCGCCAGCATCTGCAGGGCGTAGATAAAGAAAATAAAGCCGCCGGCGATCTGGAAGGCGGGAATGGTGATCCCGAACAGTGCCAACAGGTGGTCGCCAGTGAGGGCGAATACCACCAGGATGGCGGCGCTGGCCAGGCAGGCGACGGCGGCCATGCGCCGTTGTTCCCCCCGGCTGTTGTCGGCGGTGAACATCAGGTACAGGGGCAGGTTGCCGAGGGGATCCATGATGATCAGCAGCGGCACCAGGATGGTGAAGAACTCCTGCCAGCCGGTCATCGCGGGGCACCCACGCAGGGAGTAGAGCCCTGTGCCCGGGGCACTGGGCTGGAGGATTTGAAACCTGTGGTACTTGTTGCTCCGCTCATCCCCGTGCCGGCTCCACGGCAAACATCATTCGCACATAATTGCGGTACTGTCTGATCTGCTGGGGCAGCGCCGATTTGTCCCGGAACACCCGGGAGAGAATGATGCCGCCCTCGATAATGGCGCTCAGCATATCCGCCAGTTCGTCCAGCGATTCGCTTTCCGGGAAGGGTTGCGAGGCCGTGGCCCGCTCGAGCTGGCTGCGGAAAAACTGCCGCCAGCGCAGCATGCCCTCGGTTATCAGGGCCTTGACACTGGCGTCCAGTTGTCCGCTCTCGTAGGTAAAGGAGGCCACCAGGCAGCCGGGGTGCAGGTCTTCGAGGTTTTCCATGGTTTCCGCCAGCAGGTTGAGAAACAGCAGCCACTGTTGCAGGGGGTCTTCACTGAGTTCAGCCGCCCGCGCCGCAAGGCCATTGAGAAGGGCGGCATCCTCCTCCAGGTAGCGCTCCACCAGGGCTCTGGCCAGTTCGATCTTGCCCGGAAAGTGATAGAAAAACCCGCCCTTGGTGATATGGGCACCCGCCATGATGTCCTCGATGGAGGTGGCGGAAAAGCCTTTTTGCAGGATGATGGCCTCCGCCACCCGAAGGATCTTTTCCCGCCTGTCTTCGCCCCTCTGGGTCTTCATCTCGGTCCCTGTGCTGTCGTTCACTGTACCGCCGGTACAGTAAACACTAGCCCTTGCCCTGGAAAATGCCAACAGGTGTGGGGTCCATCCGTTAACAGTCTGATATCAAACAAAAAAACTGTCCTCGCGGAAAAGCACCTCCGGTCCACTGTAGCGGCGGGCGTCCGGGAGTAGAGTTCGTCCTGTACCGCGCGGTGCTTCGAGCAACCAACAACAGGGGCATTGCCCCCAGGAGTCGAACATGAATATCAAGCACAGCCAACTGGTCCGTCAACTGGCCGGCGGCCACTTTCTTACCGATGGCGGTATGGAGACCGACCTGGTTTTCAACAAGGGTGTCGAGCTGCCCTGTTTTGCCGCTTTCGATCTTTTGTCCACCGACTGGGGGCGGGAGCTGTTGTGGGAGTACTACCAGGGCTACCTGGACCTGGCGGCCCGCCACCGGGCGGGGTTTATTTTGGAGAGCCCCACCTGGCGGGCCAATTGGGACTGGGGTGTACAAATTGGTTACTCCGCCGCCGAGCTTGCGGCGATCAATCGCCAGGCCATCGACTTCCTCGCCAAGGTGCGGGAGCAACATCCGGCCAGCGCCGACCTGCCGATCCTGATCAGCGGCAATATCGGTCCCCGGGGGGATGGCTATGTGGCCGACAACCTGATGACGGCGGAGCAGGCGCGAGCCTATCACGGCGAGCAGCTGGCGGTATTTACCGAGGCGGATGTAGACCTGGTCAGCGCATTCACCCTCAATTATGTGGAGGAGGCCGAGGGTATCGTTGGCGCCGCACAGGACAGGGACCTGCCGGTGGTGATCTCCTTCACTGTGGAGACCGATGGCCACCTGCCCACTGGCGACAGCCTGGGGGATGCCATCGCCCGGGTGGACGACAGCAGTGGCGGCTACCCCCTTTACTATATGATCAACTGTGCCCACCCCAGCCACTTCGAGCAGCGCCTGAGGGCTGACAGCACTTGGCGCCAGCGCATTGGCGGTTTGCGGGGCAATGCTTCCAGGTGCAGCCACGCCGAGCTGGACGCCGCCGAAGCCCTGGATGCGGGCGATCCGGAGGAGTTTGCCAATGACTACCGCCGCTTGCAGCAGTTGCTGCCGGGGCTGCGGGTGTACGGCGGCTGCTGCGGCACCGATCTCCGCCATGTGGCCAGTATCGCCCAGGTCTGTCTGGGGTAGCACAGCGGGAAATCTGGCATGACGGCTCGCCGGTCGTCCTTGATTTGGGTAGGAGCCCACGCTGTGGGCGATGAATTCGGCACCGAGCTGTTCGCCCGGAGGACAGGCCTCCTACGCAATGCGCCCAAACCCGGAGGCCCCTGTGGGAGCTCACTCTGTGAGCGAACGACGGTGGCAGCCAACCGGCTATGGGCACATCGCCCACCTCCGTTCGCACGGAGACCGGGCTCCTACACCTCCCGGGGCAATCCTGTAGGAGCCCACGCTGTGGGCGAATGGACGTGGCACGCAACCTGTTGTGGGCACAATCCCCGCCGCTAGTTGCAAAATGCCCCCCCCCCAAAAAAATGCAATCGCTGTGCGGGTCCATCATATCTGTTTGCTACAGGTGACAATTTCACTGCACCGCCACAGGCGGGCCAACGCCGGTGCCACCTGGGGGCAGAACCCAGCCCCCGGCCCGGTCGCTTCCGCCAGGGTGAGGAGCTGCAGCCCGTCGAGGGCCAGATAGGATTGGTGGCGGGTCAAGGGTGGCAGCCAGAGGTGTGGCCAGGGGCCCAGGTCCGCTGGCGTCGCGGGGGTTCTCAGTTGTTCCTCGATCACCACAGTGACCCGTGACGGCGGTTCCCGCCCCGCCAGGTGCCGCGCCGACCACAGTCGGGTTATGGGCAGCCCGGCGCGGCGCAGGGCATGGCGGGCAGCCTCGGCATCGGGGGCCGTCAGGTGGCAGAGGGCGCGGCTGCCGTTCCCGGCCAGCCACAGGTTGCGCCACTGCACCCTGTGGGTGTCGAAACAACCGCCACAGCGGCACAGCGACTGCTCGATATCGGCGCTCCCGACGGGGCTGGCGAAATGGCTGATGGCAAAGATCTCGCTCATGGGGAGGGCGCGGCTCAGGCGGTTGCGGCCACGGCAGCCGCGGGGATCGCCCCACTCAGGCTGTCCAGGTAGCCTTTAAAATGGGCGGCCAGCTCGCGGGCGTCGTCCCCGGCACCGTGGATAAAGCTGGACTTACGGCGGCGCATAAAAGGCAGTCCCAACACATAGAGGCCGGGGGCGGCCGCTATGCCCCCCTGGTGGCGCAGTCTGCCCTTGGCGTCGAACACCGGCACCTGCAGCCAGGAATGGTCGGGGCGAAAGCCGGTGGCCCACACCAGGGAGCGGATCCCGGCGGCCTCCAGGTCCAGGGTCAGCAGGGGGCGGCTGTCCACCCGGGTGGACGGCGGCCGCGTGGGGGTGGGCAGGTCCTGGTCCAGCCCCCGGGTCTTTGCCCAGGCGTCGATGCGGTCCAGCAGGCGGTTTTGCTTGAGGTCCGCCAGGGCGCACAGATTGGCCAGGGCGCCGGAAAACTGTGCGCGGCCGCCGCCAATGCCCATCAGCCGCCCGGCGATCCTGACCCCTTTGGCCTGGAGGGCGTTGAGGTCCAGGGTGTGGCCGGTGTCGGAACCCACCAGCTGGGGCGAGGCCACCCGTTGGGCGCGGTGGAGATCGTCAATCTCGTCGTGGCGTTGGTCGAGCACACCCAGGGCGTCCAGCCACCACTGGATATCCAGGCCCCGGTAGCTGCGGGGCAGGCGCACGTGCTCGCCGGTGGCGAGAACCACCGGCCGCCCCGAGGCGCAGATTTCGTCCGCCAGCTGGACGCCGGTGGCGGAGCCACCCACCACCAGCACGCCACCCTCCGGCAAGTGACCTGGGTTGCGGTAGCCATGGGCCGTGTACTGGTTGACTGTCGCCGGCAGCGCGGCGCTGACGGCTGGCACCAGGGGCGCAGCGAAGGCGCCGGTGGCGATAATCACCCCACGGCAGGCCCAGCGTCCCTGGTTGGTGTTCACCAGGTAACTGTCGCCACGGCGCTGCACCGAGGTGACCTCGACCCCGGTGTGCACCGGGGCGGCGATTGCCCGGGCATAGGCGGCGATAAAGGCGCCGGTTTCCGCCGCGGTCATAAAGCCGTCCGGGTCGGTCCCCCGATAGGCAAAGCCCGGCAGCCGGGATTGCCAGTTGGGAGTGAGCAGGCGCAGGGAGTCCCAGCGCTCCCGGTGCCAGGCATTGGCAACCCGCCCCCGCTCCAGCACCAGGTGGTCGATGGCCAGGGCGCTGAGGCTGTGACTCATGGCCAGCCCGGCGTGGCCAGCGCCGATCACCACCGCGGTTACCGCACCGTCCACTTCCGCCCTGATGGCGGCTGGGTAGGCGGTCATTTCACCGCCACCTGCACCGAAGTGGGGTTGGTGATGATGTCGAACACCGCCGAGCGCTTCTGGGACTGGGCCACCAGGGCCAGAATATCGTCGCGGCCGGCGTCGGCGTCGACGACAAAGGTCACCCTGACCTCCTCAAAGCCGTTGCGCACCTCGCTGTCGACCCCGAGGATTCCCTGCAGGTCCATGGTGGCCTCCAGGGTGGCGGTCACCGAGTGCAGTTGGATGCCCCGGTTCTGGGCCACCGAGGCGATGCCCGCGGTGAGGCAGCCCGCCAGGCCCACCAGCACCATCTCCACCGGGGTGGCGCCCCGGTCCTCGGCGGAGAACAGTTCCGGGTGGTCGGTGGCAAAGGTGAAGGCTTTTTTGTGGTGGTGCTCTGTGCCCAGGGCGTAAAAGCTCTCCACCCTGGAGTTGCTGTGGGTTCCCTTGACCCAGTCGCAGCTCGCCCGCCACAGGCATTTGGCCGCTTCCGGTGCTTCGCTCAGGGCCTGGCGGGCCGCCAGCAGGGCGACGACGTCGACCCCGTTATTGACTGTCGCAGTGGTTTCCATCTGTGGTGTCCTCTGTGGTAGTAAAGGTTGGTTCTGAACCTTGTCGGCGACATTGCCGGACAGTCACAGCCTGGGGCAGGGGCGTTGGAGCGAGCGTGGAAGGGGGCGTGGTATTTCGAGATATCGGTTACAGGGCGCAACGGCGGGAGGTACAGGGCAAAACCGAGCCCATCAGTGGCGCAGTGCGTCGGGGGCGATGCGCTGGAATGCCCACACCCGTGCCACCGGCATCCCGGCCTGGCGCTGGGCCTGGCGCACGGACTCGGCGTCGGGGGCCCGGTAGATACAGATCATGCGTGTTCCGTCGCGGGAAAAGAAGGTGCGCTCAAAGCGCACCCGGCGGCTTTCCAGGCAGTGGGCACTGGCGTCCTCCAGGGCCTGGATTCCCGCCAGGGTAACCGGGGTGTCGAAGTGGCGTTCCACCACCACATTGCCCTCACCCGGGGTCGCCCCCGGGGCGGTGTGGACGCTGCCGGGCCACAGGGGCGGCACCGCCCCGTCGGTGACCCTCAGGGCCATGCGCAGGGACTCGGCGTCCGGGGCGCGGAAGTGGCAGATCATGGTGCCACCGTCCGCCGCCAGCAGGCTTTCCAGCCACTGGATCCGGTACAGGTTGAAGCAGCCCGCGGCGCCCTCGCCCATGGCCAGCACCCTGTCCCTGGTGAGGGCCGGCCGGTAGGTTCGCTCCACAAACAGCTCAACCATGGCCCCACTCCGGGGTCAGGTAGCGCTGGGTCCGCTGCCGCGCCCAGGCGGCCACCGGGGCATCCGCCAGGGCGTCGATACCCTGGCGATGGCGCTGGTACTCCTGCTCATTGCCCAGCTGGTGATGGGCCAGCGCCAGGGCCAGGTGGGCGAGCAATATCTCGGTGGCGCGGTCCAGCACCTGGGCGCAGTGGAGGGCTTCGCTGGCCCGCGCAACCGCTGAGGCGGGGCGGCTGCGCTCGATATCGAGCAAGGCGGCGCGGGTGAGTACATAGGCCAGGCGGTGCTTGGCGTCGGCGTGGCGCAGGTTGTCGAGGGCACTGTCCAGCGCCGCCCCATCGTCGGCGACGGCGTACTGGCACAAGCCGGCAATGGCGTTGGCAAAGGGCGCCTCGCTGCCGTCCCGCAGCTTGTGCCCGAGGGCCACCAGCTCGGCGCTGCGGGCCAGGGCCTGGGGGTGGTCGCCGCCCTCGAAGGCGATCATCACCAGGTATTCATGGGCGATGAACTCGTTGATGCGGTCGCCATTGCCCTTGGCCAGGGCGCGGGCCTCCTGGAAATGTTCCTCCGCTTCGGCGAGCTGGTTTTCGTGGTAGCGCAACATCCCGGCGGCGGTGGGAATGGCCTCCACCCTGAGGCTTTGCCGCGCCGCCAGGGCCTGGGCCTCCATCACCAAGGCCTCGGCCCGGGTCAGATCCTGCTCCAGCATGGCCAGGCATTTGGCGGTCTCCGCCATGCCGATCACATGGTCGCCGGGCGAGCCTCCCCGGGTCACCCGCTCGGCCTGCAGGGTCTCCTCCCGGGCGCCGCTCCAGTGGCCGTGGCACCAGCGCACATAGCTGGCCATGTAGTAGCCGAGGCGGGCGTGGCCGATGGCGCCGTGGTCCAGGGCCTGCTCCGCCAGCGCCTTGTACTCCCGGGCCGCGGCTTGCCAGTCGTCGAGGGGGGCCGCGGTGAGCAGGATATCGTGAAAGTCCAGGGTCAGGCAGATGCGCTCCCGGGGGGGAAGCTGGGCCGTCAGCTGCAGGCCGCGGCGGGCCAGGCTCTGGGCGTCCCGGTTGGCAAAGAAGCGCAGGCACAGGCGCCCCGCCGCCACCAGGGCCCGGGCCGCGAGGGCGGCGTCGCCGCTGAGGCAGGCGTGGTGGGCCAGGTCGGTGGCGTGGTCCAGGTCGAGGGCGCTGGCCTGCTCGAGCAGCTCGGCGACCCGCCTGTGCATGATGCGCAGGCGGGCGGGGGGAATCTCGTTGTAGATACTCCGCGCCACCAGGTCGTGACAGAAGCGGTAGCCGCAGGCTGCGGGCATCAGCAGGGCCTGCTCCTCACCCCTCTGCAGCACCTGGCCGACAGCCTCGCCGCTGAGGCCGGTAAGGGTGGCCAGGGTGGCGATGTCGATGCGCTTGGCGAGCACCGCCCCCCAACGCAACACTTCCGCGGTGCGCACATCCAGGTGCGCCAGGCGCTGGCGAACCATGGTGTCGAGGGAGCTGCAGTCCCCTCCCGCCGCCACTGCCCGCGCCAGTTCGATGGCCAGCAGGGGGTTGCCGCCACAGGCGCGGCTCAGGGTTTGAAGGTCGGCATCGGGAGCGCGGTCGGCGATGATTTCAAGCACCGCCGCCTCCGCCAACGGGCCGAGCTGGAGTTCCTGCAACAGGCCGCCGGAGCGCAGGCCGCGCAGGGTGGTGGCCACCGGGGTATTGTCGTTGAGCTCGCTCTCCCGGGCGGCAATCACCGCCAACAGGGGCAGTTGCCGGCAGGCGGCCACCAGGTGATTGAGGGCCAGGGCGCTGGATTCGTCGGCCCATTGAAAGTCGTCGAGGATCACCACCAGGGGCTGGTGGCGGGCGCTGTCCGCCAGGTGGTCGGCGAGGTTGTTCAGCAGCCGTTCCCGGTTCTCCGGGTTGGCGCCGGACAGGATCCGCCGGGCGCTCTCCGGCGACTGCCTGCCCAGGGCCTCCAGCCACAGGGCGAAGGGCCGCAACAGCTCCGCTTCGAAGGCCGTGGCCTGGAGTACCAGGGCGCCCCGCACCGCCGCGAGTTCCGCCACCGCCTCCAGGAGGCGGCTCTTGCCGATTCCCGGAGCGCCGCTGAGGAGAACAACCCCGGCTGTGGAACTGTCGCCGACCTTCGCCAGGGCCTCGGTGAGCTTGCCGATCTCCGCCTCCCGCCCGGTCAGCGCAACGGGCCCCCGGGGCTCTGAGGGCAGGGTCCTGGCCTGGCGGGGGGGCTGAGGAGGTTGGGGTGGGGCCTGATTTGCCCCCGGCGGGCTTCCCGGGGAACCCCGCCACGCCCGAAACAGCTGGTCGCAGGCGGTGACGCCGACCTCCGCCAGCAGGCGTTTACCCAGCAGGTACTGTTGCTCGGCCTCGTCGTTGCGACCGGTTTGCACCAGCAGGCGGATCAGGGTGGCCCTGGCCTCTTCGTCGTAGGTGGCGGTGAGGGCCAGGGCGCGGGCAAAGGGCAGCGCCCGCTCCGGGTCGCCGGCCAGGCGACTGACCAGGGCGGTGAGAATACTGCTCCTGGCCCTGGTGATCCTTTCCCGCTCGGCGATGCACCAGGCGTAAAAGCCGTGGAAGTTGGTGAGTTCCAGACCCTCGAGAAAATTGCCGCCACAGCTGCGGGCCGCCTGTTCCAGGTCGGCGGTGGCAACCTCCCCCAGGTCGCCGTCCGCCAGGGCGCACAGCTCGCGGGCGTCGATGCGGACACCCGTGGCGTCGAACCTGACCTGGGTGCGGTCGGCGATGATGTGCCGACAGCTGGCGCTGTCCACCAGGCCGCGAATCTTCGACAGACTCCAGCGCAGGGCGCCGCGGGGATCGTCGGGAATCTCCCACAGCAGTTCACACAGGTGTTCGCGGCGGAAGGGGCGCGGGTTCATGGCCAGGTAGGCCAACAGGGCCCGGGTCTTGCGGGAGGGGGGCAGGGGCAATGTCTCGCCGTCCCGGATCACCTCCAGGTCGCCGAGCAGTATCAGTCTGAGCTCCGTCTCTGCCATGGTGCACCGGGTATTCGGCTGTCGCACTTGGAGCTTTGAGTTTACTACAGGGAGCGCCAAAAAGTAGCGCGCAGCCCGGTACCGGCAGGATGGCAGGGGAAATACCACGGCAACTCAAACGCTGGCTTCCCCGGTCCCCCACTAGGCTTTAGCCAAAACCCGGCAGTGGAGGACATCATGGCCCGCTACAACAGCATTCTCGACACCATTGGCAACACGCCGCTGGTGAAGCTTTCCGCCCTGGCCCCCCAGGGGGTCAATGTCTATGTCAAGGTGGAGGCCTTCAATCCCATGGGTTCGGTGAAGGACCGCATGGCCAAGGCGGTGATCGAACACGCCGAGGGCAGCGGCCAGCTCAGGCCGGGCCAGACCGTGATCGAGGCCACCAGCGGCAATACCGGCATCGGCCTGGCCATGGTCTGCGCCCGCAAGGGTTACCCCCTGGTGGTCACCATGGCGGAAAATTTCAGCGTCGAGCGGCGCAAACTGCTGCGCTTTCTCGGCGCCAAAGTGGTGCTCACCCCGGCTGCGGACAAGGGCACCGGCATGCTGGCCAAGGCGGTGGAGCTGGCGGAACGCCACGGCTGGTACCTGTGCCGGCAGTTCGACAACGAGGCCAATGCCGAGGTCCACAGCCGCACCACGGCGGTGGAGATCCTGCGGGACTTCGCCGGCGAGACCCTCCACTACTGGGTTTCCGGCTTTGGCACCGGGGGCACCCTCAAGGGGGTGGCGCGGCGCCTCAAGCAGGACAGCCCGGCGACGCGGATTGTGGTGGCCGAGCCGGACAACGCCCCGCTGCTGGCCAGTGGCATCCCCCAGCCCAGAGGTGCCGACGGCGGGCCCGCCGCCAGTCACCCCAGGTTTCGCCCCCACCTGATGCAGGGCTGGAGCCCGGACTTTATCTCCCGCCTCACCGAGGAGGCGCTGGCGGCCAAGCTGGTGGACGACATTGTGCCTGTGGCCGGCAACGACGCCCTGGAAATGTCCCGCCAGCTGGCCCGCCGGGAGGGGATTTTTGTGGGAATTTCCAGTGGTGCCACCCTGGCTGCGGCCCTCCAGGTCGCCAGGCGTTCGCCGCCGGGCACCAATATCCTGTGCATGCTCACCGATACCGGCGAGCGCTACCTGTCCACCCCCCTGTTTGCCAATATCGGTGAAGAGATGACCGCGGAAGAGCTGGCGCTGTCGGCATCCACCCCGGGCTATCGCTTTGACGGCGGCCCCCGGACCCAGCCTGGGGCCGCCGCGCCGGCGCCGGAACTGGATCCTGCCGCGGCGGCCTTTGTCGCCGAGGTGGTGGCCAGCGAGCCGGTGGTGATGTTCGCTCTGGCGTGGTGTGAGTTCTGCTGGGCGGTGCGCAAGCTATTTGCCCGCCTGGAAGTGCCCTTGCGCAGTGTCGACCTGGACAGCGCCCCGTTCCAGGGGAACAACCTGGGGGGCAGGATCCGCGAAGTGCTGGCGGCCCGCAGTGGGGCGACCACCATCCC
>Ga0172382_10012017_pt1 | contig 11360 bp, 10 predicted proteins | sample Leawel138RmetaG_FD_122245 | JGI IMG/M metagenome (GOLD analysis project Ga0172382, IMG submission 122245) | Leachate microbial communities from a municipal landfill in Southern Ontario, Canada - Leachate well 138R metaG | ecosystem: Engineered > Solid waste > Landfill > Unclassified | place...
ATTAGAAAAGTTTGACAAGGTACTATTAAACACTCCTCCCTGGGAAGAAAGCGACTATAATCACATTTCATCATATCAGGAAAAACAGGAAATCAGGAAAAGCCTGTATCAGAGATTTAATCCCAAGGGTAGATTACTGATACTGTAATTTTTGGGAAAAATTAATAATTAAAAGGAATAGGATAATATGTATGATTTTTTTGTGATTGGACATATCTCGCTGGATGAAAATATTGACTTGCAAAAGACAGAAAATAGTGTCGGAGGAGCAATTTTGTATTCCTCATCCGTCTATTCATCTTTGGGCTATAAAGTTGCTGTGCTGACCAAGTTGCATCCGTTAGATAAGAATAAAATCTTTCAGTTAAATATACCGGAAGAAAATATTTATTTTTTACCGTCCAATAAGACAACATCAATTAAAAATGTATATTTTGACGAAACTCATGAAAAAAGAATCAGTACTGCTCTGTCTATGGCAGATCCCTTTATTATTGAAGATATTCCTAAAGAAATAAATTCCCGGGTAATTCACTTTGCCAGTCTTATATATGGAGAATACCAGGATGACTTGATAAAACTGCTTTCAGGGAATGCAAAAATTGCTGTTGATGTTCAGGGATTTTTACGGAATGCAGGAGATGATGGCAGGTTATTTTATAAAAATTGGGGAGGGAAAAAATCTTATCTTCCCTATATAGATTATCTTAAAACAGATGCCGCTGAAGCAGAGTTTTTAACTGGAGAGAGCCATCTCCGTAAGGCAGCTGTGATACTAAACCGGTGGGGTGCCAAGGAAATTATGATTACCCATCATAAAAAAGTCCTTGTTTATAATGGCTCGGAATTCTACAGTTACCCTTTAAAACCGGCAAATCTTTCTGGACGGACCGGTCGTGGTGATACCTGTTTTTCTTCTTATCTTTCTCAAAGACTTAATAAAGATATTGACCAGTCCCTGCTGTTTGCAGTAGCATTAACATCCATTAAACTGGCAAATCCTGGACCTTTTAAGGGAGGAAAAAAAGAAGTTGAAAATTTCATTAAAGAGAAATATTCTTAATAAAACCATGTTTCTTTAATTTTTATTTTTAGGTTATAAGAATTTTAGGATAATAGTTATAAACAAGGGATTGTAATTAAAGAATCAATCATTAATAATCCACATTTTTATTTCAATAAAATCATATAGCTTCATCTTTAAATCCAGAAATAATTTGTTTTTTGCCAAAGTGCACTCACAGCCATTTATTTCTCAAAATATTTCTTAATACTATAATAATAAGCAATTGGTAAGTTATAATTATAGTTATGATATAAAGTATTAATTTGTTATTACAATACAAAATATAATACTTTATAATTATATTTTATAATATTTAAGTTCTTATTGACTGTAATATGCAGTTACCTTTAAAGTCATTCGGATAAAGGCATTCAAGAAAGATGAAAAGAATAGTTAATTTTGGTAAACTGTATTCCAGGAAAAGGTGTTCATAAAAGTTCTGTTATCTGGAGGTAATTATGTCCTTTAACAGCCTGAATATTAATGCATAAAAGTAAAGCCATTGTTATTTTATGCGGATAATTTTTTTAACAATAATTTTTTGAAAAAATTATAAAATTTTAATATTTTATTCAAAGGCTTTTTATTTTTAGCTGCTAAAATAGACTAAGAAAATAATGGTCATTTATTTACGATTATAATTGTACTTTGGCTTTAGGAGGGAGATTAATATGCAGAAAAGATATTTTATTTTGGGATGTTCTTTTGTGTTTGTGATGTTGATTGGACAAATTCATGCTATAGCTCAGGATAATGTTGTATTGGGAATTTCCCAGATGGTAACATTGGCTGTCTCTAATAATGCCCAATTCAAGAAGGCTGGTTATCAGCTTGAAAACACTAAATTAGAGGCAAAGAGAATGGAGGCAGAGAATTGGCTGAATGAGTCAACTATTTCTGACTTACAGAAAAGGGCAACATTATTAAATCAGCAAAATCAATTTCAGTTAGAGAAAGATCAATTATTGGTTAAAGTGGTAGATGATTACTTTCGAATTAAGATGGCAGAAAAAGACATCGAGAGCAAGCAGAAAAACACTGAATTGGAAGAAATAGTCTTAGCAGGAGTTAAAGAACAGGTTGCTGCCGGCTATAGTGTTGATTTGGATTTACTGCAGCAGGGAAACAAGTATTATAATGCACTTTTTTCTTACCAGAGGAGTGAACTTGACTATCAACAGCTTCAAATGGAAGTAAAGGACAGGTTAGGACTTAATCATGATAGAGATATAACCCTTTCCGAAATGAGTATTTCTGACTTTCCGGAAATATCCCTGAGGGATTCATTGGATAAAGCTTTAGAGAACAGTCTTATTTTACAGAGCCATGATATTAGAATAAAGATAGCAGAAAGAGAATTAAAAGCTGCTAAAGCTAATGATTTACCAGATATAGAAATTCTAAGATTAGAAAACAATCTTGGGATTGCAAAATTAGACAAATCAATGTCTGAGGAAGAATTGGCTTATCAGGTTGAAACACAATGGTTAAACTACAACCAGGCTAAAAATGATATTCTTATAAGCAGAAGAAATCTCAGACAGATGGAGGAAAACAGAGATTTAATTTTTAGACAGGTTCAAGCAGGGCTAAGAAACAGAGAGGATAGTCTTTCTGCAGATATCGGGGTAGTAGATGCCCAATCACGACTTATTTCTTCAGTCAGGCAGGTTTACCAGGCCTATTTGGAGTTAGAAAAGATGATGGGAACTTTAAATGAAGGAGTTTTAAAATGATTAATATTAATGGGAATTTAAAACCAAACCTTTTATTATTGTTTGTAACTCTTGTACTATGTTTGTCTGTTTTATGTGTTCCTGCTGCTGCAATTGGTGAAAAAGAAATGTCTTTACAGGAGGCCATTCAGTGGGGTTTAGAAAATAATTATGATTTAAACATGATTCGCAATAGCATTATTGAGCTGGAGAGAAGCCTGGAAATTATAAATGCCGGAAAATCCTTCCAAATTGATTTAAATGTTACTCCTATATGGCACTTTGGGAAAGATGGAAGCTCTAATCAAAATAATGAATACCTGGTAGAATTTAATAAATCCTCTCTTACACCGACAACAGAGACCAGCTTGACTGCTACCAAGCAGCTTCCGGCAAATTTAAGTTTGTCTACTGAATTAAGCTGGGAGATGGATAGTTTATATAAGGAAGATTATTCTGATTTGACAGAAAAAATTAACGCAAGTTTAAGAATAAATAAAAAAATTTACCCGGACAGCTGGTCTGAAAATGAAAAGCAAATATATTCTATTGAAAATAGTTTGAAGAATAAATTAGAAGAATTAAAATGGAAACAGACTGAAAAACAGATTGAGGTTATTAGAGACTATTTGAATATTGTTCGTTTACAAGAACAAGTTGATATTGCAGAAGAGCGCAGGTACCTGGCTGAAGAAGAGTTAGAGAGGGTAAAAAAACAAATAGAACTGGGAGAAGGAGGATACCAGCAGGAAACAGAAGCACAGATAGCATTAGAAGAGGCTAAGGGAAACCTGTTAAATATAGAGCAGAATCTTATTAGAAATAAAAAAAGCCTGTACCTTATATTAAATTTACCTGAAAATTATAATATAGTATTCGGAAAAGACATTGATTTTATTGCAGAGCTATATTTAAAAATGAAAAATATGAAATTTGAAGATGAAAATAAAGAAATCTTATTCCAGAAAGCTTTAGAGGAAAATTATCAGATTAAAAACAGTTATCTGGAAAAAGAAGAACTTGTCAAGGAATTAGAGTGGACAGAAGAAGAAGGAAAACCGAAATTAAGTCTTTCCGGTGGATATCAGTTTCCCGCTGATTGGTTTGTGATGGTAGATTTTTCGGTTAACTTAGCTGATGGTGGTATTCAGCAAATAAAAGAAGAACAGAAAGAGAATAATATAAAACAAAAAGAGGCAAGTATTTCTTACCTGACAGAACAGCTGAAAATAGAGGCTGAACATTTGTTAGACCAGGATGAATATAACCTTTTATATTTGAATACTCAACTTATGGCATTGGAAAAAGAGCAAAATAAGATGGAGATTTTAGAAAAACAATACCAGCAAGGCATAATTAACAAAACACAGTTGATAAATGCCAGATTAGTAATAGAGGAAAAAGAAATAAAAGTTGAACAGGCAAAAGATGAATGGCTTATCGGTCATTTACAATTAGCCCATTTTATTGGTTTTTTACAGGAAAAGATTTGAGGTAACATAGAATGAAGAAATTGTTTATCTGGGTATTGATTATTTTAATATTAGGAGCAGGAGGTTACTTTGGTTTTAATTTTATAAAACAAAAAACTAATTCTTCTGTAGATTCAGCTATTTCAGCTGAAAGTATTGATTTGGATGCAGCAGTTGAAGTTACAGAAGGAACAATTAAGAAGGTTGTATCAACCAGTGGATATATAAAACCGGAAAATGAATCATATCTTAGTTTTGCTACAACAGGAACTGCCGGTGGATCTGTGGAAAAGGTTTTTGTAGAAGCAGGGGATATTGTTGAGCAGGGACAGCAGCTGGTAAAATTGGAAGACAAGCAGGAACATTTAAATTATCTGAGAGCTAAAAATGAATATGAACTAGCTAAAATCGGGGGTTCTTCCAGTCAAATAGAAGAAAAAAAGCTGGCCATGGAAGTAGCTTTAGATAAATATGAATCAAAGACTCTAAAATCTCCTTTTGGTGGAAAAGTTGTTGATGTTTTTTTGGAAGAGGGAGATTATGTGGAAGGTTATGATAATGTTATATATTTAATTGACGAATCTTCGTATGAGGTTGAGGTATCAATAAGTGAAATAGATTGCCTCAAAGTAGAAGTAGGCCAAAGGGTAGAGATTGAGTTAGATATATTGAAGGGACAGACATTTCCGGGGAAAGTAGTACAAGTTGCTGAATACTCTGAAAATAATAGTGGTGTAGTTACCGTTCCGGTCACTATTTTAATGGAAGAGGTTTCTCCTGTTTTTAAGCCTGGTTTCTCAGCCACAGCAGATATTATCATTGATGTTGCGGAAGATGTAATACTGGTACCGGTAACAGCTGTTTCAACAGGAGAAAAGGGAAGCATGGTTATTAAAGTGGAAGAAAATCAAGGTGTGCCAACACGGGTAGAGACTGGAATTAATGACGGGTTTTACCAGGAAATCGTAGATGGTCTAAAACCAGGTGATAAAATTATTGTTAATAATTATCAAATGGGAATTACTCCGTCAGGCCAGAGAGGTGCTTTTGGAGGTATGAATATGCCCCGGATTAGACCATAAGGAGTTGAACAGATATGGGTATTGTAATGAAGATAGAGAATATTGCCAAAATTTATCATTTGGGGAAAGTTAAAGTTGAGGCGTTGCGGGGAATCTCTTTTCACGTGAAAGAAGGGGAGTTTGTTTCTATCATGGGACCATCCGGTTCAGGTAAATCAACTCTAATGCATATTATAGGATGTCTTGATTATCCAACTTCCGGAAAATATTTCTTGTCAGGTCAGGATGTATCTAAACTTAATGATGATCAGTTGGCCTTGTTCCGTAGTAAGAAAATTGGTTTTGTATTTCAGCAATTTAACCTGTTATCCAGGACTACTAATTTAAGAAATGTGGAATTACCGTTAGTCTATTCCGGAATACCTGCAAGGGAAAGAAAAAAGTTGGCCATTAAAAGTTTACAGGATGTTGGTTTAGCTGACAGAGTAGCTCATCTTCCAAATGAAATTTCCGGCGGACAAAAACAACGGGTAGCAATTGCCAGGGCTTTAATCAATAATCCATCTATTATCCTGGCTGATGAGCCTACCGGCAATCTGGATTCCAAAACCGGTTTAGATATTTTGGATATTTTTCAAAAACTCCATACAGAAGGCAATACTATCATTCTGGTTACTCATGAACCGGATATTGCCCGATATGCCCAGCGCATTATCCACTTAAAGGATGGTTTGATAGACCGGGAGGAAGTAGTGGTATGATATTACAAAGCCTGAAGATTGCACTGGAGAGTTTGTTATCTAATAAGATGCGTAGTTTTTTATCAATGCTTGGAATTGTTATAGGAGTAGGAGCAGTTATCGCAATAGTATCAGTCGGAACAGGTTCTACCCGGCAGGTTACTTCAAGCATCTCAAATTTGGGATCCAATATGATTAATATTTTTCCAAGAATGAGTAGAGGGATGTTCGGCCAAATTGGCGGCACCAGTTCGCAGGATAAATTCAGTTTAGAATTGGGTGTTTATATGGAAAAATTTTGCCCATCTGTTAGCCAAATTATTCCCACAAAATCAATCAGCGGATTATTTATCTATGATGATGTGAACACCAATGCTACCTTATTAGGGACAAAAGAGGGCTACCTGGAAGTTAATAATTACGAAGTAGAAGAAGGTCGTTTTGTTAATAAATTTGACGATGAGCAAGGAAATCAGGTTATTGTCTTAGGTTCAGATTTAGCAGCTGACTTGTTTGAAGATAGTAGTCCAATAGGTAAGCAATTAAAAATAAATTATCAGGGAAAAATATTTGTATTTGAAGTAGTTGGAGTTATGAAAGAGAAAGGTGGATCCCTGGCCGGTAATTTAGATAGCCAGGCATATATTCCCTTATCTGTAGCAATGGATAGAATTACCAGTAGCAGTAATGTATCTTCGTACATTGCACAGGCTGTTTCTTCTGATAAAGCACCAGCTGCAGTTAGTGAGCTTGAAAATTTCCTAATTAAAACACTTGATGATGAAAATAAAGAGAAATTTCGAATTATGAGTCAGGATGAAATTTTAGATACTGTCAGTAGTGTAACAAATACCATGAGTCTTATGTTAGGCGGTATTGCTGCCATATCGCTATTGGTGGGAGGTATTGGTATTATGAATATCATGTTAGTATCGGTTACTGAGCGCACCAGAGAAATTGGAATTCGGAAGGCATTAGGGGCTAGAAATAAAAATATACTATTTCAGTTTTTGATGGAATCCCTGAGTTTAAGCAGTGTAGGGGGTATAATTGGTATCGGGTTTGGCTGGATTGCTGCCTACTTTTTGTCTAAATATGGCAATTGGCCAATGGTAATTTCAAATATTTCGGTTATATTAGCCTTTGGCTTTGCACTTTTTATTGGCATTTTCTTCGGATTGTATCCAGCTATGAAGGCAGCCCGTATGAATCCGGTAGATGCCCTAAGGTATGAGTAAAGATATTATTGAGATTCTTAACTTAATGCAGTATTATCGCTGACCCTGGGGCAGGGTCCGATAGCATCGGTATTATGTAATAGAACTATTCCCACGTTTTTACCTGCGGGAGATATAGCCCGGCACGGAAGTGCCGTCTTGCCCCTGTGTTCAAATAAGTATTATATTAATGTGTAACAGAATTTTATGCTATATATGTTATAATAAAGTAATATTTTTAGGAGGATAATGGATATGATTAAAAGAGTATTCTATTTTTTAGTATTATTAATAATACCTTTATTGATGTCTGGATGTGCCTGAGGTTAATAAGATAGATTTTGCCTGGATGGCAAAATAAAAGCTATTATAAGTAAAAAAAACTCATTTTTCTTTCTTGAAAGCGAGAATAATAAATATTATTTTCCTTAAAACCATGATAATTAAAAAATGTTATTAACTAATATCTTTACAAAAGAATTACCAGTGATATAATTTAATTAGCTAAAATTTAAAAAAGTTACTGGGGGAGCTGTTTGCTGAGAAAAAGCATCTTGCTTTGACCCCTAAACCTGACCTAGGTAATTCTAGCGGAGGGAAGTAACCGTATAAAGAACGGTAATACCTAATGCCATTGCCTATATTCAGGTAATGGCATTTTTTTTGGAGGTGAAAAAATGGCTAAAATAACACTAGGATTACAGGTGCTGCCTTATGTTTCAGAGGAGAAACTCTACCCGGTTGTTGACCAGGTGATTGCCTATATAGATTCCTGTGGAGTTAAGTATGAAGTAGGCCCAATGGAAACTACAATGGAGGGTGAGCTGGATACCTTACTCGAGATTGTCAAAAAAGCTCAGGAGATTTGCCTTGAACAGGGGGCTTCTCGAGTGATTTCAATGATAAAGATTGACTACAAGAAAACAGGGGTCACTATCGATGAGAAGGTTAGGAAATATAAGAGATAAGGCCATACCTATATTATTTATTTTTGTCATACTATTAGTGTGGCAATCAATAGTAGATCAAGGAATTATTGCACGTTATATCCTGCCCTCTCCAACAGATGTTGTAAAAATCTGTATAACTATATTACCAGAAATTTCAAACCATATAATTGTAACTTTACAAGAGGCGTTAATAGGATTATTGGTTGCTATTGCCCTATCGTTGTTATTATCAATATTGATGGATAATTTTTTATTGATAAGAAAGGCATTACAACCATTACTGGTTGTTTCACAAACTATTCCTGTTATGATATTAGCCCCTCTGTTTGCTATGTGGTTTGGATTTGGAATTTTACCCAAAATTATTGTGGTAATTTTAGTCTGCTTTTTTCCTATTGTAATTAGCCTTTTAGAGGGTCTGAATTCCATAGATCAGGATTTATTAAACCTGATGAAGTCCATGAAGGCTAATCGCTGGCAAATATTTTACCTGGCGAAATTTCCTGCCTCTCTGGGAAGTTTTTTCTCCGGACTTAAAATTGCCGCTACCTATAGTATTATTGGTGCGGTTATCGGAGAATGGATGGGGGGAAAGGCCGGACTTGGGGTATATATGACAAGAGTCAGACAATCATTCGCATTAGATAAAGTCTTTGCGACTGTCTTGATAATAATTTTTTTAAGTATAATGTTATTTAAAACTATAGAATTGATTCAATATTTAGCTATGCCCTGGAAGAGGATAAAGGGTTAGATTTATAAAAATAAGGGAGTGATTCTTTTGTTAAATGTAAATAAGAGTAAAAAAATTTCTGTTATGCTTGTTACAATTATTGTCTTACTGTTAATTTCAACAACCATATCTTATGCCTACCAGGAAAAAGACCTGAGAGAGATAACTGTATTGTTAGACTGGGTCCCCAATACCAATCATACAGGGATGTTTGTAGCCATTGAAGAAGGATTTTATCAGGAAGAAAGTTTGGATGTCAGTATTATTCAACCATCAGAGGGAGGTCCCGCTGGTTTAATTGCAGCCGGTCAGGGAGAATTTGGGATAAGTTATCAGGAACAAGTCACTTTTGCCAGAACCTCAAAAGAACCTTTACCGGTAGTAGCAATTGCTGCTGTTATTCAGCATAATACATCTGGTTTTGCATCTCCTGTAGAGAAAGAAATTAATAGACCAAGGGATTTTGAAGGCAAAAAATATGGTGGATGGGGTTCTCCTGTTGAGGAGGCAATGATTAAAGCGCTTATGGAAAACGATGATGCTGATTTTAGTAAAACAGAAATTATAACTATTGGAGCAATTGATTTTTTTAGTGCTGTTCAGGAATATGTAGATTATACCTGGATTTATTATGGTTGGGACGGAGTAGCAGCTGAATTAAAGAATTTTCCCATTAATTTTATCTTTCTGCAGGATTATGCAGCTGAATTGGATTTTTATACACCTGTAATTATCACCCATGAAAAACTATTAGAGGAAGATCCTGAGCTGATAAAAAAATTTTTAAAAGCTACCGAAGAAGGGTATTTATTTAGTATAAAAAATCCTGAAATTGCAGCACAGCATCTATTAAAACATGCACCGGAAATCAATAATGAGATTGCTGTTGCCAGTCAAAAATATTTGGCAGATGAATATATATCAGATGCACCTTACTGGGGTTTAATGGAAAAAAAGCGATGGGAAAATTATGCCCGATGGATGTATGAACGAGGATTAATTGATAAAATGCTTGATGTAGAATTATCCTTTACAAATCAGTTTTTACCTGGAGAGGAGAATTAGAATAAAATTAGAAGTTGAACATTTTAAGCAAAAATTCGAAGGAATGCCAATTGTTGATGATATATCTTTTTTTCTTAAAAAAGGTGAGTTTGTGACCTTAATTGGTCCCAGTGGGTGTGGGAAAAGTACTATTTTTAATATGATAGGTGGAATTATACCCATTGATGCCGGAAAGGTACTTATTGATGGTATAAATATTACAGGAGAAGCGGGGCATGTTAGTTATATGTATCAAAAAGATCTTTTACTACCCTGGAAGAATATTATTGATAATATTTCCTTGCCGTTGCTAATTAAAGGAAATAGTATTAAAGAATCCCGAAAAAGAGTCATTCATTATTTTAAACTTTTTGGCTTAGAAGGGTTTGAATATAAGTATCCTTTTCAATTATCAGGAGGAATGCGCCAAAGGGCTGCTTTATTGCGTACTTATATGTTTTCTAAAGATATTTTACTCTTAGATGAACCTTTTGGAGGACTTGACGCGATTACCCGCGCAAAAATGCAGGAATGGTTATTACAGGTAATAATAAAAATAAGGACATCTGTATTATTTATTACACATGATATTGATGAAGGTATCTACCTTTCCGATAGAATTTATGTTTTGAGTGAACGCCCGGCAAAAATAAATAAAGAAATAATAGTTTCTTTGCCAAAGCCGAGAAAGAGGGATATAGTAACTTCATCCCGATTTAATCAGACCAAAAAGACTATCTTACAATATTTATCTTGATAAGGAGGAGAAAATTGTCACTATTCGATAAAGAAGCAATACATTATGATGATTGGTATCAGACAAAAATGGGAAAATTTGTTGATGATACAGAAACTGAATGTGCATTTAGTTTATTTGATACTAAATCAGGAATGCATATTTTGGATGTTGGCTGTGGAACAGGCAACTTCAGCATAAAGATGGCGCGCAAGGGGGCAATTGTAACCGGTATCGATATATCTGAAAAAATGCTGTCTATTGCCCAACAGAAGGCAAGTAATGAAAACCTTGATATTAAATTTTTAAAGATGGATAGCAATCAATTAGAGTTTCAAGATGAATACTTTGATGGTGTTGTATCGATGGCTGCCATTGAATTCATTCCGGAAGCAAAAAAGATGATAGATGAGATGTTTCGAGTGTGTAAGAAAGGCGGATATATCTTATTGGGTACAATTAACCGGGAAAGTGAATGGGGTAAACTTTATCAAGACCCGGAATTTCAAAAAAGCACACCTGTATTTAAGTCTGCTATTTTAAGATCTCCCAATGAACTGGGTAGATATAAGAAAGATGCCATTATACAGGTAAAGGAATGTCTTTTTATATCCCCGGATACTGCTGAAGCAGAGATAAGCAAAGAAAAAGAAGAAAAACTTGCC
>Ga0172382_10012019_pt1 | contig 11359 bp, 12 predicted proteins | sample Leawel138RmetaG_FD_122245 | JGI IMG/M metagenome (GOLD analysis project Ga0172382, IMG submission 122245) | Leachate microbial communities from a municipal landfill in Southern Ontario, Canada - Leachate well 138R metaG | ecosystem: Engineered > Solid waste > Landfill > Unclassified | place...
CCAGTTGTGGGTGAGCGACTTCACCTACATCTCGACATGGGAAGGCTTCGTCTACGTCGCCTTCGTGATCGACGTGTTCGCCCGCCGGATCGTGGGCTGGCGCGTGTCGTCGTCGGCGCGCACCGACTTCGTGCTCGACGCCCTCGAGCAGGCGCTGCATGCCCGCAAGCCGGTCGGTCCCGGTCGGTTGGTGCACCATAGCGATCGCGGGTCTCAATACGTGTCTATCCGCTACACCGAGCGCCTGGCTGATGCCGGCCTGGAGCCGTCGGTGGGCAGCGTGGGCGATTCCTACGACAACGCCCTGGCCGAGACCATCAACGGGCTGTACAAGGCCGAGGTGATCCACCGTCGCGCTTCCTGGCGCCGGCGCGAAGACATCGAGTGGGCAACGCTGCAGTGGGTGGACTGGTACAACAACCGCCGGCTGATGGGACCGCTCGGCTACGTTCCGCCGGCCGAAACGGAAGCAGCCTACTATTCACTAATCCCGAGTCTCGCCCTCGCGGCTTGACTCACACCAACGAGTCTCCGGGAAAGCCGGGGCGGTTCACATTGATAGGCGAGCGCCTTTCGGCTCTTGCACGATACTTGCGCAAGCGGAGGAGCCCGATCGCTGTGATGGGGCCAATAGACATGGCAGCCAGGAGCGCGGCTAGAAGCGACGCCTGATTGAGGATGGAGTTCATCGTCGCGGTCTCGATCCGGCGGGTGTGTTCGGACGGCACCATTCGTAGTGTCCTTGGCATTTTCGGCAAAGCGACGGGGCCGTTCGGCATCAGAGCCGACCAGCGCCGCCCCTCACCCGCCTATCGGGCTTTTGAGTCTGCTGCTCGCTGATGGAATGAGACGGAATCGCTGTACTCACGCCCCTGCCGATTCATGAACCTGCGGCCGAAACCCCGCCCGGAACATCGCGACGATCGATGCGGGGGTCAGCACGTCCACCCGTTCCCCATCCGCCGGCATAGGCACCGGCTCGCCATAGCCCTCATGCGTCCACGGCAGCACCCGCCCACCCCAAAGCAGGCAGGGCGCTCCGTCCACCTGGATGAAGCTGCCCGCCGGCAGTGCCCCGAAACGCTCATGCCAGGTCCGCTTGCCGCGCCCGGGGCCAACCCGCTCGGCATGCAGCCGGGCATCCATCTGCGTGGCGAGCGGCCTGGGTGAATCCACGAGTCCGGGATTGGCGCCACCCCAGGCATCCCGAAACTCCCGGTAGCGTGGCCGCCGGCAATAGGCGCAGGGCCGGTGGCCGGCCGCGAACGCGGTGGCTTCGTCCAGGAAGAAGAGCTCGGACCAGTGGCCGGGGCTGAAGACCGCGCGGCGCCGTCCCTGGAAGTTCAGCAGGCAGGTGATCCACGCCTTGCTGCGCCACTGCGCGACGACTTCGCGCCGCTCGTTGTGGATGATGCCGCGATTGCCCGTCCAGGCACCGCGCGCCGGGACCGCCTCGAGGCGACCGGTGGGCGTGACGCGGTTCTGCAGGGGCATGGGCGAATCAGTGCTCCACGGCGATAATGCCCGAGGATCATGCTCCGATCGAAAGGTGGTGGCAATGACAGGGAAAACGCTGGCAGTGATCCGGGACGAGCACCGTGCCATGCGGGTGATGCTGCATTCGATGCATCAGCTGATCCGGCAGGGTCCGGCCGATGATCCGGCGCGATTCTTTGGCTGCCTGCGCGCGATGCTGCTCTACATCGACGAGTATCCCGAACGGCTGCATCACCCAAAGGAAACGGAACTGCTCTTCCCGAAGGTGGCAAGCAGACGCCCGGCGGTGCGATCGGTCATCGAGCGTCTGGATGTCGACCACGAGCGCAGCGAGCAGGCGGTCAAGCGCCTGATGCATCTTCTCGTGGGCTGGGAGTTCCTCGGCGAGGCTCGCCGTGCGGTGTTCGAGGAAACCTTCGCGCACTACAGGGCCGCGTACCTCGAGCACATGGATGTCGAGGAGCAGGAAATCCTGCCCGTGGCGCAGAAGGTGCTGACGCCGGAAGACTGGGAGTTGGTGGATGGCGCCTTCGAGGCCAATCGCGATCCGCTCACCGGCAAGTATCCCGCGGAAGGAATCTACGAGGCGCTCTTCACCCGCATCGCCAATGATGCGCCGGCGCCAGTGGGGCTCGGCGGAAACTGATCCACGATCGCATTCCCGGCGCGATCAGGTGCCGGCTGCAAACGGATCCAGGTATCGCACGCCAGTGCCCGCAAAATCCGCAGTGTTACGCGTCACCAGCGTCAGGTCGTACAGCAGGGCGGTCGCCGCGATCTGCTTGTCCAGTGCGCTCTCCGGGTTCGGCACACGCAGCCGACCCCAGATCTGGGCGGTCTCGTGATCGAACGGCAGGATGCACTCCTGAAATTCGTCGACGACTTGCTGCAGCCACGCTTCGAGCCGGCCAGCCTGCGGCGTATCGCCACGATGACGAATGAGATCCACACCACGGCGCAGCTCGCCAACCGTGACGGTAGACAGATAGACCGGCGCGCCCTCGTCGAGACAACGCCGGAAGAAGGCGACTACGCCCGCTTGCGCCGCCCGTCCCTTGCGCGCGTCGCTGATGACGTTGGTATCAATCAAATACACGCCTGGCTTCCGTCGACTGCTGGCGGGCGAAATCCTCGTCCCGGCCCACGGCCGGCGCCGTCACGAACTCACCCTGGCAGCCCATCCAGGAAGGCATCGATTTCCCGCGCGACATCATGCGGCCGCGCCATTGCCGGCAGATGGCCCGTTTCTTCCCTGATCACCAGCTTGCCATCCCGAAAGAGACTGTGGAGATAGTGCATCGTCGGTGTGTGGCAGAACGGATCCTTGTCACCGTGGATGAGCAAGGCGGGCAAGGTCAGCTGGGACAGTCGATTCGGCCAGTCGATCGATTCAGCGTCCATCGTGAGGAGCCGCTCAGCCACCTCAGCGGGTGACCGCGACAGGATATCGACGGCCCAACGTCGGATGTGTTCGGAATCTGCTTCGGGAACGCTGCGCTCGGCAAACCAACGCAGGCGCTCGGTGTGGGTCTGGCCGGGCCAGCGCGAAGGTGGCACTCGTGGAGGCGTAGTACCGTCCGGGGCCACCACATCGCCACGCCCGTTCATCAGCACCAAGCCGTCGAAACGCTCGGGGTGACGTAGGACAGCCCGCAGCACGATGTCGACACCGCGCGAGAATCCTCCCAGCACGTAACGGTCGATCGCCAGTGCATCCATGACGCGGAATACATCCTCGACCAGCGCCTCGACCGAGATCGCTTCGAGCGGCACCTGCGTCTCACCGGCCCCGCGATGGTCGTAGACGACGGTTCGCCATCGGCCACTCAAGGGTGCGAGCGTGGCCACCCAGTCCTCGAAGTTGCCTACCCAGCCGCTATGCGCGAGGAAAGTCCGTGGCCCGGCACCGAAGCTCAGGGCGAAGACCTTGTTTCCGTCGATCTCGATGAACATTGCGAGCCTCCGTCCACGGCCTGGCGGTTTCGCCCACCAGCTTGCTCGCGCATTGTTCACCATGGCGCCGAGGAATGCATTCTCCAGTCAGGGCAAGCACGAGTTCGCCCCCTTTGCCGATACGGAAATCGGAACTGGGACACCCCTTCCGTCACACCGTGTAGTTCAACGCCATCCTTCCCCCGTCCGGATAGATGGTCTGCCCCATCAGGTAGGACGCATCCTCGCTCGCGAGGAACACCGCGACCGATGCCACCTCCGACGGTTCGCCGCAGCGGCCGATCGGTGTGCGCGAGAGGATCTTCTTCATCGCGGCGTCGTCGGTCATCAGGGTCTTCGCCAGTTCGGTCATGATCGTGCCCGGGCCGATGGCGTTCACGCGAATGCCGTGCGGGGCCAGTGCCAGGGCCATCACCTTCGTGAGTTGGCCAAGCCCGCCCTTGGAGACGACGTAGGGCACCTGGTTGGGGATCGCGAGCACCGCATTGACCGAGGACATGTTGATGATGGCCCCGCCCTGCCCACGCGCGGCCATGTGCCGGGCGACGGCCTGGCCGACCAGGAAGGGCCCGCGCAGGTTGGTCGCCAGCACGCGGTCGAAGTCGGCGGCGTCGAGCTCCAGGAAATCCGCTGCATGGATCGTCCCGGCGTTGTTCACCAGGATGTCGATGTGGCCCAGCTCGTCCACCGCGGCGGCGACGAGGCGGTCGACATCCGCCTTGTTCGATACGTCGGCAACGGCGAAGGCGCAGCCGATCTCGCTGGCCGTCGCGCCCAGCTTCTCGTTGTCGATGTCGGCGATCATCACCCGGGCGCCTTCGGCGACGTAGCGCTCGGCGATCGCCCGGCCGATGCCCTGCGCGCCGCCGGTGACGATGGCGGTTTTGTTCTCGAGTCTCATCGCCCTCCTCCTGGGTTCGACATGCTTTGCGACCTGCCGATACGGCCGGCTCATCGACAGGATAGCTGCGGAACCGATGTCGACGGCCAATCGACGCGGCTATGCGCAACATAAATTGCGCATAGCCATTGATAATTGCATAAATGCCGGACAAAATTGCGCATAGAATTTCGAATGCGATCCAGAGGACGATGTGGCGAATCAGTTTTCCGACCACGACCTCGCCGCCATCGAGCAGGCTGTCGGCAACAGCCCCGAGGGGGTCTCGGCGCAGCAGATTCGGCAGGCGTTGCCAGCGCCGGTTGCGCTACGCACGCTCCAGCATCGCCTGAAGCATCTCGTCACCCAAGGTCGCCTGGTCAGGCACGGCCAGCGGCGATGGGCACGGTACTCCCTCCCTGCCGCGACGCCGACATCCGCAGCTGCGGGTGTCGCTGCCCAGGAGAGCGACGAGTCCGCCATTCCCCTGTCTTCGGCCAGCATCGCGATTCGCGATCATGTTCGACAGCCACCAGCAGCGCGAAGACCGGTGGGCTACGACCGCGGTTTTCTTGATGCCTACCGTCCGGACTCCAGCTTCTATCTGTCGGCGAGTGAGCGAGCACATCTCGCGGCCGTGGGACGGCCGCAGATCGCCGAACAACCAGCCGGCACCCATGCCAGGCGGATCCTGGACAGACTCCTCATCGACCTTGCCTGGAACTCGAGCCGGCTCGAAGGCAACACTTATTCGCTGCTGGACACCAGGCGCCTCATCGAGTTCGGCGAAGAGGCGCAAGGCCGGGCACATCTTGAAGCGCAGATGATCCTCAATCACAAGGATGCGATCGAGTTCCTGGTAAGCACCGCCGACGAGATCGGCTTCAACCGCTACACGGTCCTCAATCTTCACGCGCTGCTCGCCAATAACCTTCTCACCGATGCGACGGCCGCTGGCAGGCTACGCCACATCGCCGTCGGCATCGAACGCTCCACTTTCCATCCCCTCGAGATGCCGCAGCTCATCGAGGAATCCTTCGACCAGATCCTCGCTACGGCGAATGCCATCAGCGATCCGTTCGAACAGGCGTTCTTCATCATGGTGCAGCTCCCTTACCTGCAGCCCTTCGATGACGTGAACAAGCGTGTATCGCGCCTCGCGGCCAACATTCCGCTCATCAGAAGCAATCTCTCGCCGCTTTCCTTCGCGGATGTGCCGCGGCAAACATATACCGACGCTGTGCTCGGCGTTTACGAGTTGAAGGGGATCGACCTGCTGAAGGATGTCTTCATCTGGGCTTACGAGCGATCAGCCGCGCGCTATGCCGCCGTGCGCCAGTCACTCGGCGAGCCCGATCCCTTCCGGCTGCGCTATCGCGCCCAGTTGCGCGAGATCATCGCCGATCTCATCCGCTCGCGCGTGGGCCGAAAGGAAGCAGTGGCACGCATAGCCACCTGGCAGAACGAGACGATCGATCGCGATGACCGCGAGCGCTTCAACGAAATCGTCGAAGCCGAGCTAAGCAGCCTGCACGAGGGAAACTACGCCCGCTACCGGATCCGGCCATCCGAGTTCGCCGCATGGCGAGACGCATGGGAAGCATGACCCCTCACCACCGAGCCCTGCTCGGCCTTGCCATCGTCTGCCTCGGTGCGGTGCTCTCGCCGCTCGATTCGACGGTCAACACGGCCTTTCCGGTGATCACCGCGGCGTTCTCGCTGCCGCTGGCCGACATCCAGTGGGTGGTGATTCCCTATGTGCTGGCGCAGGCGATCTTCGCGATCGTCTTCGGCCACCTCGGCGATCGCTTCGGGCATCGCCGCATCTTCGCGCTCGGGCTGCTTGCCTGCGCGCTGGCGCATGCGGCGGTGGCGCTCGCGCCCGACTACGGCGTGCTGGTCGTGATGCGGATCTTCCAGGGGGCCGCGGTCGGCATGACGGTGGCCTGCGCGCCGGCGCTCGCCACCCTGCTCTTTCCGCCAGCCGGCAAGGCGCTGGCGCTCGCGCGCTATGCCGCCGCCTTCAATCTCGCGATGGCGCTCGGGCCCTGGATCGGGGGCCTGCTGCTGGGCGCCTTCGACTGGCCGAGCGTCTACTGGTTCCGGGTGCCGATCGCGCTGGTGGCGCTGGCGCTGGTGCCGCTGCTGCCGAACTTCGCGCCGGCGCCGGCGCCCGTCTCGAGCGCCGTGTCCGCCACGAGTGCCACGACCACCCACAGGAACCGCAACTCAGGCCACGGCTTCGACTGGACGGGCACCGTCGCATTGACAGCGGTACTGGTCTGCCTGACCTTCGCACTGGTGGTGCTGACCGATCCGCAAGGCTCCGCCTGGCTCGGCCTCTCGCTGCTGGCGCTGGGCATCGTCGGCGGCTTCGGCTTCGGCCACATCGAGTCGCGCGCCGCGCAGCCGGTGCTGCGCACCAGCCATTTCCGCTCGGGGCGGTTCACCGGCATCCAGCTCGCGTCGGTGGCGATCAGCTGCGCCTGCTTCGCCAACCTGCTGCTGTTGCCCTATGTGCTGACCGGTCGGGTGGACGCCTCGATCACGCTGACCGGCCTCGTTCTCTCGGTGTATCCGGCCGGCTCGGTGCTGGGCAGCATCCTCGCCGGTCGCCTCGCACGGCGCTGGTCGCACGATCGCCAGATGCTCGTGGGCATCGCGATCGCCGCCGCCGGGCTGCTGGCCACCGCGCTCGTCCTGCAGGCGGCGCCGGCCGGGCCGCTGGCGCTGCTGCTCGCGCTGGGCATGTTCGCCTGCGGCCTCGGCCAGGGCCTCTTCCAGGTCGGCTACATGGATGCGACCACCGACCTGCTGCCGATCGAAGAGCGCGGCACCGCCGGCAGCCTGGTCAATGTCACCCGCCTGCTCGGCCTGGTGCTGGGGGCGACGGGCATCGGCTGGCTGCGCTGGGCGACCGGCAGCGATGCGGCGAGCTTCTGGATCCTGGGGGCCGGGGTCGCGGCGATGTGGGTGCTGTTCGTGGTGCGGACGCAAGACTCGTTGCCGAAGGCTCGCAAGACGGCCCGCTGACTACAGCGGCTCCGCCCCCTCGTTGAGGATGGCGAGATAGCCGTCGTAGGCGAAGACCCGGTCGCGCTGGCGACCGGTGATCTCGCGCACGATGCCCAGGCTCTCGAGCGCCTGGATGGCGCGAGCCGTGGTCGGGTAGCTGACTCCGGTGCGTGCCACGACATCCTTGATGGTAGCCAGCGGGCGCTGGCGCAACGCGCCGAACACCCTGAGCACGTTGGCCGCCGGACGGCCAAGCGCTGCAACCCGCTCGGCGTCGTCACGAAACAGCGCCAGCAGGCGATGGGCAGTTTCGACGGCGCCGGCCGATGTGCGCTCCACCCCCTCGAGGAAGAAGTCCACCCAGGCTTCCCAGTCGCCATCGTGACGCACCGCATCGAGCAAGCGGTAGTACTCGGTGCGATTCTGCTTCAGGTATAGGCTGAGGTAGAGCAATGGCTGACGCAGCACACCTTCATGATGCAGCACCATCGCGATCAGCAGGCGACCAACCCGGCCGTTGCCGTCGAGGAACGGATGGATCGTCTCGAACTGGACATGGGCGAGCGCGGCCCGGACCAGAGGCGAGTACTGGAAGGCATCGTCGTGCAGGAACCGTTCGAGCCAGGCCATGCAGTCCTGCACCAGGTGGGGTGGCGCCGGCACGAAGCCGGCGTTGCCGGGGCGAGTGCCGCCGATCCAGTTCTGGCTGCTGCGGAACTCGCCGGGCTGCTTGTCGGAGCCACGCCCGCGCGCGAGCAGCTTGCCGTGCATCTCGCGCAGCAGGCGATTGGACAGCGGAAAGCCTTCGCGCAGCCGGGCAAGCCCGTGCTCGAGCGCGGCAACGTAGTTGGAGACCTCGACAACATCGTCGAAGGGCACCCCGGGGGCTTCGTCCAGCTCGAAGAGCAGCAGGTCCGAGAGGGACGACTGGGTACCCTCGATCTGGCTCGACAACAGGGCTTCGCGCCGTACATAGGCGTAGAGGAAGAGGTCCGGGTCGGGCAGGAGGGCGGTGATCGCATCCAGTCGCCCGCAGGCGAGCAGGGCCTCGTCGTGCCTGCGCGCGCGAAGCCCCGTGAGATCGATCGGCGGGACGGGTGGCAAGGGTGCCGGCACGAATGCGCGCACTTCCTCGGTAGCGGCCCGGGTGATCTCGTAGCGACCGGTGGATCCACGTTGCATCAGGCAGCCTTATTCGCGCACGTGAGAATACGGCAAACCACTATTAACACAAATAGGTAGTTTTGTTAATAACGCGAGCCGCTATTCTCACCAGCGTGAACGAAGCGCCCGCCGCCGGGCTCGTCCGGCCGCAACGTGGTCTTCAGCCATGCCGGGCCTTGGGGAACCAGGGGAAGGGGCTCTCTCGAAAGCAGGTGCTTACATCGGCCGGGCCGGGCGCTGGCCATCGCCCGGATGCACGGCCGGCACCGACCCGGCCGGATCGCCGCGCGGGGCGAGCACGCCTTGCTCGCTGTCGAAGCCGAACTCGACGAAGTCGTCCGGGTCGTCGACCAGGCCGGCCGGAGCGAGGGCCGGCGCTTCCCCGACATCGACCGGCGTGGGCTGGGCCGAGGTCGGGATCATCATGAACCCCTCACTGGAGCGCGGCTCTGGATCAGTGGACAACACGCCCGAACACAGCAGGGCCACCACCACCACGACCAGCAAGGGCGCGAGCCAGCCGCCCGCGGGCTTGCCCCGGCCGGCCAGGCCGTCGTTCTCGTCGGAAAGGATCTCGCTCATCGCTCGCCCTCCTGGTTGTCGGTTCTCGACTGGCAACCAGCATGCCCGCGACGGGGCTCACGGAACGAGCATAGTCCTAATCCGGTGACCGCCTGATGCTGCCGAACTTGGGCGCCCCGCCCAGGCATTCGAGCCCACCGCGGAATTCGGCCGAGGAGAAGATCTCGGCGCCGTTCTGGCGCAGGAAGGCGGGGTCGATGTCCACGCCGTTGGCTTCCAGCCAGGGGCCGGCCGTCTCGGCCACCAGCGCCCAGTCGTCCAGCGCCCGCAAGCCCTTGTTGGCATCGACGTGGGGCGTTTCGCCCAGGCCCTCGACGAGCAGGTCGGTGAAGTTCAGGACATCGAAGTCGCGTCCCTTCGCGGCGCCGAGGAAGGCCTGGTGGCAGCCGTGGTACAGGGTGACGAAGGCGTCGACTCCGAGCCGCTCGGCCGCCTCGATCTGCTCGGCATGCTCGCGCCTGGCGAGCTCGGGCGTCTTGGAGCAGCCCGACGCCCCGCAGGTATAGGCCTGCTCCCACAGGGTGTCGACAACTTCGAGCTCCGGGATGGCGGCGAGCAGCCGCGCGACGTTGTTGGTCACCTGCGCGCCACCGGCGACATGGCCATGCAGCACCACCCGGCGCGGCACGGGATGCGTGAAGCGCAGCTCGCCGGCTTCGAGCCGCTCGACCAGGAGGTTGGTGACATGGTCGAATTGGAAGCTGGATTCGGTAAAGCCTTCCAGCATCTCGCCCAGGTGGATCTCGCAGGTCGGGCACCAGTTGAGCACCCGTTGCGTCTCGAAGCGGTCGAAGCGACGCATCACCGACTGGGCGACGCGACCGCCCTGGTCGACCTGCCCTTCCCACTTGGCGGCGATCACGCCGCAGCAGGCCGAGGGGCCGCCGGCGAAGGCGTAGTCGATGCCGATCGCATCGAGCACCGTCATGGTGTTGAACAGCAGGTGCGGCGTCTTGAGCGGATTGCAGCCGCCGTAGAAGACGAAGGGCGCGCTGCGCTTCGGCTCGGGCAGGAACAGCCGCTTGAACTCCTCGGGCACCACCTGCATCGCGAGCATCAGCTTGATCGAGCGCGACATCCGCTTGAAGAGCTCGGGCGTCTTCGTGCCCTGGCTCGCGAGCTTCGTGGTCGACAGGGTGAGCATGCGCCGCGGATTGACCTTCTCGGGGCATTCGTCGATGCAGATGCCGCAGCTGTTGCAGGTCCGGATCCAGCCTTCGGCGCCTGCCTCGAGCTGCGCATCGCGCACCAGGGCGTCGAGCACGCTGGTGACGGTGGCGACCGGATCGGCATCCTTGACCGCCGAGTACGGGGTGACCGGGCAGACCTCGACGCAGCGCCCGCAACGCACGCAGGCTTCGTCGATGCGCACGGCGGCTTCGTGCAGCCAGGCGCCCAGCTCGCCGCCGGCCGGTGGCTTGCCGGTGCCCGGGCCGGCGTCGCTGCCGGCGGTGGCGGCCGGGCCCCTCGCATCCGTCGTCGTGCTCATGATGCTTCCTCCGGCAGGCTGACGATCGCCTCGATCTCGACCAGCATCTTCGGATCGGCCAGGCGCGGCACCTCGATGAGGCTCGCCGCCGGGCGGTTGACGTAGTACTTCGCCCGAATGTCGCGCGTCTGGTCGGTGAAGGCCCGGATGTCGGTGGTGAAGATCAGGTACTTGATGACGTCGCCCCAGCCGGCGCCCGCGGCCTCGAGGATGTCGCCGATGTTCTCGTAGCACTGGCGGGTCTGCGCGGCCATGTCGCCGACGCCGACGATCTCGCCGTCGCGATCGCGCGCCGTGATTCCCGCGGTATGCAGGAAGCGGCCCGACGACACCACGCCGAGCGAGAAGGGAATCTTGTCCTCGAGCGGCTTGCCGAGCCGCAGGTCCTTGCGCTTGCCCATGGGGTCATGTCTCCAGGCGGTTGTTGTTCGCTTCCACAGTGCCACGTTATCGGGCGGGACGGAAGTCCGTGCCGTCCCGCGCGGCGATCCGCGGGCATGGCGATTGCCGCCCCGGCTGGACACCCAACTGTCCGGCGGCAGACCCGGCCGCCGCAAGGAGCGCAGCCATGCCACGCGGTGACAAGGATGCCTATACCGACAAGCAGAAGCGCAAGGCGCAGCACATCGAGGAAGGCTACAAGGAGCGCGGTGTTTCCGAGGACGAGGCCGAACGCCGCGCCTGGGCCACGGTGAACAAGGAATCCGGCGGCGGCAACAAGTCCGGTTCCGGCCGCGGCAAGAAGGACACGAAGGAAGCGTCGAAGAAGGGCGGCCGGC
>Ga0172382_10012021_pt1 | contig 11357 bp, 10 predicted proteins | sample Leawel138RmetaG_FD_122245 | JGI IMG/M metagenome (GOLD analysis project Ga0172382, IMG submission 122245) | Leachate microbial communities from a municipal landfill in Southern Ontario, Canada - Leachate well 138R metaG | ecosystem: Engineered > Solid waste > Landfill > Unclassified | place...
CCGGTAATCGACGCGAGCCCACTGAAGCCTTCGGCGATGGTGGCGTAGCCGCCTTTCTGGGACATGGGGCCTGTCTGGCCGTAGCCGCTGACTCGGACCCAGATCACATGGGGAAACCGCTTCTGTAATTCCGCCGGGGAGAGCTGCCATTTCTCGAGCGTCCCAGGCTTGAAGTTCTCTATCACGATGTCCGTTTTTTCGAGCATCTGCAATACGATCTCCCGTCCTTCGCTGCGGGAAATGTCCAAGGTGACCAAGTGCTTGTTGCGAGCCATGCTTTTCCACCAGAGCGGCTCGCCGTTCTTGTGCGGCGGCCACTCCCGCAAGGCGTCAGGCTTGCCGGGCTTCTCTGCCTTGATCACGCGGGCGCCAAAGTCGGCCAGCATGGTGCCGACAAAAGGCCCGGCCAGCATGGAGCCAAGTTCCAGAACGGTGATATCGGACAAGGCACCCGACGAAACGGTCTGAGTGACGGAATCATTCACAGCTTGCATCTCCTGTAGGATTCTTTGATAAACATTACCTGCGCGGCTTACTGCACCCGTCAACCAGAATTGAAGCGGTCGATGCCGACCAACCGGTCGATCAGGAATACGATCAATACGGCTACATAAATGGTTGAAGCAGACACGGCTGCAATCATCGGATCGATGGAATATTGGACATAATTGAACAGCTTGACCGGCAGAGGCATGAGGGCAGCAGTCGAGTTGAAAATGCTCAGTTCGACGTTCACCCAGGAGATGATCAGGCCGAACAAAGCACCGGCAATCACGCCTGGTTTGATGATGGGCAGGGTCACCAGAAAGAAAGTTTCTATTCGCGTTGCCCCGAGATCCTGAGCCGCCTCTTCAAGAACAAGCTGCAAGCCACTGAGTGAGGCCAGTCCTGTACGCACCACGTAGGGAATCACCAGTATCGTGTGGCCGACATACAGTGCCACCCACGTCCGGGCAAAACCCATTTGCGCAGCGAACTGCAGAAGTGCAGCGCCGACGACAATAGTGGGCAGGACGAGTGGAGAAAGAAACAAGCCAGCGATGACACTATTGATGCGCGAGCGAGTCCGCGACAGAACCAGCGCCACAGGCAAGCCGAGCACAAGCGCGCTGGCCGTTGCCCCCACCGCCAGCAAGGCGCTCAGCCCGATCGAGGAAAGATAGGACCTATCCTGCAGAAAGGCCATATACCACCGCAACGTCAGGCCCTTTGGCGGGAAGGCAAGATACTCTGTTGCGGTGAGCGACACCCCGATGATGACGATGAGGGGTAACACCAAAAAAATAACGGCCAGCAAGCAGAACGCGTACAGTATGAAGCGGCCAAGAAAATTGGATGCCATCATGATCGGCTACTCGGCGTGCCATGTGCGTGCTTGGGCGCAAGCAGCATGGAAAACGATATCAGCACCAGAGTGGTCATCAAAAGCGCCACTGCCAATGCTGCCCCAAAGTGAAAATCGAACAATGCGGCATATTGTTGGTAGATCAACATCGACATCACCGTCTTCTTTCCTCCGCTCAGGATGCTGGGTGTCACATACGCACTGACGCTGAGCGTGAAAACAATGAGTGCACCAGCCACGACTCCGGGCAGACTGAGCGGAAAAGTGATTTTGCAGAAGGTTGTCAACGGGTTGGCGCCCAGGTCACGCGCTGCATGTTCCAGGCTGCTGTCGATATTCTGCAGAACCGCTGCGATGGTCAGCACCATGAAGGGCGTCATGATGTAGGCCATGCCCACGACAATGGCAAACTCATTGTTCAACAACATCAGAGGCCGATCGATCACGCCCACAAACAACAGGCCTTCATTGATCAAGCCCCGCCGTCCCAGAAGAATCATCCAGCCAAACGAGCGAACGATATTGCTGGTGAACAAAGGAGTGATGACGATCACGTACATCAGTCGTCGCAGCCAGCGACGCTGGATGACACGTGTCATGACATAGGCCAGGGGGTAACCGATAATGAAAGATACCAATGTCACCCAGGCCGAAATCTTGAACGTGAACCACAGCGTTTCAGCATAAAACCATCCGTCCACCAGCTTGACATACTGATCGAGACTGAAACCACTTTCATTGCGAAAGCTGTCAAGCAGCACCACGCCGAATGGCACAGCAAAGAATGCCACAAGGAACAGCAGCGGTACGGCAAGCAGAATCAGGGCGGCCCGTTGATTGATATACATAGCTATGTCATGTGGTCAGCTGAACAGGGAAACTCAGTAACGGCGCGTGCTGCTGGCATCCATACATATCGGACTCCCCTATCTGGCCCTGAGGTTGTGGCCTGCGCAGCGTCATCTTGATCGCATGGCCTCGCGGCACGGCAAATATCGAGAGCACCTGCTCTTCAGGCACCTCGAACTGAGAGGCGATGCGCTGCTTGTTGAAGCAGCCTGACTGCCAGACCTTCTCAAAATCCTCCCGGCTGCGAAAAAGCACGTCGAACGTCAACAGGAATGGCCCTGCGTTCTTGCTTCTAATCACTGAAGCCACTTCGGAAAGGGGTTTGACGATGGTATTCATGCGTTCACCTGTTCGAGATGCACCGGAAAGAACTGAGTAGGCGATTCCGTCTTCATCAAGTGATAGGCGGAGAACTCGTAGACGGGCCCCACATCGATTTCCGATGGAGAGTATGGGAAGGCAAGGTTGCCTGCGGTGTTGTATTGACCCGAGTAGGAGACATGGAGCAGATTCCCGCTCAGGAAATGGGCAACCGCATGGGCGGACTCTTGATCACGGTCTACAGCTTCAATGACCAGGCCCAACTCGTGCGAAGCCGATTGCTTCACGGTTTCGAGTGCGCCCATCACGCCGTTCTTGCCATAGACCAGGTAGTTGATCTTCAATGCCGGCGAGGCAAAGTAGGCTTCGGCCTGGCTCTTGGCATCCGCCAGTAACTCGTCGATACGTTCGATCATGGTCGGGCAGCGCACTCCCGCAATCGAGATGGACCGGTATCCGACGCAGCGCACCCCTTCCAGCTTTATCCAGTATTCGGGAACGTCGATGAAACGCGACCCTTCAACACGTACTTCCCGATCACTGATCTGCTCGAAGGTACACTCGCTCAAGTCGAGCTCGTGTCCCGGGCCTGCCTGCCGAAACGGGTTCTCACGCTCATAAAGGGTATGGGCTGCCACCGACGTGAGAGATGCCCGGCGGTTCAAACCGCCTGGCTCCAGGGTGAACCCTTTTGCATCAACGGTCCCCATCATCACATCCGTACCATGCGGTTCCGCGGAGAACGCACCACATTCCAGAATCTTGCCCATGTGGATGGCGAGCCCGGGGTCCGCCCCCTTCCATATCGGGAAGGATGCAATAACGGAGTCATCACATGCGCGTCCCGCAATGATGACGTCGGCCCCCTGCTCCAGCGCTTCGATAATGGGCTCGTGACCCATCTGAGCAACCATGGCGACACTCTGGCGAGCATCTTCGACGCTCATCTCGTATCCGGCTTCGAAATCCTTGACCTCGTTTTTCTCGATGGCAGCTGCCACCCTGTCAGTGGGGATGTCCGAGTAAATCCATGCCAGCTTCAATGACAGGCTGTTCTCCCGGACGACCTCTCGGACGATCTGCACGACATCATCGACATGCCGTTTGGTACCGGCACCGCCCGCACTGCCGACAATGATTGGAATACCTGCCTGGCGCGCCGCGATGATCAACTGTGTCAGTTCACGCTTGATACTGAAGCGTCCAACCAGGGACTCTCCCGAGCCCAGGTAATGAGGACCGGGGTCTGTGGAGCCCGCGTCCACCGCTATCACATCCGGCTTCATGGATATGCCTCGCGCAAAGGCATCCGAATTGAAGCCGTAGCCGAGCGTACATGTCGGCGTCAATACCCTTATGCTGTCTTGCATTTTCATTCCTTATGCGTAAAGCAACCCGCCCCGGTGTCAACAGACGCCGAGTCCATAATTCGATTTTGTGATGGATGGAGAGCGCTATTTCGTCAGCACTCTTGCATCATCCCTATGCCAGGCAAAGCGGATTTGCTGTCCCACGGACACGGGCTGCGCCGCTACACCATCCGACTGAGCAATGATGATTTCGGGAGCCAGCTCGCTGCCAACATAGATGCGTGTCGCCGCACCGGCGTAGACAATGTCTCGCACCGTCCCCACAGCCCCCACATACTCATCGGACGCGCTTTCAGGGAACTCGCCCACGCGTATGCGTTCCGGCCGGATCATGAGGGATATCTCATCTCCAGAGCTGGAAGGCACCGTGTATGGCAGCGCCACGCCATGCTCGCGGGTACGCAGGACACCGCCTTCCCCGATGGAACATTCGAGCAGATTGGCTTCTCCGATGAAGTCGGCGACGAAGCGTGTTTGAGGATCTGCATAGATATGCTCTCCCGTCCCACATTGCTCTATCCGCCCGTTAGACATCACGACGATGCGGTCAGCCATCACCAGAGCCTCTTCCTGATCGTGCGTCACGATAATGAAGGTGATTCCCAGCTTTTCCTGCAGACGCTTCAGCTCCAGCTGCATGCGTTTGCGCAACTTCAGGTCCAGAGCCGCGAGCGGTTCGTCGAGCAGGAGCACCTTGGGCTGATTGATGATGGCGCGTGCCAGAGCCACCCGCTGCTGCTGCCCGCCCGACAACTCGGAAGGGTAACGGTGCACGAATTCCTCCATGCCAACCATTTCCAGATACTCTTTGACACGCTCCTGCTGCAATGACTTATCGACGCCGTGCCGCCTGGGGCCAAATGCCACGTTATCGCCGACCGTCATGTGCGGAAATAGAGCGTAGTTCTGAAAAACGGTATTGACCGGCCTGTGATTGGGCTGGACATTCTTCACAGACCGTCCCTCGATCAGCACATCGCCCGACGAAGGCTCATTAAAGCCTGCGATCGTACGAAGCAAGGTCGTTTTTCCACAGCCACTAGGGCCCAGTAAAGCCAGGAACTCACCTTCATGCACTGATAACGACACATCATTAAGCGCGACGAATTTCCCATAACGCTTCACGACATTGACCAGCTGAATCAAGGGTGGTCGACTAGTCATTCTTGTACTTCCTTACGATGGCTGGCAATGATACTGTCTATCGGGCAATCGTCTTGTTCCACTGTTCATTGATGGTGCTACGACGTGCGTTGACGGCGTCCCAATCAATGATGATCAGATTGTCAATGGAACCATTCTTACCCCACGGCATACGCTCCTTGGCATTGTCGTCCAGCTCGACCCCTTTCGTGGCCGGCCCGATGTACAGCGCTTGACTCATGCAAGCCGCCTGTTCGGGCTGAATGGCAAAGTCGATGAAAGCCTTCGCCGCTTCTGCATTGGAAGTATTCTTCACGAGATGAAGACGGATATCCCCACCCAGTGCTCCTTCCTTGGGAACCGTATAGGCAATGGGCAATTTTCGGTCGGCCAATGCCCAGGCTGCGGAGGCATAATGCGCGCCCAGGACCACTTCTCCCGATTGGAAGCTGTTGGTCGCGTTCCCGGAGGTATCGAAGTAGCCGAATGCGTCCATGGCACCGATTTTTGCCAGGCCTTTGGACATATCGTCGTCCGTGCCGCCTTCGAGCTTGTTGATCGTCATCAGAAATGGGATTCCCATGGCATTGCCAGGGCTGGGAACAGTGACAAGGCCGGCGAACTCCTCCTTCCAGAGATCCTGCCAGGAAGTTGGCGGACTATCGAGCTCGCGGGTGTCGTATACCAGACCGACAGCGTAGTAGCCGGTGCTCACGGCATACGTGGCGCCGTCCTTGGTCGTGTAAAGACCTTCAGGAATCACGTTCGCCAACCCGGGAATGTCGGCTTCCGTCAGGGGGGCGACCACACCAGCCTCTGCGGCCAGTTCGGAGACGCCGCCGTCCAGCCAGGCAACATCAATGGAAGGGTTATCGGTCTGCTGTCTCAATTTGGCAAGCGTGACGGCCGAGACACCCGGCTCGGGCGTTACGCGATGACCTGTCGCCTTTTCGAAGGGCACCTGAATGCAGTCGCGAATGGTGTCGCCCCACTCACCACCGTAGGTGGCCACGGTGATGTTGGCGGCGTGGCTCACGGAGACGGCGCCTGCGAATGCGGCGGCCAGGCTGGTGAAAACGAATGGCTTGATCATGTCTACTCCTGTGAATGTGACCGGTAGTACTCAACCCGGACATGTGTTCTTTAACTTTTTTTATGTATTGCAGCAAAGTTCCACCTACACTACAAGTGAGAAATTATGATCACTTCATTCCTGGAGGTTATGGATGTGGCAGGTTCGTCAATTGGAAGCATTCGCTACCGTAGTCGCTGAAGGCGGCATCACCCGGGCGGCCGAGAAATTGAATATTTCGCAGCCGGCCGTCAGCAAATTGGTCGCGACTCTAGAGGACAAATGCGGATTCGAGGTCTTTTCACGGCGAGGCAATCAACTGACGCTCACGGCAGAGGGAGAGCTGCTTTACAGCGAAGTCGCCAGACTGGTGACCAGCACGGAAGAAATTCGGGCCAAAGCTGAGCAGATTCGAGAGCATCAGTTCGGCACCCTGCATGTGGCGGCCTGCCCTGCGCTGGCCTCTCGCCTGTTGCCTACCATCACCCATGAATTCCTGCAGTCTTCGCCCACTGTCAAGCCGCTGCTGACCAGTCGCAGCTCCCAGTTTCTGGTGGACTGGATGACCGTACAGAAAAGCGACCTGGGCATCAGCATGATCGCGCAGCCGCGCCCCGGGCTGGCCATGCAGAGAATGATGAGGCTGCATGGACTGTGCGTCATGCCGCCCGGTCATCACCTGACATCGAAGCGCGCCATCAAACCCAGTGATTTACTGGACGAGAAGTTCATCTCGCTGTGCGTCGATGACCGCACGGGCTACGATGTCGATGAGTTCTTCTCAGGGTATTCCCACAAACGGAGCATTCTTGCTGAGGTCCAGATGTCGGAAGCGGCCTGTCAAATGGTGGCTGACGGGGCAGGGGTCGCCATCGTCGATCCTCTATCCGTCATGGGTTTCTCACGGGATGTCCTGCCGGCAAGGCCGCTGGACCCGGTGGTGCCCTTCGATCTCTGGCTCATCTATCCGACGTTCCGCCCTTTATCACGTGTCGCCAAGGCATACGCCATGCACCTGGAGAAAAGCTTGGCAGCCCACCTGCGCCGGCAGGGCATGGAGTTCACCGCCTATCCGCTGGAGCTTTGAAAACGCGCCCCGAGCGCGTGCACGGCACACGCGCCTGCCTCATAGCCCAGTTCACGAAGCGCGCGAAAACGTATGGGCGTGGCGGGGCTGACGGGCAGCGGCAGGTCTTCCAGCTGCACCTCTCCCAAGATCAGGCGAGCAATCTCCCGGCCGAAGACCGTCCCTGGAGCGATGCCGCGCCCGTTATAGCCACTGAAGGAAATGAGCTTGTCCCCCCACTGATGAAAGCGCGGCATGGCATCCGTTGTCATGCCAATATTGCCGTACCATTCATATTCGAACTGGACCCCCGCCAGCTGAGGAAACAACCGCGTGAGCGCCCGCCGGCCCCAGTTGCGATGGATGGCCAGACCGGCCCCGCGCAGGGCGCCGACGCTGCCGAATACCAGTCGGCCGGCTTCATCGAAGCGGAATGAGGACAGGACCTGCCGGGAATCCCACGCCCCCTGACGCTCCGGCAGAATGCTGTCGCGCAAGGATGCATCCAGGGGGACGGTGGCTAGATTGAAGTAGGGCAGATGCACCAATTCCTCACGCAAGCGGGAAAAAGGCCCGCCCAGCTGGGAATAGGCATTCGTGGCAACAACCACCCACTGCGCATCGACCGTGCCGCAGCCCGCTGTCTGCAGCCGCCATTTGCCATTGACCTGCTCCATGGCGGATACCGCACTATTGGTATGAATGGCGCAGCCCGCCTGCAAAGCCGCCCGGGCGAGCCCTCGGGCGTAGGCCAGGGGCTGAATGGTTCCGGCTCGCATATCGAGCAGGGAAGCTTGATAGGCCCGGCAGCCAATCTTTTGCGCTGTTTCGTCGGCATCCAACACCTGCACCGGCGCGCCCAGCGCCTGCCACTGACGCGCACGCTCGGTAATATCCTGCAAGCCGCTGCTGCCCACCGCACAATGCAACGTGCCCTTGTGCACGGCTTCGCAATCCATGCCATGGCGCTTCACCAGATCGAACACCAGGGCTGGCCCATTGCCCAGCAGCTGCAGCAAGCGCGGCCCATACACGGGACCGAGGGTTTCGATGAGTACGTCGGGCGGGGTCCACAAGCCGGCATTCACCAGCCCGACATTGCGCCCCGAGCCGCCATGGCCGATGTCCCGGGCTTCTATGACTGCCGTAGACACGCCAGCCTGCGCGAGATGCAAAGCGGTGGACAGTCCTGTGAATCCGGCGCCGATGATGGCCACATCGACGGTTGTTGATGAGACCAGCGTACTGGTGTCCGGTGCTGCTGGGGCCGATGCCTCCCATAAACCGCGTGAATGCAGATCACCTGTCATGCCGTCTCCATAAGCCAGATCCTGTTGAGTTCATGCTGAAACCGCATGACTGTCTGAATCGGCGACATTTTTTCAGAGGCCGGCACCCGCAGTCAAACAATCTTCCCGTATCACATCATGCGGGTAATTCATGAGGTTGCGTTCTTTCGGCAGCGCGCTGCGGGCCTGCGACCTGATGATCGAGCCATTGCAGCAAGGCCTGAATCTTCGGCACGCCGCCTGTATGTTCGGCATAAGCCAGGTAGTAGCTTCCCTGGCTCCGATGCGCATAAGGCCAGGCCATGACGAGCCTGCCCGTCTGAAGCTCATCCAATATGAGAAAACGGGGCAGCAAGGCGACCCCGCAGGCCGCCTGGGCGGCGCTGATGAGCATGTGAAATGTCTCAAAACGCGGACCGTGATAGCTGCGGCTGCTGCGCCAGCGTTGCGCCTCGAACCACTCATGCCACGCTTCTGGACGCGAAGCCATTTGGAGAAGGCGCAAAGCTTCCAGCTGTCGCAACGACGCTAAGGGCTTGCCGCCCAGCAATTGAGGCGCACAAACAGCGATGATCTCTTCATTGAACAGATGCCGGCACACGGCATTGGGTCGCGACCCTGCGCCGAAATAAATCTCCACATCGGCAGGTTTTCTTTCCGTATCCATGGCCTCTGCCCCGGCGCGGATATCCAGATGGATATGGGGATAGGCTTGCCCGAAGCCTACCAGCCTGGGAATCAACCACACCGAAGCCAGAGTATGGGGCGCCGCCACGGTCAATACCTCGGTGTCCCCACCGTAGGACTGGATATATCGGGTCGACATATCGACTTGATTCAGAATTTTCCTGACCTCGGTCAGATACAACTCGCCTGCGGGCGTCAGCTGCAGCCGCTGCCGGACGCGCGTGAAAAGCGGGTTCTGCAGCATTTCCTCGAGCTGCAGCACCTGCCTGCTCACTGCGCTCTGAGTCAGATGCAGCTCTTCCGCCGCACGTGTGGCGCTCAAGTGGCGGGCAACCGCCTCGAAGCTTTGCAAAACAGAGAGAGAAGGCAAGGGACGTCTGGACATGAGAAACCGGGGTTGAGCGTACAGAAGAATGACATCCTACTCGAGTTTATGATTTTTTCGAATGAGCCAAGGAAAATTCATCGATTGCTGTTCGTTTGTCAGAACGGGATACTAAGTGCCATCAAGCGACAGCATCTTCCAAGAGGATTTCATGATTAACGAACTACTTTCCAGACTTGGCGTGGAGCCGGACAGTTATTCCGGGGGAACGCATCCGGTGTATACGCCTATCGACGGCAGCCGCATCGGCATGGTAGCCCTGGACGACCCGGCTGCCGTGCGTCAGAAGATCGAACAAGCCCAACAGGCCTTCAATGCCTGGCGCAATGTTCCCGCACCGAGGCGCGGAGAACTGGTTCGTCTGTTGGGCGAAACACTACGTGAGAACAAACAGGCGCTGGGGGAGCTGGTGTCCTGGGAAACGGGAAAAATTCTCCAGGAGGGCCTGGGCGAGGTCCAGGAAATGATTGATATCTGTGACTTTGCGGTTGGCCTGTCCCGGCAGCTTTACGGCCTGACCATCGCATCGGAGCGACCCGGCCACCACATGCGCGAGACCTGGCACCCCCTTGGTGTGGTGGCTGTGATCAGCGCATTCAACTTCCCTGTCGCCGTTTGGTCATGGAATACCGCCATCGCCCTGGTGGCAGGGAACTCCGTGATCTGGAAGCCGTCCGAGAAAGCCCCCTTGAGCGCACTGGCCAGCCAGGCATTGCTGGAACGCGCCATACAGAAGTTTGGTGACGCACCGCCACACCTGAGCCAGGTGTCCGTGGGCGACCATACCGTGGGTGAAGCATTGGTGGACGACCCGCGCGTGGCCCTGGTGAGCGCCACGGGCAGCACCCGCATGGGCCGTGCCGTCGGCCCTCGTGTGGCCGCTCGCTTCGGCAGAAGCATCCTGGAGCTGGGCGGGAACAATGCCATGATTGTGGCGCCGAGCGCAGACCTCGACCTGGCCGTGCGGGCCATACTTTTTGCCGCCGTCGGAACCGCGGGGCAACGCTGCACCACGCTGCGCCGCCTCATCGCTCACGAATCAATCAAGGATGAACTGCTGACCCGGCTGAAATCGGCCTACGCCAAGGTGCGCGTGGGCGACCCGCTGCAGGGCAACCTGGTGGGGCCGCTTATCGACAAAAGCAGCTATGACAGCATGCAGGAGGCCTTGCAGCGCGCCCGAGACCAGGGTGGCACGGTATTCGGTGGCGATCGCCAGCTGCAGGAGCGCTACCCGGATGCCTATTACGTGTCGCCGGCCATCGTCGAGATGCCTGCACAGACGGACGTCGTACGCCAGGAAACCTTTGCACCCATTCTGTATGTGATGACGTACCGGGACATCGCCGAAGCGATCGAGCTCAACAACAACGTGCCGCAAGGCCTGTCTTCCTGCATCTTCACCACCGATCTGCGCGAGGCAGAGCACTTCCAGAGCGCAGCCGGCAGTGACTGCGGCATCGCCAACGTCAATATCGGCACCAGTGGCGCCGAAATTGGCGGCGCATTCGGTGGAGAAAAGGAAACTGGCGGAGGCCGGGAATCCGGGTCTGACTCCTGGAAGGCATACATGCGGCGCCAGACCACCACCGTGAACTATTCCCGAGAGTTGCCACTGGCCCAGGGCATCAACTTCGATTAAGCAAAAGCTGAATCATTCGAGCAATAAGCTGGCGGGCGCTCTGGACCGGGATGGGATGCAACGGGCGGACCGCCAAGCTGAACCATACCAGTGAATCCGCCCGATGCCGAATCAGGCCCTCTTCAACAGCCCTGGAAATGCTCCAGCAACGCCGCGTGGCTGCCGCCGGCTGCCAGTCCGAGAGCAAG
>Ga0172382_10012022_pt1 | contig 11357 bp, 8 predicted proteins | sample Leawel138RmetaG_FD_122245 | JGI IMG/M metagenome (GOLD analysis project Ga0172382, IMG submission 122245) | Leachate microbial communities from a municipal landfill in Southern Ontario, Canada - Leachate well 138R metaG | ecosystem: Engineered > Solid waste > Landfill > Unclassified | place...
CATCATGGTCGGAGAAGCCGAGGCCGGCGCGCTCTTCCCCGTCATACCACAAGTGTCCTATGCCGGCGTAGGGCGTCAGCATGGCGAATCCCTTGCTGATCGACAGATCGGCGCCGTAGCTGGACAGTCGCAGATCATCGACGCCGCTGAGGCGGCTGTAATGACCCATCACGGCAACCGCGGGCATGGTGGCGGAACCCTCGAGAAGCGCCTTGCGCAGCTCGCCGCCCCAGACCGAGATGTTGCTGTCGGGGACGCTCACCCAGGACGCACCGACATCGAAGCCAAAGGGCAGGCCCTTGCGCGCGAGCAGGCGCGGCGCCGGCAGCAGCGATGGCGCGTCGCGATCCCGCACTGCCTGATTCCATACATCGTCGTCCAGATCGAAAGCGGTCACCACCAGACCGAGTTCGAAGCCGGTGATTCCCAGAGGCTCAGCCGTTGCCACCGGGGTGTAGGCGATGGCGGTGCCGAGCTGATCGACCAGGGAATTGAAGGATCCTTGATTGGCGATGCCACCCAGATCGATATCATCGGATGCATGCAGCGCCGGTGCCATGCCGATCAGCGAGGCGGTGGCGATCAGCCACGACTTTCGCATTGCCAGTTCCTCCTTCATTGTTGCTCCCGGCAGCCCGGAAGAGCGTTCTGTCCACCGCCGCACTCGAATGCCGGGCAGCGGCAAGGGTTCGTATCTGGCCGCTGCCCCGCTTCTCTGCTAGGCTTTGCGGCGAACGAACGATTATGCCACATCCTCATACGCTCCCGGAGCGATCCGTGTCAGAAACACCACAACCACGCTGGCTGCAGATGCGCATCATGGCGGCGCCCGGCACTGGCGAAGCCATCGCCGAAGCACTGTCCGAAGCCGGCGCCCTGTCCGTCACGATGGAGGACGCCGCCGACGACCCCGTCCTCGAACCGTTGCCCGGCGAAGCCCCACTGTGGCCTCACACCGCCGTCATCGGCCTGTTCAATGAGGGCGTCGACACCGACGACGTGCTGCGCCGGCTGGCGGCGACACTGGGCATGGAACCGCCCGCCGCGGAAGTCAGCAGCATCGGCAATGAAGACTGGGAGCACAGCTGGAAGAGCGACTTCCACGCCATGCGCTTCGGTTCGCGATTGTGGGTGTGTCCGCTTGGCGAAGAACCGGACAGCGGTGAAGCGATCATCGTGCGCATGGAGCCTGGCCTCGCCTTCGGCACCGGCACGCATTCGACCACCGCCCTGTGCCTGGAATGGCTGGACCGGCATTGCCGCCCCGGCGATCGCATCGTCGACTATGGCAGCGGCTCGGGCATTCTCGCCATCGCTGCGGCGAAGCTCGGCGCGAGCGAGGTCTGGGCGGTCGATATCGATCCGCAGGCGCGGCGCGCGACCGCCGACAACGCGGCGGCCAATGGCGTCTCCCCTGTGGTGCACAGCGGCGCGCCCGAGGACCTGCCTGAACTGACCGTCGATTGCGTGGTCGCCAACATCCTCGCCGGGCCGCTGATCGGACTCGCGCCCCGCTTCTCCGCCATGCTTGCGAGTGGCGGCCGCATTGCGCTGTCGGGCCGGCTGCAGGAACAGGTCGAGGCCGTTGCCGCAGCGTACGCGAACGATTTCGAACTCGAAGCCCCGCTGCTGCATGAGAACTGGGCGCTCCTGCATGGCCGTCGACGCTGAAACCTGCCCGAACTGCGGCCACCGCGTCACCGACCTGGAAAGGCAGGACGTGGGCGAGGGACTGCTGGCCTGCGACCGCTGCGGCGATCTGTTCACGCGTCGCTCGGCCAGGCCCAAGCGCGACACCATTGGCGCTCTGTATGGCGGCGGCGAACCTGCACCGCGCATCCATATCGCCCCGGATGAACGCATCGGTCAATCGGAGACGGCAGCGGCGGCGCCCGCTCAATCAGCACCATCGCGGCCACGGCGGCCGGGCACCCTGTCCACCGTCGTCTGGTCTCTGGGCATACTCGTCCTGCTGTTCGCCCTTCTGATTCAGTTTGCCTGGCACATGCGCGAGCAACTTGCCCGTCACGCGCCGCTGCGGCCGCTTCTGACGACTCTTTGCGAATATGCGGGCTGTGAAATTCCACTGCTGCGCGCGCCCGAACTGATTCATATGACGGCCCGCGACATCCGCCGACATCCCAGCGCGCGGGATGCGCTGCGCATCAGCATCACATTCACCAACGATGCCGAATTCACCCAGTCGTGGCCGGAAGTATTGCTCACGTTCTATGACCTGCGCGATCGCGTCCTGGCACAGCGCAGCTTCATACCTGCGGAGTATCTGCCGCAGGACGTCGAGGAAAGCGCCGGCATGCCATCCCGCGGGACCTTGCAGACCATGCTCGAAGTCGTTGATCCTGGTCCCGACGCAGTCAACTTCACCTTCGCGTTTCAGTAGGAAATTGCAGGCAATATAGACTCGGACCCTGCACGCGCTTCGTTCATACCACATCCAGCTTTGACGAAGCGCGGTGAGGGGGTATGATTATCGGCTTTCAATCCGCGACACATCTTAGTGACGCGCCACTCAGCTTCACTGGCTATGCAGATCGGACCCTATAAACTCGGCAACAATCTGGTTCTCGCTCCCATGGCGGGCGTAACCGACCGCCCGTTCCGGCAACTGTGCCGGTCGCTCGGCGCCGGGCTCGCGGTTTCGGAGATGGTGTCGTGCAACTCCCTGCTCTGGGGAAGCGAAAAGACCCGACGCAGGGCCGATCATGAAGGGGAGAACGAACCGCGTTCCGTACAGATCGCGGGCGCCGATCCCGCGATGATGGCCGAGGCCGCACGCTACAACGTCGACAACGGCGCCCAGATCATCGACATCAACATGGGCTGTCCGGCGAAGAAAGTCTGCAACGTGATGGCCGGCTCGGCCCTGTTGCGGGACGAATCGCTGGTGGGGCGCATCCTGGATGCGGTCGTTGCCGCGGTCGATGCGCCGGTGACGCTGAAGATCCGCACGGGTTGGGACCGTCAGAGCCGCAATGCGCTGCGCATCGCCCGGCTCGCCGAACAGGCGGGCATTCGCGCGCTAGCCATCCATGGCCGCACCCGCGCTTGCGCTTATACCGGGGACGCGGAATACGACACCATCGCCGAAGTGAAGGCGGCGATATCCATTCCGGTGATCGCCAACGGCGATATTCGCAGCGCGGAACAGGCGCGACGGGTGCTCGATCATACAGGAGCGGATGCGGTCATGATCGGACGCGCCGCGCAGGGAAAGCCCTGGATCTTCCGCGGCATCGATCATTATCTGCGCACCGGCGAGCACTTGCCGGAGCCGCCGATTTCATGGATCCGAGATCTCATGCTCGATCACCTGCAGCAGCTCTATGCGTTCTACGGCGAGGATGTGGGCGTGCGCGTCGCCCGCAAGCACATCGGCTGGTACAGCAAGGGCCAGACCGGCGGTGCCGCCTTCCGCCAGTTCGTCAACCAGACCGACACGAGCGAGACCCAGTTCGCAGCCGTTCGTGAATTTTTCGACCGCCTCGCCGCGGAAGTCGACCTCGCAGCATGAAGTCGCCAAAGAAAGTCTCCAGCCAGATCGCCGGCTGCGTACAGAAAGCGCTCGAGGAATATTTCGCCGACCTGGACGGCCATCAGCCGCACAGCGATCTCTACGATATGGTCATGAGCGAAGTCGAATATCCGTTGCTCAAGGCCATCATGCGCCATACCGGCGGCAACCAGAGCCGCGCTGCCGAGATCCTCGGCATCAATCGCGGGACGCTGCGCAAGAAGCTGGAAAGTTTCGGACTCAACAAATAATTTTCATTCGCCGCGCGGCGCCATGCGCCGCGGCGGGAGGACACCGCCTGTGAGTATCATCAGCATTCGCCGCGCCCTGCTCAGCGTTTCGGACAAGAAGGGCATCGTCGACTTCGCCCGCGCGCTCAGCGAGCGTGGCGTGGAAATCCTCTCGACCGGCGGCACTGCGCGCCTGCTCACCGAAGCCGGCATCGTGGTGACCGAAGTGGCGGACTACACCGGCTTTCCCGAGATGATGGATGGACGGGTGAAGACCCTGCATCCGCGCATTCATGGCGGTCTGCTCGGGCGTCGCGGCATCGACGATGAGACCATGGCGCGCGCCGACATCCCCCCGATCGATCTGGTGGCGGTGAATCTCTATCCTTTCGCCGCCACCGTGGCACGCCCCGGCTGCACGCTGGAAGATGCGATAGAAAACATCGACATCGGCGGCCCGACGATGCTCCGGGCCGCGGCGAAGAACCATGCCGCCGTCACCGTGCTCGTCGACCCGGCCGATTACGGACGCGTACTGGCGGCGATGGACAAGGGCGGCATCGACGATGCGCTGCGTTTCGAGCTGGCAGTGGCGACCTTCGAGCATACCGCGCGCTATGACGGCATGATCGCCGAGTATCTCGGCGCCCGCCTCGGCGCCGAACCCCAGCGCTTCCCGCGCACACACAACCTGCAGATGATCAAGGCGCAGGAATTGCGCTATGGTGAGAATCCGCACCAGCAGGCAGCCTTCTATCGCGAGGCCGAACCGAGCCCGGGCACGCTCGCCGCAGCCACCCAGATCCAGGGCAAGCCGCTGTCCTTCAACAATATTGCGGATGCCGACACGGCGCTGGAATGCGTGCTTTCGTTCACCGCGCCGGCTTGCGTGATCGTCAAGCACGCCAATCCCTGCGGCGTGGCCGAACGCGACAGCATCGGCGCGGCCTACGAGGACGCGTACCGCACCGACCCCACTTCCGCGTTCGGCGGCATCATCGCCTTCAACCGGCCGCTCGACGCCGCCACTGCGCGCGTCATCATCGAGCGCCAGTTCGTGGAAGTGATCATCGCCCCCAGCGTGGATGACGCGGCGCTGGAGACGCTCGCCAGCAAGCCGAACGTGCGCGTGCTCGCCTGCGGCAACCCTCACGCCTCGACCGTGGCCGGCCTCGACTACCGCCGCGTGGGCGGCGGCCTGCTGGTACAGGATCGCGATACCGGCATGATCGGCCCCGCGGACCTCTCCGTGGTGACCAAGCGCACGCCGGACAGCCGCGAAATGCAGGACCTGCTGTTCGCGTGGAAGGTCGCCAAGTACGTGAAGTCGAACGCGATTGTCTACTGCCGCGAACGCATGACCATCGGCGTCGGCGCCGGCCAGATGAGCCGCGTCTACAGCGCCCGCATCGCCGCCATCAAGGCCGAAGATGCGGGACTTGAAGTGCGCGGATCAGTGATGGCATCGGACGCGTTTTTCCCCTTCCGCGATGGCCTGGACCAGGCTGCCGCAGCCGGCGTCACCGCGGTGATCCAGCCCGGCGGCTCGATGAGAGATCAGGAAGTGATCGCTGCGGCGGACGAACACGGCATCGCGATGGTGTTCACGGGCATGCGGCATTTCAGGCATTGAGAGAAGCCCGAAGGTACTTTTCAACGGGCTGTCGATTTTCGATTTTTATCTTTCAGCCTGCTTCTGACCCATAGTCCCGCCATCAGCACCAGCAGCCATCCCGGGCCATTCGCACCTACTCCCGTTTCGCTGTGTGTTCCCGGAGCCGTCAGCGCATAGACGGCGAGGAGGCCGGCGCGGCGGTTCCCGGCGTTGTCGATCGCCAGGATGGACAGGCTGGCAGCGGTCTCGAGAACCAGCGGACCCTGATAGCGCCGCGCGGGCGGCACGGGCTCACCGGTATCGTCGAGTTCAGGCTCGGCGCCATCCAGACGGTAAAAGACCTCGGCGCATCCTGAGCCCAGTCCGTCATCGCACACCAGGGATACCGTCAACGGAGCCACATGGTTACCCGCGGGCGCGCTCGCCGAGACCAGTGGAGCGGCGAGATCGATGGAATAATTCCGGCTCAGCGGCGGCTCGGCATTGCCAGCGCCATCGATTGCGATTGCCCGCAGCGTCACGGTGCCGGCGAGATGCCGCAGTGGATCGACTTCATTCGCCGGAATCGAGGGATCCGGAAACAGGCTGGCGAGCGAGATCGGGCCGGTGTACTCGCGCGAGTTCGCATCCGGCTCGGTCCCATCCAGCGTGTAGTGGATGGTGCAGCCGAAGTCCGGTTGATCGTCCACGCATTCCAGTTCGACCCGCGGATTGGCATCCGCGCCGTAGAGGCCCTCCGGCAGCGAAACCTCGATGGAAGGCGCCAGATTGTCCACCGCGAATCTTTCGACGCGCAGCGGCTCACGGTTGCCATCCACATCCTCGGCAAAGAAGCTTAGCGTCGTATCGGCGACCGGCACGGTCACCGGCCCGGCCGTGCAATCGGCCGGCACCTGCGGGATCGTACCGTCGCTGCGATAACAGACCTGCAGGCAATCGGCCGCGCCAGGCACGCAGGCGAGTTCGACCATTCCCGCCTCGCGGTAGGCTCCTCCCGTCCTGTCGAGCGCGGTCTCCGGGGTTTCGATGTTCAGTTGCGCCAGTGGATCGGCCACATCCATGCCATCGATGCGACTCAAATCTCCACCAAGGTGCAGCAGCTGCCGACCGGCATCCACCAGCAGCGTCTCTATCGACGCGATGGCGGAATCCGCGCCCGGGTTCCAGGCCATGAGCTCGGGCACCGCCGCATCGCCGCGGAAGCCAGCGATGCGATTGCGCGCTGCGCCGCCCGCCTGCGTGAAGGTACCGCCCGCGTACAGGCGCGCAGCAGCGCCATCCCAGGCGAGGGCACGAACTTCGCCGTCGATGCCCGGGTTCCAGTCGAGCGTGGCGCCGCTCGCAATATCGAGCGCAGCCAAATCGTTCACCGCAGCGAGCTGGAAATCGCCACCTGCGTACAGCACGCCATCACCCAGACGCAGCGCCCGCAAACGCGCCCCGGCTGCCGGCACCGGAGCCCAATCCAGCGCGGCAGCGCTCGACATCGCAAGGGCTGCCAGACCATTGCGGATCTGCCCTCCGACCACGGTGAAATCCCCGCCCGCATAGACCCGGCCCGCGCTCTCTTCGAGCGCCAGCGCGTACACCGGTGCATCGGGCTGCGGCTGCCAAGGCATCGCATTGCCGGTATTCACCTGGGTGTCTAGGCTGGCGAGATGGGAGCGTGGCGCGCCGCCGATTTCATTGAAGTCCCCGCCTGCATACAGCGTGCGGCCGGTGGCGGAACGGGCGAAAGCGCGCACCGCACCGTCGGCTCCCGGATCCCAGGCGGTGACATTGCCGCTGGCGGTGTTGATGGCAGCGATGTTGGATCGCGCGGTTGCCCGCACGGTGCTGAAGTCTCCGCCCACGAACACCACGGCGCCATTGGCGGCGAGCTCGAGCGCGTACACCGGACCATCCGTATCGGCGCTCCAGCCCGCTTCGACGGTGCCGTTGCGCAGGTCGATGGATGCGAGATTGCTGCGGCCAGGGCCCAGCGTGAATTCGCCGCCGACGATCAATTGGTCGCCGGCAACGACCGCCGCATGGACGACGGGACCGGCCGCATTGGCCATTCCGCCGATGAGCAACAGGGACAGGATCGCGCCGGAGGCGGTGCCGAGCGCTCGAATCCGCCCGGTCATTGAGGAGCTCCGGGGCGAAAACGCCGCCAACCGCACACCGTCGCCATCGAGACGATCAGCAACTCGACAAACCCCAGTGCGCCAGCCTCGCCCCGGCTGCGAACGTACTCGGCGCGCCGCACGCCCTCGACGTTGCCGGCGCCATCGATCGACAAGAACTGCAACACGGTGGTGCGGTCGATCGAAATCGGCCCGCCATACAGCGGGGACGACGCATTGGGCAGCGTGCCGTCGGTGGTATAGCGGGTTTCGACACAACCGGGCCGGCTATCGCTGCAGCTCAGCCGCACCTGCAGCGAATCGTCGAACACGCCGGACGGCGGGTCGGCGACGGTAATCGGCGGATCGGTTTCCACGATATAGTGTTCGACGCTGACATTCTCGACGTTACCCACATGATCGACGGAGAAGAACCTCAGCTCGCCATCCGCCGTGACATTGATCGGCCCCAGGTAGCGACTGGAATCCGTATCCGGCTCGCTCCCATCCAGAGTGTAGTAGGTGGCTGCGCAACCCGAACCGGCACCATCGTCGCAAATCAGACGGACGATCCCCGGAGCATCATCTTGCGAACTGATGAAACCGCCCGGCGGATCGGCGCGCGTCACCGGTGGGTCGCGCTCCGGCGGCAATGCTTCCAGCGCCACCAGACCCGCGCGCGGCAGGCCATCGATGGCAGAGAACGCGCCGCCGACGTAGAGCACGAAGCTTGCGTCCTCCGGACCATTACCCTCGGAGTCTCCATCATTATCCGCAGGCGGGGCGGCCACTTCCCAGGATGCCAGCAGGACGTGCGCCGCAGCATCGGCGGCCACGTCCCAGGCGGCGAGCGGCGTGCCATCGGCGCTGTCCACCGCAGCCAGGCGCGCGCGTCCGACACTGGCGACGGACTCGAATCCACCGCCGGCATAGATCACGCCGCGATCGAGCGCGGCGACGAGCGCATGAACGGGACCATCGAAACGCGGGTTCCACGGCAGCGGCGCGCCCGAATTCAGATCGAACGCCGCGGCGCCAATTTGCGGCGCGCCCGCGACCGAGGTGAAATCTCCCCCCGCATAGATCACACCGCGCTCGTCGATCGGACGCAGGGCCAGCACTTCGCCGTCATCGATGGCGGGCGCCCAATCGGCAAAGCGGAAAGTGGTCAATGCGATGGATGCGAGCCGCTCCCCGACCGAAGACTCGTCCTCGCCGCCCTCCTCCTCGTCCTCCACGATCGGGATGAAACGGCCGCCCGCATACAGACGACCATTGGCGACGGCCAGGGCATTGACCACGGCGCCGGGTTCGAACAAAGGCTGCTGCCCCAATCCGCTCGGAGTGCCGACGCCGAGCACCCCCAGTTCCGCGATCGCGCGCCGGTCCGCGCCGCCGATGCGGGAAAATTCGCCTCCGATGTAAAGCGAACCGCTGGCCGGGGAAGGTATGATCGTCCGCACAGAACCATCGGCGCCGGGATTCCAGGTGCCGGGGAGCCCTAAAGTGGTATCCAGGGCAGCAAGGCGCTGGCGGAACTGTCCTCCCGCCGCGGCGAAATCCCCGCCCACATAGAGAGCGCTGCCCGTCGGATTCAGCCACATCGCGTAAACGGGCCCATCGGGCGCCGGATCCCAGGCGGTCACTTCACCGCTGTCCAGATCGAGCGCAGCCAAATGACGACGAGCCGCCGCCGCACCCGCGAGCGGATCGGCCGGGCCCACCTGGGTGAAGTCGCCTCCGATGTAGAGGACCCCGGCCTGCCGATCCAGCGCCAACGCGTATACCGGACCATCGGTGGTCCAAAGCTCGGCGTGCACCTCGACCGCGGCAGCCGGCGCCGGCAAGATCACGAGCGAGGACATCAGCAAGGCGCCGCAAACACCGCGCGGCAGGAAGCCGGCCGAATGGGGAAGCGTCGGAAAATTCACGGAGAAAATACTGTGGCAGCGAGATGCCTCATGATACACCCTCAGACCGACGACCGGCCAAGGAATTCCCGGCTGGGCGCACCATCGGCCCGCGGCAGCATCTCCGCACGCGATTTCCCCCGCATGCGCTGCGATGCGGTATCCTTTCTGCCTAATTCACGAGCCATATCGGATCGCCCATGAACGTCCTGATCATCGGCAGCGGCGGCCGCGAGCACGCGCTGGCGTGGAAAGCTGCCCAGTCCCCTCTCGCCGACCGCATATTCGTCGCCCCCGGCAATGCCGGCACCGCGCGCGAACCGCGCATCGAGAATGTATCGATCGATGCGCTCGACATCGACGGCCTGCGCCGCTTCGCGCGAGAAAACGACATCGGCCTCACCATCGTCGGACCGGAAGCGCCGCTCGTCGCCGGTATCGTCGACGCCTTCCGGGCCGACGGTCTGCGCTGCTTCGGACCGATACGCGCCGCCGCCCAACTCGAAGGCTCGAAGGCTTACGCCAAGGATTTCCTCGCCCGTCATGGCATTCCCACCGCCGCCTATGCGGTGTTCAGCGAGGCTGCGCTGGCACGGGACTGGATCCGCGCTCACGGGACGCCGCTGGTGGTAAAGGCCGATGGACTCGCCGCCGGCAAGGGCGTCATCATCGCCCGCACCGTGGCCGAGGCGATTGCCGCTGTCGACGACATGCTCGAAGGCAATGCCTTCGGCGACGCCGGCCACCGCGTGGTAATCGAGGAGTTCCTCGAGGGCGAGGAAGCCAGCTTTATCGTCATGAGCGATGGCAACACCGTGCTGCCGATGGCCAGTTCCCAGGACCACAAGGCACGCGACGATGGCGACACGGGGCCGAACACCGGCGGCATGGGCGCCTACTCCCCGGCGCCGGTCATCACCGCCGAGATGCACGAGCGGGTGATGCGCGAAGTGATCGAACCCACCATCCGCGGCATGGCTGCGGATGGCGTGCGCTATACCGGCTTTCTGTATGCCGGCCTCATGATCGGAGCGGATGGCAGTCCGCGTGTGCTGGAGTTCAACTGCCGCTTCGGCGATCCCGAGACGCAGCCGATCATGCTGCGGCTGCGTTCCGATCTGGTCGAACTCTGCCTGGCCGCGGCCGACGAGCGCCTCGACGGCATGAAGGCGGACTGGGATCCGCGCAGCGCCCTGGGCGTCGTGCTGGCCGCCGAAGGATATCCGGGCAGCTACCGCAAGGGCCATCCCATCGAAGGCCTGGAAGAAGCCGCCGCCACCGGAGCGCAGGTCTTCCATGCCGGCACCGCCCTCGATGAAGAGGGTCGCGTGCTCACCGCCGGTGGACGTGTACTCTGCGTCTGCGGCCTCGGCGACACCGTCCTGGCGGCCCAGCGAGCGGCCTATGGCGGCGTCGACCGCATCCGCTGGCCCGGCATGTTCTGCCGCCGCGACATCGGTCATCGCGCCATCGCCCGCAAAAGCTGAGCAGGGCCCGAGCCTCTTGCCTTCCTGGCACCTGCGACTGGCGCGACGCTACATCGATGCCGGCGGCATTGTCGCCTACCCCACGGAATCGGTGTGGGGGCTGGGCTGTGACCCCCATTCCCGGGAAGCGGTGGAGCGCCTGCTCGAGCTCAAGCAACGACCGGTTGCCATGGGTCTGATCCTGATCGGCGCCTCCTATGTGCAGCTCGCACCTTATATTGACACCAGTATGATCGACCGTACCGCCCTCGACCGTGTGCGACGCAGCTGGCCGGGACCGAACACCTGGCTGCTGCCTGCCTCGGACGCGGTGCCCCCCTGGATTCGCGGCCGGCACGCCTCGGTAGCGCTCCGCGTCACCGCCCATCCGCCGGCAGCCGGATTGTGCACTGCGGTGGGACGGGCCATCGTCTCCACCAGCGCCAATATTCATGGCCAGCGCCCGCCTCGCACTGCGTTGCACCTGCGGGCGGGG
>Ga0172382_10012023_pt1 | contig 11357 bp, 9 predicted proteins | sample Leawel138RmetaG_FD_122245 | JGI IMG/M metagenome (GOLD analysis project Ga0172382, IMG submission 122245) | Leachate microbial communities from a municipal landfill in Southern Ontario, Canada - Leachate well 138R metaG | ecosystem: Engineered > Solid waste > Landfill > Unclassified | place...
CACGTCCGGTTCATAGGCCAGTGCGCGCGCCAGCGCAACGCGTTGCTGCTGACCGCCCGACAGTTCACGTGGCAGCCGGTGCGCGAAACCCTCCAGACGCACCATGGCCAGGGCCTTGTCCACGCGGCCCCGCAGTGACGCGGTGTCGACGCGGCGGGCCCGCAGGCCAAAGGCCACGTTATCCTCCACGCTCATGTGCGGGAACAGCGCGTAGTTCTGGAACACCATGCCGAGTCCACGGCGCTGGGGTGCCAAATGGACAATGTCACGACCGTCCAGCGTGATGCTGCCGGCATCGGGGTCGGCAAGCCCCGCAATCAGCGAAAGCAACGTGGTCTTGCCGGATCCCGAGGGTCCGAGCAGCGTCAGAAACTCACCCTGATGGACATCCAGCGCCGTGCTGCGCAGGGCATCCACCTTGCCGTACCGTTTGGCCAACCCGCGGATGCGCAGTTTGACGACACGGTCGTCGGAGATGGTGGTGGTCATGGCCCCCGAGGTCATGCAGTAACCCAGGCATTGAAACGTTCTGTCAATGTGTCCCGATTTGCCGCCCAGTAGCTGCCATTGTTTTCGATGGCATTGCGCAGATTGTCGGGATGCGCAGGGAATGCCCGGGCGCGCTTGTCATCGATGAACTCATAGGCCTTAGGCAAGGTAGGTCCGTACGCGAGCGCCTTCGTGAAAGCAGCCTGACGCTCGGGGGCCATCGTGAACTTGATGAACTCGCGGCACATGTCCGCTTTCGGTGAACCTTTAGGGATGATCCAGCCTTCGCTGGTGTACAGGTACTGGTTCCACATGATGGCCACCGGACTACCCTCGTCCGCCACGACCTGGGCGCGGGCATTCCATGTCGGGCACAACGCGACCTCCCCCGACTTGAGCAACTGTGAAGTCTGCGCGCCACTGGTCCACCAGACACCCACCTCCTTCTTGATACGATCCAGTACACGAATAGCCCGGTCGACATCCAGCGGGTAGATCTGGGCGGGCGCCACACCATCGGCCAGCAGAGCGAACTCCAACGTTTCCAGTGGCGACCGGCGCAATGCACGCGGACCAGGAAAGGCTTTCACGTCCCAGTAGTCAGCCCAGGTGCGCGGGGCTTTGCCTGCGGGGAACTTGTCGGTACGGTAGGCCCGCACCGAGCCCACCACGTCGACACCAGCGTAATGTGGGGTCTTGAACGGAGCTGGCAGATCCTTGAGCGTCGCGTCCAGGTTCAGCGGCTGCAGATAATCCAAGCCGGACAGGGCGTCGTGCACGTCCTTGCTGACGTGCGCCATGTCCCAACTGTAGGTCTTGGTCTCCACCATGGTTTTGATGAAGGCCGTGGGCTGGTGCTGGCCAGTGGCTGGCACGATCTCGATACCCGTGGCTTCCTGGAACGGCTGATAGAACGCTTTGCCGAAACCCTCTGCGTAAGGGCCACCAGGATCGCGAATGATCAGGCGCTTGTCCTGCGCCAGAACGTCTGTGTTCTTCATCCAGATCATCAGGCCGATGGCGCTGCCAGCGGCCTGGACGATCTTGCGTCGAGAGGGGAACTGTTCCATGGTGTCTCCTGATGTGGAAGGGCAGGTTGCACAGGGGTCGTTGGCATCTTCTACGTCACTTGGCCAAAAATATGACACATATGTCAGTTTTAGTCAAGCCATCACCGCGATTTGGTCCATACTTGGACCATGCAAACCACCACGAATTGCGATGAAAGCCCTGCCGGCTCAACGCGGACACTGCGCTTCGTCGACTGGCTGTCGGCCGAGCTGGAGACGGAGGAGGCCTCCACCAAGGGTGATCGCCGCCGCCTCGCACTCAAGCTTGCGGCCGCCAGGTTGCTGGAGGATCGCGGGTACGATGATTTCTCCACACGCGATGTATCTGACGCCGCCAACGTGACGCGCACGGCGCTCTATCTGTACTACCCCAGCAAGCAGGTGCTGGTGCTGGAGTTGTTGCAGGACTTCCAGCGCTTCATGATGGAAAAGCTGCGCCCTTCCCGCAAGGGCATGAGCATGGCCGAGGCGGCGCTGGAAACCAACCGCACCTATGTTCGCTTCTTTGCCATCAACGCGCGCATCATCCTGTCGATTCAGTATGTGCGCCGCAATCTATCCGACGCCGAGAAGCTGCAGTTCGACCTCAACGACTGGTGGGCCCACAAAGTGGCGCGCGCGATCAGCGGCCGGACCACTGTACAGCAGCGATCGTCCCATCCTTCGAAACAGGCTCTGGCCACGGCCTACGCACTCGAAGGGATGATTGACAGCTTTCTCACTGAACTGTATGTGCGCAGAAACCCGAACCTCGTCGCATTAAATCTGAGCGAAGAAGCCGTTGCGAAACTGCTCACCCGTCTTTGGTTGGGCGCCTTGAAAGGCAGCGAACCCTGAAGTCGTTCGCCGCCCCCACCACATCCTGCATGCACCTGAGCTGCGTTCTGGCTGGCCATCGGTCCCGGCCCATGTGATCACCTGGCTTGCCCGCTGCTCGAAACGCCCATCACCGCATGCAGGAAACCGGCCAGCGCGTCCTGCAAAAACGCCACGGTGGACGGATCTGCCCGCGCTGGTGACCCCGAATCGAATGGCGGCTCGGGATCGTATTCGATCAGCAGCTGAATCGTGCGGGCATGTTCGAGGCTGCTAAGCCGGGCCGCAAGCGTCAATCCGAAATCCAGGCCTGCCGTCACGCCGGCGCCCGTGACCACATGGCCGTCCTGCACCACCCGTTGCCTCAGGGGCTTGGCACCAAAGCGTGCCAGCAAGGACACTGCCGACCAGTGCGTGGTGGCGGATCGACCCTGCAGGAGTCCAGCGGCCCCCAGAACAAGTGCCCCGGTGCACACACTGGTGACCCAGGTGGCCCGCTGCCCGCGGGACCGGAGGAAGTCCAGTGTCGCCTCATCCTCCATGGTGGCTACCGTGCCGGCGGTGCCACCCGGGACAAACAGGACTTCGAGCTGTTGCGGGCAGTCCTCGAACGTGGTGTCGGGTGTGATCACCAGGCCAAGGTCGGTGGTCAGGGGGGTGCGTGTCTTCGCAACGATATGCACCTTCACGTTCGGCACCATCGATAGCACATGATGCGGTCCGATGAGGTCGAGCGCGGTCATCGAGGGGTAAGCCAGCAGGGCAATATGGCGAATGGTCATGCTCCGGTTGTCTCCGCAAGGTGAGGGACGCGATGGCCCCAGGGTTTCACCGCCTCCAGCTGGTAGGCAAGCTGCAGCAGCAATTCGTCGCGAAAGGCACCGGCAGCGAAGTGAACCCCGACCGGAAGTCCCTCGTGCGACCAATGCAGGGGAACCGACATGGCCGGCTGCCCGGTGATGTTCTGCACCGGTGTAAAGGCCACATTGCGGCTGACGCGATCACGCAAGGTCCCGTAGTCGACGCCGGGTGCGTGGCCACCCAGCGGTACGGGATGTTCAGCCGATATGGGCGTCATCAGGACATCCCATTCGCGATGAAACCGTTCCATCTGAACGCTGGCCTGCAGACAACGCTGAACCAGCGCCTCCACGCGGTCGGCCGCCAACGCGGCACCCTCGCGCCGCAGCCCCTGTGTCCAGGGCTCGGCGCCGTCCATGAATCGCCTGCGCTCGTCCTCGGGCAATCCGCTGGCTTCGACATGCACGCCATACGCCCAGCGGTCGAAAAATGCCCGATGCAGCAGGGGTGCATCGAAGGGCCAGTCGCAATGCACCACGTCATGGCCCAGGTGGCGCAACAGATCCGCTGCGTGTTCCACCGCGGCCTCGTGCGCATCGGCCAGCGCGCCACCATGCAGGGGGCGCTTGATCAGCGCGACCTTCAGCGTCCGATCGGGTGGATGTCTCACCCAACGCTCGATCCCCTTGCCCACCGGGCCACGATGAGCCGCATCGGCAATCGCGAAAACCAGCGCACTGTCGCGCACGCTGTGCGTCAGCACGTGGGAACAGACCATGTCCTGAAGCCGGGCATCGAAAGCAGGACGTGCCGGGGTGGTACGTCCCCGCGTGGGCTTCAAGCCGAACACGCCACAACAAGCCGCCGGGTACCGGATCGACCCACCGCCGTCGCTGCCGTGCGCAACGGGTGCAATGCGCGCCGCCACCGCCGCCGCACTGCCCCCACTGGAGCCCCCGCTGCTGATGTCCTGTCGCCATGGGTTGAGCGTTGGCCCGAAGGCCGTGGGCTCGGTCACATCCAGCAGGCCCAGCTCAGGCGTGTTCGTCTTGCCGATGACGATCGCACCTTCGGCCAGCATGGCGGCCAACCAGGGCTCGGTGCTCTGGCCGATCACATCGAGCCGAAGCCGGGATCCCTTGGAGAACCGGTGCCCGGGAAAATCCATGGTGTCCTTCAGCAGCAGGGGAACGCCGGCCAGCAGGCCCAGCGGCACACCGGCACGGGCGCGCGCAATGGCTTCGTCCTCCCAGCAGTCGATCACGGCATTGATGGCCGAGTTGCGTGCGTGCAGGCGATCGAAAGCCGCCTGGATCATTTCCAGCGCGGAGCGCTGGCCGCTGCGAACCAGTTGTGCCGTGGCAACGGCATCAAGCCCATCGAGTTCACGACTCATTGTCCTGGCACCTGCGGTTGGTTGAGGTCAAAGCGCGGGGCCGCTGCAATCAGTGCCTTGGTGTAGTCCTGACACGGTCGCTGCAGCACGTCGGCGGCCATGCCTGACTCGATGATCTCGCCCCGATGCATCACCGCGATGCGATCACACATCTGGGCCGCCACACGCAGATCGTGCGTGATGAAGACCATGCTCAGCGCGAACTCGCGACGCACCTGCTCGAACAGTGCAAGCACCTGTGCCTGCACCGAGACGTCGAGCGCCGAAACAGGCTCGTCGGCCACCAGCAATTGCGGCCGCATCGCCAGTGCGCGCGCGATCGCAATCCGCTGACGCTGGCCGCCGGAGAATTCATGTGGGAACCGGTCTGCCGCATCTGGCTTCAAACCGACGCGACGCAGCAGGCTGACAACCAACTCACGAGCCTCTTCCCGCGGGACACCCTGTGCAACGGGTCCGGCCGCGATGGCGGCTCCCACGGTGTGACGCGGATTCAGCGACGCATAGGGATCCTGGAAGACCATTTGAACAAGAGCGCGTTTGGCAGCAGGGCGCCGCCGCAGTTCAGGTGCCAGGGCGTGCCCGTCGAACAACACCTGGCCACTGTCGCGGGCGATCAGGCCTGTCAGCAGGCGACCCAGCGTGGACTTTCCCGACCCCGATTCGCCAACGATGCCCAATGCCTCACCGCGCGCGAGGGTGAAGCTCAGTTCACGCGCAGCATGCACCTGCCTGCCGGGACGCAGGAAGCCACCACCGCTGCGGTAGGTCTTGTTCAAACCGCGCACCACGAGCAGCGGTACACCGGTGGACTCATCGTTTCTACGGGGGCGACCATGAGGAATGGCCGTGATCAGGGCGCGGGTGTAGGGATGTTTCGGTGCACGCAGCACCTCCTGAGCCATTCCCGATTCGACGACCCGACCCCACTGCATCACCGCCACACGATCGGCGATTTCGGCGACAACGCCGAAGTCATGGGTAATGAACAGCAGGGCCATGCCCTTGCGTCGCTGCAGCTCGCCCAACAGTGCCAAGATCTGTGCCTGTGTCGTGACGTCCAGGGCCGTCGTAGGCTCGTCGGCAATCAGCAGCGTAGGCTCGAGCACCAGCGCACAAGCGATCATCACACGCTGGCGCTGACCACCCGACAACCGGAACGGGTAGGCCTGTGCAATCAGTTCGGGATCAGGCAACCCCACATCGCGCAATGCCGCGATGATGCGGGCGTTCCGTTCCGCGGCGGGCAGTGACCGGTGCGCGTCCAGCACTTCCCCGATCTGGTCGCCCACACGCATCAGCGGATTCAGGGACGTCATCGGTTCCTGGAAGACCATGCCGATGCGCTCGCCACGCAATGCACGCATATCGGCCTCGTCGAGTGCCACCAGATCTTTCCCCTCGAAGAGGATGCGACCAGCCACCGGCGCGACCTTCGGTTTGGCCAACAATCCCATCACGGCGTTAGCGATCATGGATTTGCCTGATCCGCTTTCACCCACCACACACAGGGTTTCACCTGCATTCAGGGAAAGATCCACGCCATCGACAGCCAGCTCACGCTCGCTCCCCGGTGGCAAACAGACCGACAGCCCCTGTACCTGAAGTACCGGCACGCTCAACGCATCCTCCCATCGATTCGTGTGTTCAGACCATCGGCCAGGCCTTCGCCAACCAGGTTCAAGGAAAGCACCGTGAGCATGATCGCCAGGCCGGGAAACACCGCCACCCACCAGGCCTGGCGCAGCGCGGTGCGCGCGGCACCAACCATGTAACCCCAACTCATCAACTCGGGGTCGCCCAGGCCGAGAAAGCTCAGCGCCGACTCCAGGAGAATGGAACTGGCTACCATCATCGATCCCATGACCACGATCGGTGGAACAGCATTGGGCAGGATGTGCGTGAAAATGATCCTGATGCTGCTCAAGCCGGAGAGCTGGGCCGCCGCCACGAACTCGCGCTCGCGCAGCGACAGGAACTCGCCCCGCACGAGCCTCGCTACGGGAGGCCAGGAGACCAGCGCGATCGCGCAAACGATGGATTGCACCGAGGGCTGGAAGATCGCCACCAGCACAATCGCAAAGGCAAAGCCCGGGATCGCCTGGAATAGTTCAGTGAAGCGCATCAGCAGCGTGTCGACCCAGCCGCCGTAGTAGCCGGCGACTGCCCCCAGACCAACGCCCAGCAACAACGCCATCGTGGTTGCGACCAGACCGATCAGCACCGACACGCGTGCGCCGTACAACAAGCCCGAGGCGACATCGCGACCGAGTGCGTCCGATCCCAGCAAAAGGTCGGCATGGGTTCCAGGCGGTACAAAAGGCAGTTGCACCAGCGCCCATGGATCATGGCTGCACAGCCAGGGCGCCGCCAACGCACCACACCCAACCAGCAGCAGCACGAACACGCCGGCCACCGCACCGTAGTTGCGCCGGAATCGGCGCAGGAATCCGCTGTTCATGGCATTTCGATCCGCGGGTCGACCAACGTATAGACCAGGTCGGTCACGATGTTGAAGATGACGGCGAGCGCTGCGGTAAACAGAAAGGTACCCAGCAGCAGGCTGTAGTCCCGCTGCGCCAGCGCCTCGAACAGCAGGCGCCCGATGCCAGGCCAGGCAAACACGGTCTCGATCAGAACGGCTCCACCCACCATCGCGCCGGCTTGCAAGCCGGCCATCGTCACCACGGGCATCAGTGCATTGCGCAGCACATGCGCCCGCAGCACGCGCCCGGGAGTCAAGCCCTTCGCCCGGGCGGTCTTCACAAAATCCTGCCCCGCCACCTCCAGCATGGCCGCCCGCGTCATGCGGGCGTAGATGGCCATGTAGAACATCGCCAGCACGAGGGTGGGCAGCACCAGATGGTGCGCGACGTCGAGCACATGCGCCATCCCGCTGTAACCCATGCCCACGCTCTGATAGCCAAGAGGCGGGAACCAGGGCAACCACAACGCGAACACCAGCACCGCCAGCAGTGCCAGCCAGTACAACGGTGTGGCGTAGAACAGCGTGGCCAGAAAACTGACCGCGCTGTCCTTCCAGGTACCAACCTTGCTGCTCGCCCACACACCGATGGCCACACCCGATGCCAGCGACAAAACGAATGCCGACCCCGTGAGCAGCAAGGTGGCGGGCAAGCGCTCCAGGATCAGATCCAGCACCGGCGCCTGTTGCCGATAGGAGATGCCCAAATCACCGCGCAGCAAATGGCCGATATAGCTGCCGAGCTGCGCGGGCAATGGACGATCGAGATCAAATCGTTCACGCAGTTGCTGCAGGAACTGCTCGTCGCCAGCGCCCGCTTCACCGGCCATCACCATGGCCGGGTCACCGGGCGCCATCCGGATCAGGATGAAGTTGATCACCGCGATCACCAACAGCATAGTCGCGCCCTGCTGCAGGCGACGCGCGAGGAATCCGAGCTTGTTCATGTCCGCCGCGTTCCCTGTTTCAGCCGCGAACGCTTGCTCGCGCCAGACTGTCATTCAGACCCAGGGCACTGTTGACCAGGTTGTCGATACGCGAACGGTAGACCGTCGGAAAACCCAGCTCCAGCAACCAGGCCGCCGCCACGTCATCGACCATGATCTGTTGCAGTTCGGCATAGACCCTGGCTCGCTTGCCGGGATCACTCTCGCGCACGCCACGTTCGAACAGCTCGTCCACTTTCGGATTCTGATAGCCACCGACATTGTTGTATGGCGAGCCCTTGCGTATCTCGCTTCCCACGTAGTTGCGGGAAATCCCCGATGGATCTCCATACTGGTAGAAGTAGGAAAAGGCCAGGTCGAAATCCCAGTTGGACTGGCGTGAGATGACACCCGGCAAATCGGCACTGACCAGTTGCACGTTGACACCGACCGACAGCAGGTTCTGCTTGACCATCTCGGCGGTGCGTGTCCAAACCTCCCCGTAAGGAAGACCCAACAAGCGCACCGGTTCACTCTTGTACCCGGCTTCGGCCAACAACTGCCTGGCCTTCCCTGCGTCGTGCGGATAGCTGCGCACCTGGGTCGTATGAAACGGGGTTCGATGGTTGAGCGGACCGGTGGCCGGCGTTGCAAAACCCTGCCAGGCGATTTTGGCCAGTGCTTCACGGTCGATCGCGTGCATGAGCGCACGCCGCACCCGAACATCCTGCAACAGAGGGACACGGTGGTTGATCCACAGCCAGGCCAGCGGCGAGAGCTTCTCCCAACCCTTGGTCGTCACGCTGACACCCGGCAACTTCGCCAAGCGTCCGACGTCGAAGTACTCGACTGTGCCACCCGGCAGCACGTCGATGCGGCCCGATTCGAAGGCCGCAGCGCGGGATGCCGCATCGGGAATCACATGAAAGTAGACGTTCCCGACAGACGGCAAGCCCTGGACATGGTAAGCATCATTGCGGACCAGCTGGATGAATGACCCACGCTGCCATTCCTTGAACTTGTAAGGGCCGGTACCAATGGGCGTCAGCTGCGGGGGGCGCGAGAGATCGACATTCTCGAACTGGTGTCTTGGCACGATAGGAAAGGTGCTGACGTCAAACAGCTGCAGAAAGGGTGGGTAGGGTTCGTTCAGACGAAATTCCACCGTGCGCGTATTCAGCGCCTTGACGCTCTGCACCTGCTGCAATGCGAGCCGCATGCGCGGATTGAGTTGCCGCATGAACGTGTCGGCCGTGAATACGACATCGTCGGCTGTGAAGGGCCTGCCGTCGTGCCAGGTCACCCCCTGCTTGAGCTTAAACGTGTAGGTCAGAAAGTCATTGGAGAGTGTCCACTCGATGGCCAGATTCGCCTGAGGGCTGAGCTGGTCATCAAAACGCAGCAGACTGTCATAGATGTTGCCATTGACCATCTGCGCCGGTCCGATGGATCCATAGGCCGCGAGGATCGATGGCGGTTCTGGGAAGATGGCAATGTTGAGCGCCTGTGCACCCTTCGCCCAGACGGGCAGCGGCAGTCCGCAAGCCAAGGTACCAGCCACCAGCATGTGGCGTCGATTGAGGTCCATGATGTCTCCGATTCGTGCCTGTTCACACTGTTTTTCCAAGATGCGTTGCGGATCAAAAGGCCATGCGCCGGACGCGAAACGCAGACGGGCCGGTGGCCCGGTGAGGCTTCGCAACGCCGGGCATGGCCTTTTTGGCTGCAACCCGATGGGAATGGGCTGGACACAGCGCCACTCGTCGTTGCACTCCCAGGCCAGACGTACGGTCTGGCCGTCGTCACGCGCCCCGATGGGCGCTGTGTTCAACCCATTCGCACTTGGTAAAACAGTGCGAACGGGCCCTAGTCACAAAGAAAGCGCTCGGTCAGCCTCACCCAGAAAGCCGCGCCGACCGCCAAGTTGTGGTCATTGAAGTCGTAGCCTGGGCTGTGCAGGTCGCATCCCCCTTCCTCGATGCCGTTGCCAATGAGGATGTAGCTGCCAGGACATTGCTGCAGCATCACCGCGAAGTCCTCACTGCCGGCCAGTGGTGGTCCATGGCGGTCAATGCCCCCTTCCCCCAGCAGATCGGCACCGACGTCGCGCGCGAACTCGGTCTCGCGCGATGCGTTGACAAGCACCGGATAGTCCCGCCGGTAGTCCACCGTGGCGCGCAGGCCGAAGCTTTCCGCCTGCATCCGGGCAATGTCATGGATACGCTCCTCCAGCACATCGCGGATGGCAGGATCCAGCGCTCGCACGCTGAGTTCCAGCGTCGCGCGGTCCGGAATCACGTTATTGGCGCGCCCGGCGTTCAGGGCACCGACGGTGATGATCGCCGCCTTCTGCGGATCGACGTTGCGCGACACGATGGTCTGCAAAGCCATCACGATGGCCGCACCGGCAACGACGGGATCGGCAGTGCGATGCGGCGCCGCACCATGCCCACCCTGCCCCTGCAGGGTGATCGTGACGTCATCGGACGAAGCCAACATGGCACCGTCCCGGAACACCAGCCTTCCCTGCTCGATACCCGGCATGTTGTGCATCGCAAAGATGGCGTCACACGGGAAGCGTTCGAACAGGCCCTGCTCGACCATCAATCGCGCGCCGCCCGGGTGCTCCTCTGCCGGCTGAAAGATCAGACGCAGTTCCCCCGAAAAGGGAACCTCGCTTGCCAGATGACGTGCAGCGGCCAGCAGCATTGCCACATGGCCGTCATGGCCACAGGCGTGCATCACGCCGTCATGCCGACTCGCCCAGCCCAAACCGGTTGCCTCTTTGATCGGCAGCGCATCCATGTCGGCACGCAAACCCAGGCGGCGGCGGCCATGGCCGCGTCGAAGGGTGCCCACCACGCCTGTCGTCGCCAGTCCACGATGAACGTCGTAACCCCATTGGGCCAGGCAATCGGCAATCTTCTGTGATGTTCGCACCTCCGCCAGACCCAACTCCGGGTGACGGTGCAAGTCCCGCCGCAGGCACGTGAACTCAGCGCCCCGCACCAGAAGGGCCCGGATCAACGGATGGTTCCGTGTCGGCGCCTTCAGGGCCAGCCCACCGTCTTCGGTGCCCAAGCGGTCGATGTCGCCACAATTCGAATCCATGGCGGGAATGATGGCGAATTTTTATCTATCAGTCAATTATTTTTTTAATAGTTGATAAAGTTTTTTTGCAACATCACCCCACCGACGCTCTACGAACCCGGATCGATGCCCCGGGCGAACCCTCACCCGCTCAACCGGCCCCGGTCGCGATCTGCCGCAACGCGCGCTCGAACACCTCGGGTGGCTGCCCACCGGAGATCAGGTGGCGCTGGTTGATGATCACCGCCGGCACCGAGTGGATGCCGTTGCCGACAAAGAACTGC
>Ga0172382_10012024_pt1 | contig 11356 bp, 9 predicted proteins | sample Leawel138RmetaG_FD_122245 | JGI IMG/M metagenome (GOLD analysis project Ga0172382, IMG submission 122245) | Leachate microbial communities from a municipal landfill in Southern Ontario, Canada - Leachate well 138R metaG | ecosystem: Engineered > Solid waste > Landfill > Unclassified | place...
AGGTGTGGCGCAGTTGGTAGCGCGCTTGCTTTGGGAGCAAGAAGCCGCAGGTTCAAGTCCTGTCACCTCGACCAGATTATGTCCAAAAAGGGCATAAATAAAGAGCTCGCCTGTGCGGGCTCTTTGTCATTTCACCGAAGATTCAATACACTACTAGAAAAGGTTTTAATGGAGGACATTATGAGCGATTTAACCACACGCATTGATTCGGCGGTTCGGTATATCCGTGAACAAACAGATGCCTTGCCACAGATGGCTTTAATCTTAGGTAGCGGTCTGGGCGATTTCGCGCACACGTTGGAAGAAGCGATCGTCATCTCGTTTTCAGACATCCCCGGTTTTCCGGTACCCACCGTGGAGGGGCACGCCGGTGCCTTTGTCATCGGGAAGCATAAGGGGAAGACGGTCGCGGCCTTAAGCGGGCGCGTGCATTACTATGAAGGGCTCTCACAAAGAGAGATCACAATCCCGGTGCGTGTTTTAGCGAAGTTGGGTGTGAAGACCGTGCTTTTAACAAATGCCGCCGGTGGCATTAACTTAGGATTTTCATCCGGCGCCCTGATGCTGATCCGCGACCATATAAATTTTTCAGGGAATAATCCATTGATCGGCAAAAACCTTGAAGATTTTGGCCCCCGTTTTCCGGATATGACCGACTTGTACACGAAGCAATTACGAGAAACACTTAAATCGGTCACCCAAAAAGAAGGTATCCATTTAGAGGAAGGTGTTTATGCCATGTACTCAGGGCCAAGCTACGAGACACCGGCTGAGATTCACATGTTGCGCGGCTTTGGCGCCGATGCGGTCGGCATGTCCACCGTCCCCGAGGCGATCGCGGCTCGCCACAGCGGCATGCAGGTTATCGGGATCTCCTGCATCACGAATATGGCAGCAGGCGTATTGGATCAGCCTTTAAGCCATGAAGAAGTGGTAGAGACGGCGCTTCGGGTGAAAGATACCTTCATTTTAGTGGTATCGCTTGCGGTTCAACACTTTGCTTAAAGTTAGTTTTTGAGGGCTATTCTTTATCTGTAAAAACGGGAACGTCTCGCTGTGTCGGCTCTTTGTAGTCAACTTGCGGTCATTCCCCCCCTTTGATATAATCGAGAAAAGTGTGCAGCAACAATTGGTTGCACAAGTTTGTAATGGAGGAAAGATATGAAAAAATACCTAGCGATTCTGCTTGCAGTCGTGTTGATGGTAGGTTTAGTTGCCTGCGGGCCTCCCGCAACACCTGAACAGACTGATGGCCCGGCGCCGACAGAAACTGGAGAGACGACACCGCCAGAGACTGAGGCCCCGTTTGTATCAGTGGACCCGAACTATGGCACGATCATCTATGGATCAACAACAGAGATATCGGGTGACTGGGGACGTGCACTGTGGACCAACAACGCCACGGATGCTATGATCCGCGAACTCACCGATACCTACTCCACGGTTGTCGCGAACAAGGAAGCCATGTATGTCGCGAACCCCACAATCGTAGATTCTATTGAAACAGAAGAAGTTGAGGAAACCGGGACAAAAATCTTCAAGATCAAAGTGAAAGAAGATCTGGTTTATAACAACGGCGACCCGATCACCGCAAAAGACTTTGTGGCTGCCACTCTGTTTGGCTGTACATCTGAAATGCAACAACTTCAGGCAAAATCGATCGCTTATCAAACCATCGAAGGTGGAGAAGCTTACCTGAAGGGCGAGGCTGATTTCGTTTCGGGCATCCGCCTTTATGACGATTACACCTTCTCCTTTGAGATTGTTAAGGACAAACTCCCATACTTCTATGACCTGACCTATGCGGGTGCGTATCCGATGCACTACACACGCTGGTTTGGTGAAGACGTCGACATCCTTGATGATGGCGAAGGAGCTTACTTCAACGAAGCGTATACCTATGACAACATTGCGGCGAACGTTGAAAAAGAAAGATTTGATTCAGATAATCGCGTTTCCGCCGGTCCTTATACCCTCGTGGAATACGATGAATCCGCTAAACAAGCAACCCTCGTGAAGAACGATCTCTTTGCAGGCGACCTCTACGGTGACAAGCCTGAAATCGAAAAGATCGTCGTCATTAAGGCAGAGGACGCCACATGGGCTGACGCCATGAAGACCCACGTCTTTAACGTCTATGATAAAGTCACGGGCGGCGATGATGTGAACACCGCCATGGACCTCATCGAAGAGCTCGGCTACGATTTCGCTCAGTACGACCGCGCCGGTTACGGCAAGATCGTCTTCCAGAGTGACTTCTCACCTACCCAGTTCATCGAAGTCCGCAAAGCGGTTGCGTACCTCCTGGATCGTCCTGAGTTTTCCGAAACATTCTGTGGCGGCTGGGGCGGCCTCGTGCACGGACCTTACGGTGTGGCACAGTGGATGTATCAAGAAGCCGAAGAATGGCTCGAAGATAACCTTGACAAATACCCCGCAAGCCTCGACAGCGCGATCAAGTCGCTTGAAGCTGGCGGCTGGGTATTGGATGAGAACGGTGGCGATTACTCCGGCACAGGCCTGCGCTACAAGGAAGTCACCGCTGAAGAAGCCGGCGAATTCCCGCATGTTGTCACACTTGACGATGGCACCATCCTGATGGCGCTTGAGATCGAGTGGCTCTCTACCGAGAACAACGAAGTGTCTGAACTTTTGAAGGTTATGCTCGCTGAGAACGATAATACGGCCAAAGCCGGAATGAAGATCAACCGCACAGAAGTTGACTTCACCGAGCTTTTGAACTGGATGTATCGCGAAGGCTCCGTTGACGAACGTTATAAGGTGCCTACATACTCCATGTACAACCTGGCAACGAACTTCACACCTGTCTACGATCCTTCGTATGACTGGACAATGGATCCTGATCTTGTCGCCCTCGGTTTCAACGAGCGCTACTTGTTTGACAAAGAGATCGATGATCTTTCGATGGATTTGGTCTACGGCGTTGAGGCTGGCGATAACGACGCTTACCTCGACATCTGGAAGAAGTTCATCAAGCGCTGGAACGAACTCCTGCCTGAACTTCCGCTCTACTCGAATACCTACATCACAGTTCTTCCCGACTGGGTTGAGAACTTTGAAATGACACCGTTCTGGGGCTTCCAGGAAGCCGTTGTCGGTGCCACGATCAAACCGCAAGGCTAGACGAACGAGCAAGCTTGTAGGCTTACGTACTGATTATGGATGGAGGCGGTATGAAAATGCCGCCTCCATTTCATACCTCAGTGTTGGAACTTAAGAAAGGATCTCATCCATGGGCAAATATGTCCTGAAACGTCTTGTATACGTGGTGGTCGTTTTTTTTATCGTCTCTTTTTTAATGTATTCACTTTATAATTTGATTCCGGTCGATCCGGCACGAGCTCAACTCGAACCGATGAAACATTCGCTAAAACCGGATGAGTATGAGCAAATGTACCGTGATTTACGGCTCGAATTAGGGCTGGATGATGGCCTTGTCATTCGTTATTTAAGATGGATGGGGCTCTATCCTGATATGGGTGAACTTCTTGTCACACGCACAGATGAAGCAGGGAATCCCATACAAGGAGCGAAATACGCGGTCTTGATTACGGAGACAGGTGCCGGTGGTCAACCCACGGAACGTGTATTTCGTGTCATTGAGACAAATAAAGAGGGGGTGGCGCATCTCAAGACGCGCTATGGTACCTATAATGTGCGCGAGACCTCCGTGCCCGAGCCTCATACGCTGGACCCGGAAGTGAAGACGATTCGAACGAAGAGCATCTTTAGCGGTTTGCTACAAGGTGATTTTGGTTACTCGCAATATTTCAAAAAAGATGTTGTACAAGTCATCAAAGAACCGATGAAAAACACGATGTTCATCAATATCTTTGCGACCATCGCAGCCCTTGGAATCACGATTCCGCTTGGGATTTACTGTGCGGTGAATAAGGGAGGAAAATTCGATAGCGGCGTGCAGACGATGACCATTTTAGGCTACAGCATTCCGATTTACATTATTTCCTTGATTTTTATGTACTTCTTCGTCGTGAGGTGGCGTCTTTTCCCGCTGTTGGGTTCTAAAACACCCGGCATTACTTATGTCAATAAAACGCAAGAGCTGGTTGATAAACTAAAGCATATCGCTTTGCCGGTCATCGTCATGACATTCGCCTCCTTAGGGGGTATGACACGTTATGTGCGCTCCGCCATGATCGAGGCTTTAGGCACTGACTACATCAGAACCGCACGGGCTAAAGGACTGCGAGAAAAGGTCGTGATTTACTCACACGCCTGGCGCAACGCCTTGTTGCCGATTATCACGAGTATACTCGGATGGTTTCTTGGCATTTTCGGCGGATCTGTCATTATAGAAAATACATTTTCACTGAACGGAATGGGGAAACTCTACTGGCACGGATTGAACGGACTCGACTTTGAGCTCGTGCTTGCCATCCAGATGTTCTACACCGTCGTTTCGCTTCTCGGAGCGCTACTGATTGACCTCAGCTACGGTATGGTCGATCCGCGCGTACGTGTGGATAAGTAAGGGGGCAGCGTGATGAAAAATAATAAAAATGATGCAGGAGTCCCAAAGAAGAAAAGGAATTTCTTTGTTCGCTGGTTTAGAAGCGCTGTGCTCCGCAAGCATGACCTCGATTACGACAGTTCTGAGGTCATCGAGACACCGCTTCAAATCGTCGCTCAAAACTTCTTTTCAAAGAAATCAGCGCTATTTGGTTTGATCGTCTTTGTCTTGATTTTACTTCTTGTTTTGATTGGACCTCTTTTCTGGCAACTGAATCTTGGTGAACAAGATTCCACCTTGGTGCATATCCCGCCGGGTTACGCCATGATGAAATTGCCCAAAGAACTGAAAGGCAATGTCCGCGACATTGCGCCTGGACGCACCTATGGTGTCGGCATCAATAAAGACGGGCATATTTTCACATGGGGTCATACCAAGATTACAGAAAGAATTGATATCAAAAACATCCCCGATGCCGTTTTGGAAGCGGATCTCAAATACATCTCTTCAGGTGACGACCATGTGGTCGCCATTGATACAGCCAATAAATTGTATGTATGGGGCAATGATCGCCGAGGTCAGGGAAATTTCACCTCTGACATGGTCGGCGCGCAAAAGTCCGGTAGAAATTGGGATATTATCCAGCTAGAAGCGGCAAACCAGTGCTCCGGTGCGCTGGATCGTGATGGTTACCTCTATTTGTGGGGTAACACAAGCAATATGGACTTGAAAATCCGTAAACAGTATCAGGGTCATATCGCGAAATTCTCTTTCACGGCCAATGAATACATCGCACTTCTGGATGATGGGAATGTGGCATACACGGGATTTAAAGGGAAGGGTTCACCCTTTTCAGAAATTCCTGAACCACTCCTTCAGGGGAAAACGGTCGACATCGCGACAACATCAAAAACAATGGCCGGACTGACGGAAGACGGTAAGGTTTACATCTGGGGCAAGGTAGATCGCCACGAAGGCGAAGTTCCTGAATTTGAAAGCAAGGTTGTCGAACTCTACGGCGGCCGTTTCCATTACAGCGCTTTGCTGGAAAACGGCTCGGTTGTCAGCTGGGGTGAAAATAACTTCGGCCAGACAAAGGTTCCTTCTTCTGCGGCCTCGAACGTCGAACAGCTCTACGTCGGTTACTTCCAAAATTATGCAATTAAAGAAGACGGAAGTGAAGTCACATGGGGCCTGAAAGGCTTCCCGCTCGGCACAGATGATCTGGGCCGCGATATGCTGACGCGTATCATCAATGGTGGACGTGTGACGATGCTTGTCGGCGCAATCGCCGTCATCATCGCAACCATCATCGGCATCATCTTGGGTGGCATTGCCGGCTATTTTGGCGGCAAGATCGATATGTTCATCATGCGTATCGCGGAAATCGTCGGAGGCTTGCCCTTTATTCCATTTGCCATGATCTTGTCAGCTGTTATCGGATCAAAGCTCAACCCACAGCAACGAATGTACCTCATCATGGTCGTGCTCGGTATTTTGAGCTGGGTGGGGACCTGCCGTCTTGTACGTGCACAGTTCTTTGCGCAACGTGAGATGGAATATGTGACGGCAGCCAAAGCGATGGGAATTCGCGAATTTGGCATCATTTTCCGCCACATCATGCCCAACGTATTTTCACTGCTTCTCGTCAGCATGACGCTCGACTTTGCGACGAGCATGCTGACAGAATCAACTTTATCGTATCTGGGCTTTGGTATTCCGTTGCCGACACCGACTTGGGGGAACCTTTTGAATGGTGCGAACAACTCGATTGTCATTCAGCAGTTCTGGTGGCGCTGGGTGTTCCCCGCTGCAATATTCGGCCTTTGTACCATCTGCATTAACCTAATCGGTGACGCCATGCGAGATGCGATGGATCCGAAATCGGTTGAGCGCTAGGAGGGGAGAAGGATGGCTTTATTAGAAGTAAAAGATCTGCGAACGTTCTTTCGGACGAAACATGGAATAGTCAAGGCGGTCAACGGTGTTTCCTATTCAGTTGAAACGGGTAAAACATTGGGGATCGTCGGCGAATCCGGTTCCGGCAAGACCGTTTCTGCGATGAGTATTTTGCAACTGTTGGACGCCAACGGTTACGTTGATGGCGGTAGCATCGTCTTCAACGGAAAGGAGCTGACAACGCTCCCCTTAAAAGAAATGTACGAAATCAGGGGCAATGACATCTCGGTCATCTTTCAAGAACCGATGACGAGTTTAAACCCTGTTTTCACGGTGGAACGGCAGATCGCCGAACCGTTCATGATCCATCAGGGCATGTCGAAAAAACAGGCCAATGCCCGTGTCATCGATATGTTGAGAGATGTACGCATCCCCAACCCTGAAGTAGTGGCCAAGCAATATCCGCACCAGTTGTCAGGCGGTATGCGCCAGCGCGTCATGATCGCGATGGCTTTGGCCTGCAAACCGCGCATATTAATTGCGGATGAGCCTTCGACCGCTCTCGACGTGACCATTCAAGCTCAGATACTGAAACTAATGAATGATCTGCAAGAAGAAAAGGGGACATCCATTCTATTCATCACGCATGATCTGGGTGTCATCTGCCAGATGGCGGATGATGTCGCAGTCATGTATTGCGGACAAGTGGTCGAAATGGCGCCCTCGCGGACCATTTTCGGCAATAGCAAATACTCACACCCTTATACGGAAGGTTTGCTCGTATCGATTCCCCGCCTTGATACGCCGGTGCATCAAAGACTTGAAGCGATCCCGGGAGCAGTCCCTCACCCGCTTCGCTTGCCGCCCGGCTGCAAGTTTGCTCCGCGCTGCAAGTACGCACAACCACGCTGTCACGAGGAGGAACCTGAGTTAGTGAATGTGGAAGAAAACCAAGTGGTTCGCTGTTTCTATCCCGATAAGGAGGCCCGCCAAGATGGAAGATTTGAATAATAAAAAAGTATTGTTCAGGATTCATAATCTGAAGCAGTATTTCCCTGTCGGCAGAGGTCGTTTTGTTAAAGCAAATGACGGCATCACATTGGATATTTATGAAGGTGAGACGCTAGGTCTTGTAGGAGAGTCAGGTTGCGGCAAATCAACCATGGGCCGCACCATGCTCCAACTCTACAAACAAACGGACGGCCGCACTTTATTCTATGGCCGTACGGAACACGAGCTGGCGCCTGCTTATGTCAAAAAAACGATACGCAGACTCTCCAGACTTCGTACACGCCATGAAAAAACGAAAGTGAAACGGGATGAGGCACAACGCGCTTTTGAAAGCGCCGAGGAAGGTAAAGATAAGTTTCAAAAGCAAGAGGCGTTAACTCGTGCTATTCGAGAAGAAGAAATGGCCCTTTACGACATGACCAAAGTAGTTGGAGGACTTATTGTCTACGATGATTTAAGTAAAGTCACCGAACGCTACGGAGAGGTCTTTAACATCAGCCGTTCAATCCGAAACCTTGATCTAAAAAAGCGCAGACACCGCATGGCGATCGACGATGCCGTTTTCAAAACGGAACAGGCAAATGGTAAATCTAGCGTCGGCTACGAATCGAAGAAACGCCGTGCAGAAGAAGCGATCGCGGAACTCGATCGAAAAATTGCGGGCAAGCGTAAGGAGCTCGTCAAGGCGGAAGAAAAAGTGGAAGCGTTGCGCGAGCCTAAAAGAGGCGATCCGCTCTTTGAAGAGTACGAATCAATGCGCGATGACGGCATTGACCTTGCGCGTTTAAACTACAACGAAATCAGGTTGCTTCGAAGCGATCTGCAGATGATCTTCCAGGATCCTTATTCTTCGCTGAATCCGAGAATGACCGTCGCCAATATCATTGGTGAAGGGCTGATCGCGCACAAAATGTTTAAACATCGCGATGAACGTATGCGCCAGCATATCTTGAAGGCTATGGACGATGCGGGGCTTCAAAGTTACTTTATTTACCGCTATCCTCATCAGTTCTCGGGTGGGCAGCGCCAGCGCATTGGTATCGCCCGTTCACTCGCGGTCAACCCGAAGTTTGTTGTCTGTGATGAGGCGGTCTCAGCCCTTGATGTATCCATCCAATCGCAGATCATCAACCTCTTGAAAGATCTGAAAGATCAGCAAGGCTTGACCTACTTGTTTATCACGCACGACCTATCCGTCATCAAGTATATTTCGGACCGTGTCGCGGTCATGTACCTTGGTAATATTGTGGAACTGGCTCCGACCGAGTTGCTGTTCAGAAGCCCGAGGCATCCTTATACAGCGGCTCTGATGAGCGCCATTCCAACGACAGATCTTGATGACAAGCGTCAGATGATTCCGCTGGAAGGGGAGATCCCAAGCCCCGTGAATCCGCCCTCAGGCTGTAAATTCCATACGCGCTGTAAATATTGTACGGAAATTTGCATGCACGTGGTACCGGAGTTCGAAGATCTGGGCAATGGCCACTTTGTTGCTTGTCATCACAAGCTTCCAGAGGCAAACATCGTCTTTTGACGGATTGCATTGCTCTAACACGACATAAAAAGGCGGGTGCCACGTCAAAATGTGGTACCCGCCTTTTTGAATGCTTCATTACGTTATAATAAGTGACATCATCAATGAAAGGGCAGTTTAATGATCTTCTGGAGCAAATACGAACGTGCACTCAACTTTCTCAGAGAGAAAATGAAGGACAAAGAAAAAGCCTTTGAACATGATGACATGAAAAATGTGATGGAAAAAGGCGACAAGTTGGCCATGATTATTGCCGCCCTCATCACGATTCTTCCTATTGTCCTTTTGATCTTGATTGCCGTGACGCTGTTAGCCTATTTTTTCGTCGTACGTGGCGGATAAAGGAGAGACCGTTGAGTTATTTAGAATTAAAGACAGATCAATTTTTCACCCTCACAGGTCAGGAATACCTTTACCCTCTTTTTCGGGAAAGTCTTTATCCCTGGGAAATACTGCCCATGATTGCATCTTATATAAAAGCACTTGGCCCCAAGCTCCCAAGCGACCGCTTCGAACAAAAAGGCGATATGATTTGGATTGCCCGATCGGCTTCGATTGCAGAATATACCACCATTATCGGCCCGGCCATCATCGGGGAATCAGTTGAAGTGCGTCCGGGCGCCTATATCCGGGGAAACGTCTTTGTCGGTGAGGGCTCTGTCGTCGGAAACGCCACAGAACTGAAAAACGCGATATTGCTTGGGAAAGTTGAAGTTCCCCACTTCAATTACATCGGTGACAGCATCCTCTCCTACGGCGCGCATCTGGGTGCCGGAGTCATCACCTCAAATTTGCGAAGTGATCGCAATACGGTCCACATACGCTTTGGAAATAAACGAATCAGCACAGACCTTCGAAAGTTGGGAGCCCTGATCGCCGAAAATGTCGAAGTAGGCTGTAATGCGGTACTGAACCCGGGTGTTATGCTCGCAAGAGGCAGCACCGTTTACCCCTTGTCCAATGTCCGGCAATACGTGCCTGCCGATTTCATTTATAAAACAAACGGCGAAATGATCCGCCGTATTACGGTCGAATAGAGGAATCCCGGCGCTTCTCTCTTAATCGTATATGCTAGAATAGTGACATGATTTTGGCATTAATCATCCTGTTTTTGAGCGCATTATTTCTTGTATGGCAGGGCACCCTGCCGTTACAAACCGGCTTTGTTCTTATGGCAGTTTCGATCAGCGCCATCACTTGGAAGCATATTCGAAAACTGCAAACACGTCGTCGGATTCGGCTTGAAATAAAAGAACGCAAGGCAAAATGGGGAGGCATCCTCACCGTTGTGTCGGGGCTGTCCAGTTTTGTGGGTATGTCATGTCAACTGTTTATCACACGTCGGGATGAGCTAATTGTCGAAGATATCGCGGGTATCCGTGTCATACCGTTGTCGGAGATACAGCGTATGGCACTTTTTTACGGAAAGACACTGGATCGGGCCAGTGATCAGCAACTGATGCGATCTTTGGGTTTTCAGACACTTCCGCGCTTTTCGAATGTACGCGCATGGATTCAGCGCAACCCCAAGGCAAGATCGCGGCAGCTTCTTGCGGTACGATTTGAAAAGCCATTAAATGAACTCGAATATTCAGAAATGGTCGTTTTTTCAGACATTGAAAATTCAGGCAATCTGAGAGCATTTGCCATGCGCCCCGAAGTTGCAATTAAGACCTCTGTTTTGACTAAACGTGCAAAAACAAATAACAAAGGAAAAAAATAGTTTTATGGATATCGAAATGAATAAAGCCGTCGATCTTTTAGATCAGATCGAAGAGAATATAGCTCGGGTGATCGTCGGGAAACAAGACACCGTCCGCCTCATGTTGACAGCGCTCATTGCAGGGGGGCATCTTTTACTGGAGGATGTTCCGGGCATCGGTAAAACGACACTTGTACGAGCGCTAGCCCGTTCGCTTGACCTTGATTTTGCACGTATTCAATTTACACCGGATGTGATGCCTTCCGACGTAACAGGATACCATGTATTTAATCCTGTCACAGGTGAATTCGACTTCAGACTCGGGGCGGTTATGACACAGATTCTTTTGGCCGATGAGATCAATCGCACATCACCCAAAACGCAGTCGGCTCTTTTGGAGGCGATGCAGGAAAACCAAGTCACGGTCGATCGCAAGACCTTCTCGCTTCCGAAACCTTTCATGGTGCTTGCCACTCAAAATCCCATTGAGCAGCAAGGAACGTACATCCTGCCTGAGGCACAGCTGGATCGTTTCATGATGCAGCTCAGTTTAGGTTATCCAAGCCACGAGGAAGAACTCAACATTCTGGATCGTTTTTCAAAAGAACAACCACTTGACACATTGGAGGCGGTCGCCACTCGAGAGGATGTTTTCCGGCTACAAGAAATGTCTCGCAAAGTCCATGTTTCAAATCCCATCAGGCATTATCTTGCGCAT
>Ga0172382_10012027_pt1 | contig 11352 bp, 9 predicted proteins | sample Leawel138RmetaG_FD_122245 | JGI IMG/M metagenome (GOLD analysis project Ga0172382, IMG submission 122245) | Leachate microbial communities from a municipal landfill in Southern Ontario, Canada - Leachate well 138R metaG | ecosystem: Engineered > Solid waste > Landfill > Unclassified | place...
ATATGCAAAATATATTAAAAGATATTAAAGATTTAAAAAATTTCAAAGAGAAAATAGTTAACAAAAGAAATGATATAGCACTCATGAATTATCCTTGGCTCTTAGCACTTGCATTAGCAGCTTTTGCTTTGGAATGGATTATAAGAAAACGTAATGGAATGCTATGATATATAAATACAGAAAAATACATAATACTAACTATCAAAGATGAATAAGTGGCAAATGATACTATAGAATTTATCAAGAAATCTAGGGATTTCAGGCAGTTTTGGTACGGGCAGATTATTTCACAGATGGGGGACAAGGTCCATAGTCTTGCAGTCTTATGGCTCGTTTATCAATGGACAAATTCCGGATTTGCAGTCGGAATAATAATGATTGCAACCTCACTTCCGGCAGTTTTACTCGGTCCGGTAGCAGGAGAATTTGCTGATAATAAAGACCGAAAACACATAATGGTAATAACAGATATTATCAGAGGAATAATTGTATTAATTCTTGCCGTATTATCATTTATGTCAATTTTAAATCTTCCAATTTTGATTGTGGCAACGATATTAATAGCAATCAATGCAGCATTTTTCAATCCTGCAACACTATCAATAATACCCAATCTGGTAGAAGAAAAGGATTTGACAAGAGCAAATGCACTAAATCAATCTACAGCTAATTTGAGCGGTGTAGTAGGCTTACTGCTCGGAAGCGGTTTAATAGCAGCGATTGGGGCTTCTCTGGCTTTTCTTTTTAATGGATTATCATTCTTTCTTTCTGCTTATTATATCGGAAAAGTAGTATATGAACATAAGGTTGTAGAAAGAGTGGGCACATATTTGGAGAATTTAAAATCCGGATTCAAACTTGCACTGGCTCAACCCTTAGTTAAGTCAATGTTCATACCATTGATAGTTATCAATTTCTTCTTTTCATCTCTTGTAGTAATACTTCCTGTTATAGCCCAAGGGGAGTTTTCTACCGGTGCAGCCGGTTTGGGAGTAATGATGGCTTCTTATACTATTGGAATGTTCCTTGGTAGTGTTGTTATGTCGGTGATTGATGTCAAAGATAATGCAGGGAAGTTTTCTATTGCAGGATTGCTCCTGATAGGGCTTGGCTTTGGAATAATTGGCTATTTCGAGGAATTATATACAACCATAGTATTTTTGTCCATAGCAGGTTTTGGTTTGAATGTAACTAATATTTGCCTGATAACAATTTATCAGAAAATATTGGATAATGATATCAGGGGTAAAGTGTTCGGTATAATAACAGCTGCATCATTATCATTGCAACCTATATCTTATGGAATCGTCGGATATGTAACTGAATTAATGGACCCCTTTTTAATTTTTTTAGTTTCCGGCGGGGTTATATTATTGACTGCCATACAAATGACAACGAACAGAAAACTTGTGACTGTATAAGTATTAATCATTAATTTAAAATAATAATTGTGTTTTCGACGTTATCATGTTATTATATATCTTGTTGATATATAATAACATGATAAACTGACAGGTATAAAACATGAATCTTATAAATGATGATGCACAAGCACATACACCTACCGGGAGCAACCTTAATTTCAGTAAAGAACATTTGGAAATAATCTTCGAACATCTACCGGTTGCTATTATTATTTTAAATAACAATCTACAAGTTACTTCATGGAATCCGAAAGCAGAAGAAATCACCGGATATTCTTATAAGCAAGCTCTGGGGAATCATCCCGGTAAATTTTTAGAATTTGAAAACAGAGCCGGTTTAGACATATTAAACAATCCGGAATCGGTCAGAATACAATCACTGGAAGTGAAGAATAAATTTGGAAAGAAGCGATATGTCAATTATATCTGTAATAAATTAACTACGGACAAAGAAGTAGAGGATTTTTACTTCATCATATTGGAAGAGACTACCAAGGAACATGAAGCTGAATTAAATCTCAAGGGAAGCGAGGAAAGATTCAAGAACATAATTAAGAAAACTCCGATTGGTATGTGTATCACAGATGAAAATGGCTATTTTGAATTTGTTAATCCTGCATATTGCAAAATCTATAATTATACTGCAGATGAATTAATCGGAAACCATTTTACGATGGTTGCAGAGAATACTACCAGAGGATTTTTGAAAGAATTACATGACCGATTTATACAAGAAGGCGAGCATGTAGAAGTCAGAGGTGAATGGGAAGTTGTTGATAAATACGGAAATAAATTGTTTATAATTGCCGATGCAACAAGAATAATCGGTTTCGACAACAAGCCCAAAAAAGTAACTTTTGTAATTGATGTATCCGATATGAAAAAGGTTGAAGGCAGTTTGAGGCAAGCAATGGAAATTGCTGAGGCGGCAAACAGGGCAAAAAGTGACTTCCTTGCAAACATAAGCCACGAAATTCGTACTCCTCTCAATGCAATACTCGGCTTTTCAGAATTATTACGAGGGAAAAAATATGAAACAGAAAAAAATGATTATTACTTGGATGCAGTATCTAAAGCTGCAATGAATCTGCTGAATCTGATAAATGATATACTTGATTTATCCAAAATCGAAGCGGAAAGGATGGAAATCAATGAAGCATCGGTTGACTTCCAATCTATTTGTGAAGAAGTATTGAAAATATTTACTTTAAATGCAGCTCAAAAGCAGATAAGTGTTGATTTAGATATTGAGCCTGATTTCCCGTCCGCTTTACAGCTTGATGAGACAAGAATCAGGCAAATATTATTTAATTTAATCGGGAACGCCGTCAAATTCACTGATGAAGGTGGAATTAAAGTTAGTGTAAAATTTGATAGAAATAACGACAAGTCCGGAGACTTGCTAATAATAATAGAAGATAGCGGTATAGGGATTCCGGAAGCTCAGCTGCGAAATATATTCAAACCCTTCGTTCAAGTCAAGGGTCAATCATCAGGTAAATACGGTGGTACGGGGCTCGGTCTGTCAATAACTAAGAGATTGCTTGATATGATGAACGGTTCGATTAAAGTGTCAAGCAAGGTAGGAGTTGGAACAGTTTTTGAACTTCTGATTAAATCTGTTGATATTGCTGAGTTAATGCCTAAAAGCGAATCCGACAGTGTATCCGAAGAGGTCAATTACTTGTTTGATGACAGGCGACTTTTAATAATTGACGACAACTTCGATAATGCTCAGATTATTGACGGGTTCTTGAAAAATGTTGATTTGAACTTGAAGCATATCTCTGACGGTGTAAAGTCAATAGACGAGATAGCAGACTGGACTCCGGATTTGATTATTATGAAGATTCATTTACCTTCAGGTAAGGGTGCAGATACTTGTGAACTACTTAAGCAGGATATTTCAACAAGTAGTATTCCGATTATAGCAGTGTCATCTTCATCACTGGAAGATTTTCCGATTTCTTTACGTCTGAAGTTATCCGGTTTTGTAAGAAAACCCTTCTCAAGAAAAACACTTTTAAATGAGATAGTGAAATTCATCAAACCGTCAAGCAGAAAGACAGTGTTGGAGACATTAAATTCAGGATTCATCAGACTAAGAAATCATTTGAATTCTATTGATGAGATTGTTTTGAAAAGTGATGCTTACAATCGCTTGCAGGATTTTATCATTCCGACATGGGAAAATGTTACAAATACTTTTATTATCAATGATATTCAACAATTTGCAAATGAATTGTCCGATTATTCCTCCGAACATGATATTGAAATAATGAAATCATACTCGGCTTTGCTGATAAGCGCAGTTGACAACATTGATATAGAGGGTTTGATTGGAATAGTACCATTTTTCTCAAATATTACGGAAAAAGTTAAATCGAGCAATAAATAATCATGATACAGGTCAACAATAAGTTGAAAATAAGAAATATTTTAGATATAAATTGGATATTTCAAAAAAATCAAATAAATTTGAAGTTTGAAAAAATGCAATAATTTAAAAAGCAGGTTTAAATAATATGATAGAAAGTTATTTGCCTTTGATAATAATGCTGATTGTAGGTTTTACAGTCGGTTTTGCATTCATGTTGTTATCAGAATGGCTTGGTGCAAGACGTACAACCAAAGAAAAACAGACCACTTATGAGAGCGGAATGATTCCACGCGGTACAGCCAGAGATCGTTTCTCAATTAAGTTTTATATGGTCGCGATGAGTTTCATAGTGTTCGATATCGAAGTTGTATTCATGTATCCTTGGGCAGTACAGCTTGGCGAATTAGGTATGACTGCATTTTGGGCTATGTTTGCATTCATCGTAATATTATTCGTAGGATATATTTACGAATTTAAAAAAGGAGGTTTCGAGTGGGATTAGAAAATACCTTATCGAAGGAAGGATTCTTAACTACAACCGTAGAATCAGTTATTAAATGGGCACAAGCAAATTCGGCGTGGCCCATGCCACTTGGCATTTCATGCTGCGGTATTGAAATGATGGCATTTGCTGCTCCAAGATTCGATGTAGCAAGATTTGGTTCTGAAGTATTTCGAATGACTCCGCGACAATCAGATATATTACTTGTTGCAGGCACCGTTACTTATAAAATGGCTCATGTCGTACGTAAAATCTATGACCAAATGCCAGACCCGAAATGGGTTATTTCAATGGGAGTTTGCGCTTCAACCGGTGGTATGTTCAGAAGCTACTCTGTGGTTCAGGGTATTGACCGTTTTCTGCCTGTTGATGCCTATGTGTCAGGCTGCCCACCGAGACCTGAAGCCGTTATTCAGGCTTTGATGTCAATTCAGGAGAAGATTAAGGTTGACCATAAACCTGATATAGCTAATTTTGGAAAGAATGTTTCTATTACTCCAAAACAACATAAATATGATGGTACACATTTCTTCAATCCCTTGAAAGACAAGGTAAAAGCATAAGCGTAACAATTTGAGACATATACTTATTTAATTGAACCTGTCATTTTTCATTTGACAGGTTTTTTTTAATTTAGAATTTCTAACATTATAATGACATGAAATGTGATATTTTGTGAATAAAGTATTTTAATATATGCTGTGATTGACAAAAATAAGTCATAATAAACTTGTGTGATAACAATATCTTATGTATTTTTGTAAGTGTGTTACAATGAAAATTAACATTAATTATTGTTAAGTATTACTCTTTTTGAGGATTATTTATGGCTATCATTGAAGAAAAAATCAAAGAATTGATGGAGATGCGTGAGAAAGCACGTCTCGGTGGTGGTGAAAAACGAATAGAATCACAACATAAAAAAGGAAAATTTACTGCTCGTGAACGTATCAATATGCTTCTCGATGATGGAAGTTTTGAAGAATTCGATATGTTTGTTACACATAGAACACGGGATTTCGGTCTTGAAGGAACGGAAGTATTATCAGACGGTGTTGTAACCGGTTACGGCACAATTGACGGTCGTCTTGTATTTGTATTCTCGCAGGATTTCACTGTATTCGGTGGCTCATTATCTGAAATGTATGCTCAGAAGATATGTAAGGTTATGGACAAGGCAATGAAAATCGGAGCACCGATAATCGGGATTAATGACAGTGGGGGTGCCAGAATTCAAGAAGGAGTCAAATCACTCGGTGGTTATGCGGATATATTCCAAAGGAATATCATGGCATCGGGAGTTGTACCACAAATATCTGCTATCTTTGGTCCTTGTGCCGGTGGGGCAGTATATTCACCCGCATTAACCGACTTTACGATAATGACGAAAGGCACAAGCTACATGTTTGTTACCGGTCCGAAAGTCGTTAAAACAGTTACAAATGAAGATGTAACAGTAGAACAATTAGGTGGAGCACATGTTCACGCCACTAAATCGGGTGTTAATCATTTTGTTGCCGAAAATGAAGAAGAAGGGATTTTGCTCATTAGAAAAATATTGAGTTATTTCCCGCAGAACAACATGGAAGATCCACCGATTTATAGTTGCAGCGACCCGGTTGACCGTCTTGAAGACAGATTGAATTACATAATTCCGGATAATCCGAATAAACCTTATGACGTTAAAGATGTAATCCATGCGATTGTTGATGATGACGAGTTTCTTGAAGTGCATAGAAATTATGCACAGAATATTGTAGTAGGGTATGCTAAGTTTAATGGAATGCCGGTAGGTATAGTCGCTAATCAACCAAATTATTTGGCAGGTGTATTAGATATCAATGCCTCAAGAAAGGCGGCAAGATTTGTCAGGCTGACTGATGCTTTCAATATCCCAATATTAACACTTGTAGATGTACCGGGATTTCTACCCGGAACAGCTCAAGAATACGGCGGTATAATAGTACATGGTGCCAAGCTTTTATTTGCATTTGGTGAGGCAACAGTTCCCAAAATCACGGTAATATTGCGTAAAGCTTACGGTGGAGCTTATGATGTTATGAGTTCCAAACATCTACGCGGTGACATTAACTATGCATGGCCCTCAGCCGAAATCGCTGTCATGGGACCGAAAGGTGCTATTGAAGTGCTATATGCCAAAGAGTTGAGTGAATATTCCAATCCTGAGGATAGAGCTAAATTCTTTGCTATCAAAGAGCAAGAGTATAAAGATAAATTTGCCAATCCTTATGTAGCTGCAAAATACGGTTACATAGATGATGTAATAGAGCCGCGAAACACACGGTTCAGGGTAGTCAGAGCATTGCAAATGCTTGCAAATAAGAAGGATAATAATCCGCTTAAGAAACACGATAATATACCATTATAAAGGACAAAAGGCATGTTTGAATATATAATTTACGGCTTCATGAAAATTTCTGCAACTGTCGGGGATGCAAATGTGAATGGTTTGCAGGATATCACGTTCAATTTGCAAAATGAAAATATTGATGAAGCTTCAGAAATTGCTGTTGTCGGTATCTTATTCGTATTTTTTTCGCTCCTGACGACGGCTCTCATAATTACAGGTGTTGCCAAAATAATACAAAACCTTCAAGATAAGAAGGGGAAACAGTCGGTACCTGAAACAGTGGAAAAAACTACTGCAGTGAAACATAATATAACCGGTGAGTTAAATGCTGCTATCAGTACTGCTTTGTATTTGTATTTTGCTCAAGCTCATGATAAAGAAAGTTCGGTATTGACAATCGAAAGAGAACCGAGACATTATTCGCCATGGAGCTCAAAAATCTACAATATCAGAAAACTTGTCTAAATAACAATCAGGAAAAAAAAATGAAAAGATTCAAATTCGCAATTCATGGCAATGACTATGATGTTGAAATAATAAATATTGAAGATAACACAGCAGAAGTTGAAGTTAACGGCACAACGTATCAAGTGGACATTAAGCTTGATAAACCAATGACCAAGACACCAAAGCTGGTTCGTTCTATAACAACTCCTAATAATAATCCCGTTCAAAAGACGAATGTTCCAGCGTCGTCAGCAGGCATTACAACTATCAAATCACCTCTGCCGGGTACTATTCTTGAGATTAAGATGAAAGCCGGTGATACAGTTAAGGTAGGTGACACCATTATCATTATGGAAGCTATGAAGATGGAAAACGAGGTGAAATCTGATATAAACGGTGTTATCAACTCGATTAAAGTTAATGTAAATGATACTGTACTCGAAGGAGATACTCTGGTCGAGATAGGGGGCAATTAGGTATGGAAGGAGTATTGCATTTTCTACAACATACCGGCTTTGCCAATGTTACGATTCCGCATATAATTATGATAGCAGTAGGTATTTTATTTATCTACTTGGCTATTAAAAAAGGATTTGAACCATTGCTTTTAGTACCGATTGGTTTCGGTATAATCATTGGTAATATCCCTTATGTTCAGGGCATTGGACTTCAACTCGGGGTTTATGATGAAGGCAGTGTGCTAAATTATTTGTATTTTGGTGTTTTATCGGGTGTATATCCGCCTTTGATATTCCTTGGAATAGGTGCTTTGACTGATTTCTCGTCGCTTTTGTCGAATCCAAAGCTGATGCTTCTTGGAGCTGCTGCTCAAGTAGGTATTTTCATTACCTTATTATCAGCAACAACTATGGGATTTACTCTTGAACAGTCGGCTGCTATAGGTATTATCGGCGGAGCTGATGGTCCAACGGCAATATTTATAACTTCAAAGTTGGCACCGGAACTTATTGGCTCTATTGCCATTGCAGCTTATTCATATATGGCTCTCGTGCCATTGATTCAGCCGCCTGTCATCAGATTACTTACTACAAAAGAGGAAAGAGTAATCAAAATGAAACCACCTCGTGCAGTTTCAAAATTGGAGAAGATTTCATTCCCGATTATCGGTTTCTTGATAACTGCATTTATAACGCCCGATGCGCTTCCGCTGTTAGGTATGTTGTTCTTTGGTAATCTTTTGAGAGAATCCGGCGTAACTAAACGTTTAGCTGAAACAGCCGGTAAGCAGTTGATAGATATTATTACTATTCCGCTCGGAATTACCGTCGGAGCATCAACGCAAGCAACAACATTTCTAACACCACAATCAATACTGATATTTGTTCTTGGTGCCATCTCCTTTGTTATTGCTACCGCAAGTGGAGTTTTATTTGCAAAGCTTATGAATTTCTTCCTCAAAGGAGATAATAAAATCAATCCTATGATTGGTGCTGCTGGCGTATCTGCTGTACCTGCCTCTGCAAGAGTAGTACAGACATTAGGCTTGGTAGAGAACAAAAATAATCACCTTCTGATGCACGCCATGGCGCCAAACGTATCAGGTGTTATTGGTTCGGCTGTGGCAGCCGGTATATTGCTTAGTTACATGATGAAAATAGTTGGTTGATTTAAATTATTCCATATTGTAATTGATTTATCCCTGCCTTTCAGGCGGGGATTTTTTTACATGGTAGAAATAGATTAACCGATTGAATGAAACGTCATTAGCTTAATTATGAGTTAATTAATTAATCAGGTGTTGCTTTGGAGTTTAAGGATTATTATACTGTTTTAGGTGTATCAAAAAATTCATCACAGGATGATATCAAAAAAGCTTAGAGGAACTTGGCAAAAAAATACCATCCGGATTCTAATAAAAGTTCCGATGCCGAAATAAGATTCAAAGAGATTAGTGAAGCCTACACAGTGCTAAGTGACCCCGAGAAAAGAAAGAAATATGATTTGCTTGGCTCCAATTGGAACAAACATCGCCAAACTGGAGGAAGTAATGATGATTTTAATTGGAGTGATTATTTTTCACAGAATTTCAGACAAAAATCCGGTAATGCGAGACAAAAAGTAGGTGACGTCTTCGGCGACGGAGGTATTTCGGACTTCTTTGACAGGATATTCGGCGGTATGGGTGGCGGATTTACACAAACACCAAGACAAAATCCCAATGCTAACGTCTATGAAAAGGGAGAGAATTTCAAGACTGAAATACAAATATCTCTTGAAGAAGTTTGTAAAGGTACTAAGAGACAATTACAGTTCAATGGTGAAAAGTTTGAAGTTAACTTTAAGCCCGGACTACAAGATAATCAAAAATTGAAGTTGACAGGCAAAGGTAAATCATCTAAAAGCGGTGCTAATGCCGGAGATTTAATTATCACGGTCAAAGTAAGCGAAGACCCAAAAATTATCCGTAAAGGCAATGATTTATATGCCGATACCGAAATTGATTTGCTTACAGCCGTTCTCGGTGGAGAGCATTATGCCGATACATTTTACGGTAAAGTTAAGCTAAAAATATCAGCAGGTACAAGAAGCGGGAAATTATTAAAATTGAAAGGTATGGGTTTGCCGGATTATAAAAATAATTCCCATAAAGGAGATTTATTCCTAAAATTAATAATACAATTACCCGAAAAATTGAGTGATAAAGAAATTGAAATATTTAAGGAAATGCAAAAAAATCGGAATAAATAATCCGATAATCATTTATTTTCACTATATCTAAAATATAATTTAGCTTTAATAGTTTATTAACTCTTTATATAAAATTAATTTATTTAAAGTTTAAATTGCTAAATTCAATGTTAAGTAATAATTAATGAGAGTTGCCGATGGGGTTCAGAACCTTAGAACTTAAAATGAAAACAGATTTCGGGCATGACGACCTGAAAAATGTAATCCGAAAAATCTGCCGCGTAAAAGACTTTAACTATTCAATAGAAAAGCAAAGTCTTGATGGTCGTAATCCGATGGAGATTCATTGGCTTGTGAGAGTGGTAGTATCGTCACCCGACATAAAGGGCGGGACAGCACCGGACAATCAAACAATACGAGTACCATACAAACGAACCGATAAAAAGGTAGTAGTAGTAGGCTCAGGACCAGCCGGTTTCTTCGCAGCTTATGTTTGTCTGATGGGTGGATTTGATGTTACGATAGTTGAGATGGGTCCCGATGTGTACCAAAGAACCAAAGATCTCAAAGATTTTGAGAAAACCGGTATCCTCAATGAGAGAAGTAACTACGCCTACGGTGAAGGCGGTGCCGGAACATTCTCAGACGGTAAGTTGACATCAAGGACAAAATCAATTTTGCGAGAGAAACGCTTCATTTTTGAGCAATTCATAAAAGCCGGAGCTCCGGAAGAAATATTATATCTTGCTAAACCGCATTTGGGAAGTAATTTGCTTACCAAAGTGGTCAAGAATCTCAGGCAGGATTTCATAGACCGAGGCGGTAATTTCACATTTAACAACAAGTTGTTGGATTTGAAATTCAACGGAACGAAGGTAGTGGCAGCAGAAACAGAACAAGGCGTGATTGACGCTGATTATGTTATCATGGCTGTCGGTCATAGTGCTTATGATGTTTATAGAATGCTTATGAATAAGGGTGTCCAATTTACAACCAAGAATTTTGCAATAGGCACACGAGTCGAACATTATCAGGAAATTATTAATCGTGCTAAATGGCGGACGCCATCATTGCCCGGTGTGAAAGCCGCTGATTACTCGCTCACATTCAGCTATGATGATTATTCTTCTGTATATTCATTCTGTATGTGTCCCGGAGGAAAAGTAGTGCCTGCTCCGCCAATTGCCGGTCTGAATATTGTCAATGGTATGAGTAACTATAAGCGTAATTATCCATTTGCAAATTCGGCTATCGTGGTAGGAATAAATCTAAGTGAATTACTCGGCAGAGAGATAAGTCCTGCTGAATCATTGGAATGGTTGATTGACCTGGAACGTAAGTTCTACGATTATTCAAACAGTTACAATGCACCTGCCGTGAAAGTGTCCGACTTCCTTAAAGGCAGAACCAGTTCCGAATTCGGTAAACATTCTTATCCCTTTGAATTGGTGCCGGCAGACTTCCGTGAAATGTTCCCTTCAAGAATTACCGATTCAATGGCAGCAGCCTTGAAAGATTTTATGCACAAGATATGGGGATTCGAAGAAGGTACGATGATGGGACTGGAAAGCAGAACAAG
>Ga0172382_10012030_pt1 | contig 11350 bp, 13 predicted proteins | sample Leawel138RmetaG_FD_122245 | JGI IMG/M metagenome (GOLD analysis project Ga0172382, IMG submission 122245) | Leachate microbial communities from a municipal landfill in Southern Ontario, Canada - Leachate well 138R metaG | ecosystem: Engineered > Solid waste > Landfill > Unclassified | place...
CCCCCCCCCCCCCCCCCCTGCGCGCGATCGATCGTGACGCAGGCCGTGAGAGCGGGCAATGCCCTCGGACCAGACGATCAAGCGTTATAGCTGTGCTACCATAACGCTTGCAATCTATCCGTCCGGAGCCTCATGGCCGACAGCGTGATCATGCGTCCCATCGGTACGATCCGCAGTCCCTTTCGCAGCGCGCAGGGCATGCCGATCCAGACCGTGGCGGCAGCGGATGTGGAAGGTGAACTCGAAGTGTTCGAGGCCTTTGCCGATGGACTGCGTGACATCGAGGGTTTCGAGTATCTGATCCTGCTCACGTACCTGCACAAAGCCGGGGAAAAACTGGAAGTGATCCCGTTCATGGATACCGTGAGTCATGGCGTATTCGCCACCCGTGCTCCGGCGCGACCCAACCGCATGGGCTTGTCCATTGTGCGTTTGTTGCAGGTGAAGGATCGCGTGCTGCATTTTCAGGGCAACGATCTGTTGGACGGCACCCCGGTGCTTGATATCAAACCCTATGTACCTGAACTGGATGCACGATTTACCCGCCGGATAGGCTGGTTCGAAAAGGGGCTGCACCAGTTGCATTCGACGCGCTCCGACGATCGCATGAAATGAGCTGTCAGCCTGATCGAAACATGGCCGTCATTTTTTGCATACCGTTATATACAGATTGCTATTACGATAAAGCGAAAGAAATGGTGACCGGACCAGTGGGGGCGGCGATGCGTATTCACCGATCGGTGGCGAGCGCCATCGGTGCCGCACGGGAGGAACCATGAAACGTCGCGCCGTCCTGCGTGCCCTGAGCGGCGCACCCTTCCTGCGCGGCGCCCTGCCTTTTCTGACGGCGTTCAGTGCCGGCGCGTCCGTCGAAGCAAGTGCGGCGAGCACCATCGCTGCCGCCTTCGGTCATCTGCCGGCACCGGAAAGCATCCGCCGCGTTTTTGCCGGTGGTCCGCCGGCGAGCACGCTCATCGCCGTGCTCGCCCCGGAAAAACTGATGGGCTGGCCGTGGAATGTTTCCGCGGAAGCGCGCGCCTGGCTGCCGCCGGCAGTGCGTGATCTGCCCCAGGTTGGCCGACTGGCCGGGCGTGGCAGCACGATGTCCAGCGAAATTCTGCTGCAACTCAGGCCGGATCTCATCCTCGACGTCGGCACGGTGGATGCTACCTATATTTCCTCCATGCGGCGCGTGACGGAGCAGACCGGCTTGCCGTGCGTACTGATGCATGGCGGACTGGCCGACTATCCCGCGCAACTGCGCGAGGCAGGCCGCATGCTCGGCGTCGCTGCGCGCGGCGAGCAACTGGCCGTCTGGGCCGAGACAACCCTTGCCCTGGCCGCGCGCGTGCGCGCTGCCGTGCCGCCGGGAAGCCGCCCGCGCATCTACTACGCGCGCGGTGCCGCCGGTCTGGAGACCGGTCTGGATGGTTCGATCAACATGGAGACCATCGAATGTGCCGGCGGCCGCAATGTCGCCGCCGAGACGGGCCAGCGGGGCGGTATTGTCAAGGTTTCGCTCGAACAGGTGTTCGCCTGGAATCCGGCAGTGATCCTCACCCAGGACGCCGAATTCGCCCGCCGCGTGCTCGTCGATCCGCTGTGGCGCCCGCTCGAAGCCGTGCGTACCCGTCGGGTATATCTGGCACCGACCCGGCCCTTTGGCTGGCTCGATGTGCCGCCGAGCGTCAACCGCCTGATCGGCGTGCGCTGGCTGCTGGCCCGGTTGTACCCCGAGCATCCATTGGTCGCGGCCGCACCGGACCTGCACACGTCGGCCACCGCCTTTCATCGCCTGTTCTACGGGGTCGAGCCGGGCGCTGACGCGCTCGATGCCCTGCTGGAAGGCCCGACATGAGCGCGCCGCTGCGCAACGACGCCGTGTTCTGGCTGGCCAGTTGCTGCGCACTGGTCGTGCTTCTCCTGTTCGCTTTCGCCGTCGGCAAGTTCCCGATCGCTCCCGGCGATCTGCTGCGCGCACTGTTCAGCCGCCTGTCGGGCACGATTTCGGGGTTGCCCGAGGCGGTGGATACGGTTGTCTGGAACATTCGTTTGCCGCGGATCATGGCCGGCCTGGTGGTCGGCGCCGTTCTGGCTGCGGCCGGCGCCGCCTACCAGGGCATGTTCCGCAACCCGCTGGTGTCGCCCGACATTCTGGGTGTCTCCGCCGGTGCCGGCCTGGGCGCCACGCTGGGCATCTACCTCGGCCTGTCGCTGGTCTTCGTGCAGATCGCGGCCTTCATCGGTGGACTGGCCGCCGTCGCCTGCGTCTATTACGTCGCCAGTCTGGTGCAGCGCCACGACCCGGTGCTCGTGCTGGTTCTGGCCGGAGTGGCGCTCGGCACGCTGCTCGGCGCGGGCATCTCGCTCATCAAGATCCTGTCCGATCCCTACACGCAGCTGCCGACGATCACTTTCTGGCTGCTCGGCGGCCTCAATGCCGTCACGCCGGACGATCTGGCGGTGACGGCTCCGCTGATGCTGGCCGGTCTGGTACCGATGTTTCTGCTGCGCTGGCGTGTCAACCTGCTTGGCCTGGCCGATGATGAGGCAGCCACGCTGGGCATTGCGGTCGACCGCCTCCGATTGATCCTGGTCACTGCCGCGACGCTGTCGACCGCGGCAGCGGTCTCCCTGGCCGGCATCGTCGGCTGGGTCGGACTGGTCATACCGCATGTCGCCCGCCTGCTGGTCGGCCCCGACTTCAGGCGACTGCTGCCCGCCTCGCTGCTGCTGGGCGCGGGCTTTCTCGTGACCACCGATACGTTGGCAAGAACCGTCGCCGCCATCGAGCTGCCGCTTGGAATCCTGACGGCAGTGGTCGGCGCACCGTTTTTCCTCTGGCTCCTGGCGCGTAGCGGGAGGCTGTCGTGAGCGCTCCGGGTATCGCCCTGACACGCGAAGCCGTGCAGCGGCGAGCCGCACCTTCTCCTTTCCGCGGACGGGGCTCAGGAGGGAAGGCCGGATGAGCGCCGCCATCGAAGCCAGTGGACTGGCGTTCGGTTATCGTCGCCGACCTGTCGGGACTGACTTTTCACTCGTCATCGAGGCCGGTGAGGTGCTTTGCCTGCTCGGACCCAATGGCAGCGGCAAGACGACCTTGTTCAAGACACTGCTCGGTCTGCTTCCTCCGCAGGGCGGGACGGTGCGGATCCTGGGCCGGGCGCTGGCGAACTGGACACGCACGGCATTTGCGCGTCATGTCGGATATGTGCCACAGGCGCACGCGGGATTGTTTCCGTTTCGCGTCGAAGACGTCGTGTTGATGGGACGCACCGCCCGAATCGGCCGTTTTGACGTCCCGTCCCGCCACGATCATCAGGTGGCTGCCGAGTGCCTCGCGATGCTCGGTATCGCGCATCTGCTCAAGCGCGACTACACCGAGATCAGCGGAGGCGAACGTCAATTGGCCCTGATTGCCCGTGCCCTGGCGCAGGAGCCGAAGCTGCTGGTCATGGACGAGCCGACGGCGAGTCTCGATTTCGGCAATCAGATCCGCGTGCTGGAGCAGATCGATGCGCTGCGCGATCAGGGAATGGCCGTGCTGATGTCGACTCACCAGCCGGAGCATGCGCGGCGTGTTGCCGATCGCATCGCACTGCTCGATGGCGGCAGGCTGCTGGCCGTCGGTTTGCCGCAGGACATGGCCGCTGCACCGCGACTGGCCGCGCTCTACGGCGTGACCGCAAGCGCCGTGCGCGCCTGCCTGACAGGCGTGGCGGCGCGGCCAGGCGCGCGGACCTCATCGTCCGCACCGGCCGGCCCGGAAAGGATCGAGAGGAGTCACGCACCATGAGCCCCGAAAGTTCCACGGGCATCGCTGCCATCGATTTTGGCCGTCTCTACCGCGACCACCTGGCTGCCGCCTCGCCACGGCTCAAACCGGCCAGTGCCTGGGACCAGCGCGCGGCCAACATGAGCACGCGCGACGGGAAATTTCATAGCCACTACGCCGATGCGTTCATCGAACGAATGGATTTTGCCGGGGCTCGCAGCCTGCTCGATGTCGGTTGCGGACCGGGCACGCTCTGCCTTTCCGTGGCGGATCGTTTCGATCGAGTCTATGGCCTCGATTACAGCCTGGGAATGCTCGATGCGCTGATGGCCGGTGCCGCGGAGCGTGGCCTGGGCCAGATTGAACCGCTGCACCTTTCCTGGGAAGAGGACTGGACGACGGTGCCCGAGTGCGACATCGTCATCGCATCGCGCTCGACGCTGGTGAGCGACATGGCTGTGGCGTTGCGCAAACTCGATGAGAAGGCCCGTCTGCGGGTCTATCTGACACATCTGGTTGGCGGACATTTCCTTGACCCGGAAATTCCTGCGGTGCTCGGCCGCAGACAACCGCCCCTGCCGGACTACATTTATATCCTGAACATCCTGCATCGCATGGGCATTCATCCGCGCCTCGATTACATCGAAAATGACAAGGGCCATCCCGATACGAGCGATTTTGCCGGTTTTGTCAAGCGCGTCCGCTGGACACTGGGAGAGTTGGGCGCGGACGAACTGGACCGGCTGAAGGCCTGGCACGACCGCACGAAACGCTCTGCCGTCGCGCCCATGCGTTGGGCCTTCATTTCCTGGGAGAAGGCGCCGGCAGAGCCTTGCTGACAGGAAGTTCTCCCTGAACATCGCAATGAGCGGACTCGAGTTCGCAATGCGGGATCGGCTACCGGAAGTCGAAACCGTCGAAGGTACCGGGGACAGCTTCCGGCGCTTCCAGAGCTGGCTGATCGGCTTTGCCACCGATCCCGGCTTCGTCGACAGCCCGGATCGTCAGATTTTTTAACGCACATCACCTGTAACCGCTTTGTCATGCCACTCGTTATATATAACTAACTATAACGAAAGACAGCAGAAACAAAATGCGACGGAACACCAGATTCGTGCCACTCATCCGAACCATGAAAGGAGCAATGCTCATGACGCACAAACCGCGGTACGCAGCCTGCGCCGCAATCACGGCTCCGACTCTGGTTGCCGTGTCGCTGACGGCTGCCTGTCCCATTCTCGCCGTCGCTGCGGACGATGGAATATTCACCCTCGGTCAGATCACGGTGACCGGTGCGCGCGATGATGAAAGTCCCGTCGGTACCGCCGTGCTGGACAGCGAAGAGCTTCGGGATTTCGGCAAGGATGGTGTCGCCGAGGCGCTCAATCTGATTCCCGGTGTGGCGTCGACGCCCGTTTCGGGGCCGGGCCGGCGCAATGAATCGGACATCAGCCTGCGCGGCTTCGATCGCACGCGGGTGCTGCTGACCATGGACGGTATCCGCCTTTTCCTGCCTGCGGACAACCGCATCGACTTCGGCCGTTTCCTGACGCCTGATCTTTCGGAGATTCAGGTTTCCAAGGGCTACGTCTCCGTCATCAACGGCCCGGACGGCATGGGCGGCGCCATCAATCTCGTGACCCGCAAGCCGGTCAGGGACTTCGAAGGCGAAGTGCGTTATTCGGCGCTTCTGGGCAGGAGCGGCCAGCACGACGGCAACGTCTGGTATGCCAATCTCGGCGGCAAGCAGGAGAAGTTCTACTGGCAGGCCAGCTTTCAGCAGCGTGATATCGACGGCTGGCGGCTTTCCGGGGATTACCGACCTGAACTGGATCCCTCTGCGCCCAACTATCAGGCCGGCGGCGTGCGCAATTTCTCCGACTCGAACGACTGGCGCGGCAACCTCAAGGTCGGTTTCACGCCGAACACGACCGACGAATATTCGCTCAACTATGTGAAGCAGAGCGGTGAAAAGCATCGGGCTGCCCCGGTGCGCGGCAACGACGACGTACAGGGAGGGGGTGCCAATCTCCGCGTCTGGGACTGGCCCGAGTGGGACACCAGCAGTCTTTACTTCCTGTCGAACACGCAACTCGGTGCCAGAACGTATCTGAAGACGCGCATTTACTACAACACGTTCGATAACACGCTGTCCTTCTATACCGCCGCTCCGGGCGGCGGCAACCGTTACGGCACGCTGGCCAACGACAGCGTCTACGACGACAACTCGAAGGGCTTCAGCGTCGAACTGGGAACGGAGCACTTCACCCGGCAGACCTTGAAGGCTTCCCTGCATTACCGTCGCGACGAGCATGTCGAGTGGAACACGAATCAGGGCAACGCCGTCGCCACCAACAACAATCCCCCCGAGCCGAGGCAGAGCAATATCGAATCGATCTGGTCGGTGGCCGTAGAAGACACCTGGCACGTCACGCCCGACTTCGACCTGGTCGGCGGCATCAGCCACGACCGACGCTCGCCGAAGCGGGCAGAGGAATTCGGCCTGCCGGATGAGGGAGCGACGGATTCACGGTTGTACAACTTGCCGCTCAAGGACAAGAGCGCCACGAACTACCAGGCAGCGGCGATCTGGCGTTACCGGCCAGGCGGCAAGGCTCATTTCGCGATATCTGACCGCACGCGCTTCCCGACCATCGCCGAGCGCTACAGCTCGCGCTTCGGCACCGCCGTCTCCAATCCCGGGCTCGAACCGGAGCGTGCGCGGAATTACGAGTTGGGCGTCGAGGACGACCTGGCGCAGGGCGTGCGGGGTTCTGCTGCGATCTTCTACAGCAAGGTCAAGGATTACATCCAGTCGGTACCGGATGCCGTCTTTTATGGCGGCAGGTTCAACAACCAGAGTCAGAACGTCGGCACGGCAAAGATCAAGGGTCTGGAACTCGGCATCACCGCCTCGTTGCTGCCCACGCTCGAAGCAGGTGGCAACTTTTCCTGGATCGACGCGGACATCACGGCGCCTCCCGGCACGGCCACGCCGTATCCGTACCTGGCCACGCCGAAGAACATGGGCTTCCTTTATGCCCGATGGACGCCGACGAACCGATGGAGCATTGTTCCGAGCTATGAATTCGCGGACAAACGATGGTCGAATCAGGTCAGCGGTGTTCCCGGACCGACGGCGGTGAAGACGGGCTCCTATGAATTGTTGAACCTCAAGGTGGAATACCGGATCATCCGCGACTGGACGGTGGCTTTTGCCGCCAACAACCTGCACGACAAGAACTATGAATTGTCGGCGGGTTATCCTTCTCCGGGGCGCAACTTCGTGCTGTCGACGCGTTACCAGTTCTGAGGGGCATGACGACGGCTCTTCGCCGCCGCCATCCATTGGCCGTTGACGGCACTGTGCGACGATGGTCCGCGCCGCGTAACCGTCAACGGGTGGCGGACGTTTACATCACCGGACGAGGGGACCGTCCGTTCGTCGATCCCGAACGTTTGCCGGTCGACGGACCTTTGATCCGGGACACCGGGTAGCGATGCGATGAAGCGAAAGATGGCGGACCGCGATGCCTTGTACCGGGCCAATGAGATCCTCGACACGGCCTGGGAAGGACTGGAAAAACCGCTGGTTCGGCACCCCGAAGTTCGTGGTTTTCCAGGCTTCGGGCAGCGCAGGATTGCACGGATCCTGCAACCGTTGATCGCCGACCCGACCAGATTGGCAGAAGGAATCAGCCTGGACGAGCTGAGCCGCTGGATCCGGAACGAGCTGCTGCTCTGGCTGCAGCACGGACACCGACGCGCCGAGCGTCTCGCCAGGGAACGTCTCGCCATGCGGCTGGATGACATCCTGCGGAAATTGCTCGGAGACGCCTGCAAGGGGGAATCGCCGGCCGCCGACACGATTCCGCACTGCACCGGCGACGAAATCCGCCTGGCGGTCGCAATCGTCGCTCTGGATTTCCTGCACACGGCCGGCGCCGAAACTTCGTTCCGGATCGCGGACATCGAGGAAACCCTTGCCGTCTGGCAGGACCGGGTGACCGCTGTTGCGGATGGCGCCGATGAAGGCGTGGCGTCCCTTGCTTTCCGCCGACTGGCGACGTTGGCGAAGAATCTGTCCGGCCGGGGGTGAACCGGCGGGGCCAATGCACTTCCATTACCCTGGTACGGCTGAAGGGGAGCAGGTCAGCATGACACCCCTCGAAAACCTATTCCAGATTCTGCACCTGCTCAGGGAGATCGGCCGGGAAGGCGCATGAATGCTGCATTTCCGGATTCGAGGTCGCGGGCGGATACACGTGTGGATACACAGGAATTGGGGGCTGGAACCACCCCGTGGTTCGCGCGCTACAGTCTACCCGGACGGGTGCGGCCAGACCTGCTTGGCGACCGCAAACAAATCCCGGGCCCGGTCGCGGATGCACCCCTCGTCCCATATCGCTTCAGTCCGGTTGAACTGCGGCTGCTGAAAGTGCGCGTTCAGCGCCAGCAGGCTCTTGGTGATCTCGGGGCGCTTGACGTCGAAGCTCGAGTTGCTGAGCGACGGGTTCAGTTTGGCCGTCAGCAGGGTGAGGTTGCCGATGTTGTGCAGCAGGTGGTTGCGCACCATCACGGCCGTCTCGTCGCCAGGTGAGGGCCAGTGCTCCTCCCATGCCACGGGCAGCACATGCTCGACGTGCAGGGCTACGCTCGGAAGAACGGCCGACTCGTGGTGCACGTCGTTGCGGCTGCCTAGTTCCAGAGCTTCGAGCAGCATCTTCGTCTTGGCGGTACGCAGTGCCTTGTACGTGTTGAGTTCCAGCCATGCCTTCTGGAACGTGGCGTCGTCGGGCCAGTCCTGCGTTTCGCCGCCCGACAGACCCTTCAGGTGCTCGGTCACTAGCGCCGCCGAAGGCGCCTCGGCCTCGCTGAGGCGCTTGAGCAGACCCGGAAAGATGCGGTTGTAGGCCTTGGTGGGGCGGCCGCACACGGTGCGCCTCACCAGGTAGGACTCCAGCACCTTCAGGCAGTCCAGGAACGCGTCGCTGGCGCTGCCCAGGCGCTCAGCGAGAAACAGCACCACGGGCGTGACGGTGGTGCTGTCCAGCACGCGAAGGTTGTGCGCGAAGCGGCCCAGTCTCGTGCTGCGGTCTGGCAGCACCATCGCATGAAACACGGCCGCCGCCCGCTTCAGGCGGGCCAGCTCCAGATCCACGTCCCTCTTGCCGGCCAGCCACCACTGCTTGAACTCCTCGAACACGTGATCGAGCTTCACGTCGTTCGTGGTCCGCATCGACACGTAGTGGTACAGCAACGTGTCCAGCCGCGTGTTAGTGAGACGCCCCTGACGCTCGTCGACCTTCCAGAAGAGCTTGCTCTTGCTGGCCGCGCCCTTCTCCGCCGGCGCTTCGTCGAAATCGCGCCAATGCTGGTCGTACAGGGCGGCGGCCGAGGCGTTCTTGCGCGTGGCCTCGAGGAAGACGAAGTTGCGTACCAAGTCGGCCGGGGTCAGCCGTTCGCCACGGTCGTTGAGCGACTCGAAGATCACCTGGGCATCGTCGTCCTCACCCAGGCGCAATTCGATCAGTTGGACGTACTCGGTCAGCGCGGTGGTCAGCAGCTGAACTCGCTCAGGCAAGATGGGCAACTCATAACGCGGTGGTGTCGGTGTCGTCTCGTGTCGGATATCCCGAGTCCATCGTGCCGCCAGCGTTCGGTCGACATCGTGGTCCGCCCCGAGGAGCATGTCGTCGAGCAGAGCGTCCAGGCTGCCAGCTTCAGGTGCCTCGACCTCATCGAAGTCCACGCCGCGCAAGAACAGACTGATCACGCCGTAGAAGTACATGTAGGCCTCGACAAGCAGCGGCCTGGGCACGCGCTTCTTGCTCTTGCCGCTGCCGAGAGTGACCACCGGATACGACTGGCACACCGCTTCGAACGAGCGCGCCTCCACCAGATCGGTCATCTCCTTGCGCCCGGCGTTGGTGGGCCACACCTTGTATCGCGCGTGGGCTGCTCGGTAGCCGCCCGCATTGGCGGTGTAGGTGTCCATGCACTGGCGCAGGAAGGGGTCGTCCATGCCCGCCACAGCGTCGCGGAAGGCGAGCGCCAGCAGCTGCGTGGTGGTCATGCGCTGCTCTGACCGTCGATCACCTCTGCCGTGGTCGGCTCGCCAATGGCGCCAGCTCGATGTTCGGTGACGATCACCGTGCCCAGAAAATGCCGGCGCGGCTGCCGCGCCAGATGCGGTGCGCCTTGGGCGTCAGCGGTTTGCCGAATGGCCTCGTAACGCTCGAGCTCACGGGCCCGGTCGACGATGTCTGCCCACAGTGGCTGGATCTGCCGCTCCACCGTCCAGACATAGCCTCGTTGGAAGATGGGCACCAGGTACTGCAAGGGCTGGCCGAACATGGCCAGTGGCGAGGTCTTGTTCGGCTGCATGAGCCTGATCTCCCTGTTCTGTCGAAACCACCTTCCCGGGCACTCTCGCGTTCACGACGTGCGATCTCACTCGTTCAGCCATCCGCATTGCGACCGATGAAAGGTCAGGTAGGGCAGGTGGCGGTCATCAAGCCACCGCACGCGCAGGTCTGGCGCCATGCCGAGCTGAACCCGCGCAGCGTATGTCACGGCGGGTGACACGAGCAGCGCACCGCTCGGCAGGAAGGTGGCGAGGGCGCCTCGCATCGACCGCAGGATCGGGCGGCCACGGAGCGAGTCTTCAGTCGCCATCCCGGAGGATCTCGAGGATGTCTTGTCGGTCGCCGACAAGGCGAACGATATCGAGATGATCGGGTGCCTCGAAGTAGAGCCACTGCATCGGGAACCCGGCGACTCGCCAGGATCGCAAGCCTGGGATGTCGCACAACCGGCCCAGCCGGGGAGAACCCATAGATGGCATGCGTTCGATCGGCTCGAGCGCAGCGATGGCGGCGTCGAACATCCGCTCGCCCAGGGCCAGTCCACCTTCCTGGGCGTAGTAGCGCGCCGCCTCGATCAAGTCTGCTTCGGCGCGAGGCCGAAGGTGAGCGGGCTTCAACGCAGGTCGCCCAGAGCCTGCTTCTTCAGCTGCGCCGTTCGCTTCGGTGTCAGGGCACGGCCGGGACCTGAACTCAGCCCTTCTTCGATCAGTTCGCGCAACCTCTTCCTGGCCTGCTCTTCCTGGTCACGGCGGATCAGCTCACGCAGGTACTCGCTGGTGTTGCCGTATTGACCGGACCGTACCCGCTGGTCAACGTACTCGCGCAAGGCCTCCGGCAGGGCAAAGCTCATGGTGTTGCTGCTCATGGCAGGCATGATCTCGTCGGCTGTCAATAGTTGTCAAGTTTCCTCGGACGTCGGTGCCTGATGGCGTGTCGCCGCTGACTGCTGTGTCGGTGTCTGTTGACGTTCCAGCTTCAGCAGCAATTGCCCCCCCAAGCCTCCCGCGCCCGCCACCTCTCCTCGCATCGTCCATCGACAGGCCGATGAACCAGCGATACAGCAGGTTTTAGTGCACCTGCTCCATTGGGTATTTCGGCCCATCGTGACCGCCCGTTTCGGCGTCGTGACCGCCCGTTTCGGTCCAACGTGACCGCGCATTTCGGCCGATCGTGGTGGGTCGTTTCGGCATCGTGACCGGCCGTTTCG
>Ga0172382_10012031_pt1 | contig 11350 bp, 9 predicted proteins | sample Leawel138RmetaG_FD_122245 | JGI IMG/M metagenome (GOLD analysis project Ga0172382, IMG submission 122245) | Leachate microbial communities from a municipal landfill in Southern Ontario, Canada - Leachate well 138R metaG | ecosystem: Engineered > Solid waste > Landfill > Unclassified | place...
CTGAGCCTGTCGGATCGCGTCGCGGCGGCCTGCCGGCGCATCGGGCGCGTCGGGTCGTGGCTGATCCTGCCGCTGATCCTGGTCATCACTTTCGACGTCATCACGCGCAAGCTGCCCTTCGTGCAGACCTTCGTCCAGGAAACCTGGCTGCATGCCTGGCTGTCGCCGACCCGGTTGCAGGAGTTCGAGTGGCACCTGCACGCGGTGATTTTCCTGCTGGCCTACGGGCTCGCCTACCTGAACGGCTCGCACGTGCGGATCGACATCTGGCGGGACCACCGCCGCCCGCGCACGCGCGGCTGGCTGGAAGTGTTCGGCATCCTGGTGTTCGCGCTGCCCTTCTGCTCGGTGCTCGTCTACCAGAGCTGGCACTTCGTCGTTGCCGCCTACGTGCAGAACGAGGGATCAGCGTCGCTCACCGGCGTGCCGCATCGCTGGATCGTGAAATCCTTCGTGTTCGTCGGCGTGGCGTTGCTGACGCTGTCCATCCTGAGCACCCTGTTGCGCCTGATCGTCTACCTGTTCGGTGACAGCGCGCTCGCGCAGCAGGCCGCCCGGAGGCTGGGTGTGGCCAAGGTGCTGCTCGACTGATGGGCCAGACGCTGTTCGAGCATTTCTACCATTACTCCGGCGCCTGGATGTTCCTGGTGCTGGCGGTGCTCCTGTTCTCGGGTTTCCCGGTCGGGCTCGTGCTCGGCGGCGTTGCGTTGCTCTTCGGGCTGGCCGGCATCGGCATGGGCCTGATGGCGCCGGTCGAGCTCTACCTGTTCGTCGAGCGCCTGTGGCAGACGGCCGCGAGCAACCAGTTGCTGGTCGCCGTGCCCTGCTTCGTCTTCATGGGGTTGATGCTCGAGCGCAGCGAGGTGGCCGGCAACCTGCTGCGGATCCTTCAGATCCTGCTGCGCCGGGCGCCGGGCGGGCTGGCGCTCGCGGTGACCGCGCTCGGCACCATCATGGCGGCCACCACCGGCATCATCGGCGCTTCGGTGGTCATGCTGTCGCTGATGGCCCTGCCGACGATGGTCCGGCAGGGCTACGACAAGGGGCTGGCCAGCGGCACGGTGGCGGCCAGCGCCACGCTGGGCATCCTGATCCCGCCCTCGATCATGCTGGTGATGATGGGCGACCTGATGGGGCTGTCGGTCGGCGATCTGTTCCTCGCCGCGATCGTGCCCGGGCTGCTGCTGTCCTGTCTGTACGCCCTCTACATCATGGTGGTGGGCTTCCTGCGCCCGCAGATGGCGCCGACGATCGAACGCAGCGAGGACGAGCTCGGTCTGCGCAACCTGCTGCTGCTGTTGCTGAAGGGGCTGGTTCCGCCGACGGCCCTGATCGGTCTGGTCCTGGGGTCGATCTTCGCCGGCTGGGCGACGCCGACCGAGGCTTCCGGCCTGGGGGCGCTCGGCGCGCTGCTGCTCGCCGCTTTCAATCGGCGGCTCGATCGCGCCATGCTCGACGAAGTCTGCGTGTCGACCGCGAGCACCTGCGCGATGATCTTCCTGGTGTTCGCCGGTGCGACCGCCTTCTCCTACGTTTTTCGCGCGCTCTACGGCGAGGACCTGATCCTGGAGTTCATCAGCTGGATGGGTCTGACGCACTGGGGTCTGCTCGCCTTGCTGATGGCGGTGATCTTCGTGCTGGGTTTCTTTTTCGACTGGCTCGAGATCACCCTGATCATCCTGCCGGTGTTCGCGCCGATCATCGCCGGCTTCGCAACCGATCTTGCACCCTGGCTCGGCATCGAGAGCCTGCCGGTCGACACCCAGAAGACGATGGTGCTGATCTGGTTCGCGGTGCTGGTCGCGGTCAACCTGCAGACCTCCTTCCTCACACCCCCCTTCGGGTTTGCACTGTTCTTCCTGAAGGGGTCGGCGCCGCCCGAGATCCGGATCACCGACATCTATCGCGGGATCATTCCGTTCGTGCTGCTGCAGCTTGCCGGCATGACCCTGGTGGCGCTGTTCCCGGCGCTGGCCCTGTCCTTCGTGCGCTGACCCGGCCTCAGACTCCGTAGCGCTCGCGATAGGCCCGGACCTGCGGCCGGAAGCCGGCCAGCGCCTGCGCGTCGGCACCGTCCGAATCGAGGAAGGCGAGCAGGTCGTCGAGCGAGGCGATCGCGATGACCGGGATGCCGTAGAGCCGGGCGACCTCCTGGGTGGCCGAGTGTCCGGAGATCTCGGTGGCGGTGCCGCCGCGCTCCATCCGGTCGAGGGCGATCAGCACCCCGGCCGGTTCGGCGCCAGCGGCCCGGATCCACTGCACCGATTCGCGCACCGAGGTGCCGGCCGAGATCACGTCGTCGATGATGACCACCCTGCCGGCCAGTGGCGCGCCGATCATCGTGCCGCCCTCGCCGTGGTCCTTGGCCTCCTTGCGATTGAACGCGAAGGGCAGGTTGCGGCCCATGGCGGCGGCTGCCACCGCGGTGGCCGAAGCCAGCGTGATGCCCTTGTAGGCCGGGCCGAACAGCATGTCGCAGGACAGCCGGCCGGCAGTCTCGGCGTCGAGCAGCGTGCGCGCATAGAACTCGCCGAGCCGGCCGAGCAGGGCGCCGTCGTTGAACAGCCCCGCGTTGAAGAAGTACGGCGACAGGCGGCCGGCCTTGGTCTGGAACTCGCCAAAGCGCAGTACGCCGGCTGCGAGTGCGAAACGAATAAACTCTTGCCTGGTATCCATTTCGATAGTGTAGTGGCTCGATGCTCCGTGTGATCTCGCTGAACCTGAACGGCATCCGCTCGGCCGTTCGCAAGGGCTGGCTCGACTGGCTGGCCGCCCAGGACGCCGATGTGGTCTGCGTCCAGGAACTGAAGGCCCAACAGGGCGACCTCGACGATGCCATGCGTTCGGCCGGTGGCCTGCACGGGCACTTCCATTTTGCCGAGAAAAAGGGCTACAGCGGCGTCGGCCTGTACGCCAGGCGCCAGCCGCTGGCGCTGCGTACCGGCTTCGGCGACACCGAATTCGACGCCGAAGGCCGCTACATCGAGGCCGACTTCGGCGACTTCACCGCCGTCTCCCTCTACCTGCCGTCAGGTTCGAGTTCGGACGAGCGCCAGCAGGCCAAGTTCCGCTTCATGGAGCGCTTCCTGCCGCATCTGTCGGCGCTGGCCGCCAGCGGCCGCGAGATCGTCCTGTGCGGCGACTGGAACATCGCGCACATGGAGCGCGACCTGAAGAACTGGCGCAGCAACCAGAAGAACTCGGGCTTCCTGCCCGAAGAGCGCGCCTGGCTGACCCGGGTCTTCGACGAGATCGGCTGGGTCGACGTCTATCGCCGGCTGCAGCCCGACACCACCGCCGAGTGCTACACGTGGTGGAGCAATCGCGGCCAGGCTTGGGCGAACAACGTCGGGTGGCGGCTCGACTACCAGATCGCCACACCCGGGCTGGCGGACAGGGCCGTCGCGACCTCGGTCTACAAGGACAACCGGTTTTCGGATCACGCGCCGTTGACGGTGGACTACGACGTTTCGACGTAGCGCAACCCGCCCGCCTCGGCGTTGGTCGGCGCAGGGGAAGTCAGGACCGTGCGGTTTGCCGGACGACGTCGAGGATCTCCCGCGACAGCGCATCGTCGTCGACGGCGCGAGCCAGCACGAGAGCACCGACGAGGCGCGCATACGTGTCGATCGCCTTGCGCCTTCTTGCCGTTTTCGATCTGCCGGGGACCCACTCCGCCAACAGCTTGAAGGCGGAGTCCAGGTAATCGGTGATCGCGTGCCGCACGCCCGCGCCTCGGCGCGACGCCTCCGGGCCGAGCGCGGCGAGAAGACACCCGGTGCCCGGGTCGTCGCGATGCTCGACGCTCAGGTAGGCGTCCGTGATCGCGACAAGGGGGGCGCCGCGCGCCATCTCTGATCGCTTCCTCCAGCGCATGAGCGAATGCGTGAGCGCACGCGCGCACGCCTGGGCCTCCAGATCGTCTTTCGACGCGAAGTGGCCGTAGAAGCCGCCGTGCGTCAGGTCCACCTCCTTCATGAGCTCGGCGATGCCGATGCCATGGAATCCACGCTCGCGAAAACGCCGGGCCGCGGCCTCGATGATTCGCTCGCGGTTACGGGCCGCCTCTTCCCTGGTCACTTTCATGTCGTTTGCGCTCCAAGCTCACCGCAATGTTGACACGATACATGATCAACATCATATAATTCAATCATGATGATCATCATGTAAAAGGAACCGCACCTTCTGCAGGAACCAGCCGTGCCGAAGGCGCGGAGGATCGAACCGTGAACAACAAACCGCATCCTGCGTGGGTCGTTACCCTGGCGGCCGCCGCGTTCCTGATGGTGACGATGGGCGCGCGGCAATCGCTCGGCCTGTTCGTATCGCCGATCAACACTTCGACCGGACTCGGGATCACGGCCATCAGCCTTGCGCTTGCGGTCGCCCAGCTCATGTGGGGCGTTATCCAGCCGATCGCCGGAGCGATCGCGGATCGCTACGGGCCCGTCCGGGTGCTCGTCGCCGGACTGATCGTGCTTGCGATCGGCACCGCGATGACGCCGTTCATGACGTCGACCTTCGGCCTCGTCGTGTCACTCGGGCTTTTCCACGCGATCGGTTCGGGCGCCGGCAGTTTCTCGGTTCTGATCGGGGCAGCGGCGCAGCATCTCCCGGCCGAAGGACGTGGCAAGGCCGCCGGAATCATCAACGCAGGGGGATCGTTCGGCCAGTTCGTGTTCGCGCCGATCTCACAAGGGCTGATTGCATTGGTCGGTTGGGTGGGTGCGATGTGGGCGCTCGCCGCGATCACACTGAGCGCGCTGCCGCTGGCCAGGATCATGGGCCCGAAGACTTCGGCGCGCCCCGCTTCGTCCCACCCGGCTTCATCGCCCCCGGTTTCGTCTCATCCAGCCTCATCTCATCCGGCTTCGGCGCACGCCGCGGGGCCGACCGACGATCATTCGACGCCCTGGCGGGCCGCAAGAAGCGCTGGCGCCGACCGCAGCTATCTGTTGCTGCACGCCGGATTCTTTACCTGCGGATTCCACATCGCGTTCCTGGTCACACACTTGCCGGGGGAAATCGATCTGTGCGGGCTGCCGGCATCCGTGGCGAGCTGGTCGCTCGCGCTGATCGGTCTCGCCAATATCGCCGGCAGCCTGCTTGCCGGGTCGGCAATCTCGCGCTTTCGGAGCAAGCACATCCTGGCGGTGATGTATGCGTCGCGTACCGTCCTGATCGCCTGGTACCTGGTTGCGCCGAAGACCGAGTGGACGTTCTACCTCTTCGCCATCGGCCTGGGGCTCACGTGGCTCGCCACGGTGCCGCCGACCGCGTCGATCGTTGCCAAGCTCTTCGGCGTTCGCTATCTCGCGACGCTGTTCGGCCTGACGCTGTTGTCGCATCAGATCGGCGGATTCCTGGGCGCATACCTTGGCGGAATCGCGCTCGTTCATTCCGGTGACTATCAGTGGATGTGGTACGCCGACATGGCGCTCGCTGCGCTGGCAGCGATCGTGAACCTGCCCATACGGGAGGCGCGCGTCGGTCTTCAGATCTTCCGTCCCACGGCGCGCCAGTAGGGTTCACGCAATTTGCGCTTGAAGATCTTCCCGCTGTCTTCGCGGGGCAGCTCCGGGTGGAACTCGATCAAGCGGGGGATCTTGTACCTGGCGAAGGCCCCCCGTTTGCGTGCTTACGCTGCAGCACGAGCGCGCTGGAAGATGTGGCTAACAGTCGAACTTGACAACAGAGCACCTGCACATCTATATTGACTGATCAGTCAATCAATTCATAGCCTGAACAACTGGAGAGGACCTGGATGCTCGCCAGAGAGATCTTCTCTTCCGAACACGAGATGCTTCGGGAGACGGCCAGGAGGTTCTTCGAGAAGGAGATCGCTCCGCACCATCGCGACTGGGAAAAAGAGGGGGTGGCTCCCCGATCCGCTTGGGCGAAAGCGGCGGAACTCGGTCTGCTGTGCGTGAACATCCCCGAGGAATATGGCGGTGGCGGCTCCGACCGCTTGTCATCGGCGGTCCTCATCGAGGAGCAGGCACGTCAGGGGCTTTCGGGGCCGGGTTATTCGACCCACTCCGATATCGTTGCGCCGTACATTTTGAACTACGGCACCGAAGACCAGAAGCGTCGCTGGCTGCCGGCAATGGCGCGTGGCGAGATGATCGGTGCAATCGTGCTCACCGAGCCCGGTGCCGGCAGCGACCTGCGAGCGATCCGGACCACCGCGATCCGCGACGGCGATGAAATCGTCATCAACGGCCAGAAGACCTTCATTACGAACGGCCAATGCGCGGATCTGCTGGTGCTTGCCGCGAAGTCCGATACGACGCCGGGATCGAAGAAGGTGACCCTCGTGGTGGTGGAAACCGCGACGCCGGGATTCTCGCGTGGGCCCAATTTCCAGAAGATCGGCATGAAGGCGCAGGACACCTGCGAACTGTTCTTCGACAATGTGCGTGTGCCGGTCGGCAATGTTCTGGGCCGCGAGAACGAAGGATTTGCGCTGCTGACCAGGGAACTCGCCTGGGAGCGCCTGCAGATCGCGATCGGTGCGGTGGCCACGTCTGCGGCGGCGCTGGAATGGACAGTCCAATACACGAAGGAGCGGAAGGCGTTTGGCACGCTCGTCGCTGATTTCCAGAACACCCGGTTCCGCCTGGCCGAAATCAAGACCGAAGTCCAGATCGCTCAGGTTTTTGTCGACCGCTGCCTGGTCGAGGCGAACGAGAGCAAGCTCGACCCGGCGACCGCGGCAATGGCCAAATACTGGTGCACTGAACTGATGGGGCGTGTCGTCGATCAGTGCGTGCAACTGCATGGCGGCTATGGGTACATGTGGGAATACCCGATCGCACGGGCCTTCGCCGATGCACGCGTCCACCGGATCTACGGTGGATCGAACGAGATCATGCGCGAGATTGTCGCGCGGACACTCTGAGCACCGCCTTGCGGAAAGTAAATCAATCGTCGAATGGTTGACTGATTGGTCAGCCAGACAGGTTCTCAATTGCAGCCAACGGAGGTTCAGCCGTCATGCTGATCGAGATCGTCTACGGGTCGGGAGTCGAATCATGAAGTTTCCGACTCCTGACCTGATTCGAGCCGAGGACTACTATCGTCGCGGTTACTGGCAGCGTCAGTCGATCCCCGGTCTCATCGCCGATTCGATTGCGGCCACGCCCGACAAGATCGCATTGCGGGATGCATCGGGAGCCGCATTGTCCTATCGAGAGCTCGACGAACGTGCCGGTCGGCTCGCGAGCTTCCTTCACACCCGAGGAGTAGGGAAGGGCGACATCGTGACCGTCTGTCTCCCCAATTGGTGGCAAACGGTCGTGAGCTTCCTCGCCATCATGAGGCTCGGGGCGGTCGTCAACCCGATTCCGACGACCTATGGCCGCGCCGACCTGGCGTACGTGCTGAACAAATGCAGCAGCACTGCAGTGATCGTCGCGGCGACGTTTCGAAGCGTCGATTTCACGCGAACCCTGAGTGAGATCTCGCCCACGCTGGCCGATGAAATCACCGTGCTGAGAATTGGAGCCGGTCAGGTCGATATCGGCACCGAGTTCGAGCTCGCACTGGCTTCGCAGAAGTTCGAACCCGCCGTCGACCTTGCGGGCGACGATATCGCGGCGGTGCTGTTCACCTCTGGCACCGAATCGAAGCCAAAGGGTGCCGTCCACAGCCATAACACGATCCTGTTTGGTGAACGCGCGCTGGCCGGCGTGCTTGGTCTTGGTGCCGACGACATCGCGTTCATGGCCTCGCCGATCTCTCATACGACCGGCTTCATGCACGGTTTCGTGATGACACTGACCACCGGCGGCACGCTTTCTCTGCTCGACGTCTTCAAGGGTGCGGCAGCGGTCTCGCAGATGCGCGAACATCGCTGCACGTGGACGATGGGGGCGACGCCTTTTCTGGCCGACACGGCCGAGGTTCTCGAAGAGACCGATACCCGTTTACCGGATCTGCGCTATTTCCTCAGTGGTGGTGCGCCGATACCTGAAGCCCTTGTGCGTCGCGCACAGGCAGTCGATCTCCGGGTGCTTGCAATCTACGGTTCCACCGAAAGTCCGCCGCATACAGTGGTCTGGCCGGGGGATCCGGTCGAGAACAGCTGGCAGACCGATGGCCGGACGCTGCCCGGTATCGAGACCCGGACCGTCGACGATACCGGTGCAGACGTCGCGGTTGGCGAAACCGGCGAAGAGTGGTCGCGCGGGCCCAATGTCTTTCTCGGTTATCTCGGCGAACCCGAGCTCACCCGGAAAGCGCTCGATGCCGATGGTTGGTGCCATTCGGGCGACCTGGCCCGGGTCCTGCCCGACGGATCGATCCGTATCGTGGGCCGCATCAAGGAGATGCTCGTGCGTGGCGGGCAGAACATTTCGGTTCGCGAGGTCGAAGACTACATCAGCGCTCATCCTGCCATCTCGTTGGTCGCAGTTGTCGGAGTACCGCACGATCGACTCGGTGAGACGGGTTGCGCGGTAGTCGTTACGCGGCCGGGCCGATCGATCACGCTGTCCGAGCTGAGTGCATTTCTGGTCGAGCGCGGGATCGCGAAATTCAAGCTTCCGGAGCGCCTGGAGATCTGGCCTTCGCTGCCGACGACGCCGAGCGGAAAGATCCAGAAGTTCCTCATCAAGCGACAGCTCGACGACGGACAGGAGAGGAAGAAGTCATGATCAGTTATTCACAGGAAGCCTCGGTCGGGACCATCACGATGACCCGACCTCCCGTCAATGCAATGGACGGAGCGTTCATCGAGGCTTTCGACGCCGCGCTCGGCCAGGCCGAAGCCTCCGAACCGATCGTGCTCGTGATCCGCAGCGAAATGCGCTGCTTCAGCGCAGGCGCCGACCTTGCCATGATCCAGGGCTACTTCGGCAGTCCCGGAGGCACCGCGGCGATGGTGGCTTACGTCAAGGAGCTGCATCGACTCTTCCAGCGGCTGGAAACCATCCAGGCTGTGACACTGGCGTCGATCGGCGGACCGGCGCTGGGCGGTGGGCTCGAAATGGCGCTCAGTTGCGACCTGCGGATTGCGTCGGCTTCGGCGAAGATCGGACTGCCGGAAGCGCGCGTCGGCATGATCCCCGGCGCCGGCGGAACACAGCGCTTGCCGCGCTTGTGCGGGCCAGGAGTCGCTTCGCGGCTGATTCTGGGCGGTGAGATCGTCGACGGAAACGAAGCGCATCGAATCGGGATCGCGCAATGGGTGGCAGCGCCCGACGAACTCGAGGCCCGGACCGCCGCCATTGCCGAGCGCATCGCCGGTCTGTCGCGCCCGGCACTTCTTGCATCGAAGGATTGCATCGCCGCGTATTTCGATCCAGAAGTGGATGGGTATGCCCGCGAAATCGAAAAGCCACTCGTCTTGATGGAGACCGTCGAAGCACGGACTCGCATCGCCGGGTTCTTCAGTGCCGCCAAGGACAGATAAGCGGCTCCCTTTCTTCTCATAGCAGGAGTTATTCATGAATTTTGACGGAAAGATCGTCATCGTGACTGGTGGCGCGTCCGGGATCGGGCTGGCTACCTGCCAGCAGTTCGCAAAGGCAGGCGCGCAGGTGGTGCTGACCGATGTCGATGCGAAGAAGGGCGCGTCCGGAGCCGAGGAAATCGTTGCCGCGGGCGGCAAGGCTGTCTTCGTGGAACTCGACATCACGAACCCTGCCTCGGCCGAAGCGGCAGCCGAGCGAGTGCGCAGCGATTTCGGGCGACTCGACGTGCTTGTCAACGCTGCCGGTTGGGACATCATCGAACCGTTCATGCAGAACACCCGTGAGTACTGGGCCAAGATCGTTACGCTGAACTTCATGGGCCCGGTCGAGGTCACCCGGGCGATGTTGCCGCTGATGTTCGAGTCGGGCGGCGGGAGCGTCGTCAACGTCAGCAGCGACGCCGGCCGGGTCGGCAGCTTCGGTGAAACGGTCTATGCCGGCGCCAAGGGCGGAGTCATTGCCTTCACGAAGTCGCTGGCGCGCGAGGTCGTGCGCAACAACGTGCGCGTCAATTGCGTGTGTCCCGGACCGACCGACACGCCTCTGTTCGCAACCCAATCCCCGAAGATGCAAGACGCGCTGACCAAGGCGATTCCGATGAAGCGGCTCGGCAAGCCAAGTGAGGTTGCCGATGTGATCCTGTTCTTCGGCAGCGCTCGTTCCAGCTTCGTCACGGGACAGGTGCTGAGCGTCAGCGGCGGTCTGACGATGGCCGGCTGAGCGACCGCGATGAGCAAGCTCGTCTCGCTGGAGCAGGCGGTGCGAAACACCGTCGAGCCCGGCGCCACCCTCGCGTTCGCGCTGACGCACAACCGCTCGCATGCCGCGGCCTTCGAAGTGGCCAGGCAGTTCAGGGACCGCAAGTGCCTGAACCTGGTGGCCACCGGGCTGCTCGAGTATGCGACGATCCTCAGCGCGGCGGGCGCGATCGCAAGGACCGAGTCGGCCTTCGCGGGCAACACGTATCCCGCGCCCTCGCCGTCGCGCCAGCTGGTCGCCGGGATCGACGCCTCGCCGGATTCGGATCCCGACTGGACCAACCTGACGATGACGCTCCGGTTCATGGCGGGCGCGATGGGCTGGCCCTTCGTGCCCACTACCAGCTTGGCGGGCAGCGGGTTGTGGAGCGCTTCGAACCGCGCGGAACTGCGCGATCCGTTCAACGGCGAGACGACGGGCGTGATCGCCGCATTGCGGCCCGATGTCGTGTTCCTGCACGTTCCGATTGCCGACACGCTTGGCAACGCGGTGATCCACACGCCCGATGCCGAGGAATCGTGGGCGGTCTGGGCTGCATCGAGAGTCGTGGTGACCGCGGACCGCGTCGTCGCGCCCGAGGTTCTGCGCCGCCTCGGTCCGCGCACCGGGATACCCGGCGCGATCGTCGACTGCGTCGTTGAAGCGCCGTTCGGTGCGCATCCGCAGGGGCAGTTCGTCTGGACGCCGGAAGAAGGGGTTGCATCGTACGCCGACGACTATGAATTCCGGCTCGAACTGCGCAAGCTGAGTCGGGATCCGAAAGCATTGCGGCAATGGGTCGAGGAATGGGTGTTTGCGACCGACCACGCAGCTTACCTTGCGCGCCTCGGCCCGGAGCGGCTTGCCCGGTTGCAGGCCGAGGCGAACACCCCGAGTGCTCCGCAGGCGCCTTCTTCCGACACTCCCGCGTCGGAAGAAGAGCGCGCCGCGACGCTGGCCATGCGGGTCGCGATCGTCGAGGCCGAACAGGGGCGCTCGGAAATGTTCTTCGCAGGGATCGGTCTGGCGCACCTGGCGGCGTGGGCGGCCGAAGTCGAATGTCGATCGCGTGGCATTGCCGTGGACCTGGTTGCCGAGACCGGCATGTACGGATTTCGTCCCATACCCGGCGATCC
>Ga0172382_10012033_pt1 | contig 11349 bp, 9 predicted proteins | sample Leawel138RmetaG_FD_122245 | JGI IMG/M metagenome (GOLD analysis project Ga0172382, IMG submission 122245) | Leachate microbial communities from a municipal landfill in Southern Ontario, Canada - Leachate well 138R metaG | ecosystem: Engineered > Solid waste > Landfill > Unclassified | place...
CAGTGGTGACCGCTCGGCGCTGGCGAGGGCGATCACACTGGTCGAGTCGACTCGTCCCGACCATCGGCAGAAGGCCCAGGAACTGCTGCTGGAACTCACGCCGGAAGCCGGCAGCGCCGTCCATGTGGGCATCACCGGGGTACCCGGTGTGGGCAAGTCGACGACCATCGAGGCGCTCGGGATGCACCTGATCGAGCGGGGACATCAGGTGGCGGTGCTGGCGGTCGATCCGTCGTCGACTCGCACCGGGGGTTCGATCCTGGGCGACAAGACGCGCATGGCCAAACTGGCCGTGCATCCCGACGCCTACATCCGACCGTCGCCGACCTCGGGCACCCTGGGCGGCGTGGCCAAGGCGACGCGGGAGACGATCGTGTTGCTGGAGGCCGCCGGCTACGACGTGGTCCTGGTGGAGACCGTCGGCGTCGGGCAGTCCGAGGTGACGGTTGCCAACATGGTCGACACCTTTGTGTTTCTGACCCTGGCCCGCACCGGCGATCAACTTCAGGGCATCAAGAAGGGCGTCCTCGAGTTGGCCGACATCGTGGTGGTCAACAAGGCCGACGGTGAGCACGCGGTCGAGGCCAAGGCCGCCGCCAGGGAGCTCGCCGGCGCCATCAGGTTGATCTACCCACGTGAAACCCTCTGGCGTCCACCAGTTTTGACGATGAGCGCGCTGACCGGCGATGGTCTCGCCGAACTCTGGGAGACCGTCCTCAAGCACCGTGAGGTACTCACCGAGGCCGGTGAGTTCGACGCCCGGCGGCGCACCCAGCAGGTGGAGTGGACCTGGTCGATGGTGCGTGACACGGTGCTCGACCGCGTGCTGTCGCACCCAGGCGTTCGTGCGATCCGCGCCGATGTGGAGCGTCGGGTCCGCGACGGACTGTTGACGCCGGCGCTTGCTGCGCAGCAGATTCTCGACGCGGCCGAGCACCCGCCGGAGGGCCTCCGCTAACGAATTGGTAACTCCGCGATAGTTTGCCGCGGGACCGGCTAAATTCAATGTGTGACGGGCGTCAACAACCCGGAGCGCGATGTGGCGCTCTCACACGGGCACGGTGCAGCGCTGCCCCGTGGTGTACAGGGCGCTGCCGATCCGAATTTCACCCTCGCGGTGCGGGCCTTCGCGCAGATGTTCCCGTCGCGTCGACTCGGCGGTGGAGCCCTTGCGGTGTACCTCGACGGTGAGCCCGTCGTCGATGTCTGGACCGGCTGGGCCGACCGCAGAGGTACCCGGCGGTGGACCGCCGACACCGGTCCCATGGTGTTCTCCGCGACCAAGGGGGTCACCGCGACGGTCATCCACCGGTTGCACGACCGCGGGCTGGTCGATTACGACGCCCCGGTGGCGGAATACTGGCGCGAATTCGGCGCCAACGGCAAGTCGGCGATCACCGTCCGGGACGCCTTGCGGCACCGGGCGGGGTTGTCTCAGCTCAACGGCGCCGGCAAGGCCGACCTGCTCGACCATGCGGTGATGGAGCAGAGGCTGGCCGCGGCGCCGAGGAGCTGGTTGTACGGCAAGCCCGCCTACCACGCGCTGACCTTCGGCTGGCTGCTGTCCGGCCTCGCCCGCTCGATAACCGGCAAGGGTATGCGCGAACTGATCCGCACCGAGGTGGCCGCGCCGCTGAACACCGATGGGCTGCATCTCGGCCGGCCGCCGGTGCAGGCACCGACGGAGGCCGCGCAGATCATCGGCCCGCAGACCCGGCTGCAGAACCCGGTATTCAACCTGGTGGCGCCCCGGATCGCCGCACTCCCGTTCTCGGCGGGCTTCGGTGCGATCTACCTGCCCGGTGTGAAGGCCCTCGTACAGGGCGACACCCCGCTGCTCGACGGTGAGATCCCGGCGGCAAACGGCGTGGCGACGGCCCGGGCGCTGGCCCGCATGTACGGAGCGATCGCCAACGGTGGGCGCATCGACGGAACCCAGTACCTGTCCGGGGAGACGGCGGCAGCCTTGATCGGAAGGCCCAGCCTGCGGCCGGACCACAGCATGGTCATGCCGCTGTCGTTCCATCTCGGCTATCACGGTCTGCCGTTCCCCGGGGTGCTTCCCGGTTTCGGTCACGTGGGCCTCGGCGGTTCTCTGGGCTGGGCGGACCCGCGGAGCGGCCTGTCCTTCGGATATGTGCACAACCGGTTGCTCACCCCGCTCGTCCTCAGCGATCAGGCCGGTTTCGTCGCCACCGCGGCATTGATCCGACGCGGCGCCGCAGCGGCCCGCAGGAACGGTTATCGCCCGGTGCGCGAGTACGGGGCGCCCTTCACCGATCTCACCGCGACGGCGGTCTGACGGAACTCCCCGACCACACGGTTATGTGTTCGCGCGGGTGAACCACCGCGTCTTGTTCCGCCACGAGTGCGCCGAGGTCAGCGCGAACCCGGCCCCGCAGGCGCAGGCGAACACCCACACCAGGGTGGTGCCCTGGACGGTCTGTAGCTGCGGGGTCAGCGCGGTCGTGATCCGCACCACGCATGCGCCGATGCCCATCGCGGACGCGAAGAGGTAGACGTTGGCGACCTGGCGCGATCGTGGGTCGGTGCGCAGGATCAGCAGCGCCCGGATGCAGTAGAGAAGCAGGTAGATCAGCATGCCGCAGAGCATCAGCCAGTACAGGTTGAGCCAGAAGTCGGTGGGTACGTCGAAGAAATCAGGACGGTAGATCGACGCACCGTTGCCGAGCCAGAAGGCGGCCAGCAGTAGTGGGATGCACAGCGTCGCGGGTCGCTCGATGTGCTGACGGAACCGTTGCTGCAACGCGTGGTCCTGTTCGAGTCGGCCCAGGGTGTTGTAGACCACGGCCGAGGCGGCCACGATGTAGCAATCGTGGCCGAGATAGTCCTCGAGGTTCCACTTGCCGGTCAGCGAATAAAGCAGAGGCCCCAGCGTCTCGGAAGCCAGCGGCGACATCAGCAACACGGCGGCGCCGTGGAGTGCGATGTTCAGTGTCGCGGCGACTTCCCACCGGCACGACCACGTGACGCGGCGAATCCACAAGCTCCACCCGATACACATCAGAGTGATCGCGATGATTGATGCCAGTGCCATGGTGAATCGCTTTCGAGCAGAACGTGGTCAGCAAATTGTATGTGCAGATGGTCTAAAGGGGCGGAGCGTCCATCCGTGGTGTCAGATCAGAGAGTCGGGTCCGACGGGCAGTGTGTGCATTTGTAGTGGTCTCGCGCATTGTCGACACGGCTGACGGGGCCGGACTGCTGGTCTCGATGTAGTGCCACACCTCCTGCCTGCTCATCAGTCCGAACTGAATCTGCAGGTCGGGATAGCTAAGCGTGAAGCGGTCGGCGACCAGCCTGAGTTCCTCCGCCGACGGGTAATCGTCCTCTTTGATTCGCCGGTAGTAGGTGCTGCTGGAAATGCCGAGCGCGTCAATGATGTCCTTGGCGTCGATCTCCCCGTCGAGGAGGTAGTCGAGCAGCGCCTTGAGCTGTCTGCCGTTCTCGTCGGTGCGTGGCATTTGACCACCTTAAACCGCGATCTCACCTTTGGGCAGACTCTCCCGGCAAATAACTCACACGCCCTTAATTGACATAGCCGTCATAGTTTTGGGAACGCTCTCCCAATTATGGGACATTCGCTGTACGGTGAGCTGCATGGTCGCCCCATACATCTCGGACGAGGTCAAGCTGCGGCCCGTCCCTTCCGTGCCGGAAATCCTGGATGTGTTCGACCGCCCCGCGGCCGACGCACTGCCCGCCCGGTCGCACAAATTCGGCACCAGGTCATCGAGCGAATTAACCGAAGAACTCGATGGCGCCGCGGAATGGCTGGGAGTGGGGGTCGAGGAGATCCTTCTCGCCGCACTCGGCCGCACTTTCGGCAGGACCCGGGGTGAGGGCGCCGTCGACGTCGACGTCACCGGAGGTCACCGCTGGGCGAGCCGGCCGGTGTCGATGATCTGCGCGGCCGGCCAGCCGATGGGGCCCACCGAGATGCTGCAGGGCGCGCACAGCGTGCTGGCCGGTGCACCGTTTCGGGCGGGGGCGCAGTCCGAGGTGCTGTTGAACGTCGCCAACGGGGTGGTCGACCGTCCCTGCACCCGCCCCCTGGAGCTGCGGGTGCAGCGTGTCGACGGACTGCTCCAGATCGACTGGTGGTACGACGAGTCCCGCCTTGATGCGTATTCGGTCGAAGAGATGGCCGAGCAGTTCCCGCTGGCCGTCATCGAGATCACCTCGGACGCGGCGGCACCCCTGTAAAGGCGCCCGCTAAACTGGACTGATCGGCGTCGATCCGGCCATCACCGGGGAGCCTTCGGAAGAACAGCGTGGGTTGCGGCGTGCGTCGGCATCCATGCCCAGTAGAACCGAACGGGTGGGCCCGTCATCGCCCTGACAAGAGCGGCGCACCCCTGTGGTGCGCAAGCGGGGTGGTACCGCGGCGCTCGCGCACCGGCGCGACGTTCGTCCCCGTGCCTGACTGAACCTGGCACGAGGAGCACGACGTCCGTGACCGCATATCCGAAATTCACCGCCGGCGCACCGAAGTTTCCGGCGCTGGAAGCCGATGTGCTCAGCTACTGGGACACCGACGACACCTTCCGCGCCAGCATCGCGCGCCGCGACGGTGCGCCCGAGTACGTCTTCTACGACGGGCCGCCGTTCGCCAACGGCTTGCCGCACTACGGTCACCTGCTCACCGGCTACGTGAAGGACATCGTGCCGCGCTACCGAACGATGCGCGGCTACAAGGTGGAGCGCCGGTTCGGGTGGGACACCCACGGTCTGCCCGCCGAACTCGAGGTGCAGCGCCAGCTCGGCATCACCGACAAGGCCCAGATCGAAGAGATGGGCATCGAGAAGTTCAACGACGCCTGCCGGGCATCGGTGCTCAAGTACACCAACGAGTGGCGCGAGTACGTCACCCGCCAGGCCAGGTGGGTCGACTTCGACAACGACTACAAGACGCTCGACATCGGTTTCATGGAGTCGGTGATCTGGGTGTTCAAGCAGCTGTGGGACAAGGGGCTGGCCTACGAGGGCAACCGCGTGCTGCCCTACTGCTGGAACGACGAGACCCCGCTGTCCAGCCACGAACTCCGGATGGACGATGACGTCTACCAGAACCGGCAGGACCCTGCGCTCACGGTGGGGTTCCGCGTAGAAGGGGAGTCGGGGGGCCCGCTCGTCGGCGCCTATCTGCTGATCTGGACCACGACGCCCTGGACGTTGCCGTCCAACCAGGCCGTTGCCGTCAACCCCGAGGTCACCTACGTCGTGGTGGAGGCCGACGGCCGGCGCTATGTGCTCGCCGAGGCGCGGCTGGGAGCCTATGCCCGCGAGCTCGGTGAGGAGCCCACGGTCGTCGCCACCTACACCGGACGCGAGTTGCTCGACCTGCACTACGCGCCGCCGTTCCCGTATTTCACGGACTCGCCCAACGCTTTTCGAGTGCTGCCCGGTGAGTTCGTCAGCACCGAGGACGGTACCGGACTGGTCCACATGTCGCCCGCCTACGGCGAGGACGACATGGCAACCGCGCAGGCGGGCGGCATCGAGGCCGTCACGCCGGTGGATGCGAAGGGGCGCTTCGACGCGACCGTGCCCGATTACGCCGGTCAGCACGTGTTCGACGCCAACCCGCAGATCATCCGTGACCTCAAGAATCAGAGCGGGCCCGCGCAGGCGAACGGTGCGGTGCTGCTGCGCCACGACACCTACGAGCACTCCTACCCGCACTGCTGGCGGTGCCGGAACCCGCTGATCTACCGGGCCGTGTCATCGTGGTTCATCAAGGTGACCCAGTTCCGGGACCGGATGGTCGAGCTCAACCAGGAGATCACCTGGTATCCCGAACACGTCAAGGACGGGCAGTTCGGCAAGTGGCTCCAGGGCGCGCGGGACTGGTCGATCTCGCGAAACCGCTACTGGGGCACGCCGATCCCGGTGTGGAAGTCCGACGATCCGGCATACCCGCGCATCGATGTCTACGGCAGCCTCGACGAACTCGAACGTGACTTCGGGGTCCGGCCGGACAACCTGCACCGGCCGTTCATCGACGAGCTGACCCGGCCCAACCCCGACGACCCCACCGGCAGGTCGACGATGCGCCGCATCGAGGACGTCCTCGACGTGTGGTTCGACTCCGGCTCGATGCCGTACGGGCAGGTGCACTACCCGTTCGAGAACTCGGACTGGTTCGACTCGCACTTCCCGGGCGATTTCATCGTCGAGTACATCGGCCAGACCCGAGGCTGGTTCTACACCCTGCACATCCTGGCGACCGCATTGTTCGACCGCCCGGCGTTCCGCACGTGTGTCTCACACGGCATCGTGCTGGGCAACGACGGGCAGAAGATGAGCAAGTCGCTGCGCAACTACCCGGACGTGTCCGAGGTGTTCGACCGCGACGGATCCGACGCCATGCGGTGGTTCCTGATGGCCTCGCCGATCCTGCGCGGCGGCAACCTGATCGTCACCGAGCAGGGCATCCGTGAGGGCGTGCGGCAGGTGCTGCTCCCGCTGTGGAACGCCTACACCTTCCTGGCGCTGTACGCCCCGTCGAAGGGCACCTGGCGCACCGACTCGGAGCATGTGCTGGACCGCTACATCTTGGCCAAGCTCGCGGTGCTGCGTGACGACCTGACGGCTTCGCTGGACGTGTGCGACATCTCGCAGGCGTGCGACCAGCTGCGCCAGTTCACCGAAGCGTTGACGAACTGGTATGTGCGGCGGTCGCGTTCGCGGTTCTGGGAAGAGGACGCCGACGCGATCGACACACTGCACACCGTGCTTGAGGTGACCAGCCGGCTGGCCGCCCCGCTGCTGCCGCTGATCACCGAGGTGATCTGGCGCGGCGTCACGGGGGAGCGGTCGGTGCATCTGACCGACTGGCCGGAAGCCGGTGCGGTGCCGGCCGATCCGCAGCTGGTCGCCGACATGGACCTGGTGCGCGAGGTTGCGTCCGCGGGATCGTCGCTGCGTAAGGCCAAAAAGCTGCGGGTGCGTCTGCCTCTGTTGAAATTGACTGTGGCAGTTGAGGATCCAACGAGGCTGGAACCATACCGGGAACTCATCGCCGACGAGCTCAACGTGAAGTCCGTCGAGCTCACCGACGACATCGCCGCGCACGGGCGGTTCGAGTTGACGGTCAACGCCCGCGTCGCCGGGCCGCGGATCGGCAAGGACGTGCAGGCCGCGATCAAGGCGGTCAAGGCGGGGGAGGCCGTCGTCAATGCGGACGGCACACTCACCGCCGGCCCGGCCGTGTTGCAGCCCGAGGAGTACAGCTCGCGGCTGGTGGCCGCCGATCCCGAATGGACGGCGGCGCTTCCCGACGGGGCCGGGCTGGTGGTGCTCGACGGCACCGTCACGCCCGAGCTGGAGGCCGAGGGCTGGGCCCGCGACATGATTCGCGAGATCCAGGAGTTCCGTCGACAGTGTGAGCTCGACATCAGCGACCGGATTCTCCTTGAGTTGGGTGTATCCGAGCTTCCTGAGGGTTGGCAGGAAGGTCTGAAGGACTTGATTGCCAATGAGGTACTCGCGCTTGAATTGACGATCAACCCTGAACTGAACCTCAAGCTCAAGGTCGAGCCGGATGACGGGCTCGACGCTCAAAGTGGAGTAGTGCAGGCGACCGACGACCCGAACGTCTTTGTCGGAAGAGTGGGACGTGGCTACCCGGTGCGTCTAGAACGTGTTGTGGCGCCGAGCGTGCACTGAGGGTCGTGCTTCCGTGGTAGGCACAACCGTGGGAGCACTCTCGCGGTGTGGGTTGGCCCGGCTCACCCCGCGGTGACGCGGGCGCTGCGCCCGACCGCCACGACGACATCGCCGGGGTGCAGCTGCCTCCCCCTCCGAAGCTCGACCTCCCCGTTGACGGTGACCAGACCGTCGGCGATCACCGATTTGGCGTCGGCGCCGGTATCGATCAGATTCGCGAGCTTGAGGAACTGACCTAGGCGGATCGACTCGTCGCGGATCGGGACATCAGACACACCGGCAACGCTAGCGCCTAGCATTTCGGGATGTGGCGACGCGATGGGTCCTGCACCTGGACATGGATGCGTTCTTCGCATCCGTGGAGCAGCTGACCCGTCCGACGCTGCGCGGGCGGCCGGTTCTGGTGGGCGGCGTCGGCGGACGCGGTGTGGTGGCCGGCGCCAGCTACGAGTCGCGGGTCTTCGGTGCCCGGTCGGCAATGCCGATGCTGCAGGCAAAACGGCTGGTCGGCGCCGCAGCGGTGGTGCTGCCGCCACGCGGAGTCGTGTACGGCACCGCAAGTCGACGGGTGTTCGAGACGGTGCGCACGCTGGTGCCGGTGCTCGAGCAGTTGTCGTTCGACGAGGCGTTCGGCGAGCCGACGGATCTGGCGGGTGCCGCCGAACCGGAGGTCGAGGCGTTCTGCGCCGAGTTGCGGTCCAGGGTGCTTGCCGTGACGGGCCTGGTCGCATCGGTGGGAGCCGGGTCGGGGAAGCAGGTCGCCAAGATCGCGTCTGGGTTGGCCAAGCCCGACGGTATCCGGGTGATCGACCGCGACGAGGAGGCGACCCTGCTGGCCGGGCTTCCGGTGCGGAGGCTCTGGGGCATCGGCCCGGTCGCCGAGGACAGGCTGCACCGGCTCGGTATCGAGACCATCGGGGCGCTGGCCGCACTGTCGGAGGCGGAGGTCGCCGACATCCTCGGCGCCACCGTCGGCCCGGCGCTGCACCGGCTCGCCCGCGGCGTCGACGACCGGCCGGTCGCCGAGAACGCGCCGGCCAAACAGATCAGCGCCGAATCCACGTTCGCGCAGGACCTGACCACGATCGCCCAGCTTCGCGAGGCGATCGGGCCGATCGGCGACCACGCCCACAAACGGCTCACCAAGGACGGCAGGGGAGCGCGCACCGTGACCGTCAAACTCAAACGGTCCGACATGAGCACGCTGACCCGCTCGGCGACGCTGCCGTACGCCACCACCGAGGCGACGACGCTCATCGGCACCGCACGCAGGCTGCTGCTGGATCCGGTCGAGATCGGACCCGTTCGCCTTGTCGGCGTGGGCTTTTCGGGGCTGTCCCAGGTGCAGCAGGAGCCACTGTTTCCGGATCTGGAGACTGTCGAGCAAACCTCCGACGACGCCGCGCCGGTCACGCTCGCCGACGTCGCCGCGACAGCGCCCGCCTGGCGGGTGGGCGACGACGTCGCACACACCGACCACGGACACGGGTGGGTGCAGGGTGCCGGCCACGGCGTCATGACCGTGCGCTTCGAGACCCGTGGCACCGGGCCGGGCCCCGCGCGCACCTTCCGCGCCGACGATCCCGCACTCACGCGGGCGAACCCGGTGGACAGCCTGGACTGGCCGGATTTCGTCGAGGAGATGGCGCGTCACCAGAACACGCCGTAGCCGTCAGGTCAGCCCCAGCGCGCGAACACCTGCCCCGGTGCCGCGCCGGCGGCCAGCGCCGCCATCAACAACACCCGCGCCTGCGGTGGCCGCAGCCGGGGGACCACGAACGCGCCGCCGTCGACCAGTTCGCGGCCGGGACCGTAACCGGCGCTGACCCGGCCGCCGGCCACCCGGGTCGACACCGCCACCGCGACGCCGTCGCGGCAATGCCTGCGTACCCCGGCGATCAGCGCGGCCCCGGCGTTGCCCGATCCGAGGCCCTCCAGCACGATGCCCCTTGCGCCCGCGGCGACGCAGGCATCCAGCGCTGCGGTGTCGGCGCCCGGATACGCGGCGACGATGTCGACCCGTGGGGCGTCCGCGGCGCGCAGCGCACCGAGATAGGGCCTGCGCCTGCCCCCGTCCACGACGCGTCCGGTGAAGCTCTGCAGGTCCGAGGTGGCCACCTTGTTCAGCCCCAGCGCCTCGAACACCGCGCCGGCGAAGCTCACGACGACGCCGAGGCCGCGGGATTCGGGGCGGGCGGCGACGGCAAGCGCGTCCCGCAGGTTGGCGGGCCCGTCGGCGTCGTCGGCGTCGGCGCTGCGCTGCGCGCCTGTCAACACCACCGGGACCTCACCGTCATAGGTGAGCTCCAGCCACAGCGCGGTCTCTTCCATGGTGTCGGTGCCGTGGGTGACGACGATGCCGCTCGCGCCGGAGGTGGCCGCGGCCAGGACCGCGGCCCCGATCCGGTCCCAGTCGGGAGGGGTGAGCATCGAGCTGTCCACCGCCAGTGCGTCGACGACCTCGACGTCGAGGCCCTCGGTCAGCTCCGTGCCCGAGCGGGCGGGTCGCTTCACCCCGTCGGTGCCTGTGCTCGTCGCGATGGTGCCGCCGGTGGCGATGACGACGAGGCGATCCATGGGTGGAATTGTCGCGCACCGGCTCTTTGCGATGATGTAGGCGTGACAGACGAATCGTCGAGCCCGGTCGAGCCCGTGACCGGTGAGGGCAAGGCCGCCGGTGACGAGCCGGCGCAGCCCTCCCCGCCGCGTCGGCTCCGCCTGTTGTTGACAGTCGCAGGGGTGGTGCTCGTCCTCGACATCGTCACCAAGGTGCTCGCGGTCAGGCTGCTGACGCCGGGGCAGCCGGTGTCGATCATCGGCGACACCGTGACCTGGACGCTGGTGCGCAACTCGGGTGCGGCGTTCTCGATGGCCACCGGCTATACGTGGGTGCTGACGTTGGTGGCCACCGGCGTCGTCCTCGGCATCATCTGGATGGGCCGCCGGTTGGTGTCGCCCTGGTGGGCGCTCGGCCTCGGGTTGATCCTCGGCGGTGCGATGGGCAACCTCGTGGACCGCTTCTTCCGTTCACCGGGCCCGCTGCGCGGGCACGTCGTCGACTTCCTGTCCATCGGCTGGTGGCCGGTGTTCAACGTGGCCGACCCGTCCGTGGTCGGCGGGGCGATCCTGTTGGTTGTGCTGTCGTTGTTCGGATTCGATTTCGATTCCGTCGGGAGGCGCCAGCCGGACGGCGGCGAGGATTCCGTCGGGAGGCGCCAGCCGGACGGCGGCGAGGATTCCGTCGGGAGGCGCCAGCCGGACGGCGGCGAGGATTCCGAGAACGGATGACGACACGGTCGATGCCCGTGCCGGAGGGCTTGGCGGGGATGCGGGTGGACGCCGGGCTTGCTCGGCTGCTCGGGCTCTCGCGCACCGCTGCCGCCGCCATCGCCGAGGAGGGTGGTGTCGAACTCGACGGGGCCAGGGCGGCCAAGTCGGACAAGCTGACTGCGGGTGCCTGGCTGGAGGTCCGCCTGCCCGAGGCGCCCGCCCCGGTGGAGAACACCCCGGTCGACATCGAGGGAATGGGGATCCTGTACTCCGACGAGGACATCGTCGCCGTCGACAAGCCGCCGGGTGTCGCGGCGCATGCCACCGTCGGCTGGCATGGTCCGACGGTGCTCGGTGGACTGGCGGCGGCGGGCTTCCGGATCAGCA
>Ga0172382_10012034_pt1 | contig 11347 bp, 18 predicted proteins | sample Leawel138RmetaG_FD_122245 | JGI IMG/M metagenome (GOLD analysis project Ga0172382, IMG submission 122245) | Leachate microbial communities from a municipal landfill in Southern Ontario, Canada - Leachate well 138R metaG | ecosystem: Engineered > Solid waste > Landfill > Unclassified | place...
ATCGGCAGCCGCAAACACCCCCTTTTCCCATTTCCGGCCCCCCTCGCCCCCCTTTCGCCGATTTGGGCTCCCATGTTCCTTCTTTCGCCGAAACCGACCTTTTTAGCCCTTTAAAATCGATTTTTTGCCCGTATTTTAGAGATAAAAATTCCGCCATTTATAGCCCTCTGATTCGCTTTTTTTTCCCTTTTTACCCTCTAATCGCGATTTCCGCCCCATTTTTTGCGATTCTTCAAACTATATAAACCTTTCGCTTTTTTCTCCACTGGAAATACCCCTATTTCCACTGGAAACGGACCCCCAAAAAGTATGAAAAATCGACCAAATCGTAACATGACCAAAATTTGCCACATCCCGGACCACCCCAGATACAAATAATAACATATATATACTCAGGGAACATACAATATATTGTAACAGAGGTGAAAAGAAAATGGTAAAAAACACCGAACTTGCTGAGAAGCGCTTACAGGAACTCCTCCGCTGCGCTCGTAATTGTGAAGTGAGTGAAATTAAACTACTTCCCGAAGGTATCGAAATTACTGTAGATTTTCTAATAACAACGCGCCTCATACGAGCCGCCGTTTCTTTGCAGGAGTGTTACCCGGACGGCGGCGTCTACGTCGCATCACGTGTGGGTGCCCTCGTGATTTGTGTATATTACAAAATGGAGGCCTAAAATGTCATGGAAAATTATACCTTTTTTTCTACTTATGAGAAGAGATGGTGGACCGTGGTCCGCCATAGGTGCTTAGGTTTTCCGGCCGCGGCGATCGCTTCTGTTTTTTCTGTACTCATAGTAGATTTTGCCGCTTGCGCTGCGACGTTTTCCTGGTTGCATCGCTTTGAGATTAGCATCGCGCCTTGTATTTGACTTCCCGGTCTGCCTGGTGGATGCCTTGAGAACCCGGCGGCCAAACTTCTTTGAACGGAGGGTTGACTGAGACGTCTTCTTTTTTGTCTGAGACTTCTTCTTTTTGGCCATATTTACTAGTCTATTCTCTAAGATATATAATTTATGATGTCTCGGTAGAACCGATTTGGTAAAAACAGGAACCAAAAAAGAGAGGATAAACCGGTAGGAGGATGGACGCGGAGAGGTGATTTATGATTTTAGACCAGCGTATAGAACCTCCTACCAGTATTTGCGCTTACGACCGCATTGACCGTGCACAATACATCATGCGTAAGGTCTCCATTCTCTCCTCCATACTTTTCGAGGAGCGCCTTTGCCTGCTGGAGGATAACGCTTGAGGTTGAATATGCGTGAAACTCTTTCCCGTCGAGGTCTTCACCGTCGAATACAACGTATTCGCCGTATTTGCTGGACGGCCGAACTTCGATTCTCTGTGCAACGAATACACACCGTCGGCAAGGGGTATCCGTTCGGTGGTGTCGATAGGTGCGACGATTCCGGTATCACCGAAAAGGACCGTCTGACGCTCCTTTGTGCTCATTCATCATCACCTTTTACCTGGATGAAATAGTGTGCCTCCTTATCAGTCATCGCACCGCCTTCATCCAAATCCTCTTCAGGCGTCTCATAGGCGGCATCCAGTCCGCTGAGAATCGTATATGCCCTCTCTATCTGCTCCTGGCTGGCGTCCTTCAGCGCCTCTTTGAGCGCGGTTTTGGTGATCTTGTCTGGCTTAACCGAGAGGTTATGCGCGCGGTTCTCAACATAATTTGCTGCTTCTCTCATCTTTCTCATCGCGGTCTGAATTTTTGCCATTTCCCTGGTGGGGATATGGATCTTCGTCGATGCAGTTTCGAGCGCGGTTACACCTGCCCGGGCCGTCTCCAGCAAGACATCGATATCATGTCTTACCTCCAGAATTTGCATGACATTTTCTGTCATACTATATAATCATCGTATAACTATTTAATGCTTCCGAAACGGTTTTTGTCGAGCAATTGACTATTTAAGGAGCACCTATTAATATCTATAGGTCAATATACTCGTAGGGAGATGATACTGAGAATGGGTAGACTTACGGAATACGCTGAGAACTGGCTGCAGGACATGCAGATGAATCACCCTACGGCCTATCTAATGGCCGAACGGCTGGTAAACCCCGAAATGAACGAATCTGGTGAAATCAACATCAAAAATTTCGTCATGTTGGGATTCGGGGCCGTAATCGTCGGCGCTTTCGTGCCGATGGGACTAGATGCCCTCAACGGTGCTAATACGGCGAATTTCACTACAACCGAGCTTGCGCTCTACAGTATCATTGGTGTTGCAATTCTCATCGCGGTGGTTATGACATTCATCAACATCGCTACTTAAAGAGGGAATTATGCCTTCAGCATTCTCACCCTCTTTCTCTCTTTGGGAGGATTCTTTTATGAAGATTAATCACATCTTACTTATCAGTCTATTAATTGTCGGGGCGCTGCTTGTCCCGGCTGTATCGGCAGAGGAAATAGCAGAGGAAATTTATAACGAGACATATAAGGAGGTCGTAAGTGATTATTATCAAGCGTTCTTTAATGATAACGTAGACCCACTAGATAATGGTCCGAGAGGATTAGTTATTTCTCCTGTGGAGTTATTTAGAGGGTTGAATTTAACAAAGGTTACCGGTCGGGTTGGTGATTATCCCGTATCGTCGGGCAGTAATTCAGATATTTGCGATTTTACATATATGGGTGAGGTAATAGGAACCGGCGAATGTGGGTATTTTTGTTACAGACTTGATGATGTAAATTATATTGAATATTGGGTCACATTTGACGAAATTAGTTTACCCGCCGTTACTGGTAAAAAAACGATTAATATTGTACCAAAAACGAAACCCGCCAAAAGTGTATTACCGGCCGTAGCACGATCACAATTGTCACACTCCTGGAGTGTACCATATATTGCATTTAGTACCGAATCGGGAGATATTGTGATGCAGTCAAGCAAAGGGCAAAAATCAACTGTCTATTACACTACAGAATGGAGTGCAAATCTAAAACTGATAAAAAAGAAAAGTTCTACAGAAATTGTTCTTGATTCAACTGGACCAACAAATATCGAAGTTAAACGAGTCTCAGATAACTCTCTGATTTATGAAAAATCGTTAATAACGTTGGATAGCACAGGCGTTCTTAACGAGCTATTTCCTATAATCACAGATGTATATTCCCCCTCTTTCGACCGTCATTATATCACCACACACTATTTAGACGGCGTCCCCCCGACCATGCGAACGGGTACCGTCGCCATGACCCACGTTGACGGCACACCGATTACCGGGTTTGAGGTCAAGGCAGTTAACTACTATACCGGCGAGGAATATACCGTATCTACCGATAGTGATGTTGCCACTATAACCCTACCTATGGACCAGACAACTACGGGACGTCATACGCAAACTGGTGAATATGCGGAGGTACCAGCTGGATATTATAAATTCTTTGGTTATAAATCCGGCTATAAGATGACTAATGAGGACGGCATACGGGTTACTGTCCTACCGGAAGAATACCAAGGATCTTATGAACTATGTGACATTCTAGTAACCACGGAGAGTCCGGGGAGTGAAAAGTTACGTACTGGAACCATCACTATGACCGATCATAACGGGACGAGAATTAGTGGCTTTGAGGTCAAGGCGGTTAACTATTATACCGGTGAAGTATATACAGCATCGACCGAAACCGACGTTGCCGTAATTACCCTACCCATGGACCGCACGACTGAGATTCGTAACCCATGGACCGGTGTATACGAGGAGGCACCAGTCGGTTATTATCGATTCTACGGACAGAAGCCTGGCTACAAAATGCTCAACGAGGAGGGCATAAAAGTTAGCGTCATGCCGGAAAAATACGGCTCGTATAAACTCTGTGATATCCTGGTAAGTAGTGACAGCGGACCTCTTACTGGTAAACATCAGTTCCAGCTCCGCTCAAGGTCCGATAATAGTATCCTACAAACCGGCACCATTAGCGCTAAATCTAGAACTACGGGAATTTGGTATAACACAACGGTGACCAATGGAATTGCTACTCTCGTCTTACCATACGATACGTCTGATGCGTTATCGGATTACGCCGGACATTACTACGTTTACGCAACGAGCCCCGGATACGAGGATAGTGATTATGGTACGCAAATTATTGTATCGCCGCGCACGACATCGGAGATAAGAACAATCCTCTTAACGCCTATCGGCGGCGTTCCAACGCCTGGTAACGTAACTCTACGAATACAGGCGATATCGGAGACCGGGCAGGGTGTCCCCAACGCCGAGATTTTCATCGCCGGCGTAATAGGCCCAGGGAAGGACGTCTGGGATACCTATACTACCTCATGGACTGGATTTATCGAGGTTTCGGTTCCCGGGAATTCTACCTACGATATCGTAGCACGTGGTGCGGGATATTACGATAGTAGCCGTCGTATCGAGGTATTTACGGAGGACCCAGCACTGATAGAGTTTAGACTCTACCTTTCCGGCGCACCCACCATCGAGCCTACCACCGAGCCGACTGGTTGGGTGACCGGACCGCCTGCCACCCAACCAACCGGCGGTATCCCTGATGAGGATGATGATTCTTCAGGGTTCTTGATGGAGGCGGTCCGCGGGATCGGAAACGTCTTTGGCGTCGGTTTTGCGACTGCTAAAATAATATTTGGTATGCTTTTAGCGCTCGCCATCGGTTTTGCGACCGCTAAACAGTTACGAGGAGGTGCGGCCGAATTTGGTCTGGGATTGCTAGGCGGAACGATCTTAGGTGTACTTGTCGGTCTCATACCAGTCTGGACAATTGTCGTGCTGCTCCTCGTAGTAGGGTTGTATATCGGACATCGATACGTAGGAGGAGGTAATAATGGCTGATACTCGCCTTCTGGTGGGGCTCTGCCTGTCCCTCCTCATTTCATCTCTTACTATCAGCCTCGTTACCGGCACGGGTGCGGCATCGTTGGGCGATATTAGTGGAGCATCCAATCTCAGTATCGACTTTGAGAGCGATGATCATGGATGGAAAAACGATATCTTCGCCATAGGTAGCGACTGGAAAATCATTGATGGAGCGCTTACCTCTCAGAATTCCGGTAGTAATCGGTTTTTCGTCGAATCCGGCGGTAAACCTGATGGAATGCATACTACCACTTACCACGTCGAGAGCGGCGGGCGTCCATATGCAGTCATAATTCGGGATACTAATTATTTCGGCGACTCGATACAATTACGAGTAGTCCCTGCAGGGGTTTATTTGGAGAGTTACGAGTTACTGGGATATCGACCGTTTCAAAAATTCTTTCCGGCTTCCATCCCCAATACCGCGGTAGTAACCGTAACCCTTGATGAATCAACCTCTCGGGTGACGGTGACAGTCGACGGTAATGAAATTATCCGTAACGAGCCGGTACCGGCTGACGGGATTTTGTCCTGGGGAACGGTGCATTACGGAGGTATTACGGCTGATGGTTCAGGATTCCGGGTAACTAAAATTGTCTCTAACGCAGAAGCGTACGACGAACAATCGTTCGACCTGCTAGGACTTATCTCCTCACTCTCTGGTGTGCTGGTGTGGTATACATCGTCAGGAGTACCTCTGGTTGATGCGTTTATCAACCTCATCATTAAAATCCAACAGCTAGGTATTGCCGCGGTGATAATTACAATAATTCGAGGTAACTAAGATGACAGAAATTTGTGAGATCACGAATATGGTCCGCGATATTTGGAAATGGAGTGCTGAACGCTGGTTGTATTTTACGGTGATAGGTATAGTCTATCTCCTGATATACTACGCTAGCGGTAGCCCCATACAGGCGGCTTTTGGTATCCTACTACTGATATGTATGTGGCTCGGTATCCTCTGGGTTGACCGACTACCGCGTGATGATCAGATCTTTTGGAAACGTCTTGTCGGGATTACGGTAATCCTGCTAGCTATCACCGTCGCTATCACCTTTAACCCGGTAAGCGCACTCACAATAACGGGTGAGCCGGCCGGCGATCAAATCCATTGGGAGATAGCGGACGGTGAACCGCCGTATACGGTATTTGTCAACGGCGTTGAGATCGTTTCAGGATACCCGGGCACGGTGTTCACGACCGACTCAGAACCGGGTAGGCAGTATACCGCGGTGGTGTTGGATAATGAGACTGTGGCCGACGCAACGGTTACCGGCGAATATTATACCTATCCTATGTGGGTCTGGCTGCTATTCGCCGCACTGATCGGCTGTCTAATTGTCAGTATCTGGCTACCATATGCAGCGTTTGGTGCCGCAATCGCCGGAGGGTTCCTGTTACTACTTATCGCTCCAAATCCTGATTATGCTCCGTATCTCAGGATTTTCGCCGGTGCAGCATTTATCGTAGGACTGGCAGGTATCGCTGGGAGGTTACAGTGATGAAAACACTAAAAACACTAAAAATACAAATTTTTGAGAACGGTAAAAGAATCGACAAAGCTGTGTATCATGGTTATACATTGGCGGAATGCATCAAAAAACTCATGTATGATTATACGAAAAAAGGTGTATGTTAATGTTTAGAACAACTAGAAAAGCTAAAGAATTGAACCGCTTTCGAGTAGGGAAAGGTTCACCGGGCCTAAAAGCGGTGCTGTATCGTATGTTGAATAAACCATATCTGGACATTCGTATCTATCGCGGATACCGGGAAGTAACACGGATAGTAACCCCTGATAAGGGAATGCGACGGTTTGTTGTCGATGGTGTCGGTGCGTTTGTGATGCCTAACGAGGAGCAAATGTTACGCCAACTGCACGACCGGTATGCGTTATATATTAACTACAATATCAATTCGAGCACCCCGGGGCAGGTTACGGAGGAATTAGAGCCTATCGCATTTAAGTATCCTCCTCTTTCACCGGCCGAATTCCAGACGGAATTGGAAGCACAGACGGTGGCAGATTTGCTGGCAGAGACTGAAAAAGATAATTCATGGATATGGTTACTGGCAGGCGGTGCGGTGCTAATATTTATCATGATCCTGATATTCGGAGGTGCCTGAAATGGCAGTGGATTTAGAGGATTTAATCGCTTCCACCTCCTCAAATGCCGGTCAGCCATCGATAATCGAAGCGCTGCTCTCAACGGTGGATTCGATTTTTACCAACAACCGTATGCTCCAGAGGTCCCGACTATCGGCTCGTAACATTCGCGGTGTTGTAAGAGTTATCGGGTCTCAGGCGTTCCTCCGGGCACGGCTGGAGCGCTCGTATAAACCGTTTTTAGACCCGGATACCGGTGAGTTTACATATGGTCGATATGATAATCGCGTACTCACAGCAATTTGCGAGGGGGCGTTATCCGGCCGTATTTCGCTCGACGGTAAGAGCAGAGATGAAATTATCCGAATATTTCAGGCGGTCGGTAATACGGCACAAGAAGAATCTGTTGGTCGTGGTGGAGGGATATTGGGGAGGTTCGACTACTAATGATCTACGGATTTTTTGGGTCTATCCCGGGATGCCCACATAGCCGCGGTAATCATGCGTTGCGTGGAAACGGGAAAACTCTATGCCTAACATTTGTTGGGTATGTGGATGCGCTACGTGGTCGGCGCGTTATCAGCAATTATAAAACATCGTTTTCGGAGTATGTGCCGGTCGATGAAATTGCGCGCATGGTGGTCGAGGAGAATATCCGGGATACCACTATCCTGATTACTGAGATGCAGGTCTACTTGAATTCGTTAGGCGTCAATTCGAACGATTTGAAAGAGTTTATCGGCTCTGTAGTCGGGCAATCCCGAAAGCGCAATACCGATATCCATTATGATACTCAGCGGTATGGTGATATTCATCCGCGCCTTCGAGTTCAGACGGACCGCGCATTTATACCGCGCAAATTTCATGTGGACGGCGGACCGTGTCACAAGGACCGCTGCAAAGAAAAGCACATCATTTATCTGTTCCAGCATGATCCTTTCTTGCAGAAGGAAGTTATCCGCTTGAATGCTGAAGCATTTGCCGATTTATATAATACAGATGAAATTATAGCGGTGCCGAAGAGGAAATCGAAACGGCGGAAGACCTAGGGATACTATCGTCGGTCGTGGTCTCCTCTGGAACGTAGACGTAGAGCGGATATGACGAACCGTCTTCGAGCCATTCCCGTTTATCGTCAATGAGGGAGAGCGTTTTTATCTCTCTCCTCCATACATTTTGCTCGCAATGTTGTCGTATCGCGGTCCGGAATTTCGTGGGGCGCTCGAACTCGTAGGTTTCGGAATCGTCGGTTTTTGCGACAAGGCGCGCATTTTTCGGAACTCCTTTACGTTTATCGGCATATCGTTTCGGCCGGTAAAACTCCTGTTCTGCCTCATACTCGAAGCCCCAATCCCCCGGGGCATCTGAGACAGTAATACCGACGGCTTTACCTATGCATTTGAGTGAGTCGGTATCGCAATAGACGGCGGTCTCAGCATTATGACAGAGTGCGGAAAGCATTTTGCCCCGTGCATATGCGGTAATTGTTGCGCAAATGACCGGGAACGTATGCCAGGAATCCTCATAGCCGGTTATAGGGAGTTCAACCCAATAATCGCCGGCCCCGGGAACGATTCGAAGACCTTTTAAATCGCCTTTAAACTGGGAAAGGCGGACGTATTGCCCCCCTTTAGTGTTTCTCTGTCCAAATTTGCCGTAAAGTCCGTTCCCGTAGTATTTGTAGAGTTGTTCTTCAGCGGCATCACCGCGCATTTTTGCCTGCTTACGGCCGTCTATTGTCATTTGCGCATAATCCCGAAAATATCTATCAGACTCGGGATACCAGAGCGCACGGTATACTTTTACAATTTCCGCGCCCCATTTGAGGGCTTCCCGGAGTTCGACAGAATTGTAGGTCCCCCTCCACTCTCCCCAGGGAAAAATTAGTTTGCCCGTATCAGGACAACGATACGGTAGTAAGCCGATACGGGTTTTTGGTATTCTTACCCTACAGTCAACGGTGAGAAACTCGGTATCAATCATGCCTATGATCTGTTCAGGATTTTTGAGGTATTTTGTGATAGAGGGATTCGGGATTAATTCGTCTCTCATTATCGCAACATACATTGAATTGACGTCATACGAGGTAACACGCTGTAATCCACGCTTGAAAACTTCACATCGACCGCCATAGTAGGATTCACGTTCGAAATCGTTTTTCCATTGTTCAGAGCCGGACCGCGCCCATTTCCCCTTAAAATATCGCGATTGAAATATTTTGAGTGCCGCACCAAATTTCGTAGGAGTTAGACCGATACCGAACTTCTTTATCAGGTTAGACTCTACCCATTTTGTCAGGATATGTGTTGCCCGGGCATCATCGAGCACTTGAGCTCGTTTCCCCTCCTCCGTATCAAGGTAATTTTCCCGTTTGCAGATACCGTATCGTTCTTGCATTTTCAAGCGTTCAATCCAATCTTCGAGACTACCAATTACGTGGTTACTAATATCCAATATTTTCGTCCCGTTTACGGTTCGAGCCTGAATAAACCGGGAACCGGCATCAAGGCGTAGTGCGGAATCTACGATATCACCTAGATATGTGATATCGTAAGCCGTATTAAATCCTATCAAGGTAAAAGAGCGTTTTTGCGCTTTTGCGAGTTGTTCTATCTGTAGGAATGTCTCGCAGAATGCCTGCAAATCAGCGCAATATTCCGATACGACTGTATCCTCTCGTCGGCCGGGAATTACCCCGTAGTAAGCACCACAGATAAATGAGCCATCGTCCCGGGTTTCCGTATCAAATGCAACGTAATATCGCGGTTTTGGGTTTGCAGCCTGTCGTTGGGCAAAATGGAATTTTGCACGAGATTTCACCACAGTAACCAGGTCTCCTCAATAACGCCTATATATTTCCACTCATAACCGTCCAGTTTGGCGACGGCGTTCATGATGGCCTGGCGTCGAAGGATTAGGTAATTAGGCGACCCGTAGGAGTGTTTTACATCATCGGCGGTTGAATATCCCGTAGAATCAGCGTAGGACCGGAATTTGGTATGGTAAAACCGATATGTACCCTTTAGTTGATAATAACCGCGGTCTCCTCCGGTCGGCATGAATTTTTGACGAATCCTACGATCTTCATCGCCCCAAAGTTCTGTAGCAGGCTTTTTGATATCCTTACGAGTCTTTTTCTTGCGTTGATACTTTCTGACAGTAACCCCGGCTTTGCTTTTTCCTGCCTCATACCGCCGGACCGCTTTCTCTTCCGGGCTCACTCCCTCAGTGATTTTTATATATTGACGTCGAGATATTATTTCGCCGGACGGTAACACGTATCGGCGCCTACTATCCCGTTTGCCGTTGACGTAGAGCGGTCGTATGTCGGTCATGAGCGAGCCCTCCGCGCGCGGCAATACTCAGCGTTTCGAGCGAGCGCTCGTTGCGATTTGTAAAACTCCTCAGCAATCTCAAGCGCCTCCAGGATGGATATACGACGAGTAGGTGCTCCCGGCGGCGGAAAGCGTGTAGGTATGATCTCGGTAAAATCCTCATCACGGGTTAGGAGGTTAACTCCAGGTGCGCGCGCCATCACGCTACCTCCGTTAGCATTACGTCGCTCCAACAGAGGGATACTCTGGTATTACCAGTCTGTAGGGATGGATGATAGATCTGTGTTGCCGGAAGGCATGAGACTTCAATTGCCGTTTGGTGCTCGTCTAGGAGAATAAACAGATAGTAACCTCCAGCGGCACAGAGCGCGCGGTGCTGATATCCTGCGAGGTTGAAACGTCCGCGGCGGCGTTGTTTACTCGTATGCTCGGTTTTGACCCATATCTGGCAGGTTTTTACCTCTATAGGTGGTCCCCGGGGTGGGATAATGTCGAGGATAGCGGAAGAGTTTACAGGGAGTTGTAGAATGGATTCCGCTATGCGTTCTCCAACAATACCGTTGTCGTAGGCGCGCGAATAAGGATTGATGGCCTTCATGATAATCTCTCTGTTCGGTGTGTTTATATAGATGCTGATTTAGTTATGGGTAGAGTTATATAAAAGGTGGTGAATGGTTATTTCCTCATAATCTTACGGGTTGCTGATCTGAGTAGTAACCAGCCACATGTGTGCTTCCCGTAGTACGGGTCTTCCTCAACCTCTTTGAGATGAAACGGACATTCTTCACATTTCCAGTTGTCGCATTCATGGTTTTTGTAGAGATCGAGTATCAGGTTCTCATCGATTTTTTGCAGTCCTTCGGGTGTGTTTTTTACCATTTTCTTTTCACCTCTGTTACAATATATTGTATGTTCCCTGAGTATATATAGCTTATTATTTGTATCTGGGGTGGTCCGGGATGTGGCAAATTTTGGTCATGTTACGATTTGGTCGATTTTTCATACTTTTTGGGGGTCCGTTTCCAGTGGAAATAGGGGTATTTCCA
>Ga0172382_10012036_pt1 | contig 11347 bp, 7 predicted proteins | sample Leawel138RmetaG_FD_122245 | JGI IMG/M metagenome (GOLD analysis project Ga0172382, IMG submission 122245) | Leachate microbial communities from a municipal landfill in Southern Ontario, Canada - Leachate well 138R metaG | ecosystem: Engineered > Solid waste > Landfill > Unclassified | place...
AGCATCACCGCGCCGGCCATGGTGCCGGTGTAGCCGCCCTTGCCGCCGGCGAGCGAGGTGCCGCCGAAGACGACGGCGATGATCGACGGCAGCATGTATTGCTCGCCGACATTGGCGAAGGAGGAGCCGGAATAGCCGATCAGGCAAATGCCGGCGATGGCCGCGAACGCGCCCGACAGCACGAAGAGCAGAACCCGAACCCTTGCCGCCGGCACGCCGGCCATGCGTGCGGCCTGTTCGTTCGAACCGATGGCGTAGATGCGGTGGCCGAACACGGTGCGGTGGAGCAGGAAGGCCATTAAAAGCCCGACGCCGAGCCACAGCCAGATGATGCCGGGCAGGCCGAACAGGAAGGGCTGGGTGACGAATTGCGACAGCGAGGGTGCCGCGCGGCCCGAAGGGATGCCCTGCCTTATGACGACGAGCAGGCCCTGCAAGACACCCAGCATGCCGAGCGTCATCACCAGCGGCGGGATGCGCAGCAGCGTCACGCCGAGCCCGTTGATCAGCCCGAAGAACGCGCCGGCGGCGATGCAGCCGGCGATTGCCGCCGGGATGCCGGAATCGGCCCCGTTCATCAGGTTTCCGGCGATGATGGCCGAGAGCGAGACGATGCCGCCGACCGAAAGGTCGATGCCCTCGCGCCCGCCGAGGATGACGAGGTTCTGGCCGGCCGCGACGATGCCGAGAAGGGCGGCCACGATCAGCAGCCGCAGGATCTGTTGCGGCGAGGCGAAGCCGGGGCTTAAACCCTCGCCCAGCGCCAGCAGCACGGCGATGAGGACGAGCGCGACGAACAGCGGCTGGCGCAAGAAGGCGGGAAGGCTGCTCATCGTCCCTCTCTCCGGCCGACGAGAACGCCGACCATCAGCGCGACCAGGATCGCCAGCCCCTGCACGAGGTTCTGCCACTCCGAAGGCGTGCCGACGAAATAGACCAGCGAGTTGATGAGGCCGATGATCAGCGCGCCGAACACCGAGCCGACCACGGTGCCGAAGCCACCGGAGAGCGCCGCCCCGCCCAGCACGACCGCCGCGACCGAATAGAGCGTCATCTTGCCGCCGACCAGCGGGTCGCCGCTCGCCGTGTCGCCGGTGATGCAGAAGGCGGCGAGCGCGCAGAACACGCCGCACAGCGCATAGCCCTTGATGCGGACCGCCGTGACCGGCAGGCCGCTCTGATAGGCCGACTGCGCGTCGTCGCCGACGGCGAGAAGCTGGGTGGTGAGCCGAAGCCGCGCCATCAGGTAGAGCAGCACGGCCAGCACGACGACGGCGTAGAACACGAAGGGCACGTCGAGGAAGCGCCCGCCATAGGTGCGCCAGAAGGCGGCAGGCGCGGGCAGGCCGGCGACCGGCAGCACCCACAGGGCCAGCCCGGTGAAGAAGATCGAGGTGGCGAAGGTGGCGACGATGGCCTGCAAGCGCAGCGCGGCGACGACGAGGCCGTTGATGAGGCCGCAGGCCACGCCGACGGCGAGCCCTGCCGCCATCGCGACGAGGATCGAGCCCGCGCCGCCGCCCCAGCGGTCCATCAGCACGACGAGCACGACATTGACCAGCGAGACGATGGCCCCGACCGACAGGTCGATGTCGCCGGCATAGACGACATAGGTTTGGGCGATCGCGAGCAGCATCAGCGCCATGTAGGTCTTGGTCAGGCCGGTCAACCCGATCAGGCTGACGCTGCGCGGCTGGTAGAGGCCGTTCAACGCCAGGAGCGCCAGCGCGATGGCCAGCGCCGGCAGGAACGGATAGCGCGCGATCAGCCGCCTGACGCCGCCGGCGCGCGACGCGGTGGCTTGCCCATGGCCCTGCGATGTCGACATGGCATTCTCCATCAGGCGGCCTCGTAAGCGGCCTGATAGAGGTTGTAGCGGGTGCGCTCGTCGCCCCGCAACTCGCGGACGGTGCGGCCGCCGTTGAAGACGAGGATGCGGTCGGCATTGGCGAGCAGCTCGGCGTCCTCCGACGAATAGAGGATGATCGCCATGCCCTCGGCCGCCAGCCTGCGGATCAGCGCGAACAGGTCGGCCTTGGCGGACAGGTCGATCCCCTTGGTCGGGTCGTCGAGCAGCAGGATATCCGGCCGGTCGATCAGCCAGCGCGCGATCACCACCTTCTGCTGATTGCCGCCGGAAAGCGAATCGACGGGATGCGAGAAGCCGGCGAAGCGCGTCTTCATCGCCTCCATGGCAGGCTTCGCCGCTTCGCGCAGCCGGGCCGGCCGGGCGAGCTTCAGCCGCTGGCGCAGGTAGTGGATCGGCACGACGTTCTCGAGGATCGGTCGGCCGGTGACGATGCCGTCGCGCCGCCGGTCGCCCGAGACATAGGCGAAGCCCTGCGCGATCGCCTGCGCCGGGTTGGAGGCGCGCACGGGAGCCCCGCGAAGCGAGACCGTGCCCGACGCGATGGGCACCGCCCCGAACAGCGCCCGCAGCACCGCCGACTGGCCCTGGCCGTGCAGCCCGCCGAAGCCGAGAATCTCGCCGCGCTTCAGCTCGAAGCCGACATCCGCGAAGCCCGGCCCGGAAATGCCCGAAACCGCAAGCGCGGTCTCGCCGCCCGCTGGGGCGGCATCCGGCGCGGCGTCGGGCACGGCGTGGGGCGAGGCCGGCGCGGCAAGCTCCTCCTGCCCGCCGACCATCAGCCGGATGATCGCGGCCGGATCGGTCTCCGCGACCGGCATCGACGCCACCGTGCGGCCGTCGCGGATCACCGTCACCCGGTCGCCGATGGCGAAGATCTCGTCCATGCGGTGCGAGATGAAGACCATGGCGCGGCCTTCCTCCTTCAGCCGGCGCAATATCTCGAAGAAGCGGTCGACCTGCGCGCGGTCGAGCGCCGAGGTCGGCTCGTCGAAGATCAGAATCGGGGCTTCCGTGGCCAGCGTCTTCATGATCTCGACCAGCTGGCGCTGGTCGGCGCGCAGGCTCTCGACGGTGGCGTCGGCGGAAAAGCCCTCGCCGGCGACGCCGTCGAACAGGGCGATGTAGCGCGCGGCGCGCTCCGCCAGCGCCTTGCGGTCGATGAACAGGCCCGCCTTCAGCGGCAGGTCGTTGATGAAGATGTTTTCTTCCACCGTGCGCCGGGCGGCGAGCGAAAGCTCCTGATAGAAGATGCCGATGCCGTGGGCGCGCGCAACTTGCGGGCCGGAGATGGCGACGGCGGAACCGTCGATCAGCATCTCGCCGGCGTCCGGGCGCACGCTGCCGGCGGCGATCTTGCACAATGTGCTCTTACCCGAACCGTTCGAGCCGATCAGCACGTGCACCTCGCCGGCTTCCAGCGCGAGGTCGCCGTGGCTCAGGGCCACCGTCGCGCCGTAAGCCTTGCTCACGCCCCGCAGGATCAGTTTAGACATGGGCATGGTCCTCGGCAGGGAAGCGTGGGGCGCGCGCATACGCGCGCGCCCCACCTCCGTTCCGGGCGGCGCCTTACTTGAACAGCGCCTCGGCGTCCTCGATCGAGAGCTGGCTGGTATAGGAGTAGTGACCGGGCTTGCCCTCGAGCTGCGCGGCGGCTTCGGCAAGGTTCGAGGAGTCGATGAACGGGATTTCCAGATACATCGCGTTGCCGTACTGGCCTGCCGTTGCCGGCTCCTTGAGCTCCTTGCCCTGCAACATCAGGACCGCGACGTTGAGCGCCGACGCCATGACGCCGGGAGGGTTCACGGTCGCGCCGGAATTCAGCTTGTCCTCGGTCCACAAATCAATGAAGTCCTTGCGGATTTCGCCGGTGGCGGCGATGTCGCCGGTCTTGCCGGCGTCCATGATCGACTTCCAGGCGCCGGCGGCCATGCCGTCCTGGACCAGAACGCCGTTGACGTCGGGATAGGTCGCCAGAATGTTCTGCATGGCCTGCTGGCCCTGCGCCTGATCCCAGTTGGCATTGACCTCGTTGACCAGCTTCATGTCGGGGTACTTCGCAAGCACCTCCTTGTAGCCGGCGACGCGCATCTCGTTGGCCGGGTGACCGGCGACGCCGTTGATGGCGACGACATTGCCCTTGCCGTCGAGCGTCTTGGCGAGCCACTCCGCGCCGGCGGCGCCATAGGCCTTCTGGTCGATGCCGACATAGATCGCGTCGGGCGAGGACACCTCGGCGTCGGTCGAGATCACCAGGATGCCGGCTTCCTTGGCCTGGGCGAAGACCGGGTCGAAGGCGGTCGGGCTGTTGGGGTTGATGATGATGGCGTCGACGCCCTCATTGATGAAGTTGCGGACGTGGGCGATCTGGCCGGGCACATCGACATTGGCGCTCTGCACCACGACCTCGACATTGACGCCCTTGTCCTTCCAGGCGGCCGCCGCGGCTTGCGCCTCCTCGATCATCTGGGTGCGCCATTCGGAGCCGACCCAGCCGTTGGACAGGCCGATCTTGAAATCCTCCGCGCTGGCGGCGAAGGCGGTGACGGCCAGCGCCGCGACCGTGGACAATGCAAGGGCTGCGATCTTCTTCACGGGCTTCCTCCCAAGGTTGATGGGGCAATGGAACCACACAATGAAATCGTTTTCAATAGATCGCCGCGCGAAGCCGCGTTCCACCCGCGGCTTCGCCGTCAGCGACGCAGCCTGAGCGGCATCGAGAAGCCGAGCGTCACATAGAGGCCGTCGCCCTTGCCGGGCTCCAGCTCGTGGCGATAGCCGGCGGCAAGCGTCATGGCCAGCCCGTGCGCCAGCGCGATGTCGCCGACGAAGGCGCCGTAGCGCAGCGTCGGGCGGTTGCGCGCGTCGTCGAACAGCATGAACTCGCCGCCGAAGCGCAAGGTCGACGTCCTGCGGCCGGCGCGGACGTGGAAATGGACCTCGTCGTCGATGGTCGAATAGGCCCCGAAGGACTGGAAATAGGGCGCGTCGAGCGCCCGCGTGTCGAAGCCGTATTGAACGGTCGCGCCGAGCGCGCTGCCGTCGCCTGCGCCGGCAGGCCTGTTTTTCTTGTCGCGCCACGCAAGGCCGGCGGAGAGGGAAAGGTAATAGGCCTGCGTCGTCCATTGCCGGCCGGCCAGCAGCGCCGCGTAGCGCGAATCCGTCGCGTTCCACAGGGTGCGGGTGCGGCCGAAGCCGAAACTGCCGCTGACGATCCAGCCGGGGCGGCCGATATCGCCGTTGAGCGCGCTGACGAAGCCGAGGCCTGCGTTGAAGTCGCGGCCGCCCACCATGCCCACGGCGTCGGCGCCCCAATAGAAGGCGCTGTCGAACCGAAGGAGGTTGCCGGCCGCCTCTCCGGCGCGCGCGCCGCCCGCGAGCAACACGAGGGTTGCCGCCCCGAAGACGACAGCGAGGTTGCGCCGCAGGACGCCTGCCCGTTCCATCCCCCCACCCGTTTTGTTTCGCACCGCCCCTTTCGGGCCACCATGGGGCGGATGATGGACCTATCCTGCCCCGGATCGGGGCGCCGTGCATAGGCCTCGCCGCGCCCGCCTATAGGCACAGCGCCGCGCATGGGCCAAGATGGGCGCCGAAGACAATAAGGAGGGGGAGAGAGAGAGGACGTTGCGCTGGGTCAATGCCGCTCGCGGCGCCGGCGTCTATCGAGGAAAGGAAACCGGAGGCGCGCGTGGACGCGAAACCCATCTACAGGATCGAGGCCGTCACCAAGGTCTATCGGGGCGACGTCGAGGTCCATGCGCTGCGCGGCGTCGATCTCGAGATCGAGGCCGGCGAGTTCCTCGTCCTGCTCGGCCCCTCGGGCAGCGGCAAGTCCACGCTGGTCAACATCCTCGGCGGGCTGGACACGGCGAGCGGCGGCCACGTCTTCTTCCGCGACGACGACATCACCTTCTATGGCGAGCGCGAGCTGACCCGCTACCGCCGCGAGCATGTCGGCTTCGTGTTCCAGTTCTACAATCTGGTGCCGAGCCTGACGGCGCTGGAGAACGTCGCCCTCGTCACCGAGATCGCCCGCGACCCGATGGAGCCTGCCGCTGCGCTGGAGCTGGCCGGTCTGGCGGCCGAGCGCCACGACCATTTCCCGGCCCAGCTTTCCGGCGGCGAGCAGCAGCGCGTGGCCATCGCCCGCGCCATCGCCAAGAAGCCGGAGGTGCTTTTGTGCGACGAGCCGACCGGCGCGCTCGATTCCAAGACCGGCATCCGCGTACTCGAGGCGCTGGAGGCCATCAACCGCGAGTTCGGCACCACGGTGCTGGTCATCACCCACAACATCGCCGTCGGCGGCATGGCCGACCGGGTGATCCACTTCGCCGACGGGCGCGTCGCCCGCATCGAGACGAACGAAGCCCGCGAGGCCCCGGCCTCGATAGCGTGGTAAGCCCATGAGGATGAGCGCGCTCGACGCCAAGCTGCTGCGCGACCTTGCCCGGCTGTGGGCGCAGGTGGGCGCGATCGCGCTCGTCATGGCGGCGGGCGTGATGACGCTGGTGCTGACGGTCGGCGCGCAACGCTCGCTGTTCGAGACGCGCGCCGCCTATTACGAGCGCAACGCCTTCGCCGACATCTTCGCCGAGGCCACGCGCGCGCCGCAGGGCCTCCAGGAGCGCATCGCCGCGCTTCCCGGCGTCGCCGCGGCCGAGACGCGCATCCGCGAGAACGCCGTGCTCGACATCGAGGGCATGGTCGAGCCGGCGGCCGGGATGCTGGTCTCCGTGCCCGACGACGGCGTCGAGATCATGAACCGGCTGCACATCCGTTCCGGCAGGCTGCCCTCGCCCGGCCACCCGGACGAGGTGGTGGTCAACGAACCCTTCGCCGCCGCGCACGGCTTCGCGCCGGGCGATACGTTCGGCGCGGTCATCAACGGCCGCAAGCGCCAGCTGCAGATCGTCGGCACGGCGCTGTCGCCCGAATTCATCTATGTCGTCACCGACCTGATGCCCGACGACCGCCGACTCGGCGTGGTGTGGATGTCGCGCGAGGCGCTGGAAGCCGCCTTCGACCTCAAGGGCGCATTCAACGCCGTCTCCGTCAGGCTGCTGCGCGACCAGCCGGCGGCGCCGGTGATCGACGGGATCGACCGGCTGCTCGAACCCTATGGCGGGCGCGGCGCCTACGGCCGCGCCGACCAGCAGAGCCACGCCTTCCTCGATTCCGAGCTGAACGGGCTGAAGGCGATGAGCTACGTGCTGCCGCCGATCTTCCTTCTGGTCGCCGCCTTCCTCGTCAACATGATCCTGTCGCGGCTGATCGCGCTGGAGCGCGAGCAGATCGGGCTGATGAAGGCGGTCGGCTATTCCGGCGCGGCGATAGCCTGGCACTACATGAAGCTCGTCATCGTCATCGCGCTGATCGGGGTGGCGCTCGGTCTGGCCGCCGGCACGCTGATGGGCCGGGGGCTGGCCAACCTCTATGGCGAGTTCTTCCACTTCCCGTTCCTGATCTTCCGCGTCAGCCTCGACATCTACGTGCTCGCCGTCGCCGTCTCGGTCGCGGCGGCCGCGCTCGGCGCGCTGCGGGCCGTGCGCGCGGCCGCGGCCCTGCCGCCGGCGGTGGCCATGCGCCCGCCCTCCCCGCCGCGCTATCGGCGTCTCTTCGCCGGCGGGGTGCCGTTCGCGCCACGCCTGCCGCGCACCGTGGTGATGATCGGCCGCAATCTCGTGCGCCGGCCGTTGCGCGCGCTGTTCACCACGCTCGGCATCGGGCTGTCGGTCGCCATGCTGGTCGGCTCGCTGTTCACCTTCGATTCGATCGAGGTGCTGATCGACGCCACCTTCTTCGGCTCCGAGCGCCAGCACGCCACCATCAGCTTCGTGCAGAAGCAGCCGGCGCGCGCGCTTTACGAGATCGAGCGGCTGCCCGGCGTGCTGGTGGCGGAGCCGGCGCGGTCCGTCGCCGCGCGCATCCGCAACGGCCATGTCGAGCGCCGCCTCGGCCTCACCGGCAAGCCGGCCGTCTCCGAGCTGTCGCGGCTGATCGACGTGGACGGGCGCGAGATCGCCATGCCTGAGGAAGGCGTGGTGCTGACGGCGGCCCTTGCCCGCATCCTCGGCGCGACGCCCGGAAGCAGCGTCGAGATCGAGCTGATGGAGGAGCGGCGCGAGACGGTGCGGGTGCCGGTCTCGGCCGTCGTCGAAAGCTATATCGGGCTCGGCGCCTATATGGAGATCTCCGCGCTCAACCGGCTGATGCGCGAGGCCGATTACATCTCCGCCGCCCATGTCACGCTCGACCCGGCCTCGACCGACGAACTCTATGCCGCGGTCAAGGCCCTGCCCATGGTCGGCTCCATCGGCCTCCAGCGCGTTGCGGTGCAGAATTTTCGCGCCACCATGGCCGAGAACCTGCTCATGACGATGAGCGTCCTCGTCGGCCTCGCCGCCATCATCGCCTTCGGCGTGGTCTATAACGGCGCGCGCATCCAGCTGTCCGAGCAGGGGCGCGAGCTGGCCAGCCTGCGCGTGCTCGGCTTCACCCGCGCCGAGGTGTCGTGGATATTGCTCGGCGAGCTGGCGCTGCTGACCGTGCTGGCGATGCCGCTCGGCTGGGTGCTGGGCCACGGCATGGCCATCGCCATGGTCGAGGGTCAGGCGACCGAGCTGTTCCGCATCCCGCTGGTGATCGAGCGCGCCACCTATGCCCATGCCAGCGCCGTGGTGCTGGTCGCCTCCGCCCTTTCGGCGCTGATCGTGCGCCGTCGCATCGACCGCCTCGACCTGGTCGAGGTCCTGAAGACGAGAGAATGAGCCATGGCCCTTCCGCTTCGCACAACCGCAATCGCGCTTGCCGGCCTCGCCGTCGCCGGCGCCGCAATCTGGTGGGCGCTGAAGCCGCAAGCCGTGCCGGTCGACATGGCCGAGGTGGCGCGCGGGCCGCTGGAGGTGACGGTGAGCGACGACGGCAAGACGCGCATCATCGACGTCTACACCGTCTCCGCCCCCGTGGCCGGCACGGTGCAGCGCACGCCGGGCAGCGCCGGCGACCGGGTCGTCGCCGGCGAAACCACGGTGGCGATGATCCGCCCGGCCGCGCCCGCCTTCCTCGATGCCCGCACCCGGCGCGAGGCCGAGGCCGCGCTGGCCGCAGCCGAAGCCGCCGTGCGGCTGGCCGAGGCGCAGGCCGCCGAGGCGCAGACCGAACTCGGCCTCGCCCAGAGCGAGCAGCGCCGGGTCGAGGCGCTGGCGCGGCGCAACGTCGTCTCGGAACGGTTGTTCGAGGAAGCCAATGCCGGCGTGCGCCGGGCCGAGGCGCGGCTCGACATCGCCGCCGCGACGCTGGAGATGCGGCAGCGCGAGATGGAGAGCGCGCAGGCGCGCCTGATCGGGCCGGAAACGAGCGCCGACGTGCAGAACGGCGATTGCTGCGTCGTCGTCAGGGCGCCGGTCGACGGCGACATCCTGACCATCCACCATGAGAGCGAGGCGGTGGTCGCCGCCGGGACCCCGCTGATCGAGATCGGCGACCCGGCCAAGCTCGAAATCGTGGCCGAGCTGCTCTCGGCCGATGCGGTGCGCATCAGCGAGGGCGCGGAAGCGCGCGTCGAGGGCTGGGGCGGGACGCCGCTCGCGGCGCGGGTGCGCCGCATCGAGCCGAGCGGCTTCACCAAGGTCTCGACGCTGGGCATCGAGGAGCAGCGCGTGCGCACCGTGCTCGACCTGACCGGCCCGGTCGGGGAGCGGCCCGGCCTCGGCCACGGCTATCGCGTCATCGTCGCCATCGTGGTCGAGCGCCACGACGACGCCCTGCTCGTGCCGCTCGGCGCGCTTTTCCGCCAGGGCGCGGACTGGGCCGTGTTCGTCGTCGACGAGGACGGCCGCGCCGCGCTTCGCCAGATCGAGACAGGTGCGCGCGACGCCCGCCACGCGCTCGTCCGCGACGGCCTTTCCGAAGGCGAGCGCGTGATCCTGCACCCGAGCGACCGGGTGGCCGACGGCGTCGCCGTTACCTCTCGATAGCGCATGCCGTTGCGGCGCCATTTATATTGACATAAAGATGTCTTTATGTGATGTCCGAGCCATCACCCGATTGCCGCAGCCCATGAAAGCCGTCGCCCATGTCCTCCATCGACGAACTCTTCGGCCCCGTTGCCGATAAACCGGACGGGTCGGAAATCCTCGCCGCGCTCACCGCGGCGGCAGCCGAGCGCATCCTCGTCCTCGACGGCGCCATAGGCACGCAGATCCAGGGCCTCGGCCTCGACGAGGACCATTTCCGCGGCGACCGCTTCGTCGGCTGCGCCTGCCACCAGCAGGGCAACAACGACCTGCTGATCCTGACCCAGCCGCAGGCGATCGAGGACATCCACTACGCCTATGCCAAGGCCGGCGCCGACATCGTCGAGACCAACACCTTCTCCTCGACGCGCATCGCGCAGGCCGATTACGGCATGGAGGACATGGTCTACGAGCTGAACCGCGACGGCGCGCGGCTGGCCAAGCGCGCGCTGCACCGGGCCGAGCAGGAAGACGGCCGCCGCCGCTTCGTCGCCGGCGCGCTCGGGCCCACCAACCGCACCGCCTCGATCTCGCCCGACGTCAACAATCCCGGCTTCCGCGCCGTCACCTTCGACGATCTGCGCCTCGCCTATGGCGAGCAGCTGCGCGGGCTGATCGACGGCGGCGCCGACATCGTGCTGATCGAGACCATCTTCGACACGCTGAACGCCAAGGCGGCGATCTTTGCCGCCGAAGAGGTCTTCATCGAGAAAGGCGTGCGCCTGCCGGTGATGATCTCGGGCACCATCACCGACCTCTCCGGCCGCACCCTTTCCGGCCAGACGCCGACCGCCTTCTGGCACTCGATCCGCCATGCGCGGCCGTTCACGGTCGGGCTCAACTGCGCGCTGGGCGCCGCCGCGATGCGGCCGCATCTGGCCGAGCTGTCGGGCGTCGCCGACACCTTCACCTGCGCCTACCCCAATGCCGGCCTGCCCAATGCCTTCGGCCAGTATGACGAGACGCCCGACTTCATGGCCGAACAGGTCGAGGAATTCGCCCGCGAGGGGCTGGTCAACGTCGTCGGCGGCTGCTGCGGCTCGACGCCGGAGCACATCGCCGCGATCGCCGAGGCAGTCGCGCGCCATGCGCCCCGCGCCGTGCCGACGGTCGCGCCGCTGATGCGGCTGTCGGGGCTGGAGCCGTTCACGCTCACCGACGAAATCCCGTTCGTCAATGTCGGCGAGCGCACCAACGTCACCGGCTCGGCCCGTTTCCGCAAGCTGATCACCGCCGGCGACTATGCCGCCGCGCTCGACGTGGCGCGCGATCAGGTCGAGAACGGCGCGCAGATCATCGACATCAACATGGACGAGGGCCTGATCGACTCCGCCGCCGCCATGGTCGAGTACCTGAACCTCGTCGCCGCCGAGCCCGACATCGCCCGCGTGCCGGTGATGATCGATTCCTCCAAATGGGAGGTGATCGAGGCCGGGCTGAAATGCGTGCAGGGCAAGCCGAT
>Ga0172382_10012037_pt1 | contig 11347 bp, 9 predicted proteins | sample Leawel138RmetaG_FD_122245 | JGI IMG/M metagenome (GOLD analysis project Ga0172382, IMG submission 122245) | Leachate microbial communities from a municipal landfill in Southern Ontario, Canada - Leachate well 138R metaG | ecosystem: Engineered > Solid waste > Landfill > Unclassified | place...
CAGTCCAAGGTGGATTGACGGTCCTTGGGCCGCGAGTTTCCTTGCTTGCGCTCATAGTGTGCTTTCCCTTGCCGACTTGCTTGCCCTCCATTATCCCGGATCAGCGCCACCTGTGCGATAGGGACTGAAACGGCGGATTCACGCTCGGCTGATCGGCGGAAGCTCAAAAGGCGTGGCGGGTGGCGCATTCTCATACCGTTCAATGTTGACCAGCGCGGTTTGCGCGATGGATCCTTGCGCCAGGCGGGAGGTGCCTTTGTCCAGGGTCACGAGGTTGGGATTGCCGTGTTTGTCCAGTGCGCCAGGCTGCCCAGGGTCCAGCGGGTCATACCAGGCGCCGGTGGCGATTTGCAAAACACCCGGTGTGAGATGATCCGCCATGACGGCTGCCGCCAGAAAAGCGCCACGGTCGTTGAAAATGCGAACGACGTCGCCGTGCCGGATGTTGCGTGCCTTGGCATCGGCGGGGTGGATGGCAATGGGCTCCCTGCCGCCGATCTTGTCATTGCGGCTGGCGCTGGCCGGGTCCAGCTGGCTGTGAAGCCGGTTGGCAGGCTGGTTGGACAATAAGTGCAGCGGGTAGCGGGATGCCTGGGCGCTTCCCAGCCATTCCGCGGGTTCAAGCCAGGCGGGATGGCCGGGACAGTCGTCGTAATGGTAGGAAGCAATCTCCCGCGAGTAGATTTCGATCTTGCCCGATGGGGTTTTCAGGGGGTGCTGCTCCGGCGCCCGCCTGAAATCCTCCAGCAGGATCTGGCCCTGCGCGGGCTCGGGAAACGCGAACTGCCCGTGCTGCCAGAATGTGTCGAAACCGGGAGGCTCAAAGCCCGCGGCGCGCGCTTTGTCAGCGGCGACCTCATACATATGGTTCAGCCAGCCCATTTCATCACGTCCTTCGGTATACGCCGCGCCAAAGCCCTGCCGCTCGGCCAGTTCCGCAAAGATGTCGAAATCATTGCGCGCCAGGCCCACCGGTGGAATGGCTTGACGCATGGCAAGCCAGTAGCGGGCGTTTTCGTGGGCAAGAATATCGTTGCGCTCCAGCGTGGTTGTCGCGGGCAGCACGATGTCCGCGTGTTTGGCGGGCGGACTCCACCATGGCTCATGCACAATGATCGTATCCGGCACCTGCCAGGCACGCAGAAACCGGTTGAGGTTGGTGTTGTGGTGAAAGGGGTTGCCGCCTACGGAATAGACCAGCTTGATGTCCGGGAAGGTGATGGTCTGGCCAAAACATTCAATCTGGGCGCCGGGTGACAGCAGCATGTCGGCCACCCGCCCCACCGGGACGAAGGTTTTCACGGCATTGGGTCCCAGGGGCAGGGTGGGGCGCGGCATGTGTTGAACCCTCGGCGTCATGATGCCGTTGACGCCGCCAAAGCCAATGCTGAAGCCGCCGCCCGCCAGACCGATCTGGCCCAGCATCGCGGCCAGCGTGACCAGCATCCAGACCGGCTGCTCCCCATGGTCCGCTCGTTGCACGGACCAACTGAGATTCAGCATGGTCCGGTGCGAGGCCATTTCCCTTGCCAGCCCGCGGATAGTGTCGGCGGGGATTCCGCTGATTGACGCCGCCCACGCCGCGTCATGCACGGGTCCCCCCGTTTGGCCAAGCAGGTAGGCTTCAAAGCGTTCGTAGCCTTCGCAATACCGGGCAAGGAATTCTCGCTGATGGCGGTTTTCGATGACCAGGGTATGGGCAAGGCCGAGCATCAGCGCCACGTCCGTATGCGGACGGATCGGTATCCACTCGGAACGCGTGCCCGGCGGCTGGTCCTTTTGCGACGGGCTGATCGTGATGAAGCGCGGGCCCTGCTTTCCTGCGGACTGATACCACTGCGCATTCTCGTGACTGACCGCACCGCCTGGGTCGATCTGCGTATTCTTGAACGCCGCGCCGCCAAACATCACCATCAGTTCCGTGGACGCGATGATTTCCGGCCAGGACGCGACAATATTGGTGATGTCGGCCCGGCCGATGAGATAGGGCATGATGCCCAGCGCGGCGCCAAAACTGTGGTTGCCCCGTTTGTCCACATAGCCGCCATGCAGACCAAGAAAGCGCTTCAATACGCTGGGTCCATGATGCAGGCGGCCCGCGCTGGCCCAACCGTAGGAGCCGCCGTAGATGGCTTCGTTGCCGTGCTGGGCCTTGACCCGGCCCAGCTCGTCGGTAATCAGTGCCAGCGCTTCGTCCCAACTGACCGGCACGAAGGGGTCGCTGCCGCGTCCTTGCCCATTGCGCTTATGCAAATAACCGGCGCGAACGTAGGGCTGGTCAATCCGCAGCGGGCTTCTGACCAGCTCGGGCAGGCTTTGGATCATCTTGCTTGGACCAGGGTCCAGGTGAAAAGGGGTGGTCTTGATGATGGCGCCGTGGGTGTCGGTGTCAACGTGGTAGACCCCCCAATGCGAAGCGGTCTGTGTTTTGCGGGTCGTCACAGTGGTTCCTGAGGGCAGTGGCGGCCTACGGTTGAAGAACCCCGGCCTATCGGCCAGGGCATCTCCGCCACCAAGTGGAGGCGCCTCCGGCGCCGATATTGGTATTGCCTCGCTTGACCTCGCCCTGATGGGCGAGGCTTGCGCTTAGGTCCGTGGTCAATCGGCCTGGATATTCAGTTGCTTGATCAAAGCGCCCAGCTGTTGATAGTCCGTGGCAAGCTGTGCCGCCAGCGCATCCGGCGGGCCGCCGGCCGGAAGTGCGGACATGGCGGTCAGCTTTTCGATCACGTCGGGGGCGGTGAGTACCTGCCTCAGATTCTCATTGAGCAGGTTCACGACGGCATCCGGTGTGCCTGCCGGTGCGAAGAACGCATTCCACGCCCGCAGTTGAACATCGGGATAACCGGATTCCGCAATTGTTGGAACGTCCGGCAGGATGGGGGTCCGAGCCGGGTCCGTGACGGCCAGCGCCTTGAGGCGTCCCGCTGTCAAATACTGCTGGACGGGGCCCACGGTCACCAGCGCGGCGGGAATATGGCCTGCCACCACGTCAGTCACCGTGGGCGCAACGCCTTTATAGGGAATGTGCTGCAGCTTGACCCCTGCTGTGAGGCTGAGCCACTCGCCAACAATATGCATGGGTGAACCCGCGCCCGGGCTGCCGTAAGACAGCTTTTCCCCCTGTTTGGCGGCGCGGATGAGGTCTCCCAGGTGACTGAACTTCGTGTCCGGATTCGCAACCACCAGCAGTGACGAGGAGGTCATCTGGATAACCGGCTGAAAGTCATTGATGGGGTGGTAGTGGGTGCTGCCTTGCTGTTTCATGACCAACGGCGCGGTGGCAAAGGTGGAGGGCGCAAACAGCAGCGTGTAGCCATCGGGGGCCGCGCGCGCCACGGAACTGCTTCCCAGGATGCCGGAGGCGCCGGGGCGATTGACGACCATGATTGATTGTCCAACTTTCGGCGCCAGTTTTTCGGCATAAAGGCGGGCCATGACATCGGTGTCGCTGCCTGGCGGGTAAGCCACGACGATGGAAATAGGCTTGTCTGGATACGCGCTGGCAGCCGCAGTTGCGGGCAGGCTCAGCGTGGCGCCGCACAGGATAAGCATGCTCGCCAGTTTTCTTTGTTTAATGATCAACATTTTCCCCTCCGGTTGGTTTTCAGTTATTTTGGTTTCAGTTATTGTAGGAAGGGGGTCGGTGGGACACCGCTGATTAATCGTCAAGTTTCTAACGGAAACCCGACACATGGATAGGGCTCCTGTTCTTCTGCCGGTCGAGCTGTCAGGCGAGCTATTGAGAGTGGTCATGCGCGAAGGCAGCTTGGGCGAATCCGCTTTTCATACCCATGCCTGCGGCCAGCTTTTGTATCCCGAACGGGGCGCGGCCTTGCTGGAAACGCCTGACAGGCTCGTGCGCTTGGGGCCCAGCCGGGCCGCATGGATTCCGCCGGATTTGCCGCACGTGGTGCTGATGGAAAGGCCTTATCGCTATCACAGTGTGTACATATCGGGAGAGCATTGCAGAGGCTCGGCATTTTCCGTGCGGGCGGTGAGCCCCTTGCTCAAGGCACTTATTCTAGATGCGGCAAGCTGGCGGGACAGCGTGACCGGATCCCCGTCCCGCTACTGGAAGATGCGGGTCATTCAGGATGAGATTCAGCAGGCTTCCAGTGTGGAGGCAGGGCTGTCCATTCCCGCTGATCCTCGGGTGGCGGCTGTGTGCCGCGTGCTGGAGAAAGACCCGTCCAACCCGTGTTCATTATTGGATTGGGCGGCGCAGATCGGCATCAGCGACAGAACCTTGCAGCGCGCCTTCATCAAAGGCACCGGCATGTCTTTTCAGCAATGGCGCAACTACGCGCGCATGTCCCGGGCGCTCGAATTGCACAGTCGGGGCTACCGGGTGCTGGACGTGGCGATGGAACTTGGCTATTCCTCGGAAAGCGCCTATTCGCAGGCGTTCAAACAGTTTTATGGTTATTCGCCGGGTAAGCTGAAAACAAAAACGCCCCCGCGCTAGCCGCGAATGCGCCGCCTCCTCCCGCTTGCGGCAGGAGTCGAGCGCTTAGTCCTGGCCAGGCCGCACGCGTCGCGATCCGCCATTTCGCCGGTCCGCTTTCTCCGCAACGGGACGGGAGGCCGCAATACGTTCCGCCTTGTCCGTCAGTTTCGCCAGCAGAGACTCGAAGAGCGCCATTTCTTCCAGGGACAGCGCGGACAGCACTTCCCGGTTGAAGTGCATGGCTTCCGGAAGCAGTTGCTGATACAGCGATGCCCCCGCGGGTGTCAGCATCACCTGCGCGCGCCGCCCGTCGCCCGGCACCGGGCGGCGTTGCAAGAGCTGACGTTGCACCAGGTCCGTGATGTAGCGGGACACCCTGGACCGTTCCAAGTGGCAGTGTTCGGCAAGCGCGGATGGGGACAAGGGCCCGTGTACCGCCAGCATCGCGACCAATCTCCACTCTCGCCGGGAAATGCCATACCGGCCTTCGCAGAGCCGGATGACCATGGCGCCGCTGGCGGCCAGCAGACGGTTCAGCCGGTAATTCAGCAGGTCATCAACAGTGCGGGGATTTGCCAAACTCATGGGAAAGTAGTTGTATAGGTGAACTAAGGCGTCTCGGCCTAGACTGTGTCCCGAACCTCAATGCCGATCCGCCCCTGGGTGCTGCGCAATGGTGCGTGGCAGGTTGCCGGGCTCGGTACAAAGAAGATGAAGAAGCTCTCTATTCTAATCGGCGTGTCCGCCGCCGCTTTCCTCGGTCCGTTCACACAGACCATCTATACCCCGAATCTGCCTGAGCTGCGTGATTACTTTCATGTTGACACTGTCCTGATCAACTTGACGATCTCGCTGTTCACCGCCGTACTGGCCTTCAGCAACTTCGTGATCGGCCCGATTGCCGACCGCCGTGGGCGCCGCATCACGGCCTTGGTGGGCTTGCTGGTGTTTGCGCTCGGTTCGCTGATCTGCCTGCTGGCGCCTTCCTATGGCTACTTCCTGACGGGCCGGATCGTGCAGGCGGCGGGGATCAGCACCGGCTCCCTGATCGCGGTGGCGGTGATTGGCGATCTCTACCCGCCGCAAGAGCGCGGCAAGGCCATGAGTTTCTATCAGACGCTGACCTTTCTCGGGCCGGTGCTGGGGCCGGTCATCGGCGGCGGCATCGCCGCCTACCTGAGTTGGCGCTGGGCGTTTGGTTTCCTGGTCCTGGCGGGACTGGCAACTTGGCTCTACAGCAGTGTTTACTTGAAAGAAACCCGGCCGGAAGACCTCGCGCCGGTGAAGTTCAACCTGTCCACGCTGCGGGGCATTGTGGGGCAACGCTCGGCGGCGGCGCTGTTCCTGCTCGCGTTCAGCCAGTTTTTTGCCTACTACGTTTTTCTGGTTTATCTTCCTTCGTTGCTGGCCACGCTGTTTGACGTGCCGATGGCATCACGCGGGATTTATTTCGTTCCGTTGACGCTTGGGATCCTGCTGGGCATCAATCTGGGCGGACGCTGGAATAAAGCGGGCTCCGGCGCTCACGTCATCAGCGTTTGCTCGTTCGCGCTGGGCGCGGGCGCGCTGTTGTTTTTCGCCGGTTTGGCGCTGCATTGGGTGAGTTTGCCGGTTCTGCTCGTCTTTCTTGCGCTGTTCGGCGTGTTGCTTGGCATCAGCCTGCCGATGCAAACCACCTTGCTGGTCAATCTTTTCAAGAAAGAGCGGGCCACCGCCACAGGGCTCTATAATTTTTGCCGCTTTGGCGGCGCCTCGGCGGGGCCGCTGGCAGGCGGTTTGATCGAACGGGTGAGTTCGACGAACAGCGTATTTTTGTCGCTGGGTGTGCTGCTGCTGATTTCGGCGATTTTCGTGCAGCGGGGTTTGAAGCCTTCTCCAGCGTCCGTATGAATGAAGTTCGCGAGCAGCGCATGCCCTGCTCGCGAATCCGCAGTAGCAAGGAGTCAAGGCATGTTCAGCCTTCCCGTCATCTACACCCACCTCGGCTTCATGGCCATTGTGGCCATTTCCGTCTATGCGCAGAACGTCACGGGCTTTGCGCTTGCCTTGGTGCTGCTGGGGCTCGTGGGCCTGCTTGATCTGGTTCCGCTTCCGGATGCGGCCAATGCCGTCACGGTCTTGGGCATTGTGAACGCGGCCGTTTTCTTGTACCGGCGTCGCCCGCTCAATATCGAGCCCGCCATCAAGCCCGCCATTGTGACCGGTCTGCTTGGAACCGTGGTCGGCATGGCGGTTCTCAGCTTTCTGGCGGCCAATGCCTACGGCATCTTGAAAATCCTGCTTGGCGTGTGCATTGTGGTGTGCGCGCTGTTGCTGTGGCGTACCGCCGCCCCCTATCCCAAGACTTCCGGCCCCCGGCTGTTTGCCGTGGTGGGCGGGCTTTCCGGCCTGATGGGCGGCGTGTTCGGCGCGCCGGGCCCCCCGCTGGTGTATGCGGCGTATCGGCAGCCCTGGTCCATGGCGGTTGTGCAGGAGTCGCTCATTCTCTCCTTTGGCGCGCTTGGGGTACTGCGCGCAACCGTCATGATCGCGCTGGGACAATTCAATATGCAAGCGCTGATTCTGACCCTGGAAGCCATTCCCGTTGTGTTGATCGTGACGTTCTTTGCCGCCAATTCGCCGCCGCCCTTGCCCAAGGAAAAAATGAAAACCCTCGTGTGCGGGCTGTTGGTGTGCGCAGGCGTGGGCATGCTGTTTTAGAAATTCACTTGTCAACAGAAATCCGGGAATGCAAAATCGATCCACTTTTACTTGTGATCCCCCTTTCTGCTGAATAAAAGGTATTTCATGGCCTCATACAAAGCGGTGGCGTTTGTCAGCGTGATGGCTGTCAGTCTTTTCGCATACAACCCTGCCCAGGCTCAGGGAAGTGGCTTTGTGGAGTTCATGAAGTCGCAATCCGAAGTTGACGCCAAGAACCGGGCGGAAGCAAAAAGCAACTTCGCCGAGCGGCTCAAACTAGCGAATCAGGGCGATGCGAAAGCCCAGTATGAAGTGGGGGTAACTTACGCCTTGCCGCTGCATGGGCAGGCCACGCAGGATGACGTTGCCGCGTTTCAATGGTTCTTGAAATCAGCGCGGCAAGGCTACCTGCCTGCCCAGGAACAGGTGGCGGCTCTCTACAGTAGCGGCAAGGGTGTTGAGAAAAATCCGGAGCAGGCTTTCCAATGGCACCAGAAAGCGGCCGGGCAAGGTAGCAGGGCGTCAATGCTGACGGTGGCGGGCAGCTATGAGCGCGGCGAAGGGGTGGCTGAGAATCCTAGAAAAGCGCTGGAACTCTACCTGAAAATCGCGGAAAAAACGGACGACACCAGCTACAGCAGGGCAACCTTGTCCTTGCTTTCGCTCTATCAAAAACACTATCCCGCTGATCATCAAAACATTCTGCGCTGGATGGAAGCGGCCTATGCCAGTGGCTGGCACCACCTGGACAGCGACTTGATCAGCGCGTATTCGGAAGGCAAGTTGACGCCGCCGAACGATGCAAAAGTACGTCAATATTTGAGTGACATGTACGATCGGTCCAGGATGGATCCAGAAGAAATGTTTCTGCTCGCCACCTTTTATGAGGCAGGCCGGGGCGGTAAAAAAGACGTCGACAAGGCCAATGAACTGTTCGCCAGACTGGCGAAGGCCGGTTATCCGGATGCCGTGTTGCGGGAAACCGTCAAAGAGAAGCAAGCCGCCGCCGAGCGTGGAAACGCCCAAGCCCAGCATGACCTCGGTGTGGCTTACAGCAGAAAACACAACAAGTCAGCGCAAGACATTGATCAGGCCTTCTTTTGGCTGGAAAAGGCCGCCAAGCAAAATCACAAGCAGGCGCAACATGCCCTGGCCCAGTTTTATCTGCGGCCAGATGCTGGTGAGCGGCGGAGCCAGGCGAAAGCCGTTGCGCTGTATGAAGAGATGGCCAGGAATGGGGATGCCGACGTTCAGCTTGAGCTTTTCAAATACTATCAAGGCCAGGATGATGCCAAGGCCTTGCATTGGCTTGCCACGGCCGCCCAGCAAGGCGATGCGCGCGGCCAGTACGGCATGGGTTATGTGCTGTTCAACGGGCATCTGGGTACCGAGAAAAATCATCCCAAGGCGGTGGACTGGTTTCTGGCCTCGGCGGAGCAGGGTCATCCCCTTGGCATGTTCGAAATGGGGCATATGTATGACCATGGGCACGGCGTTGAGAAGAACTTGAACAAGGCGCTGGAATGGTACGAGAAGTCAGCCAAGCGTGGCGTTGAGGCAGGCGCCAAAAAAGTTCGGGAACTCAACAAGCCGTAGCGAGCGCTGCTCGCGAACCGCCCCCCTTTCGTGGACCGAACTCACTCTCGTCTTTCCTGGTACAGGTGCTTCATGACGCAATCCCGAACACTGGTCTTGGCAGGCATGCTGACGGCCAGCCTGTTGGCATCCGCCCCTTCGTACAGTCAGGATCCCCGCATCGTGGAAGGGATCGCGGCGCACGGAGACAACGAATCCAAGAACCGGGCGGCGGCAAAAGCCCGCTTCGCCGACGTCCTCAGCCAGGCGCGGCGGGGCGATGCCCAGGCTCAGTATGAGGTGGGCCTGACGTATGCCTTGCCCATTCTGGGGCAGGTCGAGCGGGACGCCGTCGCGGCGTTTCAGTGGTTCCTGAAAGCTGCCCAGCAAGGCTATTTGCCGGCGCAGGAAGTGGTGGCGAGCCGCTATCACAGCGGTGACGGTGTGGAGAAAAATCCGCAGCAGGCCTTTCAATGGAACCAGAAAGCGGCCGAACAAGGCAGCAGCAAGGCCTGGCTGGCCCTGGCGTCAGCCTACGCAGGCGGAGACGGGGTGGCTGCCCAGCCGGAAAAAGCGTTGGAAATTTATCGGCGATTCGTCAACAAGCCAGGTGATCCCAACGAAGCCCGGGCGACGCTTGCCTTGCTTCGCTTGTATCTAAAGGACTACCCCAATGATCACCGGAACATTCTGCACTGGATGGAAAGGTCCTATGCCAACGGCGCGCGCCATCTGGGTCGGGACTTGGTTCGTGCCTATTCGGAAGGCAAGCTGGCACCGCCGGATGATGCCAAGGTTCGTCGCTATCTGAACGAAATGGCGGAGGAGGATAGGAAGGCGGCGGATCTCTTTCTGCTTGCCACCTTGTATGAAACAGGCCGGGGCGGCCCCAAAGCGCCGGACCAAGCCAATGCGCTGTTCGCCCGCCTGGTGAAGGCGGGTTATCCGGATGCCGTGTTGCGGGAAACCATCCGGCAACAACGTCCTGCCGCCGAGCGCGGCGATGCTCAGGCGCAATACGAGCTGGGCGTTGCCTACAGCAAGCGGAATGCCGACGCGCAAGATCTGGATCAGGCTCGACATTGGCTGAACCAGGCGGCGCAACAAGGACATCAGCAGGCAAAAAGCGTCTTGGCGGCGCTGCGCCAGCCGTCGGATGCCGATGCGGGGGGAGGCCCGGAAAGCGCCGAAGCCATGATTGAAACACTCGCCCAGAACGGCGATGCCGATAGCCAGCTCAAGCTATACGAGCACTATCGACGTCTGGATCCGGCCAAGGCCTTGCATTGGCTGTCCGCTGCAGCCCGGCAAGGTCATGCCGACGCCCAGTTCCTGCTGGGCTTTGCCACGTCCACGGGATTGCTGCGCGTGAAGCGTGACCCGGTCAAAGCTCTGGAGTGGTATCGCGCCGCGGCGGAGCAGGGCCATCCCAGGGCCATGTACCAGCTTGCTCGCGCATACGAAACTGGCGAGGGCGTTGACAAAGACCTGACCCAAGCCCTGGCCTGGTATGAGCGCTCCGCGGCGGGCGGCGTCCAAAACGCCGCACAAAAAGTGCGCCAGCTCACCACTCCATAGCGCGAGCCCTGCTTGCGAACCGGCCGTCCTGGTCGTGGGGCTCCCCCCCACTCCTACGGCCCGAGATCTATCTTCAGCCGCTCCCCCGCTGCCAACGCCTTCGCCCATCTGCTCGACAGCGCTTGCGCGTTGGCCAACTGATCACGGCTCAAGGTTGGCGCCAAACGGTCCCGACTCTGCTTGGCTATCTGTTCAGTGGCAGCGGCCAGGTTGTAGAGCGCATACGCCACCACCGCGTCGGGCTCCACACTGAGACCAAATTGATACATGCTGCCCAAATCGTACTGGGCCCAGGCATGGCCCTGCTCGGCGGCTTGAAGAAACCAGGCATGGGCTTGGGCATAATCCTGCGGCACACCCGCAGCAAGATAATACATGCTGCCCGCGTTGTATTGAGCCCAGCCATGGCCTTGCTCGGCGGCCTGTTGGTACCAGGCCAGCGCTTGGAAGGGGTCCAGGGTGACGCCCAGCCCGTTGGCATACAGAATGCCCAGATGGAACTGGGCATCGGCATGACCTTGATCGGCCGCGGCGCGGAACGCAATCAGCGCTTCTTGATAGTCCTGACGCTGATACGCGGCGACGCCTTGCTCCACATCGGCCCGGAGGGGCGGAGGGAGCAGGAGGATGGCGCAAGCCAGACACAGCGTGGAAAAGCGGCGGCTTTCCCTGACGGACGAAAACAAACGATCAGTGCTCATGGGTCCGACCTCTGCGTCTTTTCGTAGGCATCAACTGTATCTATTGTGGGAGAGAAGTCTAGCTGAGAACGGATGAGGAAAGCGGAACGGTTGGTGCTTTGTCGTTGGTTACACCGTTCCGCTTGGAAACCTCACTTTTAGGTGGGTGTAATACCGGCTTCTTTCACGGTGCGCACCAAGGCTTGTCGCTCAGCGGATGGGTAGAAATGAAAAACCCTTGTAACTCATTGAATTACAAGGGTTTTATGAATTTGGCGGAGAGGGTGGGATTCGAACCCACGGTACGGGGTTACCGTACGCCTGATTTCGAGTCAGGTACATTCGACCACTCTGCCACCTCTCCGGGATACTGCTGTGAAAA
>Ga0172382_10012038_pt1 | contig 11346 bp, 13 predicted proteins | sample Leawel138RmetaG_FD_122245 | JGI IMG/M metagenome (GOLD analysis project Ga0172382, IMG submission 122245) | Leachate microbial communities from a municipal landfill in Southern Ontario, Canada - Leachate well 138R metaG | ecosystem: Engineered > Solid waste > Landfill > Unclassified | place...
AGATCGTTGCGTCCATGGTTCCTGTTCTCTCCTACGATGTCTCAGATCCTTCGAGCGCGACGGTCGATGTGGGCGCTTCACGCCCGCGGCTCTTCCGATCAGGCCGCCGCCGCGAACTTCTGCTGGATGCGGAAGACGATGAACTCGCCGGGCTTGTTCGCTGCGATGTAGATGTCGCAGATGACCTCGCCGGCCTCCTCGTTGTCGGAGGTGTTGTTGGTCTCGTCGCAGATGACGGCGACCGCCTCCGAGAAGGTCGTGCCCGCGAAGTAGCCCTGGTTGAAGAGGTTCCGAAGGAACGACTCGACCGAGAGCTGGATCCGCTGGCGCAGCGACGCACCGACGTTCTCGAACACGAAGCCGTGGGTGCCGTTGAAGATCGACACCTTGAGGAAGTTGAAGAGCCGGCGGACCTGGACGTACCGGAAGTCGTCCGGGGGGTTCTCCAGCGTCCTCGCGCCCCAGACCGCGCGGCCGGTCTGCGGCGTGTCCACCAGGGCGTTGACCTGGCTCTGGAAGAAGGTGTCGATCTCGGCGAACTCCAGCCTCCGCTCCAGGCCGTTCGTGAAGAGAAGCTTGCCGTCCTCGGTGCCGGCCGGGGCCTTCGCCACGTTCTTGTTGCTGTCCGTGCGCGCGTACACGCCAGCGATGTGTCCGATCGGGGGGATGTTCGTGCCGCGTTCGGTGAGCGGGTCGGTCACCCGGATGTACGGGTAGTAGAGCGCGCCGTAGCTCGACGAGATGCCGAGCGTGAACCGGCGCCAGTCGCGCACCTGCTGGGGGGTCATGCCCGGCGGCGATGCGAGGATGACGAACCACTTCCCGTTCGACTCGGCCTCGGCGATCTGGTCGCCGGCCATCGTGACGTCGCCGGCCGCATCCGGGATGCCGAGGTTCAGCAGCTCGTCCGTGGTCAGGAGCGCGTACATGCCGCGCCGCGCCGTCTTGAGCGACGGGTTGGTCATCTCCGCGCGCGTGATGCCCGCCACGCCGTCCGAGCCGCCCGTGAGTGCGTTCTCGGTGCTCGTCGCTGCCGGCGTCTTGCGGTGCGTGAGCTGGACGATCGAGCCCGGCACCGCTCCGGTCGGTGCCGCTGCGTTCGAGGTCTCGGCCACCTGGACCGGCGCCACGGTTCGGAAGGCGATCTTCCCGGTGTCGTAGTCGACCTGGTTGTACCCGGCCGGTGCAGCAGGATCGACGTCACCGATGAGCGCGCCAGAACCGTCGTCCGTGATGGTCCGGGCCGTGCCGGTGTTGTCGATGTAGGTGATGGACACGGAGCCGGGCTGGACCGGCGTCTCCAGGGCCGTCGTTCGGAACGCGATCGGCACTTCGGGATAGCCGTCCGGATCGGCGGCGGCCGTCGACCCGAAGTTCTGGTTCGCACCCTCGCCGGAACCAGCGGCGCGCACGCGCTGCTTGCCGTTGAGGGTGTCGGGGGCCACGGCCTCGTTGGCCGGATCCACGAGCGAGACCAGATCGGACCCCTGGGTCGGGTCGTTCAGCGCCGTGATGATGTAGTCCGGGTCGGACGCGTCCGTGAGCGAGAGGTCGGAGAACGTCTCCTCGACCACACCGTCCAGGAGCACCTGGACGTCGTAGCGCGAGTAGGTCGCGGTCGCGCGCGCGAAGCTGCCCTCGTTGCCGCGCACCTGGACGGAGACGCCGTTGGCCCACACGCCCGCCGAGATCGGATCGATGTCGAACGCGTTGACGGTGTACGCCGCGCGGACCTGCGTCTGGTCGGCCGGCGTCGCCGGAGCCGTCGTCGTGAAGGAATACGCGCCGGTGTCGTAGTCGATGGTGCCCGGAGCCGCGAGCGCGACGCCCGTCAGCGCCCCAGCGCCATCGTCCGTGATCGTGTAGAGGACCCCCTCGGGGGTGTAGTCCACGGTGATGGCCGACGCCGCATCCGGCTCCTGTCCGGTCTCGACCGACAGATTCCAGTGGCCGGTGGCGTAGTCGATGAACCCGCGGGTGTCGCCCGCACCATCCTTGAGGATCCCGTCCTTGGCCGGATCGGTGTACGTGACCGGCGCTGCGGTCACCATCGTGTTCACCGTCACGGTCCCGGGGATGATCTTCGCGCTGCCCGCCACGACCACGCGCCCCGCGAAGTCGGCGACCGATCCGTCGGCCGCAGGCGTGTTGTTGGAGGCCGCTGCGACCACGGGCGCGGCATCGTCACGCCAGGTGATCGACACCGACTCGGGCTCGACCGGCGCGCGGGCGAGATCGCCCGCGAATGCGACCGTCACGCCATCGCCCGTCTCGATGACCTCCTCGGAGACGTCGCTCGTGACGAAGCCGTCCGCCTCCGCGGCATCGGAGGCCACCACGCGCACGATGTACGCCCGCCTGCCGCCGTTCGCGAAGAACGCGAACAGATGCAAGGGGAGCCCCGACTGGTCGGTGAAGCCGCCGAAGACCCGCTGGAACTGCTCGAACGAGCTGACCAGGACGGCCTCGTCGACCGGGCCACGGACCGTCCCGCCGACGGTCCCGTAGGTGCTCGTGGAGACGCCCGTGATGGGCGCCACTCCGCGCCGACGCTCCTCGACGTAGACGCCGGGATGAAGCCTCTCAGCCATGGTCAGATCCTCCGCCTCTCAGGTGGGGTGAGAGAGAAACGTTCAGCGGTTGTGTCGACGCCTCTTCCGCGTCGACCCGCTCTGCTTCTCCTCCTCCACCGGAGACGGGGACTCACCGTCAGCCGGAACTGCTTCTGCTGCTGCTTCTTCCGCGACCGGAGCCGCTGCCGACTCTTCTACCACATCCGGATCACTCGGAGTGCCAGGAGTCGGCTCGACCTCGACCTCGACCGGCGCCTCGGCCTCGGGCCGAAGTGACCCCCGATCTGCCTCGACGGGCACCGCGGCGGGCGCTGGCACGGCAGATTCTCCGGCCAGACCCGGGGCGGGGGCATCCTTCGTGCGCACCACGAGGCCCGCGCGGACGAGGTGCGCGACCTGAGCGGTCGTCGCCTGGAACTTCGACCCTCGGGTCATGACCACAGATCCACGGTCGATGGTATCGACCGGGGTGGGTGTCCGCCCCTTGAAGTACCAAGTCGCCATCACCGAGTCCTTGCCAGCTTCGTCCTCAGGGGTCCAGTTCTGACCACGAGATTCGGGGTCGTGGGTGCCACGAAGGGCTCCTCGAAGTCCAGCTCCCCCTCGACCCTCACCGGGACCGTGTGCCCGTGCATGCGATCGGCGATGTCAGAGATCTCGGCCAGGTTCTCGTAGGAGTCCACGAAGGCGTAGTACCCACGCTCGTCCCCCTCCGAGTCGCGGACGTAGACCTGGCCGTAGGCCCAGAGGTGACGCCCCACGTGACGCAGGATCCGATCGGCTTGCGCCCGGAAGCGTGCACGGATGTGGACGTCGTACGAGAGGTCGAACGGACGTGTCCACGCCTTGATCTCGACGCGTGAGGGCCCCCTGACGCCTCCGGACGAGGTGACCTCGCTGGATCCGTGGGCAGGGACCGCGTATTCGTGACCCCCGCCGAACCAGCGGGCCATGGCCGGCTGGATGGACCCGCGCGAGATCACGATCTGGGGGAGCCGGCTCTCGGAGTACGTGTCCTCCGGCTCCCCCATGTAGACCGGGATCAGGCCGTGGTACTCGTCGGGGCCGGTCACACCGAGAACGCGGAGGGCGTAGACCTCCGCCACCTCGCCATCAAGCTCGACCGAGACCAGTTCGGAGCCGAAGGTCTCGGCGAGCCCGACGTCGAAGTCCTCGATGAAGACCTGGCCCGTCCGCCCGTTGGCCACGAACTACGCGCTCAGGAGGCGCGCGAACCGCCGCCGACGCCCTGGGTGATGTCGCCCTCGCTGTCCATGCATGCGCGGATGACCTCGCCCCCGAGCTGCGCCGTCTTGGCCGCACCGGCCCAGGCACTCAGCTCCTCGGCCGAGGCCGAGTCCGGATCCGGCATCGGCGGGATGAGACCGTCCTCCGCCATCTGGTCGGCGACCGCCACGATCGCGTCGAGCGCGTCGTCGATCGAGATGTCGCACCGAGCGGCGACCGCCATCGCGGTCTGCTCGATGTAGCTCTCGAACGCCTCGGCGTCGGTGTGCATGTTGTTCACGCCGCCGTCGCCGCCGCGGAGCGGATCGCCCGTGGGCGCCGTGTCCGGAGCACCGAAGCTGCCGCCGCTGCCGACGTACATCTCCACGAGCCCCTGGTTCTCGTTCATCTGGAACGCGGCGATGCCCTTGAGCAGGGCTCCGTTGACCTTGTGGACGTTCATGACCTGATCTTCCTCCGTCGATCTCAGGTGCGGACGTACCGCTGGAAGCCCTGGATCCGCCTGACGTCTCCGACCTTACCAGACTTCGTCGTCAGGGGCCTCTCCCAGCGGTGCTCCGATGGGACCGACAGCCACCGGAGATACGACTTGAAGAGCTGCTTCACGAGGACCGTCCTGGCGAACCTGATCGACGGCCGCCAGTGCGCCACGTGTGGAGCATCCCCCAGACCAAACTCCCTGCGCAACACTTCCCATGCCAGATCACGGGTTACCCGACGCTCCAGGAGCACCGGGTGCTTGCGGGTGATCGATACGCCCAGCAACCTCAGCTCACGGACGACGCTCGGCAGATCCACCGTCCGCCGACGCTCGATCTCCACTGCCTCGCGAGCGGATACCCGGCGAGCCACGATCGACGCCAAGCGCTTGGCGGGCTCGTACGGGAGGGTCCCCATCGTCCACGGGTTCTGGCGCCAGAGGACCACCGACGCTGGATCCACGACCTGTCCTGCCACCATGCGCGGCCGGACAAAGAGCACCGTGCGCGGCGCGTCAGCGTGGGTGAGGCGGTGCGAGAACGCGTAGCCGGCTACCGTGACCCCTGCGGCGCTGTCCACGTCGGGCAGGTGGAAGCGTCGCACCTGGAGCAGCTTCGCGTACTGGGGGATGTCTTGGGGGGCCAACCTCTGGAGGTGCGGAAGAATCTCCAGTGCAAGATCCTCGGGGAAGTGGTGGACGATCGCCGCCACCCGACCTTCCAGCTCCGAGGCCATCCCGAAAACGCGACGGTTTTGCTGCCGCTGCCCTACCGTGAACCTCACCGATCCACCCTCTGGTGAGAGTCGATGGGCTTCCACGGGTCGTCACCCTCCTCCATGACCCGGCTGAGCACAGGGAGGTGGCGCTTGCACACGCCGACGAGGCCGGGCCCCTTGTTGCCCTCGACGACCTTGGAGGCAGGCTGGCCGCACCGGAAGCAGAGCTTCGCGATCAGCTCCCTCGTCAAGGGACCCTGATACTCAGGGAACCCGAGCCCCGAGAGCGGGCCGCCGCACTCCTTGCCCTCGTACCCGACCCGGCACTGATCGAGCCCTCTGTCGCGGGCCCAGTGGAGGTGGACGCACATCGCGCACGGGAAGGCGTAGCCCTCAGCGAGGGCCGTTTGGACCTTGTCCCTGGGGATCATGTGCCAACGCTCGTGGCCCACTGCCGGCCGTACGGGCCTGGCGCGCTGGGGCGGACGAAGAGGTTCTGCGGGACCTGGCCGGGGGCCCAATCCTTCGGCGGCTCGACCCAGAGGACATAGCGGCTCGTGTCGACGAAGTAGGTGGCGTCAGACCCCTGATCGGTGTCTCGCACACGCACGATCCCGCGTTCGGCGTCGACATCCTCGACGTACCCCTCGACCATCCTGTCTCCGCCGGCCGAGCGTACGACCACGTACTGTCCCACCGCGATGGGAACCTTCATGGCCTCGGCGAGCTGGTCGGAGAGCATCGGCATCAGATCCTCGTGTTCTCGACCTTGCGCTCGGCCCGGAACTCGGACCGCGACTCCAGTCCGAGCTTCCACAGAATGAACGCCGAGGTACCCATGACATGGGTGTCGCTGTCCACGCTCGCCTTCACCACATCCCAGTAGGAGGGCTTGGCCACTTCGGCGAACGGGCGTTCTGTCCACAGCTCGATGACGTCGCCGATCTTGGGATCCGGCGCGCCAACGTCCTCGAACTCCTTGCGCGGGATGTGCAGCGTGGCGTTGGAGGACTTCTTGAGACCCTCGGCACTGCCCTGGTACTCGCTGTCCTCGACCTGGAGCGTGCCGCTCATCTCCCACGGACCGTGGAACTCCCAGTCCTTCCCCTCGGCGCTCGGCTCTCGATAGAGCGGGTGGTGGTTCTTCGCCCGACGGAGCGAGTAGAGCATGACCGGGGTGCCGCCCAGCCGTGCGGCCTCCTGGGCGTACGAGTCCCACAGCGGACGCTCGACCGCCGCCGTCGGATCGTCCGGAAAGATCCTCCGGATCCGATCGACGCCGCCCCCGCGGTAGAGAGTGTCGAGCTTCGGCTTGGTCACATCACCGCCCCTGGAAGAGCACCTCTCCGACGTTGATGAACCCGGGCGCGGACAGCTCGCCGAGGAGTGCCGCCTTGGCCTTGCCGAGGTTCGCCCTCAAGACGGTCTCCATGGCCTTGTCCCTCGGGCTGGAGGCGACCTTGCGGCGGGTCAGCCTCCGAAGCTGCCGGACGACCTTGAGGCGCTCACCGTCTCGGCTCGCGAACACGGCCGACATCGGCGAACTGAACCTCCCATCACGCCCGTGGTACGTCGTCCGCGCAACGATCTTGGCCTTCAACTTCCTGTCCACGTCACACCTCAGGCTCGATCTCCCTGAAAACCGAGCGGAACTGGGAGAACTTCGACGGGGGAGTACCCTTGATGCCTCCACCGAGGGGACGCTTCTCGAACGCGTGCTGCATCGCCCGCCGAACCCCCTTCTGGGTCGGCTTCACCGAGTCGAGCTTACCACCCTCCCGATAGGGCCCCTTCAAGTAGCCGTGCTTCGTCAGGGACGACCGGCAGATGTTCCACGCCCCCCTGACGCTCTTGCCCCTCTTCTTGTTGAGCGCGAGGACGCAATGGGCGAGCTGCGCGTTGACCTGCCCGGCCTTGTCCGACGCACGGGCCTGGGACTTGCGAATGTGCTTCTCCTTGCCCGCCTCCTTCGACCGCTGACGACGCTCCTTTCGCTCTTTCTGGGCCTGATCCATGGCCTTGCGCATCGCTGCCTTGCGCTTCTTAGCGATCGTCTCCGCCCGCTTTTGCTGGGGGGTCTTCGCCTTCGCACGCTTCGCGGCGTCCGCCGCGATCTTCTGCGCGGCCTTGCGCTTGGCCTCGGACGCCGAGTCCTGGTCGGAGTCCTCTTCCCCCAGACCACGCACGTGCGCTCTGCGCACCACCAAGGTGTGGGGGCGCATGGCCGCGAGCACGTTGTCGAGGGGGATCAACATCAGCCGGTGATGAATGGCACGGGCTCGCTCAGAGCCTGGATCGCTTCGTTCAGAGCCTCGATCTCGCCCTGGGCCTCGCCGAGGAGAGTGTCCCCGTCCAGGGTCTTCGATCCGCTGCCGGCGGGCATCCCGTCGGTGTACTTCCCGCGCACGCGGGCGAGGAGCCACTTCGCCTTGGCGAGGGCGTAGCGGAGAATGATATCGCGATCGCGGAAGAGGATGCGCCTCCGGAAGTCGTTGATCGGGGTGGTCGCCGGGGGAACCGGATCGTCGGTCACGATGACCGTCGAGAGGTACTCGGCCAGCATCGCGCCCGACCTCTGGGCGTTCGGGTAGACGTGGACGGTGTTCGTCCCCTTGTCGTACTCCCAGGCCGGTTCGCTGCCGATGACCCGCCTGGCGGTTTCCGCGTGCTGGAGGATGAGCTTGAAGGTCCCGTAGAAGCTACCCCCGGGGACCCCGGTGACCGAGGAATAGGCGACCGGGATCTGATCGACGTCGATGAAGGCGTAGGGGTTGACCGCGGCGATGATGTCGAGCGCGACCCCCGGGAAGGTCACGTTGACCACGATGTCGCAGTCCTCGGGCATCGTGTAGTCCACGATGCCCGGAATCAGGTTGACCACGGCGCGCCGCCGGATCCCCCTACGCCCCACCCACCACCGAAGGGCGTCGGCGAACGCCATCTCCAGGTGCTCGGGGAGAAGTTCGAGCACCACGACGCCGCCACCGAGTTGGAGCTTGATCCACTCGATGGCTTCCGTCTTGTTCATGGGGTCGGTCATGGACCGTCACCTCTCCCCGAGATGGTAGCTCACTCCTGAGTGGGGGGCGCCGCGGAGCCGCCCTCATCGCCCTCCGGAGCACCGCCCTGGCTGCCCTCGCCCCCCTCCGGGGCACCGCTCTTGTCGCCCTCGTCCTGAGCCGCGGCGCCAGCGGAGGATCCATCCTCCCTCTCCTTGGCCGCGGAAGATCCCTCGGAGCCATTCTCCTGGGTCTGGGACGAGCCCTCCGTGGCCGCGGCGAGCGCCTCGCGGACAGCCGCGCGGAGGTGGTCCTCCTTGCGACGGAGGTCGACCGGGAGGTTGTTCTCCCGCGCGAAGTCCTGGAGCTGCTCCCGACTCATCGCGTCGATGTCGGCTGGCGCCCCGGTCCCCTTCACCTTGGCCGGCGGTCCCTCCACCTTGGCCGGCGCCTGAGTCGAACCGCCGCCCTCCAACGCTCCGGCGAGCTTGCTCGCGCCGGACCTGGTGATCGAACCCTCGCTCTTCACCTCCGCGGGAGGCGCGACCGGCGCGGTGGCCGCCGGCTTCGTGGCCTCGTCGGGGAGCTGGGTCAGGAAGCCCATGCCGGCGAACTTCGCCCACTGGGGGCCGTAGAGGGTCTCGTGATCGCGGATCTTCCGGTCGCCACCACCCACGTGGAGGGTGAGATCCTTGCCGATCCATGCCTTGGCCTTGGTGAAACGCGGGGTGCTCATCGAGTGATCTCTCCTGGTCAAAATGAAAACGGGAGGACTCGGTTGTAGCCGAGACCTCCCGTCGATGTCGAGGGCAGAGCCCCTCAGCGGATCAGAGGCCGCCGGTGATCGTCACCCGACCGAACCACTCCGGGCGGAGGAGCTTGGTCGCGTACCGGGTCCTCATCCCCTTGCGGTAGGTCTGATCCTCGGGGTCGAGGAAGGTGGGCGTCATCTGGAGCGGGACGTACGGCGAGAACACGAACCCCGCGTCCAGGTAGCTCTGGCCGCGGAGGCCGAGCATGATCTGGTTGAAGCGGAAGAACGGATCCTGGTACCCGAACCACTTGTTCGCGAGCGGGCCCATCTTGATGATGCCCTGGTGCGACGAGATCGGTCCGTAGCTGGGCGGGACGACGGTGCCGTCGTACTGACCGGCCTGCTGACCGATGGAGTTCATCCACGGAGCGGCGTAGTCGCCGTGCGTCTGGAGCTGGACGATCTTCGCCGAGATCTCCGGCGAGGTCACGAACCAGTTCGCGGGTGCGCGCAGCGTCTTCTTGTGGATGAGGAAGCTGACGGCCGACATGCGGGTCAGCACCGAGCGGATGTGGTCGACCTCGGAGATGCCCGCGGGCACGGTGAAGTCGAAGGTCGAGGTCGTCGTCGCCGAGGCCACGAAGAGCTGATCGAGGATGTCGCGGTCCAGCTCCAGCGCGATCTCCTGCGAGATGCCGGCGACCAGCTCGGTCTCCGCGTCGATGCCGTGCAGCGAGCGGAGGTCGTCCGCCGCCTCCGCCGACCAACGAGCCTTGAGCTTCCGCGTACGCGCGCGGATGGTCTCGAAGTCGATGTCGATGAAGACATCCGGGACCTGCCGGTTGCCCTCCGAGTCGTAGTAGTAGGTGGCCACGATCTTCCGGCCAGCACCGGAGGTCGGAGCTGCCGTGAACTTGAAGGCCGTCACCTGACCGTTGGCGTAGTTGATCGAGCCCGCCACCACGTCACCCGTGAAGCCGCCCGCTCCGTTGTCCACGGCCTCCTGTACGACCGTGCCGTCCGCGTCGACGTCCTGGATCATGACCGAGTAGCCCTCGGAGGCATCCAGCGGACGCACCGGGCTGTACTGGAGCACCACCGAAAGCGCGCCGCCGGCACCGCCGTAGGCCGATCCGTCGGGGATCGCGAGCGTCTCGTCGGTGACCTTCTCGCTCGTGTAGTCCCGGTCGAAGTTCTGGATGAGGTTCGAGCCGGCCGACGTCGTGCCCTTCGACTTGCCGTGCTTGTACTCGAAGTAGAACACGGCTCCGACGGGCGCCGTCATCGGCTGCACCGAGACGATCTCGTTCGCGATCAGGTTCGGGAACACGCGGCGCAGGACGGGGAAGATGTACTTCGTGTACGACCCCGCGTTGGCCGCGAGCGTGTCCTCCGAGAGCTGACGCTGCATGTCGCGCAGCTCGTTCTCGAACAGGATGGCCATCACCTTGCGGGTGTAGGGATCCTTCACGCCGCCGAGGAACCTGGCGAACTTCTGCTCCAGGAGCGCGGTGTAGCTCTCGTCCCGAACGGACTGCTGCCCCGCCTCTCGAATCTGTCGTGCTTCCATCTCCGTGATCTCCGTACTGGTGCCTACTCAGTTGGTCTCATTCTTCTTCTACCGACGCAGCCCTCAGGAGCGGGGAGAACCCGAGAGCTTGTCGAACTGGTCGTCGTCGAGACCGAACTGCTCCAGGAGACCAGACCCCTGGTGAGCCCCATTCGTCTTCGCGCCCGCGCCGGGACCATCACGGGTCTCGACGAGGGTGGAACCCTTGCCGCGCTGTGCGCGCTCGCGGATACGCCGCGCCGTGTCGTCGCCGAGATCCGCCGAAGGCGTGAACTCCACGCGCCCGACGAACCGATCGACGTCCTCCTTGCTCCCGAGCACCATGTCCTCGGCGAGCGTGCGGATTCGCTGTCTCTCGGCCTCCGGCCGATCGGAGAGCTTGCGCTCCAGGTGGAGCTGCACCTGATACTCCTCGGCGAGCTTCACCGCCGAGCGCGCCTTCTCGATGGCCTCGTCGCGCCTCTTGTGCGCCTCGGCGAGCTTGGCCTCCACGTCGGAGAGCTGACCCTTGAGTCCCTCGATCTGCTGGGCCAGCTCGTCGTGCTGCTCGGCGGCCTCGTCCGAGGCCGGACGAACGTGCTTGAACTCCTTGAGGAGCGCGTCGATCTTGCCGTCCATCTCCTGGATGGATGGGTACGCGGTGACGTCGCCGATCAGGCGGATGATCGTCTCCTTCGAGGGGTGGTCGAGAACCCGGCGCTCCAGGTGGAGCGTGTAGCCAGCCTTCTTGGCGAGCGTCTCAGTCTCCTGCTTCTCGCGGACGTGCTTCTGCACCTCCAGCTCGCGATCGGCGAGCTTCTGGCTCAGCTCCGCGATCCGGCGCTCCTTCTCCTCGACGTCGGCCCTGACCTTCTCCCCCATGCCGAACGGCGTGACGAGGGAGACGATCTGCTCCAGCACGGTCTTCGCACCGGCCACCTCGGGATCGCTCTCCAGGTCGGAGCGTGCCTTGCGGTACGACTCCTCGGCGAGGTTCTCCACGGTCCGCCGAAGCTGGGACTGGAA
>Ga0172382_10012040_pt1 | contig 11346 bp, 2 predicted proteins | sample Leawel138RmetaG_FD_122245 | JGI IMG/M metagenome (GOLD analysis project Ga0172382, IMG submission 122245) | Leachate microbial communities from a municipal landfill in Southern Ontario, Canada - Leachate well 138R metaG | ecosystem: Engineered > Solid waste > Landfill > Unclassified | place...
ACTTAACTTTAATACTGAAGTAAACGATGAAGCTTTCAACTACGCTAAGTATAAGTTAACTGAAAACATCGATATGAGTGTTTTAGCTCCTGGTGTTTATAATGTACCACAGAAAATTTTCTTTGGTGAATTCAGTGGTGAAAATCCTTTAGCTACTGATTTAGATGAAAACTTCTATATTTACGGACTTACCATCACTAATAATTTCAGTCTAAACAACGAACATTACTCAGGTCTTTTCAGTCGTTTAGGTGCGGGTTCAGTAGTTTCTGATTTAAACTTTACTCAATCAGAATTATTGTTTAGTGATACTGATGAAATCTTCTCTTATAGTTTCTATATGGGAGCTATAGCCGGAAGAATGATTAATGCGACAATTGAAAATGTGTTAGTAGATGTCCAGTATTCTTTAGGTAATGATGCCATTGGTAGAACTTATTTAGGCGGAATCGTCGGTGAAGCTTCCGGTGTTCTTTCCAAAGTTGCTAGTAATGGTGAACTTAATTTAGAAAACCACAGCTTTGTTGCTGGACAAGCAATTAGGCCAGATTATCATATCGGTGGAATTGTTGGTGCTGCTTCAGATACTTCAAAATTACGAGTAGTTGAAGCCATTAATAATAGTGTAATTACTGGATTTAAGACAACTAGTGATATTGATTTAGCCAGTGGTTCAACTGAAATAAATGTTTATATCGGTGGAGTAATCGGCTACTTAAAAAATTCTTCAAGCGCAATCCATGAATTAGTTTATGTTTCCAATAAGGGAGATATATACGTAAAGGATGTTTTGGAAAGAGAAGCAGTCCAAGCTTACCAATATGTTGGTGGCGTTTTTGGTTATTTAGAAGGCCTAGCGCCAATATTAGAAGCTGATGGTGAATATAAGTTTGCTAATCTTTATAATGAAGGTGACTTGTATTCAGAATATATTAATTCTACCGCAGAGATCAAGTCTGCGGGTATTGGTATTTCTAACACCAGTGAAGACACAGAATTCGCCTTGATGTTTAATCATGGTAATTTTGATTATGCTTTAGTAGATTCAGGAGATGTATTAACAGAATATGCTTCTGATTTAATTATCTCTGAATATGGTGAAGGTGATAATAGGTTTCTTGGGTTTTTTGGAAACGATAATCGATGGATAGAAATATATAACGGTACAGGAGAATCAGTAAGCCTTTCTGGGTATTCTCTAAGATATAACTCAGGTAGTAGCACTAGTTGGTCTACTGTGTTAAATTTGTCCGGAACAATTGCTCATGGAGACACTTATGTTATTGTTGATACAAACGCTACGAGTACCTTTAAAGCCTTTGCTGATATCTCGAGCGCTTCTTTAGGTTTTAATGGAGATGATGCAGTTGGTTTGTTTTATAACGGAAGTGAAATAGACATTTTTGGGGTTTTTGCACAAGACCCAGGAACTGGCTGGACTATAAACGGAACAACTAATGCCACAGCTAATCATGTTGTTACAAGAAATACAGATGCATATCAACCAACTACTTCTTGGACTCCAAGCGATTGGACAGTTTTGTCAAATCAAAACACAACAAGTTTAGGAAGCTATTCTCCAGTTTATGAAGTAGTAGAAAAATATGACACTGAAAAATACGATTATACAAGTCTCATTTACGATGTCAGTACCTCAACAATCGCTTTAGAGTTTTCAAGAATTTATAATTATTCTAACTACGATTACAACCCACGATATTTTAGTAAAATATCACCATTTGTTGCATCTGAACAACAAAATTCAACATTAATTAAATTTTCTGCTAATAATGGAAATATAAACTATTATAATAGTGATTTTTCAACATTTACCGCAACTGAAGAAATCGACATCAGTGCAGTTACACTTAATCCTAATGTAAGTTATTTAAACTTTCAAAATTATGGTGATATTTCGATTTTAAAAGCTGATCTAGCAACTTACGAGCTATATATATCAGGATTCTCTAAATACTTATCTGAAGATAGATATATCCAAAATTCCTTAAATACGGGAAATATTACTTTCGCTGATATTAATGGAACAGGAAATATCTACGTAAGTGGATTTGTTAATTTTAATAATGCCGGAGATTTGCACGAAGATAAACTTATAGCCGAAGAAGGCATTATTAATTCAATTAACTCCGGTAATATTTCAACTACTTATTCATCAACTATTTATGGAATAAATGGTTTAAGTAATACCTTTGTTGGAGGACTTTCTACATTAAACGCTGGATCAATTCAAGATTCAGCCAATTTAGGAAATTTATCACTTGTTAACACTAATGAGAGTGGGAGTACAAGTTTTTACGAAAGCACACCAGGGGCTTATGAAGGTGGTTTAATTCAAAGCTATAGCACAGGAATTTTGGCTGGTGGTGTTAGCGCAGTTGTTTTAAATGAAAATTCACGAATTTATGATTCAAGTAACGGTGGAGATGTTTTGGTAAAAACTTTTCAATTCTCTCGTGCTGGAGGTATTTTAGGTGTAAGTCTATGGCAAGAAGCAAATTCAGGAGGAATCGGTACTGGAATGGGACTTACTACCTCAACAGGCGATTCTAAACTTGCGAATGGACTTAATTTCGGAAATGTCTCAGCGATTACAAAAATTATTGAATATTATGAAACCGATCCGATTACATATGTTACCCGAAATTTAAACTTATTAGTTGGAACCTTTTCTGGAAATGATCGACCAATTCCTTATAGTTACTCCGATACTTCTGGCTCTGAGGTAAGGCTACCTGTTCACGCTGTAGCTGGCGGTGTGATCGGTTATGGCTTGTCATATATGCAAAACATGCTTAATCATGGAACTATATCTTCAACTGATGTTGCTGGAGGTTTAGTTGGCGCTACTTATGTGTTAGGTGGTTCAAATTCCCCAGAGACTATTGTTAACATTAGTACAGCGGTAAATTATGGTGATATCAAATCGATTTCTACTAATTCAGTTAATGAAACAGATTTACCTTCAGATGATTTTACAATTGAGAATATATCATCTGAATATCAAGCAGATGGAAATAGTTTTATTTTCCCAACAGGTTATACTAGAGAAGGGCCTCGTAGCAAACGTGGATTTGGTGGTGTTTTTGGTCGATTACAAAGAGGTAATTTAGGTGCTATGACCGCTGAAGGAGGCTCTTTCAACTTTATTGTTAATGCTAATCCTAACATAGACTTAATTGGTAGAGTTGATCAAGTTGGTGATTTTTCAAACACTGTTACAGCTTATCGTTTCAATAACTCTATCTATTATTCTGCGAAAAGAAATGATACTACTCAAGTAGTTTTTACTGGGTTTACTTATACGACCGAGTATAATTATTTGGGTATTTTAAGAGATAATGTTTATGAGATTATTGAAGTAATCTATTTAGGCTATATTCAAGAAGGTAGCACTTATCGACATGAGTATTATGTTGTTGGAGAGTATTATAATAGTTATTCTCAACAGGGAGAAACTAATATTGCAGAAGCTTCATATAACTATATTGATGAAGAAATAGTGACTTCTTCAACAGCTGAACCAGGTTCAAATTATTCTATCGGCCAAATTTTATACAATGATAATAATAATGGCTTTTATTACACAGGGGGAAGAAAAATTCCTTGGATAACTGAAGATTCAACTAGTTTCTATATTACTGATATGGATAATCAATATATTTATGACCAAGACTTCCCAATGCGTACTAAGTCTAACCTGACTGAATATATTTATTATGCTGAATATAATTTATTAGCAGACCGTTTTAGAGAAATTAGTGACGGTGGTTTAGGTACCAACGTAAGAAACAACGGTATGTATGTATTATCAACTACTGCAGGTCAAGAGTTTGGGGCGGTTTTACCAAGAAATATTGATACTGATAATATTAAACTGGTTAATGAAGATGCTTCAAATATCGAAGACTTACCAGTAACTGACTTTAATTTAAGTGACTTAGTTCCTAGTTTTTCTGATTATTTAGATACAGCAATTATCGATGAATATCAGAAAATATATCAAACCAGATATAATGAAAAAGCAATTTTAACTGATTCAGAATTGCAAGACTTTGCTTTAGACGAAGTAGATGGTTCTAATACATTCCTTGATCTTTCAGCTGGAGAACCAGACGCTTACATCGATTATGCAAATAATGATATATATTTAACAGTTAGTATGGAAGCTTTCAATGAGTTAGATGCTAGTTATAGTATCTATTCAGCATTAGCTTCAGCTAATTCTTTAATAGCGGTTAGACCCGAAGACTTTTTGATGGATGATTTAATTTTTACTGAATATATTGAAGGAAGCGGTTCAAATCAAGCTTTAGAAATCTATAATGGTACTGCTTCAACAATCGATTTATCTCAATATAATATTGGGATTTATCTTGATGGTAGTTCTACAATTTCAGGCTCATTAACCTTATCAGGTAGTTTAGCTTCTGGTGATACTTATGTTATTGCTCATCCAAGTGCTAATGCAACAATATTAGCTCAAGCCGATCTTACTAATATTAATCTTTCCTATATTAGTGGTAATGATATTTTAGTTTTAAGAAATGGTACTACAGTTATTGACAGCATTGGTCAAACTGGTGTAACTTCAGCCTTTGCTCAAGATGTAACAATGACAAGAAAACTAATGCTTAGAGATGAATCTCCTAGTGATGTATATGACAGAGACTATTACTGGGAAGTTTTACCTAGCGATACCTTTACAGATATTGGTAGTTATTCGTTTGATTTAGAAGCTTTAAGTGAGTTATTAAGCTTAGAAAAAAACAGTGTAATATCAACTAATTATCCAGCTGTTTTAGATATCACTTTACCTTTGCAATCAATTATAAACCCAACAGAACCGTTATATTTGGGTTCTTTAAGCATCTATTCAGAAGCCTTTGTAAATGACCCGATTTTTGCGAACACAGCTTATTACAACGACTACGATATCTATATAACCTTTACACCGAACAATGCTAATCTAGCCGGTAATACCGGAATTTCATCGGTTTTATTTAACAGTAGTTCAACAGTTAACTTCACTCCAACTTTAAGTGATTTAGATATCCGCAGCAGTGGTACGGTAAATGCTAATGGAAGTTTAAGGTTAAATTACCTTGACGATAAAGGTATCTTGACTCAAGGTTATGATTTTAAGGATTTCTTTGATCTTTATTATTTAGATAATACTAATGAAGTATTAGTCGATGAAAGTTACTATTCTGTTACTTCTATTCCGCTTAATGCTTCAAGCGAGTATTCGATTACCTTTGATTTTTCTAATGCAGTCCTTAGATCTGGAGACTATATTATTAGATATAGCTATTTCTCAACTTCAACAGATTATGATGTTACCTTTGATAAAGCACCATCAACAAGTGCAAATTTAGTCGATTTAGATTACTATTCAATGGAAGATCTTACCATCGGTACTAAAACGATAACTTCGAGCATATCAATGGGTAAAATTCCTTCTATCGATACTACAACTTCTAATTTCACTGCTAATCAAAACGCTTTACCTGTTTATTTAGATAACTATACCTATGATATAAGTTTCTTTAATAGCAACAGTTTAATTATTTCTAGTTTTTCATCAGTAACATCCGCAAGACTAGTCAGTCAACCTACTTATGACGTTAATGGTTATTTGACCTATGTAATGGAATATATTATTACAGCTGAAGATGAAACGACTTCTAAAACTTACACTCATACAATTACTGAAAGACCAGTAGTAGTTGAAACTGTATATAAAAACGGAAACGAAGTCAGCGGAGTTATTGAAACCACTAGAGAAGCGATGAATACCAGATTTGAAATTGACCTTGGTTTTGACCAAGGCCTAGCAACAAGTCAAATCTCAGGTCCAGTGGATTACAATACAGATGACTCTACTTATCCTTATCTCTCCTTCGAAGTCACTGGTGTTGATTTTGATCTAAATCCTTATACAGCTCAAGAAATCGTGGGAATTACTTTATCCAACAACAGCTTCTTAATTATCGACATGTCTTATCTCACCTTGCCTGGCGATTACACATTTACCCTTCATTATCACCGAACTTCCGAAGATAAAATTGTATTCTCTCCGTTTACAATAACTAAAAATTTAGGTGAGTATGCTTATTTAGAAAATATCAAGTTTACACCGATTGAATCAGAAAGTAGATATCCGACAATTCAAATATCTGACTCATTTGGAGAACCAATACCAAATCCAGGGTATGAGCCTTCAGTTTATTATATCGGTATTGATTACGATGGAGCGGACTTGCAATATCATCAATATTTTAAAGTTCGTGGACAGGTAAGTAACATTCCTTTGGAATCATACTATCCTTACATGCTTGAATACCTGCCTCTTGGAGCTACTATCGCTCGGTATGATGCGGACACAGACACCTGGACTAATGAAGTCAGTATTAATTCAGACCCCTCACTAAAGGCAGATTTAGCTGATGACTTTACCGAAGTCGAGGGAGAAGAAAACGTCTCAATCCTTTACCGAGTTACTTCTGAAGATGAACTCCATATGGTCTATTACTATGTATCGGTAAATGATATACTTTATAATTTAAGTCTGTCATTTAATATCTATTATTGCACGGGAACCCAAGAAAGCCCTGGGGTTTGTACAGTAGCCAGCGAAACTGAAGACTTCAATGAAGTTATTCAAATTAAAGCAACAAGCTTAGATGTTTCAACCCAAGATTATACTTCCGTGACTACTGACCCAGTAGATCCAATTGATTATCCAGAGTTTACCCATGTAGCTGGTATTCATAACGAAATGATCGAATTTATCTATACTGTTAACACCACAGGATATCTTCATAGATTTGCTCGTAATCGTGGTGGTTTCTATGTTTTCGATGTTATCTTACCGAGGGATAGTTACCTAAATGAACTCTATACTTATGAAATTAAATTTACTAGCGGTTCGACTTACACTTTACCGGATATAAGTGATTACACATATACCTTCAATCAGACATTAGAAGGCAAGTATTTCTATATCTTACCAGCGGAATATTCTAAGAGTAGAACCTTTGATATCTATATTTATAATAATAACGAAGAAGAAAAACCGTTCGGTTTATTCGATTTTTTAAGAACTTGGGGTTAGGATAATGGCAAAAGCAAAACAAAAAAAATATAGTTTGAGTAAAAGAATCGTCTCTTTGACGACTTTTATCAATGCTATTTTCCTAATCACCGTTACTACAGTATTTTTGTTTTATACTTATGTAAGTATTAATGATAATCAAACCGGATCTGTCCAAAACCAAACGAATGCAATTATTTCTTCAACGAGTCGCTACTTAGAAATGGTTAAAACCGACGCTAATTTACTAGCTGAACATGAGGTTGTAATTGATTATTTAAATTATATTAATGCCGGTAATGATCCAGTAATTTTAGACGGTGATCCTAATTATAGTCTCTATTATAATTTTATCGGTCTAACATCGTCTGTGGTAGAACATCAAACCGAACAGATTTATGATACGATTTTTGTGGCTACGGAAGTTAACTGTCTTGACGCTACAAACGGTTGCGCTGTGGGTCATGAAGAAGACTTAGTTTTAGCAGGAGATTACAATGTAACAAATCGACCTTGGTATATAAGTTTAGGAAATTTAGATGAAGTGTTTACTGAGCCTTACGCTGATGCTTTAACTGGAGCTTATACCTTCACTCATGTGGTTAAGGTCTACGATCAAGACAACATCATCGGATATTTAGGAATCGATATTTCCTTAGCTTCCTTAGCTAATTTGATTGAATCAATCGGTGAGAGTGTCAATAGTCAAAATTCTCGATTATTAGTTTTTAATAATTTAGAGAACAAACCGAGTTTAATCTTTTATAGTAGTGATAAATTCGATGGTTACTTCATGAAAAATACGGATGATTTCTTAAACCTTGATGAAAGTAACGATTATCCTAATACAGGAATCGCTAATTTGATTAATAATTATGAAACTGAAAAAGTTATCCCAATTGAGCTTTTTGGGGATAATTATTTAGCTACTTTTACACCAATTGAAAATTACGATTGGGAAGTAGTTGTTCTAGCAAGAGATTCGATGCCAGTAGCAATGGAATTAATCTTCATTGGGATTTTACTAGTGATTGGGATTTTGGTTTATATTACCTCAAGAATAATTAGAACTCGTTCAAAAAGAATTCTCGCTCCAATCAATAAAATATTAGAATCATTGACAGAAATTAAAAATGGAAACTATAAGGTAAGGATTAACCTTATTGAAAACAATGAATTAAAAGATATTGCGGATGCGATTAATTTAATGTCTAAAGAAATTGATTATCAAGTAAATCGCGTTTATGAAACTTTTGCTTATGATGGTTTAACCGGACTTAAGAATCTTCAAGCCGCTAGATTGGAGATCAATCAAAATATCTTTACCGGAAATAGAAAATCAGCAGTTTGTGTTCTTCAAGTTGAAAACATCAAGAATATCAATATTATCAAAGGCCAAATTGTTGGAGATAACTTGATAAAATCAATCTCCGAAGAGTTAAGAAAGATTTTAGGTAACTCTGAACATATCTATGCCAGCAGTCAAGATGAGTTTATCTATATCATGACAAATATCACCTCACTTGCGATGGTAGAAAGTAATATTAACAAGATTATGGCTCACTTTAAAGAACCCATCGCAATTAAAAACGTCAAGTTTGAAGTTAAATTATTTATCGGGATTTCCATCTATCCGACTGATGGGGCTTTACTTGATGATTTAGTTAAAAAGAGCGACACAGCACTTTATAAAGCAAAACAACTTGGAAATAGATCATATTTATTTTATAATGAAAACATCGCTAGAGAAATCTCTTATAAAGCTCAAGTATCAGAACAATTAGCGAAGATTATCGCTAATAAAGAGCTCTATCTTAAGTATCAACCTTTGCTAGACAACAAGAATGAGTTATATGGTTTTGAAGCCCTGGCTAGATGGAGTTCACCGATTTTAGGAGAAATCTCGCCTTCAAACTTTATTTCTAACGCTGAAGAAAACTATATGATAGTACCAATTGGTAATTGGGTTTTAACTGAAGCTTGCGAGATGCAAGTACGGATGAAAAAAGCTTTTGAAAGAGAATTTGTAATCAGTGTTAATGTTTCTTCAATTCAGTTAATTCAATATGATTTCGTTGATACTGTTAAAGAAATAATCAAAGAAACTGACATTACTCCAGAATATCTAACCTTAGAATTAACCGAGTCAGTTTTCTTAGATTCAACCTTTGTGATTGAAGAAAAAATCAAAGAATTAAAAGAAATTGGAATTAAATTATCTTTAGATGATTTTGGAACTGGTTATGCATCACTGACATATTTAAGACAGATTGCTTTTGACAATATTAAAATTGATAAAAGCTTTATCGATGGAATTTTCGGTACCGAAAATGATCATAAAATCGTCGGGACAATCGTTAATTTAGTTCAAAGTTTAGAGATGAAGGTTATCGCTGAAGGGGTAGAAGAAAGAAGACAGTATGAGTATCTTAAACAACTAGGTACAGATGTCTTCCAAGGTTTTTTAATTTCAGAACCCTTACCTGAAAGTGAGTTAAAAGAGTTTATCAAATTCTTTTATAAAATAGCAAAAGCGAAACGACTTGACGTCATCGCAAGTAAGAGAAAGTAGAGGAGGGAAAAGATGAATAGCTTAATATTCTTAAGTAACCAAGATTGGAGTACTGAACCTTGGGAAGTGGTAGTTGCGGCACTGGTCATCGTTGTGACAGCGGTTGTCTTGTTTTTCTTATATCGTAATGTCGTTCACCAATTTAAAAAGAATCGCTTAGAACAAGTGAAAATGAAAAATGATTTTAGTAACGGAAAAGATACCGATATTGATAAAATCACTTTCAAGGGTTCAAATTACCCAGTAATGAATGAAATCAATAAAGATATCAGTTCAATAAAAGAAGGAGATTTAAGACTTTTCTTTGCGATAAATATTGATGATTTTAGATATGTTGTCGATAGTTACGAACAAAAAGACATCGATAAGATTATCGCTGATTACGCAAAGAGATTAAAAAAGTTTAACAAGAAGAAAAGTATCTCAGGGCATTATGAGAATGATATCTTTATCTACTATTACTATGGTGACGTTGATAATGAAAAAATCAATGACTTAAGCAAGGAATTGTTAGAACTATTTAAACAACCTACAAAAATTGGTAATCACAGTTTATCAGCTTCAATCGGCGTTTGTTTATTCCCCTATGATGGCATAACCGCAGAGAACTTGTTTAAAAACGCAGAAATCGCCGTTTATGTTGCTAAAAAGCAAGGTAAAGATCGTTTCTATATATATGCAGAGAACTTGATTGAAAAAGAACAGTTCAATATCGAATATTATAAGCAAATTAAAAAAGCGATTGAAAACGATGAATTCCTTCTTTACTATCAACCAATAGTTGATATCAGAACTGGTAAGATAATCGGTCTGGAATCATTGTTGAGGTGGCAACATCCAACAATGGGAATCTTGCCACCAGGAAAGTTTTTAAATGTAATGGACCTTACTGGAGATATTACCTGGTTTGGTAACTGGGGATTTGACCGAGTAGCCGAACAATATAATACTTGGAAAAAGAGTTTAAAATTAGGAGATTTCTTTATTTCAATAAACCTAGCTCCAAAACAACTTTATGTTGAAGGCGTGGCTCGCCAATTCTTCGAAATTGCTGGTAAGTACAGTTTAGCACCAGAGAACTTCTGTGTTGAGATTCTTGATTACTACTCAGTAATAGCTAATGAAGTTGCGGTTAATAATCTCAAGGAGTTTAGAAGATTTGGTTTTAGAGTTGCAATTGATGATGATGGGCCTGATTACCAAATAATTGAAGATATGTCTAAAATTAGTGCATCAATATATAAACTCTCTCGAGGTAATCTATTAATGATTAATTCCGAAGGCTCAGAATCAGAAAAAATTGAAAAAATAATTGAAGCAGCAAAAGCCAATCAGAAGATCGTTATTGCTGAAGGAGTTGAAGATGAAAATATTATTAGATTGCTTAATAAGTGGGATATTCGCTTTATGCAAGGCTATTATTTCTCTGAACCTATATCAGTACAAGAAGCCCAAAGAATCCTTCATAGGTCGCCTTGGGATATGGCATCATTTAGCCATTTAATCAAATAAAATAAAAAGCAGCCATCGGCTGCTTTTCAGACTGTTGACAAAGTACCTTAGAAATAGGGTGCTTTTTGTTTTAGGTTAGTAAGTTTTGAAAGAGTGTCATGTTTAGTAAAAAATATATTGAATAAAAGCGCTAAAATTAGCGGATGAG